>Ga0136619_10000070_pt1 | contig 33834 bp, 39 predicted proteins | sample AntDrymUQ3532106_2_FD_104807 | JGI IMG/M metagenome (GOLD analysis project Ga0136619, IMG submission 104807) | Polar desert sand microbial communities from Dry Valleys, Antarctica - metaG UQ353 (21.06) | ecosystem: Environmental > Terrestrial > Soil > Desert | place: Antarctica: Dry Valley...
AGCACTGCCACGGGCTCACCGTGTCGCAGCACGACGATTGATTCCCCCTCGGAGGCGCGTTCCGCCAGATCGAGGATGTCGCGCCTCAGTTCGCGGGTGGTGACAATTGGCTGCATGCCACCACGCTACGGCGCCATCGCCCGAATATCAAGACCAGATGTGTGAGGAAGTGTGTGAGTAACCCACTGCTATGCGGATAAGGTGCGGATCTGATCCGCTGGGAGCGCCGGTTAGTACCGGCGAATGCGCTCGCGTTGGAGGCGGCCAAACTCGGCGGATCTCATCTTCGGAGAGGCCAGCTGCCTCGATGGAGGGTAAGCAGGTTGCGGTTCAGGTCGGCCTCCTCGCCGATCAGGTCATTCGCCCCAACCTCGCCCTCGGCCAGGGCCAACACGAAGCCATCACTAGTCACGACGAGTTCGCTGATGGCGGGACCAGCGAAGCGCTCACCCAAGATGTATCCCACGATGGCCGCCATCCTGCCTGACATCGCTGTGAAGCGATCGGGACGAAGCTTGTGGCTTCGCGCGGCGTACAACGCTGTGCTTCGAGCGTGGGACTGCGACCATTCTGGGCCGAATCCGAAGCTCTATCCGAGCTCACGAGCTAGGCGGTATCGCCTCTCATCGTGCGCCGCTTCTTGCGGCTGGCGCGGGCCCTGGCCCGAGGCCATCGCTAGCCGGACAAAGTGCGCGTGGCGCGCTTGCTCGGCTCGACGGAGCCGCTCGGCTTCGGGTAACCGTCGATAGGGATCGACCTGGTTGATGAAGCGTTCCGATGGGAGCGAGACGGATGATGGGTCGTCATTTCTCCATCGAGGAGGCAGGTATCGATGTCGAGGTTGCCTCGGACACCTCACTGCGCGAAGGGCTGATGAAGCCTACGGCGCTGGCAGGAGCGACGAAGCGCGTCACTTCACGATGCCCTCGATGTGGCACGCAGACACGCCGATACGAGAGCGCAATGCGGCTGGTTGTCCGGCAGGTCGGTTCCGATACGCCCGACGAGCCGCGGATCCCGAAGTGATCGTTCAACGGCTCGAGCTCTACTGTGGTCATTTGGTGCCGCTGCCAGGCGGAGCCTTGGTCAATCGCACCACACCGGGCCAGACTCGCCGCTGTAAGCAGTGCGGCGATGGTAAGCCGGCACCGTGAACCGCTGGCCGGGCCCCCGGCTGGCGTCGAGCTCCCGCTCTGGGCGGCGATGAACCATCGCCCGCTGGCGAACCCCGCCGCAGCACTCCGAACCACCTTGACGACGAACCCAGGCGTCTATGCCTGGTACGTGCTCCCTCCCGCAAGTCGAAGGCGGGCCAACGCTGGACTTGTTCGCCCCGCCGAGCCATGTTGCAGTAATGCTGCGACGAACGCGAGGCCAGGGATCGATTCGGCTTCGGGCTGACGGACGCCTGGAGGTCAGGGTGATGGCGGGCGGCAGGCGCGTTACGCGCACGCTGCGCAAGGGAAGTTCACGTCGGCAGGCGGAGAACGTCCGCGAGGAGCTCGTCCACTCCGTCCGGCAAGGGCGGTTGGCCGGGACGGCATCCGAGACACTGGAGGCGTACCTGCGTCAGTGGCTCGCGACCACGGCAGCATCGACCCTGCGGCCACGCAGCCTCGAGCGTTACACGGGCGTCATCGAGCGCCACATCCTGCCTACCGCGGGACATATAGGGCTCGGCACCTTCACCGAACAGCATGCAGCATCGCTGCATGCCCTGTGGGCGGAGACTGTTAGCCCGCACACCGCCCGATACCACCATGCCGTTCTTCGGTCGGCGTTCCGCGTTGCGGTGGAGCGCCGAGTAATCGATCGGAATCCGATGCTTGGCGTCCATGCTCCGCGCAGGACTCGGCGGCCGATGCAGTCCCTCTCGCCGGACCAGGCGCGCATCCTGCTCGATGTCGCCCGGGGAGAGGAGCTCGAGGCGTTGTATGTGCTGGCCGTGACGACCGGCCTGCGACTTGGCGAGCTCCTGGGGCTGAGCTGGCGCGACATTGACCTGTCTCACCGGCGCATAGCCGTGCAACGCACCCTGGTGCGAGTGCGTGGCCGGTGGCTCCTGACCGAGCCGAAGAGCGCGCGGTCATGCCGCAGCGTGGTTCTGGGGCTGCGAGCGGTTGGGGCGCTCGAGCGGCGCCAACGCGACAGGGGCGCCAGACCGGACCACCAGAATGGGACGCCATCGACCTAGTCTTCACGGGCGCCGCCGGCACGCCGCTCGTAGGCGCGCACGTCACCGAGCGCTGCTTGAAGCCCCTCCTGCGGCGAGCCGGTCTCCCGCAGATCCGCTTCCACGATCTGAGGCACACCGCCGCCACTCTCCTGCTGTCAGAGGGTGTCCACCCCAAGATCGGTCTCTGAGCTTCTCGGCCACTCCAGCATCGAGTTGACGCTCGATACCTACAGCCACGTTCTGCCCAACATGCAGGACCGTGTGGCCGCAGCTATGGACTCGGTTCTCGCATGACCGCGAGGACCGCGTCCGAGCGGCGGGTCGCCTCCGTGGTCCTCATGCTCCCTACACCTCTGCCATCCGGCGCCCAGGCTAGCCAGATGACGGTGTCATTGGCACCAGGGGCGGGCAACCGGCATACGGAGAGACTCCACCAAGCTCCGGCCCGCGAACGCCGAAAACGAGCACGTCGTCGCCGGGCGCAATCCCGGGGATGGGATCCTGGACATGAACGAGCCTCTCGGGATCGTCATACGCCAATCCCGCGATCCGCTCATCGATATTGATGTCGTAGCCCCGGTATGCCGGATCAGAGGAATCCAAGAACCGAATGACCCGAGCGGTCCCCGCAACCAATCCGGGTCCGACAGCCTCTGAGAGAGCAGGGTCAAGCAGGTCTTCGATCTCAGCAGGGCACGCCTTATCAGGTCCGGAAGGCGTTGTCGCCTGCGAGCAGCCGGCGGCTAGCAGCCAGAACGCCACACATAGGACCCGCAGGAGTCGGCGCCGATCCTGCTCCCAGGGCGCATAGCCCGTCCGTCGCTTTCCACTTGGAGATGGCACAAGCATGCCCCTTGACGCACGGTAGATAATTCTATGAGTGAGGTTGGTACTCGTCGTTGCATTAGCGTTCGCGATGTCCACGCAGGCGGGGTCCGCCCGTGCCGCCCAACTGCACGCAGTCGACGATAACTGCTCCGTCTCGGGCTCTGGATCATATCAGTGGGTGGCCAATTGGAACGGTGGCCCAGTGAGCGGTTGGTACATCCACACGGGTTCCGGTTACAACGGCTGCCACCTGTACAACTGGACTGATGGTACGGCGCTGCCTGTCAACTACGCCGCCTATGCGCTGCCTCCCGAGAGCGCCTACGGCGGCCAATATGAGACCTATTGGCGCATCAACTGCGAGCACAATGCCCCTCGATACAAGTTTTATCATATGACGCAGGGAAACGGTGGCGGCGTCTCAGCCATTACCACCACCGGTACTCATCTCGCGTGCGGGGCTACTGCGATCAAGCTCACCCCGTTCATGACGTACTGCGCGATCTGTGGAGCGTCAATCCGTCTTGTCGACAATGTCCCGGTGGCCGCTGAGCCGCAGAATGCCGACTACATGCGGTTCGACCCGTGATCAGGAGAGACAGCCGACGGTTTCGGTGATTAATGTGATGGTCCGTCTGGGTCCAGCCGGGCGACCTGCGCACCACCTGGCCTTGGCTCGGCTGGATCGACGGGATCGATAGCTCGCCTCGGGCGGACGCCAAGGAAGATCTCATCAGCCGTGTCGAACTCGTCGACGCGTTACACTCACCTCATCGGGGTGATGCTTACAGACGGTTCCATGCCCGCGCTCGCGCCGACGCCCACGCGGGTCGGCTTGGGAGCCCTTCGCGGCTCGCCTCACCTGCGAACTCATCAGGATCCTCGACGGGATGGACCGCTTGCTCGGTCTTTCGGAGATCCGCAACATCGATCCCAACCGGCCGGAAGGATCGGTTCAAAGCGGCGCACCCCACGTGACTTGGCCCTACTAGGACCGCGATCAAGGCCATCGTTGCTCGGCGGGAAACACGGAGCCGTCGAGGAGCCGACGATCTCCCAACGGCTCCTCCAGCTCGAGCGTCACGGTTGCCGGAGGAGCGCCCTGGCAGGTCTGCGCACCCGGCAAGGGCCGCACTCCGAAAATCACAATGATCGACGTCTCCTGATAGATCGCCGCGGCGGGCACGATGCGTCCCTCGGGACTCTGCCCGCTGGAGCAGTCCTGTGCTGTAACGACGACGTCGAACCTCCGCGAGTCGGCCGTGGGCCGTTCTCCCGGGGCCAGCTCCCACCGGGCGCCTTCGATGTCCTCGAAGACGGGCTGGACCACGCATTGCCCAGATCCGACGTTTGCCCAGCTCCCGTCTCGTTTCTCGAACTCAGCGTCCCAGTACTGGAATTCTTCATTCTCCTGCGGCGCGGGAAGCAGGAATAGCGCGTTCGTGTGGGTGAGCACGACGATCTGCCAGCCGCCACTCGCGGGGAGGTGTGGGAGCTGACCATCAAGCAGCTGCTCTCGAAAAGCGGCGGCAGCTGGATGGTCGGCGAGCTCGGCACCGGGTGGCCCACGGAGGGCCTGAGCACTGAACGCAAGCGGGCTGCCGCACGACAGCCGAACATCCTGGGGGTCAAGCGCGGGAGGAGGAGACAGAGTTGCGACCGCTGCTGCCTCCTCCGTCGGAACAACCAGGATAGGCGTGGGTCGGGTGGGGCCGCTCGTCGGAACGGACTGGTCGGTACATCCGACCGCGAGCAGCGCCAATCCGGCCAAGGTCAGGAGGCTCAGGCGAGTCATGGCTGGGTCATCCGCACGTTTTCAGGACTCACTAACCCAGAGAGATGCTCCGATGCCGCCATTGGCCCCGTTGGCCATCAGGACGGCGGATATATGGCTGTAGTACGCGACATACAGTGAGTCCCTACCTGACTGCAGACCTACCGCCATCGATGGCGTGGCTTTACTCTTGACGGGGGCACCGCTGTCACCGTCCTGGACCATGTAGTTGGCCTTACGCTGCCACTTGATGTGGAAGCCGTATTTGCCGTAGTACGGCGTCTCGTTCACTCCGAGAATTGCGCCGCACCGGTGGAAGGAGGTCTGACCAGACTGGCAGACACCCATGCCTTCCCAGTCCTGATTTCCGCCTGGCTGACCGGACGTGATATTGGTCCATGCCAACGGCACGATAGAGTTGAGGACGTCATTGGAATGGATGCCGGCGGGAACGTTTCCCATGGCTCCCGCGTCGGCCGCTGACCAGTCGAACCAGCTATGGTCGGTGCTCAATCCAAGATTGGTGCTCTGGTGGAACCATGTCCACCCTCCCCAGCCGTAGGCCGTGACCACGTCGTAGACGCAGTGGCCGGCCGTAAGGAACCGCCGGTTCCCGTCCATATAGATTCCAAACCCGACCGTGCAACCCCCATCATTGCTGATCCCCGCCCTGATAGGCGGGCCCGGGCAGTTGTCGCGATTCGTGCAGGCCGTCGTCTGAGGAGAGGTCCCGGGAAGGACCACGGTGGCTGGGCCGAAGCGGTCTTCGAAGGCCCGTGCGGCATCTGCCGAGTAGGGGTCGATGCTGACCTCGACCGAGTTTCGAGCGATCTTGGCCGCTGTGTTGTAGACGGTTACGCCGAGACTGCCGTGGAAATCGAGATCGCGCGAGATGACTTCGGTCAGCGCATTTAGTTCGGACTCGGTCCACGCAACCTCATCCACCTGGACTGTCGCCCCGATCGGCGCCGCGAGGGACTCCAGCACAGGTCGGTGTATCGATGCGTCCTGGGTGAACCCGAAGTGGACTACCCCGCCAGCAGCCTGATCCACCCACATGCCACCGAAGATCGGCTCGTGGGTCCGTCCGTACTCTAGGAGCGGTGGGAGAGCCTCCTGGATTGCCATGCGCCGATTCATGTCTGCCAGTTCATCCGGGGCGAGGGGGACGGAGTACGTCCGGTCGGCATCTGAATCGGCCTCGAGGGCGGTCACAAGCGATAGATCCGTGGAGTAGCCGAAAGTCGTCCGGTAGTTGAGAGCAGCCCCAATCGCGAGGGGGTCGGGACTCGGGGCGGCCAGCGTCGGCTGCGCAACGCCTAGGATCAGAAGGATTGCGAAGACGACGCCGCTGGATCGGCGCGTGCGTGGCGTAAGTTGCGGCATAGCGAGGATCTCCGGGTGAGGAGTCCGAGCTCGCGCGGCGCGAATGCTCGACTCCTTATGCGCGTGGGGGGTGGTGGGTCGGCGGGATGGTCCCGAGCAGCTTCGGGGGTCAGCCATAGGCACAGTCTGATAAGGCCTGCCGAAACACTGAATCTCTCTACCCGCGGGTGCCTAGCGCGCCGAAGCGATTGAGACACCCAGAGGCAGGATGCCGCAGTCGGTCAGTCGGCTCGGGGAGACTGGCTCTCGCGAGGCTATGCTTAACGGGGCGAGAAGTCAAGCATTTAGTGTTGGCGGTAGTGGTCTATTTTGACGGGCCCGGTTCGGAGCGATCCAGTTCGAGGAATGCCTCCTCTGGATCGACTACAAGCCGCCCGGCCGTCCACCCACCGGCAATGAAGGCGTGGTCGGTTGAGAGGATGATTGGGTCGCCATTCACGGTGATCATCCAGCGCCCTGACGTCATCGGAAGTCGCAGGGTCTGTCGCTGACCCGCTTCGACCCTGGAGCCGTCGCCGACGCCCGTATCCACCCGTCCGGGGACCCCCCCTTGCTCAAGAATTCGCGGCACAACCCGGACGATGACCGGATCATCGCGGTTATTGGTCACATCGAGGATGACCTCATGCTCAACCGCAGGCTGAACCGCAGAAGAGCACGCCGAGATCGCAAGCAGCATGACCAGCAATCCTCGCATCCGCGAAGGGTACATTCCCCTAGTCGAGCAGCGCCGCGATCTCGTGCACGGTCCAGACGTGATCGCTGATCCCGGCGGCCATGGCGGGCGTCGTGTTCTTGCCGAGCGAGCTGTGGGGTCGAGCGAAGTTGTAGAACATGAATTGGATGGTCACGGCGCTGGCAAGGTTCTCCACCTTCTTTGAGAAGCCGTTGGTGAGCCTCGTGTAGCGCCGCATCCCCATCCGAATCGTCAGGTTCATGCGCTCGACGTGCGAGGTCGTGATGTGCCTCTCATCCGGGTCGCCGTTGATGATTCGGACTTCGATGCTCTTCACCTTGTTTGGGCTGTAGCGGCGGGCGGTCGGAGAACCATCCTCCGAGGCCGAAACGCCGTAGTCCTTGATGACTTGGGCGTAGTCGATGTCTGCCCCTGTCATGTTGCGAGGGGTGGCTTACGCTTCGAGCTGCGGATGTCCACTATTGCTGTAGTCGAAAGTGACTGGGCGGACCGAGCTACGTCGGGATGGTTAGGCGGTGCGAGGGCTCAACGGGGGAAGGGCACCTGGCCGTCGCTGGCCAGCGTGGCGATGGTAGTGAGCACGGTCAACACGTTGGCCGTGAGAAACGCGAGGACTGAGACGCGGAGTCGCTTGGGCATTGCCAGCTCCCTTCTGGCCGCCCGATTCACCTCGACTCGCTGCTCGCGCAGCGACGTTCGCAAGCCTACTATGTGTGAGTGAGGAATGCCACACTATTATTTTACCCCACGCCCACGGGCTCGGAGCCGGTACTCCACCGCCCTCGGCGCAGAACTTCGGGCCCGGAGGCTTGCCGGTGGCCTGTCTCAGCGCCAACTGGGGCAATCCGCTCAGTGGGGCATACGTGTCTTCGGTCGAGACCGGTCGGGTGATCCCCAGCTTGCCGGCGCTACTGATGATGCTCAACCGCCTCGGCGTGAGCGCGCCCGTCTATTTCGAGGCTGTCAACTGCCGCTTGCGGCCGGTGTAGACTCCGCCGATGGTCACGAAGCAAGCCCGCCGCACTAGGCGCGTAGTGGTGGTTGATGAAAGCGCCTTGGCCAAGCGGATCGGCCAGCGCATCCGCGATGCCAGACTAAAACGCGCGGTTTCGCAGCGCGAGCTCGCCGGTGAACGGTTTACCGGGCAGTACGTCTCGAGCTTGGAGCGCGGCGCCGTGAAGCCCTCCATGGCCGCGCTGAACTATCTCGCTGGCCGACTCGAGGTCAGTGTGCGCGAGTTGCTGGACCCATCGATCGAGCCATGGTCGCGCGTCGAGGCCGACCTGCTGCTGGCGAGCGGCAACGTGGCATCTGCCGAGCGTCAATACCGCGATCTCGCCGAGAGTGCGCCGACCAATGGTGCCAAGGCTGAAGCGCTCTTGGGCCGGGCGGAAGCGCAATGCCGTCTGAACGGCGGTTCTGAGGCCATCAGCCCCGCCTCCGAGGCACTTGAGCTGTTCGAGATCGCGGGGCGGCCGATTGACGCGGCGTGGGCGGCCTACTGGTTGGCATCGGCCCAATACCAGACCGACAACAGCGCTGAAGCTCGCGCTCTGCTCAATGGCCTTCTCGAACGAGTGCGCGCGGGGTTGAACGTGGAGCCGGGCTTCAAGATGCGCCTGCTGACGTCGCTGGCCTCTGTCGTCGGTTGGAGCGGCGATCACAATGCGGCCCTCTCCTATCTGGAAGAAGGTCGCGAACTGATCGATGCGCTCGACCCTCGCGTCCAGGCGGCCTACTTCTATTCGCTGGCGCAGAACTACAAGCAGGCCGGTGATCTCGAGGCCGCCGTTCGCGCCGCCAATCGAAGTCTGAGTCTCTACGAGGGACTCGATGCGCGCCTCGAAGTGAGTGTGCTGCACAATCACCTCGCTTTGACATACCTCAATCTCGGCAACGCCAAGCGCGCCGCCAAGTTCGTCTCGCTGGCAGCAGCTGAGGCCGAGGCGTTGGGCGACGACCGCTCGCGGGCCTGGGTCACCGAGACTCAGGCGGAGATAGCCCTCGCAGAAGGACGAGCCGACGAGGCCCTGAAACTATGCGAGCGCACGATGGAACTGGGCGGCTCGCCCGAGACGTCGCTGGCTGCCTGGCTCACCGCGGCGAAGGCGCACCAGGCGCTTGGGAGCATGGATGGAGCGCGTGCGGCGTATCAACGCGCGAGTGAGATGGCCAAGGCAGCCAGCTCGAGTGCGCGGCGTCGCCAGGTGTTGGCTGCCTACGCCGACTTTCTTACCAACATTGGTGATCAACAGGCGGCTCTGGCTGTGTACCGAGAGGCAGTGGCATGAAAACGAGGAGGCTTTCGCATGGTTGAGTTGATCGACTGGGACCACATCGAGCCTGGCAACGTTGGGATACCCGGCTGGTACACCCTGGCGGTGACGGTAAGCGGTGAAACGAGGCGTCCGGCCGACCGAGTGTTTGCTGCGGTCGAACACAATCCGGCCGACGGTCGCTGCCATGTGCTCCTGGCCGCAGACATTCCGGAGATGGGCCCGGAAGTGATGACACCATTCACGCTGGAGCTTCGTCTCACGGTCGAACCCGTCGACACATTCGTGCTGGTCGGTGCCAGCCGGTCAGAGGAGCGCTCAGCCACCACGCCATAGCGGCACGGTCCGGGAGGGCGCTCGACCATAGATCGGGAACTGAGCATCGACCGACACCCGATCCGTTCTACGGGCTTCGTCTCACGACCGAGGCTGCGCCGCCTCTGTCGCCGAATGCGCGAGAAGGCCGCGCTGCTCGATACGCCGGCGTTGCGGGTGCGCGCGGACAACAAGTTGCTTCCACGATTCCAGCGGCAGCCCAAGGATCTCGACCAGCAGGCTGCGGTTGGTGCCGATGGTGCGACCGCCGCGGCCGCCGACCTGATGGAAGGTCGGGGCCATAACCGGGCGCCCTTCACGGTCTGCGCGTCGATCATGACCATCGACGGCAGCGGCTCTCGATCGTGGAGCACTCGCACCACCGCCGCCAGGCGGGTCACTTGGCAGGTGCGTTGCCCGGCTGGTCCCATGTCTGGTTGGCGACGGGCGCCCCTCAGATCGGCTCCAGGCGCAGTCGATCTTGCAGACCTTCCGCGAGATTCCCTTCAGCCCCAGCCAGGAACCGCCAAGGGTCGCAGGGGGTAGGCGAAATTGACCGCAGGACCTCCGGCATCAGTGTGCGCCCTCTGTGGCCCAAGCATTGATTCGATACCTGCGAGTGACCGGTCTGCGACGCGCCAGAGGATGGCGAGCCCACTGGGTCTTATTGGACTTGTATCCGCCTCTACGGATCCTTTCGCGTGCACTCCTTGCAGCGCGGTAAGCCACCGGTTCCGGACGCCCGATTCTCGCGCTCGATATTGTTCCCCGTGTCACACAAAGTGCTGTTGTGGTGGACGTCGCGAGTCCGGCGCGAGTACCACGGTGCGACTTTAGCCATCTACGATTCCTCCACATGGGAATAGTTGGGCCTCGAACCAATTCCGATTATAGGCGGCGCTGGTTCAGCAGCGCCGCGGTCTCGTCCAGACAGTGATCCGACACGCCGCCTGCCTCGCCCGCGGCGCACTCTTGCCATTGGTGCGTGCCTATCGCTCCTGCCTGGAAGGATCTGACGTCCGAAGGCCGTCCCCCTTGTGCACCCAGAGTGGCGGCAGCGCGCGCAACGTCTCGGGCACAGAGTACGCCGCCTGGCTCACCACTTCACCTTGCGCAGCTCCGGGCCGACGATGTGCCCGAAATGGCCAGGCTCCTCGTGGCCGACGTCGTGAGCCGCGTGCGCTCCGTACCAGACGACGACATCGGTATCCTCGATCGACTCGCCGTTGACGAAGTTGCCGATGTTGGCCTCGTAGGGCGGCCCGACCGCGGTGACGCCGGTGTCGATCTCCGACCCGCGGTATCGGGTCAGCCACACATCTCCCTGCGGGAACGGCCAATCGGGCGAGGCGGTTGCCACGCCGTCTCCCGGGCCCGGGACGATGTCGTAGGCCTCGCCGGTCGCCGCGTTCTGGACGCGCCACTTGCGTTTGCGGGCCGGATTGCGTGGCCGCTGCGTCTCGAACCGCTTGGTGTGCCAGTTGCCGCCGACCAGCGGCGGGTCGTTGAACTCCCGCACGAGGTTCCTCCCCGGAGTGCGGAGGTCGAAGTCGAGCCGCCAGTAGGCGTGATGGAAGTGGATCGTGCACACGCACGAGCTCGAGGTGGCCCCGAAGCCGAAGCGAGGACGGATCGTGCCGTTCGCATGCAGTCGCCACTCGCTGACGTAGCGATACCAGCCGGCCTGCATCTCACAGACGAGCACGACCTCCTGGCCAGCGACGTAGATCGCCGTGCCGAGGAAGTTCCCGGCGTCCTGGCCGGTGTCGAGGATCGTCTTGGCAGGCGCGGAGCAGAGCCGGAACCCAGGGGCGACATCGGCTCCCTGCGCGTCGAGCATCCCCTCCTGCCATTGCCAGTCGAGGTACGGCCCGCAGGCGTTCCCCTGGTACTGGACGTTCAGGATCGGAACGTGCGCTCGGTAGAGCAGCCGCTTGCCGCGGTAGTCGACGTAGCGCAGCTCGATGCCCGAGCCGTTCGTACCGGACGAGGCCGTGGGCCGCACCGCCTGGAAGCGCCACAGCACTGTTCCGCCCTGGCTCACCGTGACCCAAACCGAGCCTGCCGTGCCCTTCGCCGCCGTGCTTTGCCCAGCGTAAGGCTGACCGCAGATGGGGTTGTGGGCCTGCGCCGTGGCGGGAGCTCCACCGTCGAAGCGAAGCACCGAACGCTCGGTCATGTTCACGCCGACAATCTCGTGCCCTCGCATCCCCTCAACGGGCAGCAGCCCCACCGCGAGCACTCGCTGCAGCCCGCCGCCAGCTTCGTCGTCGAGGATGAGGGGCGGCATTGGCTCGTACGGCTTGATCCGGCCGCTTCGTAGAGACGGGCCCAGCTTCGGGTGGTCCTCGAGCACCGCCACCGCGCTCGCGAACTCCTCGGGGCTCGGAATCGGCTGGAGCCCGGATTCGGTGACCTCAAGCGCGTCGGGGTCGCGCAGCGAGCCGTCGGCAAGCAGCGTTCGGCTATTCGTATAGTCGTATATCGTGGCGCGGAAGCGATCCGACGCCTGCGGTCGGGCCACCTTCCGATCGGATTCAAGCGGCTCCACCGACAGCAACTGGTGGCGTGTCCGCTCAAGCGCGCCCCGCAGGCTGCGGTGCTCGAGCAGGCTAGGCCCAAGCTGCTGCAGCGCCGCGGGGTCAGGTCCAAAGGGACGGATGTCGAGGGTCAGCTCCTGCGGCATTACGCTCCTCCATCGATGTCCAGCGGAGCAGCCGCGCAACGATCGCCCTCCGCTCCAGCATGGACCGCGGCTGTTGTGGCAACGATCAGTACACCACCGATGACCGGGCATGTCAACAATTTCGTTGATATCGTCCACGGACACGAATCGACGGGGAGCGATCCGCTGGAGTGTCTGGCCACCTGGCTCAAGGCTAAAGGCTCAGGCAAGGCTCGCTCAAGCTATCGGAGCCTTAGCCTCAAGCGGCCTACCGCGCCGAGATCAGTGACTGCCTCGAGCCTGGGGCGGGGGCACCGACGTCCCGACCAAACTCAGCGATCTTGCACCGCAGCGCATGGAACAGCTGGCGAGCGTCCAGCCGATGTCAAATTTGGAGCCATGCGCTCCGAGTCCGCGGCAGGGCGCCTTGACGTGGGGACGCGACTGGGTCGGCTCATGTGAAGTACTGGGCCGACGGTGATCCGGAGCCCGACTGTCAGTGTCGGCATCAGGATCGACCTCGCATGTAACTGCTGCCGGGATGATCGGCGACGTGCTGCTTGTGGCGTCGGTGGAGGTCGATGACGACTGACCTGCCACGTGGAACACGCCCCGACACTAGTATTTCTTCAATGCGTCCCGCCGATTCGAGCGGACTGTCGTCTCTACTGGATTGCGCTCGCCCGAGCGGAGGGGCGGATCACCGCGGCCAGGGCGGACCCTGGTTGTTGGCGGCTACGGTTGCGATGAGGATCGCCGTAGCGAGTGCTGCGTTCAAACTGGCGAAAACCAGGGCACGAAGGTGACGCCGAGTGGTTCGGAACATGGATTCCTCCTTTTCCATGCTCGAACCGGCAGGGATCGCCGGCCGACGCTACTCTCTCTATATGCGTACGTCAACTATTACGAAGCGTAATGTCTGGCACCTGCGCGGTTATCCGGCCCTTGCGCTGGGAGCGGAACTGCGCCGCTTGCGGGTGGAGCGAGGGCTGTCCCAGCGCGAGCTGGGGGACCCGTTGAGCGCGGCATTCGTGTCGGCCGTGGAGCGCGGCACGACGGTTCCGTCGCTTCCGGCGCTGGCAATCATGGCCGCGCGGCTGCGCGTCCCATTGAGTACGATCTTTGCGGCGATCAACAATGGATTGGAGACCGCTTACAATGGCGTCCGTGACGAGCAAGACGGTCCAGCGGTCGGCGAGGCAGGGGAAGACGCGCCGCGTCAACGTCGTCGATAACCGGCCGCTCGCTCTCCGCATCGGCGCTCGCCTGCGGGCGGCCCGCGTTCGGGCCGGCCTCACGCAGGCCCAGGTTGCTGGCGAGCGCTACACGGCGGCGTACATCAGTGCCCTGGAGCGGGGTCACGCCAAGCCATCGATGGCGGCGCTCCAGTTCATGACTGAACGACTCAACGTCTCGGTGCGCTCGGTCTTGGATAGTGATCCAAAGGGCTGGACGCGCCTTGAGGCGGACATGAAACTGGCCGCCGGCGAGTGGCAGTCGGCACTGGACGGCTACTCACAGCTCGCCGGGAGCGCGACCTCAGAGGTGGATCGGGCCGAGGTGTTGCGCGGGATGGCCGAGGCGCTCGTTCGCCTCGGGCAGGGCGCCGACGCCGTCGCGGTTGCCACTGAGGCAGCCGAACTGTTCGAACGCCATGCCCGCTCGTCGGACGCGGCCCTCGCGAACTACTGGCTCGCCTTCGCGCACTATCGCGAGGAGAACGTCGCGGAGGCGCGGGCACTGTTGGTCCCCCTGCTGGCCGGCGTGCGCTCGGGTGCCATCCAGCCCCGCGAACTGGAGTTCCGCATCCTGACCGCCCTCGGAGCGATCGAGTACAGCGACGGCGCCTACCACCGCGCTCTGGCGTATCTCGAAGAGGCCAGCGCGCGCGGCCGAAACCTCGACGCCCGCAGCCGGGGCTCGGTGTTGTTTTCTCAAGCCGTGAGCTATCAGGCCAGCGGCGACCTCGAGGCCGCCATCCGCACGGGGTTGCAGAGCATGGTGCTGCTGACCCAAGCCCACGCCGAACGCGAGGTCGCATCCCTCAAGAACACGATGGCCCTGACCTTCCTGAAGATGGGGCAGGTCAGCCGGGCTGCGGAGCTGGCAGCTGATGCTCACGCCGACGCCTTGCGCGGTCGCGACGAGCAGTTGCGAGCATACGTGTATGAGACCCAAGCCGAGATCGCACTGGCCGAGGGAGACCTCGATCGAGCCCTCGAACTTGCCGGGCTGGCCGCGAAGCAGGCAACTGAGCGGGCTGCGCCGAGCGCAGCGGCAAGTGCCCGACTGGTTGAAGCGCGAGTCCACCAGGCCAGGGACGCATTCGAGGCGGCTGCGTCGTCATTCTCGGAGGCTGCCTCCATCGCCCGCAGCCATCGGCTCCGGGGCCAGCTCCGCGAGGCTCTCACGCTGTGGGGCGAGTACCTCGTCCAGCGTGGCGATCAGGAGGGCGCGATCGAGCGCCTGCGCGAAGCGCTGGCGCTCTAGGGGTTCTCGCGACCGAGGGTTGAGCCTCTTCCCAGAGCGGCGCTGTCGAATCGGCGATGGGTCCCGCTGCACTAAGTCGGCATGCCGGCGCCAGCTCATGGCGAGAGTGGGAGCGGCTCAGCGTTCCTAGCTGGCCTCCGCCCATATGACCGACCAAAGCCACCATCGCAATTTCAGGTCGTGCTCCTGGTGCACATGTACCGGAGCTGTCGACTCGGGCACAACTTCGCGGCAACCCGCGATCGCGCCGGCAGCGTTACGAGGCCGGAGGGAATCTATCGGCGCCTCGTGCGCGAACTCGCAAGCGCGAGCCGGTAAAAGTGCGCCTTGCGCGCCTGATCGGCGCGAGGCGCCCGTTCCGCCGCAGCTCAGGCGTCAAAGTTGTCTTCGACCTGAACTCACGGTTGACGTGAGTTTTGTGAGTTTGGCATTGCGACGCAGGTAGGCGGCAAACAGCGGCAGGGCGAACTCGTAACTACCTCGCGTTGGGCGGTACAGGAGGCCGCGATCGACCAGGCGTCGCAGCAGCTCGTCGACGTTGCCGCCGGCGGGAACCCGACCGCGTAGCTGCCGGACCGAGACGCGGCTGCCCACCGCCGCCATGGCGCCGAGAACCTGCTGCTCGGCGGGGGAGGCAGTGAGGAAGCGGTCCTCGATGCGGTTGTCGCGTTCGGCTGCGCCCAACCGGCCCCTTCGACCTCTCAACCATCGCCGGGCGCTGGGATTGCGGGTCCTACGGCGAGCTGATCGTGCTCGATCGGGCTCGCTACGCCATCGCGTCGACTAATGAAACTGCCCACTTCACCTTTGCCGCCGGTGGCCACGAATTCACTTTCGAGCCAGATGGTCCTCTGGCGGGCGAGGTCGGCCGATTCAATGCGTCCTCAGGGCAGCCCGAGATCGGGCCTGCGGCCGACGCGTCGCCCTGCATACTCGCAGGCCCGGCCCCGTCGGTTCCTCTCGCAGGACACTGCACCTTCTGCAGGCGCGGCGTGGGACCTGGCGACCGGGCCATTCGTGGGTGGCATTGACGCCAGCCGAGCCATCGAATCGCCTCTGCCAGCGTTCCGGCCCTAGTCCGCCATCCGGACGGCTGGAACGCGCGTTGGGACATCTGGGGCTGAGCTGACGTCCAGCAAGCCCTTGTCAAAATTCCGTAAAGCGGCATCATTGATGCCGATGGGTGGACTCTGAGGGCGGTGACGTGGCGGTCGATGTCAACCAGTTTGGCGCAGTCCTTCTCGATCCTCGGCATCCCGGATGGGAGTCGCATGCTAGCTGGCGACGCGCTCCCGCTCCGACTGGAGGCCGGTGTCCCGATTGGCGACGCGGTCATCACGGAAGTCGTGACCGGGGCGGTCGACCTGGACTTGCTGGTGCGGCACGTCAAGCTCGCCGACGTCAACGCGACCGTCCCGAATGGCCCCTGGCCACACGAAGCCGTTGCCAGCACAGTCGTTCAGCCGGGCGGCGGTGCCGTGCCAGATGTGAACGTCTTCATCACGGAGGGCCTCTCCAGTGCGCCGGGCGCGAACGAAGTCGAGGCTTGGGCCTCAACGATTTCGGGAACGATCCCCCTCGGCTTTCGCGAAATCCAAGACAGCGTGCAGATCGATTATCGCTGGACCGTTAGCGGGACGGATCCCCATGACAACGCACTCCCGAGCGACCACCTCGCCATCATCGACGGAAGCCCGACTGCCGCAGCATTGACGATTGTGGCGCGGCCCATTCTCGACGCCATGGAGGACGGTGCCGAACCGCTGGGAGATGGAAGCCTCTGCATCCAAGCCGAAGTGCGCGTACGCCTGGCGGTGAGCGGCGCAGATAGCGGCTGGATCAAGATCCCACCTGAGCCGATCTGCATCGCTCTGGCACCTCTGCGAGTCCCCGAAGTCGGTGCGCTGTTCCGCAACCGCGACTTTGGGGGCGACGCGGTCTTCCTGACCGTTCCCAACGGAAGCTCGATGGATGGTCCCGGCGAGCTGTTGAGCGTCGTCGGCAACCTTCGGTCGACCGTAGAGCGGCTCGAGCAGGTCGCCTCGCTGACTGCCTGGGCAGCCGGCATCGGCGGCCTAGTGGGCGCGATCCGGCAGCTTGCAACGCGTCTGCCAACCGTCCCGTACGTCGGGTTCCAACGGAGAGATGAGCACAACGACCTCGGCAAGTACAACTTCATCCCGGTCGACTGGCAACCCTGGGACGACGACTTCGAGGATCGCGCGTCGAGCGCCCTGGCCATCACCGTCAAGCAGTTCCCGGCGTTCTATCAGCACGACGACCAGGAGGGCGAGCGTCTGGCCATTGACGCACGGCCCACGCGCGCTGGACAGCTCGGTGGGGCGACGATCGCGAACTTGCATGTAAATACGCCGGCTTCGGCACCGTCGGGAGCCGTCCGACGATCGGGAAGCCCGAGTGGCGGCTGGGGCGACGTCATCTCGTCTTATCGGTGGGAGACTGCGGACCCCTAGACCAGCCGTCACGCCGCCCGGGTCCGTGCGAAGTCGACCCGGACAGTCGCCTGTCCGCCAGCGAGCGGGCGCGACGCGTCGAACAGGCGCGCAAGGCGTACTTCTACCGTCTCGCGCTCGCCTCGTCGCGCGCTCGGCAGCGGTGAGCTGCCCGGTCGGACCCGCCTCATTCGGAACTCACTATTCGGGCACGGGTGTGCGCTTGCCCCGACCGGCGGCGACCTTCCTGGTGGTCGGCTCCGTGGCGGTGCCCGCGCTTTCGATCACCGGAAGCGCGCCGGCCGCCTCCTGCTTCGCCAGCCGCTCCTGGTAGCGCAGCGCCGCGACCCGCTCACGAAACTCATCGAAACGGTCGACCGGCTCGGTCAGATCCTCATCGAGCTTGAACTCCCGTCGCAGCCGCTGCACTTCGAGTCTGGTGCGGTCACTGTCCTCCGTGTCGTCGACGGCGAGGTACAGCCACAAAATTCTTTGCGAGTGACAAAGCTGGATCCCGACGACTCACCCGTGGGATGCGGCTTAAGCGGCCTCAGTTCATCCCGGTCCCATCCGGTCTCTGTCAGTCGAGCACCACGTATGTCCACCTGCGTCGGAGCCAAGTTCTCGAGTGGCTCCTCGCACGCATAGGCACGGCCTTGGGGACCGGCCCTGTCCAACAGAGCCAAGTGGATAACCCGACATACCAATAGATGGCATTGTGGACAACTCTATTGACTTGTCCCCTGTAGTAACAACTACTTGACCTATGCCGTTCTCGGAGGGGTGCTGCCTATCGGAACACGATGTACGTTCTTTCACCGATTCGTTTATCGAGTGCCGCGAGTGTTGGAACGAGCGCCCGTGCCGTGCGACTGCGAGGTCGTACCGGGATAGATGCAGGCGCGGATTCCGCATCGCCGCGAAAGGATGCAACTATGGTCCCCGGTAGGAGACGCCTTGCGGCCGTTCTTGCCGCGACGTTGATCTCCCTCAGTTCTGTAACTATGAGCTCGGCCAACTCGCCGATCCCGACCGTCGATGAGGTCGACCAGCTATCCATCGAGCTTCAGTTTAGGCGGGACTTTGGCCTCAATAGCGATCCCGAGTTCGTTAAGCAGCTGATGGCGGACGCAACCGCTTACGACGGCAATTATGGGGTCGCTCTCACACTGGACGAGTTGAGCGACCTGCAAGGCGTCTGGAGATCCAAAACCAGATTGGTCCACTGAAGGCGTTCGCAGAGGCGTTGCCCTCCTTCGCTGGCCTGTGGCTCGATCAGCGACGGGGTGGGGTCATCACAGTCGCCTTTGCCGCCGGTCACGCCGCCGCGAATCGCGCCGCGATCGAATCAGCCGCGCCGGCAGGTTCGACGGTCGAAGTCATCGACGTCAAGTACTCGTGGGCTGAGCTTGAGCAAACGCTCGAGCTGGTGGAACGCGATCGCCTCGCGCTGAAGGAGGAAGGTCTGTGGATCCGCGAGCTCGGCATCGATCCGCGGCCGAATCGGGTAGAGGTGGCAATCGGCGAGCTAACCGACGATGCCGTCAAACAACTCCACACCCGCTTTGGCGACGCGATCGTCGTCGAGCAGTCCGGTAATCCGACCTTTACGGCATGCACGGACCGCTATAACTGCATCGGTCCCCCCGTCCGGGCCGGCATCGCCACCAGCCCCGGGTGTTCACTCGCCTTCCAGGTGAAGGTAACCGGCGCACCTGGCACCGGCTGGTTGACCGCCAGCCACCCCCCCCTGCGGCAACCCGGGAAAGGTCATCTCCCACGCCGGCGTGGCGATCGGAACGATCGCGCGAGCTGTTGGGACCCGTGTCTCCGCGCAGACGCCTCTCTAGGGGGCTGGCTGAACTCGACGTATGACAGCGACTGGGTGTACGTCCAGCCGACCATAGCGGCCCGAGTCGAGGTGATGCAGAGCTCTACCGGAGATTATATAGGGCAGACAACGTGTCTCAACGGTGCCCGCCAAACGGGCAGCCTGCCCTTCCGCTGCGGCGTCTTGGACGAGATTAGGCGCGTCGACTATGGCGATCACTACTTCCTCGATCAGCGCTATGCAACCTTCCACGCCTATGTCGGCGACAGCGGAGGTGCGGTCCACTCCCCCAGATACGGCACCTATGGGTATGTAGCCGCATATGGCGTCCAGTCTGGCTGCGAGAATCTGGATGGGTCATCGGACGGCTGCCAGCCTGGCGACGCAGACGGACGGTCGATCTACTCGCATGTCGCCTGGGCCACGAGCAACCTCAGTCAGATCTATGGGGCATCAATTACGGTGTGTCCCGTCTCGGTCCCCTGTCCATGACACGTGCCCGATGGTCAAAAACCTGGGCACTGCCCTTGCTTCTGGCACAGGCTGCTGCCTGCAGCTCGTTCCAGCCGAACCCGTCGTCCGCGCCGGCTCCCAGTGAGCCGGCGCGGACGGCGACTCCCGTCGTGCCCGCCTCCCCAACCCCGCTGATTCCAGCCGAACCCATTGAGAGCGGCTGGTACGAGGTCGACCGCGTGGGTGACCTCGAGGGCAACGAGACTCGGACGCTCCTGGTCGGTTCTCTGCGTGGGACGCTCACCGCAGCAATCCCACTCGGCGCGCAAGCGCCCGCCGAGCGTCGAGATGGTCACGAGGCGTTCGCGTGGACCGACCCTCAAGCCGACGGCATCTTCGCCGGCCGCGTGCTGGTCTGGGGCCGGGACGGCGATCCAACGGCAATTGAGGCAGTCGAGGTGTCGGACGGATCGATCCAGCCGCTGGTAGATGCATCTGAGGGAACCGTGCACGTCGCCACAGCCGACGCGAGCCTAAGCCAAGTCTTCTTTGTTACGGTCGACGAGGCCTCGAATTCACCGGCAGGGATCTGGGTTGCGCGAGCGGAAAGGGGTGAGCCACCGTTGCGACTAACGCATCAGTTTGGGCCCGAGCTGGTGACGAACCGCTTTAGTTACCGCCTCGTTGCGAACGCCGACGGCTCGCGCCTCGCCATGCAGGGCGGAGCGGAAGGTCGGGTTACGTTGTTCGATGTTGACGGCGATCTATCGGTCGAACTCGATCCAGGCGGACCGATCATCGGGTTCGCAGACGGTCATCTCGTAGCCTACGGCGCGGCCTCGGCTGAGGGCCTTCGAGCGGTATTGGCGTTCGATCCTTCAACGCTGGAGGGCCGCGAACTCTCAGAGCAGGCTACCTCCGCGCAGGTGGTCCCAGGCACTGACGGTGACCTTGTGGCCGTCATGCACCAGGACTTGTCCGATCAGACCCGCTTCGACATTGAGGCTATCCTGGTTCGGACAGGCGAGGGACGAGTGGCCCATACAAACGAGCCTGGCTCCTTCAATCAGGGGCTTGCGCCCACCCATCGTACCTTCCTCGGTGCCGAGCTTCCTCCCGACTGGGTGATCCTCGTCGACTCCTTCTTCCCCTATGTCGAGGCGCCGGACATAAACCCAAGGCCAGTCCCTGAATCGGACCACCCTCTCCTGTTGAACCTTCGCACCGGAGACACGCTGCGCGTCGGGCCGTTTGTTGCGGGTCCCAGCCAGTAGCCGATGCCCTGCTTCTGAACGGGCCGCTTGATCCTTGTGATGATCTACGACGGACCGCTAACCGGACTGCCTACCCGATCGATGCGGCCCACGTGCTGCCTGCGGTGCATGGCTCGGATGGGGCTCGAGCATGTGGTTTGGCCGCGAGGGGAGGCTCTCGGGAACCGGGGCGCGAACGGTGATCTTCGACGCTAGAGCGACTCGCGTTGAGCACAACCCGCACGCCGAATGGCGCCGCGCCTCGGAGGACCGTGATGGCAGCCCGGCACATGGTACGAGTTCGACGTCAGCCTGAACCTCGATACCCGCGCGCGCGCCTCGTACTTCTATTCCATGGCCCAGAACTACAAACGAACCGGCGACCTCGAAGCTGCCGTCCGGAGCGGGGTACGTAGTTTGGCACTGTTCCAAGAGCTCGGTTCGCAACACGAGATCTCGGCTCTCCATAACCACCTTGCCCTCACGTATCTGCGGCTCGGGAACCTTCAGCGGGCGACTGAGTACGCGGATCAGGCATCGCGCGAGGTCACCGAACTCCAAGACCAGCGGTCAAGGGCGTGGGTCTTGGAGACGCAGGCTCAGATCGCACTCGCCGAGCGTCGCGTCGCTGACGCCGTGGCGCTCGCTCGGGAGGCCACACCGAGCTGGAAGCCGAGGGCGCCTCGCCGAATACGGTGGTGGATGCCTGGGTGACCTTGGGCCGCGCTCACCACGCCGCTGGCGACAGCGTCGCTGTGGCGGCGGCTTTCGACGAGGCGACCCGACGGGTGAGGGAAGGTCATCCGCATCACACCGGCGCGAAGTGCTCGCCGCTGCGGCTGAGTTCGTGCACGAGGTCGGTGACGAGAAGCGCGCATTGGCTCTCTACCGGGAGGCCGTCAACCCCCTGACCTAAGACCCCGTGGCGTCCTCACTGCTCGCCGGCCTCGCCTCCGAGTCGCGAGTGCACTAGAACCCGCCGTTTGGCGTCTGCCGAAGCCGAATCGCTCGCTGTGCGCGCGGCGTCCACGTGATCCCGCGACGTTGACGGCCCACCGCGACACAGTTGGTCCTCGCGCGACAAGTCGGATCCGGACCTGACATGCCGCGTATGCTGGGGCCTTGCCGGAGACGTGAACCCGTGAACGTTGGGCGATGGGGAGCGGCCATCTGACGTGACGAACCGCGGAAAGAAGGGTCGGGAGCGGAATAGGCGCCTGACTCTGGAGCATCCCCGCCGGTGCGCTGTGCTTCCAAGCGTGTGGAGGCGAGCGAAACGGGCTGAGTTATCATCTGCTCTCTTCGGGCACGGGACTCAAGTCCATAGCTCAGCGCGGGCTGACATGTCGTAGTGGCGCTCAGAACACCCGCTGCTGGCCTCGCCGCCGGCTGCGCAGTCGAAGGGTCGCCCAGTTCTTCGACTCGTCAGAATCGGGTGTGACCGAAACGATGTCGTAGATCTCCGTGGACGCTTGGCTAGCGATGGTGATCGGGTCGCCTTCTCGCGCCGTCCTGCCTCGCGGCCACGGCAAGTCGATCTCACACTCGGTGTTCGGTTCAATGAGTGTCGGTTCCGTCCGGATTCCTCCATCGTCGCCTTAGCACACAGGCGACTCGCCCCGCGGGCCAAGATCCCGTACGGGTACGTCACCAGCGGTGCGAGGATTGACCCATGCGGCTCGAGGTAATGCTCAGCTCTGTACGTCGCGGTCTCGCCGATGTGCGGGACTCGGCCGCCCCGGTACACACGATCCTCAACTACGAATGCATGAGATTCGAGCAGGTCAGCCAGCAGCCAGTGCCCCCGCGCGCAGTGTGCACGGAAATGGTGCAGGAGTCCGACATCTACTTGCTGCTCCTGGGTGAGTTCTACGGCGACCCGATGCCAGGTACGGGGATCGCGCCCACTGAGGAGGAGTGGACGGCTGCCCGCAATCTCGGTAAGCCGGTAGTCGTATTCCGGCAAGAGGACATCAATCCAGAAGCTCGGCAGGTCGCGTTCATTGACCGGGTCGAGAGCTACGAGGACGGGGTTTGGCGCGGCACCTTTAAGAACATTCCTGATCTCCTCGGCAAGCTCCCGGCCGCGCTCGAGATGGCGGCTGCCGCGCTCCAGCCCCTGACGCTGCGGCCGCTGGATGAATCCGTTGACGTCCCCTGGCGCCAAGCCGATCGCGGCATCTACACCGGTGCGGGCACAGTCCTCGAGACACACATCATCCCGATCGATCGGGTGACTCCGCTTCCGGCTTCGTCCTTCAGCGATCTCCGCCGCCAGCTTGCGCATGCGGGCCAGGACCATGGGCTCTTCGACGATGGGGAGGCGCTCGAGTTTCCGACGACAGAACGTTGCGTGTCCGCCCACGCTGCGCGGGATGGCAGGCGGCTCGAGGCCGGCGTGCGTATCGAGCGCTCACGCAACCTGTCGGTCTGGGAGCCTACCGCAGCAGATCGGTGGCTCGTTGCTCGACGAGAACCAGTTACGAATCCGAGTCGCTAGGGATCTCCGGCTCGGGGCAGCCCTCAATCTGGTTGGCGCGGAGGACGTCGCGATTGGCATCGGCTTGGACCGACCGGACAGCTTGGTCACGCCGTCCGGGCCCGGCAGCGTGACTTTTCCCTTCTCGGGTCGGAGCGAGGCCATCCATCTCGACCCGACCGAGGCTGTTCCTACGCGTGCGCTCGCGGCGGGCGCGGATGACCTCGCGAAGGAGCTTGTCGCCCGACTGCTGCTTCGGCTCCGCGAGCGAAGCTAGGCGATCCCTTCGAAACGAATCGTCCGAGTCGTCGCGATCGCCATCGGGCTGATCGGGTTCGTCTCGCCGGCCCTATCAAGCGTCCGTGAGCTTTTGTTCTTTCGATGCCCTGAGACTGACGGGGCGAAAACATTACGCCCGACGAGCATCGGGATCGTGTCGTAATTCGTTGCCGCGCATTTTGCAGGTCGGTTCATTCTGGATATCTCCTCGATTACGTCGACTCAACACAGCGATACTGTCGTCGATAACCTAAAATGCGCTTAGGTTATGAACGACACAACGACGAATCCAGATCACGCCGGGCTGTTCGGCATTGCTAGCGGACAAGCCGGCTATTTCACGACGGCGCAGGCTCACGACGCAGGCTTTAGCTCACCACTCATTCGTCACCACGTGCGGACAGGACGATTCATGCACGTCGCGCGAGGGCTGTACCGGCTCCGTGACTATCCCTCCACGCCGCGGGAAGAGGTGCTCGCCGCGTGGCTACGTCTCGCGCCCAAGGCCGTGGTCTCCCACGAATCAGCGCTCGACATCCTCGGGCTGTCGGACGTCATCCCAGACGCGATCCATCTGACCGTCCCTCGCACGTTCCGCAAGCTGAGTCCGGCACTTGGCGTGATCATCCACACGACAGTTCGTCCAGTCCGCCCGCGTGACATTGTCAACCGGGATGGGGTTCGGCTTACCAACGCCGCACGCACCATTGTCGACGTGGTCGAAGCAGGTCTCGCACCGGACCAGGTGCAACGCGCGGTCCGTTCGGCGATCGATCGCGGGTTTACCACACCGCGGCAACTTCGGTCCGCAGTCTCCAGCCGTGGACGTCGAGTTCAGGCGCTGGTGGACAGAGCGATCGGCGAGCCTGGTTGATGCGGTACGGATCGGCGACCGTGTTCCGGACCGCCCTCGAAACGCGCCTGCTCGAACACAGCCGTCGAACCGGACTGTCGCTGGTTCGGCTCCGCAAGTCGGTCGTGTTCTCCCGCCTCTTGGCTCGACTCCTCGCCGTCGCGCCTGACCGATGGGTGCTGAAGGGAGGCTTGGCCATGGACTACCGATTCGGGAGCCGAGTGCGGACGACGAAGGACATGGACCTCGCATCCATCGGCGATGAGGAGGCTGCCACAGAGGACCTCATCGCCGCCCAGGCAGTCGAGCTGGGCGACTACTTCAACTTCGAGATCAATCGGACCGGACAGCTTGATGAGATGGACGGCGCAAGGGCTGTTCGCTACCACGTGCGCTGCCTGCTCGCCGGGCGTCTGTTCGAAGAGGTAGTAATCGACGTCGGATTTGATCTGCCCAGCGGCTGGCATCCCGAATTGGTCGAGGGCCCTGATCTGCTCGGATTCGCGGACATCGATCCGGTTGAGGCGCCCACGCTGCCGCTCGAGCTTCAGGTCGCGGAGAAGGTGCACGCCTACACCCGCAGCTATGGCGACTCGGGAGCGCGGTCCACACGCGTCAAAGACCTCATCGACCTCGTGCTCATCGCTTCGGGAGCCACGCTCGATGCTGCTACGTTGGCTCGGGCGCTGAAGGAGACGTTCGAGCATCGCGATCAGCACGAGGTGCCCACGAGGTTGCCGGAACCTCCGGCCGAATGGGCCACGCCCTACGGAGTGCTTGCTCGGGAAGTGGACCTAGCGCCCAGCCTGGCTGAGGCGTTTGGGGTTGCGTCGGCGATGCTCGATCCGGTCATGTCGGGCAGCGTCACAACCGGGCGCTGGGATCGGACGAAGGGTGATTGGGATGAGCCGTAACTGCGAGACGCCAGAATGACGGCGCATAGGACAGCGAGGGAGAGATGAGCAATCCCATCGAAATGACCGTTTACACCGTCGTCGGTGCGATTCAGAATGCAGATGCAAGTGGAGGCTATCGAGAAACTCCCGGCATACGAGGGTGTCATCGAACCGAAGGATCGCCGCGGTCGCCCATCGGTCCGACGCTGAGGGAGCTGGTCCGAGCAGACGAGGGACTCACGTTCACCATCGATGAGGACCAGGGCATCACCGTCGATTGATCACGACTCACACACCTGGCTTAGCTGTCGGGGCTCGGCCTTCGAGGTTTGCGAACGCCGGCCGTGCGTGGGGCCAGTGCGGACCGATACGCAAGATGGGTGAAGTACGCCTTGCGAGCAGCTTCGACGCGTCGCCTGCGTTCGTCTTCGGGGAGAGTGCGCTGAGGATCCACGAGGTCCACGAACCGGCCGTTGAAGGCCACTCGGGCGGCTGCCGTGGTTGCCCGAGGATCATGCCGGGCATGCAGCGCGAACGCGCCGATGCGACCGCGTAGGGCACGCTCAGTGGGCGTGAGCGTCTGCCTCCTCACGGCACTCGCACTCCGTCCATTGCGGGCGTGTCATCGACGATGAGCATGAGCGAGACGCTATGCGCGTTGGCCGATGCAATCAATGCCTTCGGTGTGAGGAACGATCGTCGACGGCGACTGGGTCACGCCCCCCGCGGCTGAATGCCTTGACAACCCGATCTGGTATGCCGACGTCATGGCGCTTGGACCCGAACCATAGCGCTCTGGCCAGCCCGTCTAGTGGCCGGCTACCACCGGGCGAGCGCCAACGCGATCGAAGATGACACCGCGATCCGACACTTGGTACCCGCAGGTTCGAGTCCTCTCGCCCCGACCAGTAGCAAATCCTCGCTCTTCTTGGTGGCCATGCCGAGCGGCGACGCGTGCTCTGCGCGCGGGTAGGCCGCCACCACCTTCGGTCCCCACAGATCGAGTCGCTCGAAGATCTCGCGTGCCGCCTCCTCGCGCGGCTGGTGCTAGAGGAGAAATGACATGACGAACTTGCGCCGCCTGAACAGCCTGAACCGACTTCTGATCGGCGTTGCAGCCTTCACGATCCTCTTGTCCCTGGTGTTCATCCAGCTCGTCACTGCCCGGCTTGGGACTGAAGAGAGCGACGGGGTGCTGGACGGGGAGCGGCTTCAGGTCGCGACCGGCGTGACCAACGGAAAAGAGTGGTCGCTCTCAGTGTCTTTGAGTAATGTCGGCGAATGCATCAGCTTTTCGATCGAAGGGGCAGCCGCGTCAGGCGGAGGCTGTGGCTTCGGCCTGCTCGAAGGAAACAGCGACATTGCGGTAGGGATTCTCACAGACCATGCCGCTGAGATGCGGTACGTGATCGGTCTGACGCGCGCCGAAGCTGCAACAGTGCGGGTAGAGGACGCCAGTCGATTGGTCGGTGAGGACGCGGCTTTGTCAGCTGGGCATCTCGACGGCCAGCTGCTGAGCGCGTTCGTAGTCCCGGTCCCAAGCGTTGTAGTCATCCAATCGGTAACGGCGCTTGGGCTGAACGATGAGATTGTCGCTGTTGAGACGATCCCACGCTTAGACGAGCCGGGTGACCCTGCGGCGCCAGTGACTGACCACGACGATCCCGCACACGATCCTGCCGGTCGCGATCACTAGCCTGAAGATTCGGTTTGCTTGTCCGGTACTCGCCGCCGCGGGTTTGACGCTGGTTCTCACCGCTACTCCCGCGGTGGCGCAGGGCGCGTGCGAGGGCTTGCCGGCCGACGCCGCCGAGCAAGCGGCTACGGGGCGGTTCCGCGATACCACTCTGGCCTTCATTGGAATCGTGGACGCGTTCACCGCCGACGGCACGCGCGTGCGTGTCGAATACGTGCTGCGCGGCGGGCCGGTGCGCGGCGACATCCACGTACAGGACCACGAAGCTCCTGAGATTGCCGTCGAGTTCCAGCCGGGCGACCGCTACTTCGTGGCGGCGGTTCAGCTGCGGGACGGCAGCCTGACTACCAGCCTGTGCAAGGGAACTCGGCGAATCCTCGACCAGGAGGATCTTGACAACCTCCTCGAAATCGCGGGGAATCCACCGCCGTTCGAAACCGAGCCGATCGGGCTGAGACCGGTCTTGGTAATCCTCGCTGTCGTGATAAGCGTCGTTGGAGCCTGGTACCTAGTGGGGAGGCGCGACCGATCTGGAAGGACCCGTCCCAAGTCGTGAAGGGTCTGTCCTCGCTGAGCTAGGAGACGAGCGAAAGCACCGCGTCAGGCACCACCAGGCAACACTAGGTACCGGCCGGTTCGAATCCTCTTGAACCTCCGACCTCAGAGTCCCGATCTGCCGCATGGTCACGCCGACTGAGGTTTCAACTCAAGCTCGCCTCGGCCAACGATGGGTATGGTTGTTAGCACGTCCCCGACACCTGCCGGGGACGCCGGAGCGTGACTCTCAAAGTGACTCTCAGTCAGCTCTGCGCGGCCGATTCGGAGCGTGAATGGGGGAGAATGTCCGGCGGCTGTTAACCGCTTGGTCGTAGGTTCGAATCCTACCGCCAGAGCCAACTGCCTACTGAATCCGACCGGTTAACACCGTCGTCGGTAGCTGTCCTCCAGATGGCCACGGCCCGCTCCTCGCGGCCGTCGACCGTTCACCCGGTCGAGCAGGTCGCGCACTCAGGCAACCCGCGTATCGAGGGCGGCGTTCTGTCGCCGTCCGAGGTCCTCTAAGCCGAGGGTGGTCCAGCCAGGCGCAACCGGATCGCCAACGCAGCGTGCGAGATCTCGGCCTCCCCGCATCGAGCCGCCACGCAGCGGTCACGAACTGAGGGGCGGCCAGGTGAGCGCCCGCGTGGGAAACGCCCACTATCGAGGTCGCTTCGTCCGACGCGATGGGCGGATCTGGCTGGCGGACGCGGACGGCGATCCGCTTTCAGCCTAATCGACCTCACGAGGCAAGACCGGGTGAGTGCGGCTCCCATACGACAGGCCCCGTTGTCTGCCTCTCCATCAGATGTGGCCGCAGTAGACGGAATGATGCCGACGGCCGAGTCGACGTCACTCTCGCTCGAGACGTGAGCGACGAATAGCGACGAATCTGTCGCCAGTGTCGACCGCGAGCGCGATCGTGCGTCGATCGGGGCGACGGCCAAAGGCCCCTCAGGACCACACGCTGATGGTCGATCAGCGTGACCGTCTGCACGTTGTTGAGGAAGAGCAGAAGGTAGCTGCCGAGATCTCGGAACCACGCCTCGAACCGGTCCAATCGAAGTCGCGGATGAGGCGCAAGCGGAGCAGGGTTTCACCCGTCGCGCGCTCGTAGAAGCCGGGAATGTTCCCCGCTGGTCTGATGTTACGTGGCCCGGCTGTCTCGACCTCGACGTGGAAGGGCGCGCAATGGATCTCGAGGTCCGTCGCGATACGGGAAAGGCGTCTTCAGGCCGACACCGAACTGCCGGTCGGCTTTGCGTCCATTCGCTTAGTGCTCAGGAAAGCGAAGCTCATAGCCACGAGCTGGCGGAATTCGACTGGGGTACCATTGTGGACGAGCAACAGGACATGGTCGCGGCCCTCCCCGACATCCCGAGGCGCACCTGAGTGGCGTCTTGATCCTCAGCGTTCTGAATGACTTCAACGATGCCGTGGAAGGCTTCAACGTTGAGCGACTCTGCGCCCTGCCTACCGCCCTCGACCATCTCGTTGACGAGGCCCTTCCGGCCGATCAGTTCGCCAAGTCGGGTAACAGCTGCCCGGGCAAACGCCGCGCTGAACCGCCGTTCGTACGGCGCCTTAAGCCCGCCGTTGAAGATTGGCTCAGCGGCTCGCCGCCCAAGCGATTCGTCAAGGGACCGGATACCTTCGTCGACCGTCGCCGTAGCCACTAGGTCCTCATCGTCCGCGAACCTCGCAGGTTCGCCGCCTGCTGTCCGGTTTGCAAGCCTCGGCTTCGGAAGGGATCATCAGCGACGCCAGCGCGCGGCGATCGGTCGCGACATCCGCGTGGGCACAACGCTGCTGGTCCGACGCACTGAGCACCGCCGACACCGCGATGACCCCGACGCCATCACGTGGGCGGCGCCTGCACGGCCGTCCTTCCTGCCGGTTATGCGGTACGAGTGCCCTACCAGCAGCGGCTACCGCCAGCGACTACCGCGCAGCCGGCTAACGTCCCTCGCCCACGCGGTAGACCGCTTCCAGCTCAAGTCCTAGGGAGGCCAGTGCTGATGCTCGAGGCGGCGAGTCGCGGCGGTCACTCGAAACCGAGGGGCGACTAGCCGGCACTGGTATGGTCAAGTGGTGATCCGAGTCGCGTCCCTCAGCGTCATCGCATTTGTCCTTGCGCGTGCGGTCCAGGTGGGGGCGGAGGGACGCCCAGGTGGCCTGAACGGCGATGGCAGCGCGCGGTACGCGGCCATGTGTGAGGAGGCTCAGCAAGAGGCGTACGACGCTGAGCGTGCCGCCGACGCCCTCCGCCAGATGGAACAGGACGAGTGGACCGACTCGAGCGCGAAGCGCGAGAGGCGTACGAGGAGTACCGCGAGGATAGGGCGGACGACTACGTCGATGTCATGTACCCGGATCACTAAGCTATTTCGTGGCCCGGCTATTTCGTGGCCCGGCGTGCCGTGCTGTGGCGCGACGGTGATACGGCGCGAAGACTCGCGACGCGGGTGCCGGGCTCCTTCAGCCGTGCGGTCCGACGCTGGTTGCGCCGGCCTTCCTGTCGTCAGGCTGCGGCCGTCTTACCGCGGAGCCGCCGCTACTGTGCTTGCCGGTTGGTCTTGACAAGCGTCGGCTACGTACACCAATCGGTCGATTGGTGTATCTCGAGCGACGCGACCCACGAGCTGGCTATCTGGGAACTCGACCTCGCGCTCCGCCTGGAGGGAGCGGTCGTGAGGCTCTAACCCAGCGGCCGCCAATTGGTCGCATATACCGCGATCGATGCTGCGCTGGCCGCGCCGCCCGAAATGGACAGTGCCCACTCCAACCGCGTGGTGCGCGGGCATTCAAAAAGCCCGTAGCCCGCGAGGAGCCACCCGCCCATCCAGAAGAGGTACACGAAGAGTTCATGCTGCGGATGCACGAACGCGAAGAGGAGTAGACCGAATCCCCCGGCCGCGACCAGCATGCTCTCCGTTCGAACACTCCGCGCACTACGCGGTACGTGTGCGGTCGGCGCCGTCGGCTCTCGCTGGCTTTGTATCAAGAGCCTAGCGTCCAACCGTCGCCAGGCGACCGGCACGAACCAACTGATAGTGACCGGGACAGAGGCCGCGACCACTATCAGGAGGAGGTTCGTGATTGGGAAAAGCGCCCCAACGGCCATGAACCAGAGAACCGCGATCGGGAACGACAGCCACATTCGGCCTGTTCCGCCCCCGGCATTCGTCGGTGCCAGCTTCTGCAGCGGCCAAAGTAGGAGAAAGAAGGCGACAAGCACTGGGACGACCGACGCAGAAAACGCGTAGGTCGCAACGCTCGGGCTCACGCCTATCGGCGTATGCCCCTGCATGAAAGTGGCAATTCCCGTGGCGAGAAGGATCCCCGAGACAAGGGTTGCAACCACCAGATAGCCAAGGCCCCCACCGTAGGGGCTGCGCGTCAGTGTTGCGCCGAAGTCGGAGGCGGTCCACGCCGACCACGGCAGTGACGCAATACTGACAGCAGCGACTACAAACAGGGCTAGGACGGCGCCCCCTACCGCGACATCGGGAATAGCGGCAAGTGGCGCCGTTACCCACTCGGCTGTGGTGCCGAAAGGCTCGGGTACGTCGGACGCGAGACCCCGGAGCCATCCGGCGACCCAGCCTCCGAGTTCTGCTAGTACCCGAGAAAGCCCAAGCACGGTCAGGCCGATTCCGATCAGGCCGAAGGGAACGATACGCCGACGCCATGCGAATCGCCATCGCCGCCGCACCGCCGCGCCTTCTATGCGGTGTGCGTCGTCGCCGACGAACGCCGGAGTTGATGATGCGAGCTCTGCAAGATGTGCCGCGAGCTGAGCGACAAATCCGTCCCGGTTGGTCCAGTAGGAGGTGTGGTCCGTGAAGATGAAGTCGTTGTTCCAGACCTCCGTTGTGATGACGCCGTCGGGGGTCGTGCGAGCCAGTGGGCCGTTCGACACGGGATCTCGCGAAGCCCAATAGTCCAACCACTTCGCGGCGGCGGGCTTATATGGGAATGGCTGCGCCGACGCGGTTCGGACGGAGTGATAGGCGCCCCATAGCCCGATTGCACCCACCGCGGCCACGAATCCAGTCACCCACGCGGCGGTCCCTTCAACGGCGGTGACTGGTTCTCCGATCACCATCGCCCATAAGACGCTGACCGCGTACGGGGATACGAGGACGCCGACGACGGCTGCGATGCCGAACCAGACCACCCCTCGGTCTTGGCGGAACGACCGCAGCTTGTTGAGTGCAGATCCGAATGTCACGAACAAGCCGACCTTGCGCCCGGTCCACCGCTCGAGCGCGTGCGTGGCCACCGCAGCGCCTTGGCTGTGCGCAACGACCGCCACCGACTCGCTCTTGGAATCCAGCCACTCCAAGGCGTCGAGGACCTGCCGGGTCATCGCTTCGTATTGGAAGTCGCTTTCGACCAACTCCCTGGCGTCTCCGAGCGAGTCGGCCAGACGGGTTCTCACCCGGCCGACGAACTCGCGGATACCCGGGAGAGCAACCAGCGAGAGAAGAACCAGAGCCAGTGCGAGCACGGATATTCCAATCGCTGCTAGCAGCCCTGTGATGGTCGCGAGCAGTACGCTGAACGCCAGTTGCGGGAGGCGGAGGACGCTGCCGGAGCTCGCGCTAACGAGCCTGTCGAGGGATGCCATCACGTGCGTCAGCGCGATCCAAGGGCCAGCCTTCAGCCCCCAGGTAATGAGCCTCCTAAAACTCGAACCATGGAAGCCGCGAGCCCACCACGCCTCGGCCAGCAACCAATCGACTGGTGCCGTCGCCTCACGCTCGCCGACCGGCGCCACAACAAAATGCAGCCACGCGTGCGCGGGTGCGTCCGCCGGGGGTTCAACAAGGTACACCCGGGACAACTCAACATCGAATCTCCCGGTGTGGAGGACGGTTGGTGGGGCGCTCCTGCCCCATCTTCGGAGCCAGTCGTATAGGGCCTCGCCCATCGTCGCGAGGGTCGCGCCGCGTGGTTGATCGCCGATGCCGTGAACGAACAAAATACCAAGGCTCGCTTTCGGACTACCGACTTCGCTTTCGGGCATTTGTCCCGCCCTCCTCACACTCGTAGCGCATGATGCTCACTAGGTACGCGGGAGTCGAGCCTAGGAAGGGGAATCGGCGATCGGCGAGCTAGTAGGCGACTGGTAATCGAGGCCGTCATGGCTAGTCGGCCCGAGGGTACGGTTTCGTCGCTAGAGCCTACCCTCGGTGTGCGACACCGAAGTTCGCGTTGGGTCTCGTCGTCGTTCCTCGCGGGCTGCGCCGCGACCACGCCAGCTGCCACCACAGCGCCTCGAGCGACTGTGCTTCCCTCTGAATCCGCACCCTCAACCGGCGATGGTTAGGACCCTGAAGAGTCCCGGCATCGTGCAGGCGCGGGGTTCTGGACTACATTTCGATCCGCGAGGACGGACAGGTCGTCGCGAGAACACGCCGTGATTGCCACTTCCAGCTTCTACGTGAGCCAGTCCGATGGGACCGCCTGCCTCGTCTTCTTAGCCTCCCACTCGCTATCATGTGAATGCGCCCGTTAAGCGGGCCTTTTCGTGCGGCAGGGTTGCCGCATACTCACTGGACGCGCTGCCACGGTCGCGACCACGTACGCCGTCGCGGGCAGCCTGCAGCTTCGTCCTGCACCTCTGCTGCTCCCCGGTAAGGGATCACGAAGCGGAGGGGATCCTGGCATGGACCCGCTGTCATCGGGCGACGAGGTATTCCTCCCGGAATTCGGACGCATAACGGCTCGCGTTGGGGAGGTGAGGTCGGGCGGGATGGAGACGGTCTACCAACTCCTCCCGCAGCCGCAGGCCGTGTACACCCGACCAGCCGCCTACCCGTCGCCCTGGCGGCGCTCGGAAGCATCGAACTGTCCTACGACGCCACGGTGCAGTGCCGCGCGATGTTGCGTGAGCGGACGGACCACTGGCGATACTGGTCGCGTCCCAAGCCCGCGCGCTACTAGCGGTGGTCGCCCACCTCCGGCTCGGCCGGTCAGGGAGTGGCGCTGATTGGCGCGCGCTCGCGGAGCCGGGACCGTGGTCGCATGCCGATCCCGAGGCGCTGGCCCCAATTCAAGGACACCTCGACGACGCGGTGCGATCTCTTCGAAGTGCCGCGGCCAACCTGGCGCGGCAGAGGCAGACGGTATCGGCGATCCTCGGCACCTGGCTCCGGCTCGGAAGCGTCCGCAGCGAGCTTCAGTGGCGGATGGACGGTCAGCCCGTCATCACCCTAGCGTTGGGCCTCCATGGCGCTTTGGGGATGCAGTTGTTGGCCGCGACCGCCGGTGTTCACGGCATCGCGGTCTGCCCTGAGTGCGGAACCCCGCATGTGCCGCCGCGCGGGCTCCGCCGGCGGAGCTTCTGTTCGTCGTGCCGGTCGGGTGGCGCCTCGCCGGCCACCATCACCTGGTATCGCATGGTGCTGGGCCGCGCCGCGCGCGACCTCGGCCCGCGCCGCCAACTCGACGCGCTGACGGCCGACGAGGTGCGCGCCTGGCTGGTGACC
>Ga0136619_10000072_pt1 | contig 33536 bp, 33 predicted proteins | sample AntDrymUQ3532106_2_FD_104807 | JGI IMG/M metagenome (GOLD analysis project Ga0136619, IMG submission 104807) | Polar desert sand microbial communities from Dry Valleys, Antarctica - metaG UQ353 (21.06) | ecosystem: Environmental > Terrestrial > Soil > Desert | place: Antarctica: Dry Valley...
GACACTCCCACATGCGGGTCACGGTCGAGGTCGGTGCCGGATGATCGCCACCATGTGCGCCGCCCTCCCCGGGTCGGTGCCGCTACGGTGGTTGTACATGCAGCCCCCCGATGCCGCAGCCCCCGCCGGTCGGGGAGGTAGGGAGGTCGGCTCCATCCTCGCCGACCTGATCCGCACCGGTGGTGGCGACCGTGCCGCCTTCGCCTGTCTCTACGACCGGATGGCGCCGGTCGTGTTCGGTGTGGTGAAGCGCGTGGTGGTCGATCCCGCCATCAGCGGTCGCCCAGGAGGTGATGCTCGAGGTGTGGAGGACGGCGCCCCGCTTCGATGCCGGGCGTGGCTCTCCCGCCGGCTGGATCGCCACCATCGCCCACCGCCGGGCGGTCGATCGGGTGCGCAGCGAGCAGGCGATGCGCAAGCGGGTGGAACGGGTCGCCTCCGCCGCAGGCGAACGCTCGACAGAGGATGTCGAGGCCGAGGTGATCAGGGGTGTCGAGCGGACCGCGGTGAACCGGGCGCTGGAGACGCTCAACGCCGAGCAGCGGCGGGCGCTCGAGCTCGCCTATTTCGGTGGGCTGACCCAGACCGAGATCGCCGGTGAGTTGGGGGTTCCTCTGGGCACGGTCAAGTCGAGGATGCGTCAGGGCATGGTCGCCCTGCGCCGGGTGTTGGAGGCAGCGAGATGAACCGCGGGATGCACGACCTCGCCGCCGGCTACGCCCTCGACGCCCTCGACGACAGGGATCGGGCGCGCTTCGAGCGCCACCTCGAGACCTGCGAAGCCTGCGCCACCGAGGTGGTCGAGATGGCTGAGACGGCTGCAGGGCTCGCCCGCACCTTGGCCGAGCCGCCTCCCGAGACGATGCGGGACCGGGTGCTCGCCGCCATCGAGTCGATTCCTCAGGACGGTGTGATCCCTCGGGCAGCGGGCGGGAGCTCGGTGACCTGGGCGGGGCGCCGCCTCTCGCTGGTTTGGTCCGCGGTCGCCGTCGCCGCGGTGGCCGCGGTGGCGGTGCTCTCGTGGGCGATGTTGCGCTCCACCGAGCCGATGGACGCCGTGCTCGCCGCACCCGATGCGGTCCACACCGCCGCCGTGGCCACCGACGCCGGCAGCGGCCGTTTCGCCACCGCCGCCGTGGTGCACTCGACGTCCATGGGCGAGGCGGTGCTGGTGGTGGAGGGGCTCGCTCCGGTGGCAGACGACCGCACCTACGAGCTGTGGGTGATCGACGGTTCGTCGGTCTCGCCCGCCGGTCTTTTCATCCCCGACGACCGCGGCGTGGTCCGGACGATGATCGACGGGGATGTCGGGCCCGGGATGACCATCGCCGTCACCGAGGAGCCATCCGGCGGCGCAGACGCCCCGACCGGCGACGTCCTGTTCGCCGCCGAGATCGACGCCTGACCGGGCTACGCAGGCTGGGTGGGCGGTGCCGTTAGCCTGCCCGGGTCATGCCGATCCGTCGCCTCGCCGCCGGTATCGGGGCGCTGGCACTCGTGGTCGCATGTACCGGCGGCGATGCGGCGACCTCGCCCACCGTCCCTCCGCCTTCGACCATCGGGGTCGCCATCGCCTCGACCCCGCCTCCTTCGGTGGAGGTCGATCCCGCCGTCGACGGCGACGTTGCCGACCGGATGGTCTCCCAGCTGGACGCCCTCAAGACCGAGGTTGAGACCCAGCGCGGGCTTCGCTTCCTCGATCCGCCCATGGTCTCGATCGTCACCCCCGAGCAGTTGGCCGCCCGCCAGGGTGCCGGGGTCGACGCCACCCTCGATCGGGCGGGGCTCGATGCCGACGATCGGGTGCTCAAGCTGCTTGGCCTGCTGCGGCGGGGGCAGGACCTCCGTTCGCTGATGGCCGAGATCTCCACCCAGCCGGTGGCCGCCCTCTACGACCCGATCGCCGGAACGCTCGTGGTCGGGGCCGATCCGGACGAGCTGGGCCCGGTCGAGCGCAGCGTGGTGGTGCGCGAGCTGACCCAGGTGCTGACCGATCAGTACCACAGGGTGACCACCAGGGTGGACAACCTGACCAGATCGGGACGTCACGACGAGGCGGCGGCTCTCGCCGCCCTGTTCGAGGCCGACGCCTCGTACTTCCAGCTGATCTACGTCCAGGGTCTCATCGAGGCGGAGCGCCGCCTGGTGGCCGAGGCGGCGAACCCCACCCCGCCCAACCTGCCGAGGGTCATCGCCGAGCAGCTCTCGCTGACCGCAGAACGCGGCATCGAGTTCGTGGAGGAGATGGTGAGGTGGGGGGGCACCGCCCAGGTCGACGCCGCATACGAGGCGACACCGCTGACCACCGAGGGCCTGCTCCACCCGGAGCGGCTGCTCGCCGGGGAGCGGCTCCGGCCGATGCCCGTCATCGACGTGGCGCTCGACGGCTACCGGATCGTCGAGCAGGGAAGCCTGGGCGAGATGGGGCTGCGCTCGCTGCTGGCAGAGGCGCTCGACCCGGGGACCCTCACCCAGACCGCCGACGGTTGGGGGGCGGACCAGGCGGTGACGCTGGTCAGCGGCGGTGACACCGCATGGGTGTATGCCTTCCGAGGCGACACCGTCCACGACGCCGTCGAGGTGGCGCAGGGCTTCCTCGACCATGCCGGGAACGTGCTCGGGCTGACCGAGCCGCTGTCCGCCAGGGGAGGGCTCGAGTACGTCGGTGGGCCCTACGTGTTCGTCGACCGCGAGGGGGACGGGCTCGCCGTCGTGGTCGCCTCGGACATCGAGGCGGGACGGGCGCTGCGAGACATCGCCGTCATCCCGTAAGCGGCTTCCGGGGAAGGGCGGCGGGACCTACGGTGGGGTCATGGCACGCCGCAGCCGGCCGACGATCAGCGGGGAACGGACCGGGACCGGGACGGGTGCAGCGGCTCAGCCGCGGCCGGCGTTCGGTCGCCGACCGTGGTTGGCCTTGCTGCGACGGGCGCGCAACTTGCGACGTTTTGCCTTGGCCATGGGAGGCAGGATACCAGCCGGCCGCAGGGGCGACCTCGTCGGCGCCGTCCAGGTGTCGGCGTCGGGCTGGGCACACCGGCCGGTGGCCGTCGCCGGTTCTCTCCGGGCCCGTCGCACCGGGCTGCGGCCGATGGCGCTGGGGTGGGGGATGGTCATCGGGGGGCGGTCGGTCCACGCCAGGGGTATGGTCGAACCGCTCACGGTGGTCGGTATCGACCGTGACGGGATCGTCGTCTTCGTCCGCCGCCTCCGCCCCGGTGGCCTGGCGTTCATGCCAGGCGCCGCCGCCGTCCTCGAGCTGCCCGGCCACCTTCCCACCCCGTCGCCGGGGGACATCCTCGGCTGGGCCCCGATCGATGACGGGTGGTGATGACCCGCCCGGCACGCTCGCCGGCCCGGCGTACACTTGGCACCATGTGTCGAAACATCACAGAGCTCAGAGGGCTGGAGCCGGCGGCGACCGACGAGGAGATCGAGGCGGCGGCCCGGCAGTACGTCCGCAAGGTGAGCGGGTTGGCCAAGGTGCCGATGGCGGCGACCGAGGCCTTCGAGGCCGCCGTCGCCGAGGTCGCCGGGACCACCAGCCGGCTGCTCGGTGTCCTCCCCGTCCGGCGTCGGCCGCCGCCGACCGTCCCCCCGCTGCGCCGTCCGGAGGTCATGGCCCGGCTCGAGGCCTGAGGCGGCAGCACCGCCGACCGGGGACCCCCGGCGACGTCACCTATCCTCGGCGGATGCCCGGCCGCCTCATCGTATGCGCCACACCCATAGGCAACCTGGACGACGTGAGCCCCCGGCTCTTGTCCACCCTGGGATCGGCGGACACGATCTATGCGGAGGACACCAGGCGCACCAGGACCCTGCTCGGGGCGCTGGGAATCACCCCGCCACCGCTGCGGTCGTTCTTCGTCGGCAACGAGAACCGGAGGCTGGCCGAGATCAGGGCGCGGCTCGAGGCTGGGGAGACGGTGGCGCTGGTGACCGACGCCGGCACCCCGGCGGTCGCCGATCCGGGGCTGAGCGCGGTACGGGTGGCGGATGAGGTCGGGGCCAAGGTGACGGTGATCCCCGGGCCCAGTGCGGTCACCGCCGCCATCGCCCTCTCCGGTCTGCCCTCGGACCGCTTCGTGTTCGAGGGCTTCCTACCCAGGAGCGGGTCCGGCCGGAGACACCGTCTGGCGATGCTGGCCGAGGAGGAGCGGACCATGGTCCTGTTCTCGGCGACCCGCCGGGTGATCGGGGATCTGACCGATCTGGGGGCCACGCTCGGAGGGGACCGTGTCGTCGTGGTAGGACGCGAGCTGACCAAGGTCCACGAGGAGCGATGGCGGGGCACGCTGGACGAGGCCACAGCCCATTGGATCGAGGTCGAGCCGCGCGGCGAGTTCACCCTGGTCATCGCCCCCCTGGTGAAGGCCAGGAAGGTGGACCTGTCCGAGGCGGCGGCGGCGGTGGACGCGCTGCGTCGGGAAGGGCTGAGCCTTCCCGAGGCGGTGAAACGCGCCGCCACCGAGCACGCGGTCGATCGTCGCCGCCTCTACCAAGACATGGTTGGCGTCGGCGGCGCCGACCCCGAGGTCAGCTAGCCAGCTCCGATCGGCAGTTCCCGCAGATGCCGCGGCCCCTGAAGGCCATGACGCCGTCGGTGGAGCCGCAGAAGGCGCATACCGCCTCGACCTTGCGGAGGACGATGTTGCCGGCATCGACCGAGATGGCGAGCTCGTCGCCCTCACGGATCGAGTACAGGCGACGGGTCTCCGCAGGGATGACAACCCGCCCCAGATCGTCGATCCTACGAACCATTCCGGTGCTCATGACTCACCCCTTCAGGTAGACCGTCACTGGCTGGACGCCAAGGAACAGGACGATCGGTGTTTCCCCCAACGATGCCCATAGCCCCGTCGGCACTATACCGGGAAAACCTTGGTTTGCATGTGCCGCTATCGGCACAACTGCCCGGCAGATCACCGCCACGGCCTCCTGTACCATCGCCGACCCGACCGCCAGTGAGTGCCAGTACATGCCTGCCCGCAAGATCCTCGTCGCCGTCGCCTGGCCGTACGCCAGCGGCTCGCGCCATCTCGGCCACATGGCGGGCGTCTACATCCCCGCCGACGTCTTCGCCCGGTTCCACCGCGCCCTCGGCAACGACGTGCTGATGGTCTCGGGGTCTGACGTGCACGGCACCCCGATCACGGTGCGAGCCGATCAGGAGGGCGTCGATCCCCAGATCATCGTCGACCGGTACCACGCCGAGTTCCTCGGCTACTGGGAGCGGCTCGGCATCTCGTGGGACCTGTACACCAGCACCGGCACCGAGAACCACCGTGAGGTCACCTGGGACGTGTTCCGCCAGCTGCGCGACAACGGCTTCATCTCCCGCCGGGTCGCCGAGCAGTACTTCGACCCCGAGGCGGAGCGGTTCCTCCCCGACCGGTACGTCGAGGGGACGTGCCCCCACTGCGGGTACACCGCCGCCAGGGGGGACCAGTGCGAGAACTGCGGCAGGCAGCTCGACCCGGAGGACCTGATCGACCCGCACAGCCGGCTTACCGGCGCCATCCCGGTGATGCGCCACACCGAGCACTACTTCATCAGGCTGTCGGCGCTGCGGGACGATCTGCTCGCCTGGCTGCGGACCCGGGAGGGCTGGCGGCGCCACGTCCAGAACATGGCGATCGGGTTCACCGAGGAGGGTCTGCACGACCGGGCCATCACCCGCGACCTCACCTGGGGCATCCCGCTGCCCCCCGAGTCGGACGACCTGGGCGAGGGTAAGCGCATCTACGTCTGGTTCGAGGCGGTCATCGGCTACCTGTCGGCATCGAAGGAGTGGGCCCAGCGGTCGGGTGACCCCGAGGGGTGGCGAGCGTGGTGGGAGGACCCCGGCGCCGAGTCGTACTACTTCATCGGCAAGGACAACATCGTGTTCCACGCGGTGATCTGGCCGTGCGAGCTCCTCGGATACGGCGGCCTCAACCTGCCCACCGACGTCCCGGCCAACCAGTACGTCACCTTCGGGGGCGAGAAGGGATCGTCGAGCCGGGGGGTGGGACGCCCGGTCAGCTGGTACACCGATCGGGTCGAGCCCGATGCCCTCCGCTTCGCCCTGGCCTCGGTCCTTCCCGAGCAGAACGACACCGAGCTGACCGACGAGGAGATCGTGCGGCGGGTCAACGACGAGCTGGTGGCCACCTGGGGCAACCTGGTCCACCGGGTGGTGTCGATGACCCACCGCTACTTCGCAGGGGTGATCCCCGAGCCGGGGCCGCGGGACGAGACCGACCAGGCGGTCCTGACCGAGGTCGACGCCACCCTGACCGACATGGAGGACCTGATGCGGGCGGTGAGGCTGCGCTCCGGTCTGCAGCGGGCGATGGCGGGGGCGACTGCGGTCAACGCCTACCTCAACGATCGCAGACCGTGGTCGACCGCCAACACCGACGAGACCAGGACGGCGGCGACCCTGGTCACCGCCCTCGAGGCCATTGCCGGGCTCGCCGTCGGGTTCGCTCCCTACCTGCCGTCCACTTCGGCCACGGTGCTGCAGACGCTGGGGTCCACCCCGGCCGGCTGGAAGCGGCCGCCAGTCGCCGCCGGTCATCCGCTGCCCGAGCCCGTTCCCCTGTTCTCCAAGATGGACCCGCTCGACGAGGACGGCTGAGATGGTCTGGGTCGACACCCACTGTCACCTGTTCCTCGCCGGGGAGCCGGCGGCGACGCTGCTCGACCGGGCGGCGGCATCCGGGGTCGACTGGGTGCTGTGCCCGGGGGTCGACCTGGAGACCTCATTGGCGGCGCGGCGCATCGCCGCCGAGCATCCCGGTCGGGTGCGCTGGTCGGCCGGTCTCCATCCCCACGACGCCACCGCCTGGGAGTCGACCTCGGGCCGGCTGCGCTCGCTCACCGTCGAGGCGGACGCCATCGGCGAGTGCGGGCTCGACTTCTACCGCAACCTGTCCGACCCCGCCGTGCAGCGGGAGGTGTTCGCCGCCCAGCTCACCCTCGCCGCCGAGCTGGGCAAGCCGGTGATCGTGCACTGCCGCGACGCCTTCGCTGACGTCCACGATGCCGTGGAGCGGGTCGGGCTGGGGGAGGCGGTGGTGCTCCACTGCTGGACCGGGGGGCCGAACTGGACCAGGCGGTTCGCCGACCTCGGGGTCACCTTCTCGTTCGCCGGGCCGGTCGCCTTCGAGACCGGCGACACGGTGCGCCGCGGGGCGGCGGCGGCGCCCCCGGAGCGCACCATGGTCGAGACCGACACCCCCTATCTCACCCCGCCCCCGCACCGCACCGCCGCCAACGAGCCGGCCAACGTGGTCAGGGTCGGCGAGGCGCTCGCTTCGGTGTGGGGGATCACGGTGGAGCGGGTGGCCGAGCTCACCACCGCCACCGCGATGCGGGTGTTCGGCGCCGCCGCGGTGGTTTCGTGAGCGGCGCCCAGGGCAGGGGCGAGATCGGCGACCTGCTCGCCCGGCACGGTCACCACCCCAACAGACGGCTCGGCCAGCACTTCCTGGCCGATCCCAACCTGGTCGACCGGATCGTCGTCGCCGCCCGGATCGGGCCGGGCGACCTGGTCATCGAGGTGGGATCGGGCACCGGGACGTTGACCAGGGCCTTCGCCGCCGCCGGCGCCGACGTGATCGGGTTCGAGATCGACCGCCATCTGGGGCCGGTGCTGGCCGAGGCCCTCGCCGGGGTAGACGCCGACGTCCGCTTCGAGGACGCCACCGCCGGCGCCATCGCCGCCGCCGCCGGGGATCGGGATGCGGTGCTGGTGGCCAACCTGCCGTACGGGGTCGGCACCAGCCTGGTCCTCGACGTCCTCCAGACGGTCCCGCAGGCGGGGCGCATGGTGGTGATGGTGCAGCGCCAGGTCGCCGACCGACTGGTGGCGGGACCGGGAAGCCGCACCTACGGGGTGCCGTCGGTGATCGCCGCCCTGCGCAGCACGGTCTCGCTGCTGTTCCGGGTCGCACCGTCGGTGTTCGTCCCCCCGCCCGCGGTCGACTCGGCGGTGGTCGAGCTGTGCCGCATCGAGCCCGACCCCGCCACCGACCGGGCGGAGCGTCTCGCCGCCGCCGTCTTCGCCGGGCGGCGCAAGATGCTGCGCCGGTCGTTGGTCGGCGTCGTCGACGACCCCGAGATCGTGCTGCGCATAGCCGGGATCGACCCGACCGCCCGCCCCGAGTCGCTCAGCCCCCGCCGGTTCCTCGACCTCGCCGCCGCGGTCGGTCCCCCATGATCGGGGCCACCGCCAACGCCAAGATCAACCTCGGTCTCATCGTCGACCGGCTCCGCCCCGACGGCTACCACGAGCTGGCCGGTCTGTTCCAGTCGATCGGCTGGAGCGACCGGCTCGAGCTGGGCGCAGGTGAGGACGGGATCACCGGGTGGGACGGCGGCCCGGTGCCCGAAGATGACGGCAATACGGCGTGGCGGGCGGTCGAGGCGGTCCGGCGACGTCTCGGGTCGAACCGGGCACTCACCCTTCGGCTCGACAAGCGGATCCCCGTCGCCGCCGGTCTCGGCGGGGGGAGCGCAGACGCCGCCGCCGCCCTCCACCTCGCCTGCCGGATGCTGGGGGGACCCGCCGACCTCCCCATCGAGCTCGCCCCCGGGATCGGATCGGACGTGCCGTTCTGCCTCACCGGGGGGACCGCCATGGTCACCGGCAGGGGCGAGGTGGTCACCCCGGTCCCCGCCGTGCTCGGCTACGCCCTGGCGGTGGTGGTGCCTCCCGTGGAGCTGAGCACCCCGGCGGTGTACCGCACCTGGGACGAGCTTGGCGGACCGCAGGGCACTCCGATTCCGGTGGCCGCCGTGCCCCCCGGTCTGCGCCACCACACCCCGCTGCGCAACGACCTGTACCGGGCCGCGGTCGCCGCCGCCCCCGCGGTCGACGAATGGCGCCACGAGCTGGAGGAGCGGTGGGGCCGCCCGGTTGCGATGTCCGGCAGCGGTCCTTCGCTGTTCGCCTTCTTCGTCGACGGCGACGAGGCCGCCTCGGCGGTGCTGGCCACCCCGCGGGGCGCTCGGGCGGCCGAGGCGCTGGCCCCGGTGGCCGAGGGATGGGCCCTGCTGCCCTCGCCAGACGACCAGGCGGGCGACGGCACCGGCTGAGGGCGGGGGAGCCTCTACACTCGGCCGCGCCCCAATGGGGGGTGGTGTAACTGGCAGCACTACGGGTTTTGGTCCCGTCAGTACGGGTTCGAGTCCTGTCCCCCCAGCCAACCGTCACCCGTGACCGAGATCGATCGGCCCCGAGGAGATCATGACCGTCAACGCCATCGTGCTCGCCGCCGGCAAGGGCACCAGGATGAACTCGGGCAGGGCCAAGGTGCTCCACGAGGCCGCCGGGCTCCCGCTGGTGGGCTGGATGCACCGTATCGCCACCGGAGCCGGCGCATCCCAGGTCGTGGTGGTGGTCGGCCATCAGGCGGACGACGTCGCCGCCGTCCTCCCCGAAGGGACCGTCACCGCCCTGCAGACCGACCAGCTGGGCACCGGCCACGCCGCCGGCATCGGGCTGGAGCGGATCGACCCGTGCGACGTGGTGGTGGTTCTCCCCGGCGACATGCCGCTGATCCGCCCCGAGACGATCGCCGGGCTGGTCGACACCCACCTGCGCAGGGGTGACGCCGCCACCGTGCTCAGCGTCGAGCTCGACGACCCCACCGGCTACGGCAGGGTGGTCCGCGACCACCAGGGCGGGGTCGTCGCCATCGTCGAGCACGGCGACGCCACCGCCGAGCAGCGCAAGATCGCCGAGGTCAACACCTCGGTGTACGCCTTCGATCCCGGGCTGCTCGACCGGGCCCTGGCTGGCGTGGGGAACCGCAACGCCCAGGGCGAGCGCTACCTCACCGACGTCATCGGCGTGCTCGTCGCCGGCGGGCACACCGTGGGGGCGATGGTCGCCGACGCCGCCGAGGGGGCCGGGGTCAACTCCCACGAACAGCTTGCGGCCGCCTCTGCCGAGCTGCGGCGCCGAATCAACACGGGGTGGATGGAGGCCGGGGTCTTCATCGAGGACCCGTCCCGGGTCTCCATCGCGGTGTCGGTGACGCTGAGCCCCGACGTGCGGCTGTGGGGCGACGTGCACCTCGCCGGGGCGACGTCGGTGGCGTCGGGCGCCCAGCTCGGGCCGTCGGTCCACATCAGCGACACCACCGTCGCCGAGGGCGCCAGGGTCTGGTACGCCGTGGTGCGGGGGGCGTCCATCGGCCGCAACGCCGAGGTGGGCCCCTTCGTCAGCCTGCGCCAGGGCACCGTGCTCGACGAGGCCTCCAAGGCGGGTACCTTCGTGGAGATCAAGGGCTCGGTGGTTGGGCCCGGCTCCAAGATCCCCCATCTGTCGTACGTCGGAGACGCCACCATCGGCGCCGGCAGCAACATCGGGGCGGGAACCATCACCGCCAACTACGACGGGTACCGCAAGCACCGCACCGTGATCGGCGACGGGGTGCGCATCGGATCGGACACCGTGCTGGTCGCCCCCATCGAGATAGGGGACGGGGCCTGGACCGGGGCGGGATCGGTCATCACCAACGATGTGTCGCCCGATTCGCTTGCCGTCACCCGGTCGCAGCAGCGCGAGGTGCCCGGCTACGCTCAGCGACGGAAAGCCAGGGCCGACGAGGAGCAGCGATGATGGAGATCTCGAGCCGCAAGCGGCTCATGATCTTTTCCGGGTCGGCGAACGAGGGTCTCGCCCGCGAGGTGGCCAGCATCCTCGGCACCACCCTTGGAGGGGTGGAGCGCGGGGTGTTCGCCAACGGGGAGATCTACGTCAGGTTCACCGAATCGGTCCGCGGCGCCGACTGCTTCGTGGTCCAGAGCCACACCCACCCCATCAACTTCAACGTGATGGAGCAGCTCATCATGATCGACGCCCTGAAGCGGGCGTCGGCGCAGCGGATCACCGCCGTGGTCCCCTTCTACGGGTACGCCAGGCAGGACAAGAAGGGCAGGGCGCGCGAGCCGATCACCGCCCGCCTGGTGGGCGACCTGTTCCTCACCGCAGGCGCCGACCGCATCGTCTCGGTCGACCTGCACACCCAGCAGATCCAGGGCTTCATCGACCGGCCGTTCGACCATCTCACCGCCCTCCCCGTGTTCGTCGAGTACCTGAAGAAGGCGTGCGAGGAACCCATCGCCGTGGTGTCGCCCGACACCGGCAGGGTCAAGCTGGCCTCGAAGTACGCCCGCCACCTCGACGCCACCCCGGCCTTCGTCCACAAGCGGCGGGTGACCGACAAGCGCAACGCGGTCTCGGCGCTGGAGATCGTCGGCGAGGTCACCGGCCGCCACTGCATCGTGGTCGACGACATGATCGACACCGCAGGCACCGCCGTCGCCGCCGCCGACCTCCTCATCGAGCGGGGTGCGCTCAGCGTCCGGCTGGTGGCCACCCACGGGGTGCTCTCCGAGCCCGCCGTCGACCGGCTGAAGAACGCCCCCATCACCGAGGTGGTGATCTCCAACACCCTTCCGGTGCCCGAGGAAGCGGCCGACCTCGACAAGCTGACCGTGCTGTCGATCGGCAAGCTGCTCGCCGGTGCGGTCAACGCCATCTTCACCGACGCCTCGGTGAGCGAGATCTTCGAAGGGGAGAACATGTGACGTCGGTGGCGATCGCCGCCGTCGCCGTCGCCACCGCCGCCGTCGAGCACCACGATCGGTACCTCCGGGCGCTGCGGGCGATCAACGCCGCCGCCGCCTCCGCCTTTGCCGGCCGGGACTGGCGGGCCGCCCAGGAGACCGTCGCCGACCGAATCGACGCATACGCCGATGCGGTCGGTGGTGCCGTCGCCGCCATCGAGGAGCTGGGCGGACGGGCCCGGGACCATGAGGTGTGGGCGGAGGCCAAGCGGAGGTTCAGCCGTCGCATCGCCGGGCGGCTCGACGGTGAGATCGCCGAGACGTTCTTCAACTCGTGCACCAGGAGGCTGCTCACCACGGTCGGTGTCGACCCTGCGGTCGAGTTCCTGGAGACCCCCGCCCCGCCCGACGTGGAGCCGTCGCTGGCCACGTTCGACGGATCCGCCCTCGAGGGCCTGATCCACGACGTTGTCACCGGCGCCGGGCTGGGGACGGGGTGGCACAACCTGATCCGCGACGTGTTGGTGGCGGCCGACGAGATCCGCCGGGCGCTCCGGCTCCACGGCGCGGCCGGCGACGTGACGGGCGTGGTGATGCTCACCGAGCCGTTCTACCGGGGCCAGGGCGCCTATCTGGTCGGGCTGCTGAGCGCAGGGTCGAACACGCTGCCGCTGGCGGTGGCGGTCCACAACACCACCAGGGGCCTGGTCATCGGCGCCGTGCTCACCGAGCCCGAGGACGTCGGTGTCCTGTTCTCGTACACCAGGGCGGCGTTCTGCGTCGACACCGACCGCCCCGCGGCTCTGGTCACCTTTCTCTCCGGGCTGATGCCGGCGCGCTCCAGGGCCGAGCTGTACACCACCATCGGGTACCCCAAGCACGGCAAGACCGAGCTCTACCGGGACTTCTCCCGGCACATCGCCACCTCGACCGACCGGTTCGACCACGCCAGGGGGAGCAAGGGCATGGTGATGATCGTGTTCACCGTCCCCGGGTACGACCTCGTGTTCAAGGTGATCCGCGACCGTTTCCCGCCACCCAAGGAGACCACCCGCCGCCGGGTGATGGCCAAGTACCGGCTGGTGGCGCGCCACGACCGGGCGGGCAGGCTGGTCGACGCCCACGAGTTCGAGAACCTGCGTTTTCCCGCCGACCGGTTCGAGCCGGGGCTGCTCGCCGAGCTCACCGCGGAGGCGACCCGGTCGGTGGTGGTCGAGGGCGACCAGATCATCCTCCAGCACGTCTATGTGGAGCGCCGGCTGGCGCCGCTCGACCTGTACCTGCGGGAGGCCAACCCGGTGCGGGCCCGGTCCGCCATCATCGACTACGGCCGGGCGATCAAGAACCTGGCCGCCGCCAACGTGTTCCCCGGGGACATGCTGCTCAAGAACTTCGGGGTCACCAGGGGAGGGCGGGTGGTGTTCTACGACTATGACGAGATCACCCCGCTGACCGAGTGCAACTTCCGCCAGCTACCCGATTCGGACCGCCCCGACGAGGAGATGGCGGCCGACCCGTGGTTCGGGGTCGGCGACCATGACATCTTCCCCGAGGAGTTCCCCCGGTTCCTCGGGCTGCGGGGCGAGCTGTGGGAAGCGCTCGACTACCACCACGGCGACCTGTTCGGGGTCCGGTTCTGGCAACGGATGCAGGACAGGCTCCGCTCCGGCGAGGCGATCGAGATCTTCCCGTACAGCCGGAGCCGGCGGCTCGGGGCGCGGCTGCGCCGGGGGGGAGGGGTCCTCGAATGAGCCGCCCCCGCTCGGGTAGCCTCGGTCGACGATGCCCTCCCTGGCCGCCCCCGACCCCAGGTTCCAGCGGTCGTTCCTGGTGGCGGTGGAGGAGTACGCCGGCGAAGCGGGCTGGGAACGCCAAGCCGGGCTGGTGATCTTCGAGGCGAGCGAGCACCACCCCGGGGAGCGGTACATCGTCGAGGAGCTTGCCGATCCCGAGATCTTCGCCGCCTACTGCGGGCGGCTCGCCCGGTTGGACGATCCGGCCACCCTCCCGCCGCTGATGGTCCCCTCGACCGTGCTGTGGTGGGTGGAGGGCGACGAGTACCTGGGCAGGATCTCGGTGGGCCACGAGCCAACCCCATTCCTGCTCGAGGTGGCGGGTCACATCGGCTACGGGGTTCGCCCCACGGCCCGCCGCCGGGGGCACGCCACCGCCATGCTCGCCGCCGTGCTCCCCGTCGCCAACGCGGTCGGCATCGATCCGGTCCTCGTCACCTGCGACGACATCAACGTCGCCTCGCGCAAGGTGATCGAGGCGGCCGGGGGTGTGTTGGAGGACAAGCGGGGGGTCAAGTTGCGTTACTGGGTGCCCACCTCGTAGCGGGCGCTCGCCGCCGCTTTGCTCGCCGGCCGGATCCGGCGCATAATGCCGCATTCGTGGCACCCACCGAGGGGTCGCCCGCCGTCCAGTCGGCCCCGTTTCCAGGACCGGACTGGCCACCGAGCCTCAACGAGGAGTTCAAGACGATGGATCAGGTGACGCTGGCCGCACAGCACCGCAAGCTCGCCGGCACCCGCCCGGCGCGCCGGATGCGCCGGGACGGTCGGATCCCCGCCGTGGTCTACGGCCGGGGGATCGACCCCATCCACGTCTCGGTCGACAAGCTCGCCCTCTACTCGGCGCTTCGCTCCGAGACCGGCTTCAACACCCTGTTCAGCCTCGACGTCGATGGCGGCGACCCGGTGCTCACCGTGGCCCGTGAGGTCCAGCGGCACCCGGTTCGCAACGAGATCACCCACCTCGACTTCATCAAGGTGTCGCTCGACGTCGAGATCGAGGCCGAGGTGAACCTGGAGTTCGTCGGCGTCCCGGTAACCGTGGCTCAGGAAGGCGCCATCCTCGACACCATCGAGACCAGTGTCATGGTGCTCGCCCTCCCCACCGCCGTCCCCAACTCGATCGAGCTCGACGTGTCGGCGCTCGAGATCGGCGACACCCTGCACATCTCCGACCTCCCCGCCATCGATGGGGTCACCTACGTCGCCGACCCGGAGCACACCCTGGTCACGGTGCTGGCGCCGCGGCTCGAGGAGGTCGTGGAGCCGGTCGAGGGCGAGGAAGTCGAAGAGGGCGAGGAGCCGGCCGAGGGGGCCGACGAGGCCGGCCAGGCTGCCGGCAGCGGCGACGAGGACCAGAGCTGACCTCGACCACGGCACTGGTTGTCGGGCTGCGCAACCCCGGCTCCCGCCACGAGGGAACCCGTCACAACATCGGCGGCGATGTCGTCGCCGTTGTCGCCGACCGGATCGGCGCCTCGTTCCGCCGTGCGCCCCGCTTCATGCGGGCCGAGGTCGCCGAAACCCGGATCGGGTCGTCCCGGGTGGTGCTGGCCCGTCCCTCCACCTTCATGAACGAGTCGGGGCAGGCGGTGGCACCGCTGCTCCGGTACTACGACACCTCGCTCGACCGGCTGCTGGTGATCCACGACGAGATCGATCTGCCGCTCGGGGTGCTCAGGGTGCACTTCGATCGCGGCTCGGGGGGCAACAACGGGGTGTCGTCGGTGATCCGCTCGGTCGGTCGCAAGTTCTGGCGGGTCCGCTGCGGGGTGGGCCGCCCTCCCGGGTCACGGCAGCCCGCCGACTACGTGCTGGAGCGGTTCGGGACCAGAGAACGGGAGGAGGCTGAGCTGGTGATGCAGCACGCCGCCGATCTGGTCGAGCTGTTCGTCACCGAGGGGGGTGAGGCCGCCCGGCAGCGGGCCGGCGAGCTGAGCGCCGACCTCGACTGATGGCTTTCAGTCACCGACTACCGGGCGCCCGCACCTAACCTGTCCTAATGGGTAAGAACCGCCACCGGCTGGTATTCGGCTGCTTCGTCGCGCTCGGGCTTGTCGCCGCCTGTGGGGGCGACACCGCTCCCACCCTGCCCCCGGCAACGGTGGTGACGACGACAACGGCGGCGCCGACCACAACGGTCCCCGCCACCACCGGGGCGCCCACCACCACACTGCCTCCCACCACGACGACCGCGGCGGCGACGACCACCACCGGAGTCGTCCCGGACACGAACGCCCTGGTCGCCACCGGCTTTGGGGTGCTCGGCTGGTTCGACCACGCCGCTGGTGCGTGGGTGCCGTGGCTCCAGCCGGACGCCATGCCCGAGGTCGAGGGCGCCATCTTCGACGTGGTCACCCTGCAGCCCGGGGCCGCCACCGTGGAGGGCTCGGGGATGTCGGTGTGCGAGATCACCGGGAACCCGTCTGTCGAGTTCGATCCGCCCCTTCCCGTCCGGCTCGGGGAACCGGGGGCGGTGGCCGTCCTTGGCGCCACGTGGGATCTGGTGCCTCGTCCGGTGACCGTCTCCGATGCCCCCGGCGATCGTCTCCAGACCGCTCTCGATCACCTGGCGGCGAACGGCATCGACGACACCGCCCCACCTTTCGTTCAGCATGTGGAGGCCGATCTCGACGGTGACGGCGCCGCCGAGGGGGTCCTCGTCGTGGAGCGTCTGGGCGGCGACCGCCTCGGCGGGCCCGGGGACTACAGCCTGACGATGGTCTTCGGTGACGGGTCGTCTGCGGTGGCGGCGGAGTCCTATGGGGTGGCCGACAGCCCGTACGTGCTGGCCCACGTCGTCTCGGCGGTGGTCGACCTCGACGGTGACGGGGTCATGGAGGTCGTGGCCGACAGCAGGTACTACGAGGGCACCGGTTCGGTGGCCTGGGAGTACGCACCCGGGCCCGCACTGACCGAGGCGCTGGCCGGAGGCTGCAGCGCCTGACGGCGGACGGCGCTGCGGCTGCGGCGACCCCGTCCCCAACTTTGAGCGCTTCACACCGCATAGCGGGTTCAATCGCTCAAAGTTTGCCGGTAGCTCGCTCGGGTGGGGATCCCCTGCCCCAACTTTGAGCGCTTCACACCGTCATACGGGTTCAATCGCTCAAAGTTTGTCGGCAGAGCGACGCCGGGGTGGGGGAGGCAGCCCGGCTGATACAATCCCGGCTGTACCGCGACGTTCCATTGGGGGGTTCATGGCGACCGCGCCAGCTTCCGATGCCGGCACCATCGGCATCGTGTTCACCGACAGCCCGGATGTGATCGACTCGATCGGCCGGCCCGGGCTGCTCACCACCCGCACCGGGGACCCGGTCGAGGTGATCATCGAGCCGAGGCTCCGCTCCGACGTTCTCGTCCAGCGGCTGCGTGGCGACAGCGAGATCCCCGGAGACGTGCCGGTCGGCGCCGCCCGGTGGCTGGTCGCCGCCACGAGCACCGCCTTCCGGTCGGCCAAGGTGGCGGCCATCTCGCTGGTCGCCGAGCTGTCAACCGTCGTGTACCGCCACCTCGAATCCGGACTGCTCTTCGAGGTGGGAGATGGCGAGCCGATCGACGAGGAGATGGGACGCTGGCTGGCCGAGCGGTGCCAGCCGGTGGGGCCGATCGACGAGCAGGCCACCGCAGCCAACCTGGAGACCGCGGTCGCGCTGCTCGGCGCCGACACCCGGCTCGTGGTCTACAACCTCTCCACCTTTGTCCCCGACGGCGACGACATCGAGGGCGCCATCGCCTTCGCCGACAGGGCCCAGCGCCTCGACCTCGCCCTGGCCAGGGCGGCGGGGACCAGCCCGATCCTGGTGGTCGATGCCGACCGCATCGTGGCCGAGCTGGGTGCCGGCGACCACGTCACCGCCCCCGGCCGGTACAGCGCCGAGGCGGCCAACGAGATCAGCGAGGAGGCGGTGGCCCAGATCGACGCCCTCGGGGTGCTCGACCCGATGACCTCGGAGCTGGCGCTGCTGGTGATCCCCCGCTACGACCGCCGCACCCACTCGGGCTCGATCACCCGTTGGTACAAGCGGACCGGGGACTCCGTCGGCCCCGGGGACGTCCTGTTCGACATCGAGTTCGGTGGGCTGGCCGCCAACCTGGGCGCCACCAGGGACGTCAAGATGAAGACAAGGGTGATGACCCTCGGCGTGGTCGCCGGAGACGCCGGCCACCTACTCGAGGTGTCACCCACCACCGATGTCTCGGTGGGTGACCGGGTGGCGGTGGTGGGGGCCCGTCCCGACCTCGATCCGAGCGATACCGACGAGCTGACCCCGCACTTCCGGGTCGGGCTGCGGGTGGTGGAGCGATGAGTGGACCTATCAACAACGGGCCCCCCACCAACCCCATCTCGCTCAAGATCGTCCGCAAGATGTTCGGGCGGCTCAGCAGTCCGGAGGAGAAGCTGCGCAAGATGCGTAACACGGTGCGGATGCAGCGGGGCCAGGCGCTGTACCGCACCAACCTGTACGTGGGCAACATCCGGGCCAAGCGCAAGGTGGGGATCTACGGCTTCGGGGGCTGTGACCTCACCTTCCTCGCCGGCTCCGGGCACCTGATCCAGCCACGGCTCGACGCCTCGCTGTGCATCAACCGGGCCAGCGCCGTCGAGGGTGTTCGCTCCGACTTCGTGCTCCAAGGGCTCGACGGTGTCGACGGCCCCGTGCTCGACGAGGTGGTCGACAAGCTCGACCTCGACCGGGGCTCGTTCACCTCGACCCTGTTCGAGCCCCGCTTCACGGTTCCCGACCATCCCCGGCTGGGCACCTATCCCAAGGACATCGTGGTGCTGAGCATCGCCGCCGATCTCTCCCGCACCCTCTACCAGCACCGTACCGACCGCCTGCTGATCGACCCGGGCGGCTGGTGGCTCAACGCCGACATGACCCAGGTGCTCGGCGACCTCGACCGGGTGAAGTGGTTCTCGTCGGCGTTCAAGAAGGCGGGCAAGATCCCCCTCGACGGGTACCTCGACAACCTGACCAGGATCGTCAAGGAGCTGCGGGAGCGGACCGGGGCGCTGGTGATGGTGTGCAACACCCTGGTGGTCGACCCGGGGACCGGAGCGGTCGACTACCAGTTCGCCAACAGCCCGGCCACGGTGCGCCGCCGTGAGTTCGCCATCGGGCTGCGGGAGGCGTCGCACGACGCCGGCTTCGTGGTGTTCGACGTCGATCGGGTGGCCAAGCGGTCGGGTATCTCGGGCCAGGCCGACTTCGTGCACTACACCGCCGACCAGAAGCAGGCGCTCCGCCACGAGTTCATGCGGCTGGTCGAGCGCCACACCACGCTGCTCGGCTCCTGACCCCGGCGAGCCGGATCGGCGATGGCGGTAGGTTCGGGTCGATGTTGACCGCTCCGCTGGCGGTGATGGCCCGGCTGTGGCCCAAGGACCGGCTCCCCGACATTCCCGGAAGGGTGGCGGTGCCGCCGTCGCTGCGCGCCCTGCTGCTGGCGGCGATGGCGGCCGCCGACGACCGACCCGTCCTCGCCGTGGTGCCGGGCGAGCACGAGGCCGAGGACCTAGTGGACGACCTCGCCCTGTTCCTCGACCGTCCGCTGCTCCTGCCCGCCTGGGGCACCCTCCCCTTCGAGCACATCTCACCCAACGTGAGCACGATGGCGGCACGGGCCGAGGCTCGGCACCGGTTGATCGACCCGGTCCCGGGGACGGTGGTGGTGGCGTCGGTGCGGGCCGCCATTCAGCGGGTCAGCCCCACCCGGATCGCCCCGGTGACGCTGACCATCGGAACCGAGGCCGACTTCGACGGGATCATCGACGACCTGGTGGCGATGGGCTACACCCGGACCGACCGGGTCGAGTCCCGGGGTGAGCTGGCCACCAGGGGCGGGATCATCGACGTGTATCCGGCCCAGTCGGACACCCCGCGTCGTATCGAGTTCTGGGGCGACGAGATCACCGACATCAGGACCTTCGCCACCGCCAACCAGCGGGCGCTCGACTCCGTTACCGAGGTCACCTGCTACCCGGCCCGGGAGCTGATGCCCGACCCGGGGGTGGTGGCTACCGCCACCGGGCTGCTCCGGTCCGAGCCGTGGGCGGCGGCCACCTGGGACCGGGTGATCGCAGGGGTGACCTTTCCCGGGCTGGAGAGCTGGCTGCCCTGGCTGGCACCGGAGCGGTCGGTGGTCGACGAGGCGCCGGGGGCCAGGCTGGTGGTGTTCGATGCGGTCCAGGCCAGCGCCCGCGCCACCGAGCTGCGCACCGAGGAGGAGGACCTGGCCACCGCCCTGGCCGGCACCTGGGGCGAGACCGCCCCCCCGGCCGGGGAGCATCCGCTGCTGTACCTTCCCGTCGCCGATGCCATCGGGGCCAGGGGCCACCTCGACGCCCCGCCCGCACCGATCGGTCCCGGTGACGATGCGTACGTGGTGCGGGGGCTCGACGCCGTGCCCGGAGACCCGGAGTCGGTGGGCGCCGCCATCGCCAGGTGGCGAAAGCGCCGGGTCGACGTGGTCATCGCCATGGACGGCGCCGGCGCCGCCGAGCGGGTGGCCCGCCTGCTCGGCGAGGCCGGCTACCCGATCCCCAGGCTCGACACCCTGGAAACGGTGGAGCCTGCGGTGCTCCCATTCGGGATCCACCGCGGGTTCGTCGCCGACTGGCTCGGGCTCGGCGTCGTCGGTGAGCAGGAGATCGCCGGGCGGAGACGGTCGCACCGCCGCTACGGGTCCCGCCGCCCCGGCGACATCGGCGAGGGGTACCGTGACCTGCGGCCCGGCGACCACGTGGTCCACCACCACCATGGGATCGGCCGGTTCGAGGGGCTGGTCCACCGCCAGATCTCGGGTGTCGAGCGCGACTACCTGCTCATCGCCTACCACGGCGACGACCGCCTCTACGTACCCACCGACCAGCTCGCCGCGGTCAGGCGTTACACCGGAGGCGAGACCCCGCGCCTGTCCCGCATGGGGGGCGCCGACTGGGCAACCACCCGGTCCAGGGTGCGCCAGGCGGTGGCCGTCGTCGCCGAGCAGGTGGTCGACCTCCACCGCCGCCGGGCCCGGGCAGTGGGCCACCCGTTCACCGCCGACACCCCGTGGCAGACCGAGTTCGAGTCCTCGTTCCCCTACGAGGAGACCGCAGATCAGCTCACGGCCATCGCCGAGATCAAGACGGACATGGAGGGCGCCCAGCCCATGGACCGGCTGGTGTTCGGCGATGTCGGCTTCGGCAAGACTGAGGTGGCGATGCGGGCGGCGATGAAGGCGGTGCAGAACGGCAAGCAGGTGGCGGTGCTGGTACCCACCACGCTGCTCGCCCAGCAGCACCAGGTCACCTTCACCGATCGGTTCGAGCCGTACCCGGTGCGGGTGGAGACACTGAGCCGCTTCCTCACCGGTGCCGAGCAGCGAGCCATCGTCTCCGGGGTCGCCGCCGGTGACGTCGATGTCGTCATCGGCACCCATCGGCTGCTCTCGGCAGACGTCCGGTTCAAGGATCTGGGGCTGCTGGTCGTCGACGAGGAGCAGCGGTTCGGGGTGGCGGCCAAGGATCAGATCAAGCGGTTCCGCACCTCGGTCGATGTCCTCACCCTCACCGCCACCCCCATCCCGCGCACCCTGGAGATGGCGCTGACCGGGATCCGTGAGGTGAGCAGCATCCGCACCCCCCCGGTCGACCGGCATCCCATCCTGACCTATGTCGGCCCATACGACGAGCAGACGGTGTCGGCGGCGATCAGGCGCGAGCTGTTGCGCGAGGGCCAGGTGTTCTATGTCCACAACCGGGTGCAGTCGATCGACCATGCCCTGGCCCGGCTGCGCGCCCTGGTTCCCTACGCCCGCTACGCCGTTGCCCACGGGCAGATGAGCGAAGGCCAGCTGGAGCAGGTGATGGTCGAGTTCTGGAACGGCGAGCACGATGTGCTGGTGGCCACCACCATCATCGAATCCGGGCTCGACCTGCCCCAGGTGAACACGCTGATCGTGGAGCGGGCCGACCGGCTCGGGCTGGCCCAGCTCTACCAGCTGCGGGGTCGGGTGGGGCGGTCGAGCCAGCGGGCTTACGCCTACCTGTTCCACCCCGAGGCGGAGCGACTCACCGAGGACGCCTACCGCAGGCTGGAGGCGATCGGCCACTTCGCCGAGCTCGGCTCTGGGTTCGACCTGGCCATGCGCGACCTGGAGATCCGGGGGGCGGGCAGCATCTTGGGCGAGACCCAGGCGGGGCATATCTCGGCCGTGGGTTTCGACCTGTACGTCGAGCTGGTGGCCGACGCCGTCGGCGAGCTCAAGGGTGAGCCGGTGGTAGAGGACGAGCTGCCCCAGGTGCGGATCGATCTCCCGGTCGACGCCCATCTCCCCGTCGATTACATCGAGGGCGCCGACGAGCGGCTCGAGGCGTACCGCCGGCTGGCCTCCGCCGCCACCGCGGGCGATGTCGAGGATGTCATCGCCGAATGGCTGGACCGCTTTGGCGAGCTACCCGAGCCGGCGGCGGCGCTGGTCGACGTCGCCCGGCTCCGGGTCGAGGCGATCAGGGTGGGATTGGCCGAGATCGTCAAGGTGCGGGACGAGGTGCGGCTGTCGCCCGTCACCCTTCGTGCCTCCGAGGAGGTGAGGCTGTCACGGCTGGCTCCGAGAGCGGTGGTGCGGGGCGACGTGCTGTACATCAGCGCCCCTCGCTCCGAGCCGGTGAACGGGCTGCTGGGCTTCGTTCATAAGATGTGGCCCCAACCGGAGTGAGATCTGTGGTGACGGGTATGTGGATCAGGGTTCGGGGCCCGGTGGCGGCCGTGGCGACCGGCGCCGTGCTGGTCGCCGCATGCTCCTCGGCCTCCGATCTGGCCACCGTCGACGGGGTCGGTATCTCCCGAGGGGACGTGCTCGCCATGAGGGCGCCGGTGGAAGGCCCGACCGCTCCGGCGGCGACGATACGTCAGGATCTCTCCACGCTGATTCTCGAGCAGTCGCTGGCGTCCGCCGCCGAGGAGCAGTTCGGCGTCGTCTTCACCACCGCCGATGTGGAGGCAAGGCTCGCCGATCCGCCCGACCGGTACGTCCAGCTCTTCGAGCAGCTCGCCGCCGACCCCACCGTCGGGGAGGGTCTCACCGAGCTCAACGCCCGGTTCACCCTGGTGCGGGACGCCGTCATTCCCGAGCTGCTGCTCGAGCAGCGCGGGTCGTACCAGGCCGTCATCGAGGAGTCCCCGGGCCTGGTGATGCGGGCCTGCGTCAGCCACATCGTGGTGGCCACCGAGGAGGACGCCCACGATGTGCTCACCCGCATCACCGCCGGCGAGGACTTCGCCACGGTCGCCGCCGAGGTGTCGCTCGACCAGCAGAGCCCCGGTGGTCTGCTCCAGGATCCGCAGGGTTGCCTGATCCACCACGGCCAGATGGGGGGCGAGTTCGTCGAGGGTGTGATCGCCGCCCCGCTCGGGGAGCCCGCCGGCCCTCTCTCCACATCGTCCGGGTTCCACGTGCTAATGGTGGACGAGCGGTCGATGCCCACCCCTGGGGAGATGGCGGCCGATCCAATGGTGTACCTCGACGCCGCCACGGCCAACGACCTGATGGGGCCGTGGTTCATCGAAGCCGTCGCCTCCGCCGACGTCGACGTGCGTTCCACGGTCGGGGTCTGGTCGGCGGAGAGCTCGTCCGTCGTCGCCGCCCAGTGAGACCCGACATCCTGGTGCTGGGGTTGGGCCCGGCCGGGTTGGACCGGCTGCCCGCCACCGCCATGGAGGTTCTCGCCGACCCGGATGTCGCCGTGGTGGTCCGGACCTTGCACCATCCCGCCGCCGCCGAGCTGGCCGAGCGGCGCGAGATCACCTCGTGCGACGACCTCTACCAGACCTCCCCCGGGTTCGATGCGCTGTACGGGGCGATTGCGGTGCGGGTGGTGTCGCTGGCGGCGGAGCAGCCGGTGGTGTACGCCGTCCCCGGGTCGGCCATGGTGGGGGAGCGCAGCGTTCCGCTGGTGCTGGCCGAGGCAGAGGCGGCCGGACAGCGAGTGGAGGTCCGCCCCGGCGAGTCGTTCCTCGATCTGGTGTGGATGGCCACCCGGTGCGATCCCATCGCCCGCGGCGCCCAAGTGCTCGACGGGCGGGCGCTGCCCGACCCGCTCCAGCTCCACCTCCCCACGGTGGTGACCCAGATCGACCGTCCCGAGGTGCTCGCCGACGTGGTGGCGGTGCTGGGGCGGGTGCTCCCCGACGAAACCCCGGTCACGGTGCTCGACCGGCTGGGCGTGCCCGACCAGATGGTGGAGACGGTGCCGCTCCACGATCTCGCCCGCCATCCAGCCGGGCCCCGAACCAGCCTTTTCCTCGATCCCCCGCCCAACGGCTGGTACGGACTGGTGACGACCAACCGGCGGCTGCGGGCCGAATGCCCATGGGACCGGGAGCAGACCCACCATACGCTGGTTACCCACCTCATCGAGGAGGCGTTCGAGACGGTCGAGGCGCTGGGCGCCCTCCCCGACACCGCCCCTGCCGGGGTCGACGACCCGGTTGTCTACGCCGCCGTCGAGGAGGAGTTGGGCGATCTGCTGTTGCAGACGGTGTTCCACGCCACCCTGGCCGACGAGGCGGGCATGTTCGGGGTGGAGGAGGTGGCCGAGGGCATCCGCCGCAAGCTGGTCAGGCGCCACCCCCACGTCTTCGGCGACGCCGCCGCCCACGACGCCGAAGCCGTGCTCGCCCGCTGGGAGACGTTGAAGGCCGAGGAGAAGCAGCGGGAGTCGCTGATGGACGGCATTCCCCGGGCGATGCCGGCGCTGTCCCGGGCGGAGAAGCTGCAGAGCCGGGCGGCGACGGTCGGATTCGACCGGACCGACCGTGCCGACGTACTGGCCAAGCTGGGCGAGGAGATCGACCAGCTGGCCGCCGCGCTCGACGATCCGGAGCGGGGCGGCGACGAGCTCGGCGACGTCCTCTTCACGGTGGTCCACCTGGCCCGGCACCTGTCCGTGGACCCCGAGCTGGCATTCCGCAGGGCCAACGACCGCTTCGAGACCCGGTTCCGCCGGGTCGAGGAGCTGGCCGCCGCCCAGGGCGCCGACCCGTCCGCCCTGTCCCTCGACCAGCTCGACAAGCTGTGGGATCGCGCCAGGAACCAGCCCAACTGATTTTCTTAGGACCCGAACGCGTCATATGAACCTCGTTTCGATCCTAAGAAAACACTGGGGGGTGATCGGCTGGCCCCGGCCGAGGGCTCAGTCACGATTTCTTAGGATCCGAACGCGTCACATGAGACGCGTTTCGGTCCTAAGAAAACACTGGGACCGTGATATCTTCGCGGCCCGACGTTCGGCGACCGGGTAGCGAGACGTGACCACCACCATCACCCAAGTTCTGGCCAGGGAGGTGCTCGACTCCCGCGGCAATCCAACGGTCGAGGCCGAGGTCTTCCTCGCCGGAGGCGGTTACGGCCGTGCCGCCGTTCCCTCGGGCGCATCGACCGGCGCCCTCGAGGCCAACGAGCTGCGCGATGGCGGCTCCCGCTACGCCGGGAAGGGCGTGCGAACCGCCGTCGGCAACGTCAACGACACCATCGCCCCCGCCCTGGCCGGTCGCGACGCCACCAGGCAGGAGGAGATCGACCAGGTGATGCTCGATCTCGACGGCACCCCCACCAAGCGCAACCTGGGGGCCAACGCCATCCTCGGGGTCTCGCTGGCCGTGGCCAGAGCTGCCGCCTCCGGGGTCGGGCTTCCCCTGTTCCGCTACCTGGGCGGGTCGGCAGCGAGGGTGCTGCCGGTGCCGTGCCTCAACGTGCTCAACGGCGGCGCCCACGCCTCCAACTCGGTCGACATCCAGGAGTTCATGGTCGTCCCCGGCGGGGCTCCCAGCTTCGGCGAGGGTCTGCGGGCCGGGGTCGAGGTCTACCACGCCCTGCACAAGGTGCTGGCAGGTCGCGGCCTCACCACCAACGTCGGCGACGAGGGAGGGTTCGCCCCCGACCTGCCGACGGACCGGGCGGCGCTGGAGCTGCTGGCCGAGGCGGTGGAAGCGGCCGGGTACCGGCTGGGCGAGGACATCGGTTTCGCCCTCGATGTCGCCGCCACCGAGCTGCACCGCGAGGGCCGCTACACCCTCGACGGCACCGAGCACACCGCCGAGGCGATGATCGACTACCTGGCCGGTCTGGCCGGCGACTTCCCCCTCGTTTCCATCGAGGACGGGCTCGCCGAGGACGACTGGGACGGCTGGTCGGCGCTCACCGCCCGGCTCGGCGACCGGCTGCAGCTCGTCGGCGACGACCTGTTCGTCACCAACGAGGAGATCCTGCGGCGGGGCATCGACCAGGGTGTCGCCAACGCCGTGCTGGTGAAGGTGAACCAGATCGGGTCGCTGTCCGAGACGCTGCACACCATGGAACTGGCCGCGTTGAACGGATACGGGCGCATGGTGTCGCACCGGTCGGGGGAGACCGAGGACTCATTCATCGCCCACCTGGCGGTGGCGACCAACGCCGGGCAGATCAAGAGCGGCGCCCCCGCCCGTGGCGAGCGCACTGCCAAATACAACCAGCTCCTGCGCATCGAGGAGTCGCTGGGCGCCGACGCCCGCTACGCCGGCTGGGGGACGTTCCGGCGGTCCCGATGACCGGGCGGGGCGACACACACCACCGGCCGCTGCGTTTCCGCCCCTCGCGGGGTGTCCTCGTGTTCCTGGTGATGGTCGGGCTGGTAACGGCCGTCCTCGGCGGGGTCTTCCCCTTCCGCCAGATATTCGCCCAGCACCGCCAGGTGGATACCGCCGAGCAGCAGCTCGCCGACCTCATCGCCGCCAACGAGGAGCTGGAGGAGGAGATCGCCACCCTGCAGACCCCTACCGAGATCGAGCGGATCGCCCGCGAGCAGTTCGGGCTGGTCCGGCCCGGCGAGGTCGGGTACGTGGTCGAGCAGCCTGCCGGCGCCGCCGAGGAATCGGTGATCGCCGAGCCCACGGTCGCCCCCGATGACGAGGAGCGGTCGGGCTCCTGGTGGCGGGGGGTGTGGGACTTCCTCACCGGCCGCGACCTCGAACCCGATGGATGACCATGACGCCGTGGTCGGGCAACTTGGCCGCCCGCTGCGCTCGGCGATCGGTGTGGCGGCCCGGTGCCATCTCGGGCTGCCCGTGGTCGTCACCGTGCCCCCGCTGCTCGACGACGGCACGCCGTTCCCCACCCGCTACTGGCTGACCTGCCCGTTGGCACGGCGTCGGATCGGACGGCTCGAGGCGGACGGCGGGGTGGCCGCCGCCCAGCACCGCATCGACACCGATCCTCACTTCGCCGCCGCCTACCACCGGGCGATGGAGCGTTACGCCGCCGAGCGAGATGTCCTGCTCGACCCGGCCCACCCGGGCCCGGTGCCCACCGGGGGTGTCGGGGGCTCGGGCGGTGGGGTCAAATGCCTCCACGCCCACTACGCCGATCACGCCGCCGGCAACGGCAACCCGGTCGGCGCCGCCCTCGCCCCCGAGGTCGATCCGTTCGAGTGCGTCGTGCCCTGCGTGGCGGTGGTCGACGGCAGGCCCGGGCCCAACCCGGAATGGTCCGAGCCGCACCGCTGAGGCGGTGCCGAGCTATCGGGGCAATGCGACCCGGTCCGAACCTTCATGGATGCGGACGCGGGCTCAGGCGTCGGCGGGCAGGAGCCTGAACGGCCGTCCTCCGGGAACGCGCAGGGCGCGGAAGTGTCGTTCGTCCAACGTCAGCACGTCGGCGATTCCGAAGCGATCGGCCAGCACCACGAGGGACGCATCCGCAAGCCCGATCTGGAGGTCGGCGTATCGACCGATGACCTGGTCGGCGGCGGCGATGTCGCCGGCGTTGAACGGCTCGAGGCGGTAGACACCCCGCGCCACTTCGCCGAGAAGCGCACGCTCGGCTGCCTGACCGACCCGTGCCACGAGGAGGAAGTCGAGCTCGGCAAGCACGAATGGGGAGAGGATCCATGGCGCCGGGGCAGAGCGGAGGGCATCTCGCGCCGCGATGTGCCGGTGTTGGCTGGCGTCGATCGCCGCCAGCAGACCGCTTGTGTCGAGCAGGATCACCGCTCGCCGAAGCCCTCGAGCAGCTCGTCGACGCTCTCGGCCAGATCCGGCTGCCCGCTCTCGAACAGCGGCAATGTCGGCTCGGCGACGCGATGCGTGCCCGTCACCAGCCCGATACCCTCGCGGATGAGCGCGGCCTCGCTTCGGCCGGTGGCCTGCGACACCCGCCGCAGCGCCCGCTTCAGGTCATCGGGCAGGTAGACGGTGGTCTTCTCCATGAAACCCAATCGTACCATACGTTATATGGCACTACCTATGGCGGCCCGGCGTCGAACGCGGGGTGGGCGAACTGGGGCGCGAGTCGCACGGGCTGGCGGACTCGGACCTTGCCGACGTCCTTTCAACCCGGCGAGCTCGGCCCCGGCGTGGTCGAGGTGGAGGTTGGTGGGTGGAACCCCGGCCTCGAACCCGCCTTCTGAGAGCGTTTCCCTTCGGGCGAACATACGTGCGATGGTATCGGGCGCCACCGACAGAAACCGACCGATCTGAGCGGTAGTTCGCCGCCGTCTTCCGGAGGCCGGCCGCCGAACCGATCCGTCGTCGCCGCCGAGCTCTATCGTCCCGATATGACCGTGCATACCCCCGCCGACCGGCGATGAGGGTCGCCGCCGTCGACGTCGGCTCGAACACGGTGCGGCTGCTGATCGCCGAGCGGTCCGGCGACGGGCTGCTCCGGCTGGAGAGGCGTTCGATCGTCACCAGGCTGGCCCAAGGTGTCGATCGCACCGGCCGGCTCGATCCCGATGCCGTGCAGCGGAGCCTCGCCGCCCTCCGCTCGCTCGCCCGATCGATCGCCGCCGCCGGGTGCGACCGGGTGGGTCTCATCGCCACATCGGCGACCCGCGAAGCCGCCAACCGCGCCGAGTTCACCGAGTCGGCGGCGGTGGTGATGGGGGTGCCCGTGGTCGTGCTCACCGGCGCTGAAGAGGCGGCGATGTCCTTTGCGGGCACCATCGGGGGCGGCGCCGGCGAGCCGCCCTTCGTTGTGATCGACCTGGGTGGGGGCAGCACCGAGTTCGTGGCGGGCTCGGACCGGGTGGAGCGAGCGGTGAGCGTGGACATGGGATCTGTGCGGCTCACCGAGCGGATGCTCCCTCACCGCCCGGCCACCCCCGATGCGGTCGCCGCCGCCGACGAGCATGTCGCCGCCCTGTTCGCCGACGAGGTATCGGTGCCGGAGCGGATCGGGACCGTGATCGGGGTGGGCGGCACCTTCACCAGCCTGGCCGCCATCCATCTCGGGCTCGCCGCCTACGACCCGGCGCGGGTTCACGGCACCGTGATGACCACGGACGACCTCGACAGCCTGGTCGCCGACCTGGCCCGACTCGACCTGGCCGCCACCGAGGCCATCCCGTCGCTGGATCCGGCCCGGGCCCCGGTTCTGCTCGGGGGCGCCGTGGTCGCCGCCGCCGCCGTCCGCCACACCGGGATGGCGGATGTCACCGTCTCCGAGTACGACATCCTCGACGGCCTCTCCCGCTCGCTGCTCGCCGCCTCCTGACCGGCATCGGGACACCTGGACATGGAGGCCCGTGACGTCATGCCGTGGACGCCGGGGGCTGTGGTGTGTCACCCTGTACTTGAGAGGAGGTTCCCGATGGTCGTTGTCGTCGGTGTGGATTCGTCACCGATAGCGGCTGAGGTGTTGCGGAGGGCGATCGAGGAGGGGCAGCGGCGGGGCTCCGAGGTACATGCAGTCCACGTGCTGCGCACCCCGGTCGTCTACGTCGAGACCGGGATGAACCTGGAGGTGCTCGCCGTCGCCGAGCGGAGCTCGGTGTGGGAGCCCCTCGAGCCGGTGATCGCCGAGGGGGGCGTACCGGTGAGGAAGATCGATCTCGACGGCTACCCGCCGGACACCCTCGTCTCCTACGTGACCGAGGTGGGGGCGGAGTTGCTGGTCCTGGGTACCCGGGGCCGGGGCGAGCTCGCCTCGCTCATCCTGGGCAGCACCAGCCACCGGGCAATCCACCTCGCGCCCTGTGACGTCATGGTGGCGAAGGTGGCGGTCCCCTGACCGGCGGCCCGCCGACGGCGACGGTGGTCAGGCCGGTTCCGATGAGGGCATACCCCGGTAGGCCCACACATGCCAGGTGGTGGCGGAGGCCAGGTGTCCCGCCCGCTCCATCGCCGCCAGCATCGGGGCGTTCAACACGTCGACGTCCGAGAGGATCCGGTTGAACCCTGCCTCCCTGGCCACCTCGGTGCCGGCGGCGAGCAGGTCGTCGATGTAGCCGTGACCCCGGTGCTCCGGGACCACCCCGATGTGGACGATGGTGGCTGTGCCCTCGTCGTGGAACGGCGAGACCGCCACGTAGCCGACCGGGTCGCCGTCGATCTCGCCGATCAGCCAGGTCCCCTCGTCGCCCTCGTCGCAGAACTCAAGCATTTGCGCCGCCCAGTCCGGAGCGCGGACCCTTGCGTAGTACCAAGCGTCGTTGCGGTCGAGGGTCCCAGATCCGGGGCGGGCCATCACCTCGCCGTACCGCTCAGCGCCGATCTCGGCGATGGTGCGGAAGGCGAGCCGGTCGGGCACCGTGATCGGTGACCCATGGTCGACCCACAGCACCCCCTCCTTCTCCTGGAACAGGTCGAGCCCAAGCCGTCCGGCGAGCTGGCGGCGCATCTCGACGTCGGGGTGACGCTCCGGGTTGGCCGTGAGCTCGAGGGTCAGGTCACCGCCGGTCACCGCGATGGTGCGCCGGATGGTCGCCTCCAGCGTGGCGACCGGGTCTTCACCCCAGGCGGCGGGCCCGAACAGGCCCAGCTCCTTCGGGGGCAGCGATGCCAGCCAGGCGGGGTCGGTGACGGTGTCGGTCACTACGTAGCCGACCCTGGCGACCGGGATACCGTCGAGCGCTGCCACGAACGTCCACTCGGGTCGACCCTCCCCGTCCTCCCAGATGGCGGCGACGGTGCCGACGTAGTCCGGGTCGTCGCCCGGTGCGACGGCGAAGTCCTCGGCCCGGGAAACCGACCGGATGGTGAGGTCCGGTGGTGTCATCCCAGGCCCTCGGGCAACGTCACCCGAAACCGTCGGGACCGGATGCGGTGCACGGCATGCGTCACAGGGGTCCCCACCGGTCTTGCCCGGTCAGTCCCGGGTGCGGGCGGCCAGGACCTTGTCGCCGAGGTGGGAGGGCAGCTCGTCGTAATGGTCGTGGGACGTCTCGAACGTGCCCCACCCCTGGGTGAGGGAGCGCAGGTCGATGGCGTAGCGCATGATCTCCGAGGTGGGCACCAGGGCGGTGATGATCTGCAAGCCGCTCGGACCGACCTCGGTCCCCTGCACCTGACCCCGGCGCGCCGACAGGTCGCCCATCACGTCGCCCTGGTACTCGGCGGGAACGGTGACGGCGATACGGGAGATGGGCTCGAGGATGACCGGTCCGGCGTCGGCCATCGCCGCCTTGAACCCGAGCCGGCCCGCCATCCTGAAGGACATCTCCGACGAGTCGACCGAGTGGTACTTGCCGTCTACACAGCGCACCCTGATGTCGACCACCGGGAAGCCGTTGATCCCGCCGTCGTTCATCGTCTCGGCGATCCCGGCGGCGACGGCGGGGATGAACTGGCGGGGGATACTCCCGCCCTTGATGGCATCGACGAACTCGAACCCGTCGCCGCGGGGGAGCGGCTCGACCTCGAGCATCGCCACCCCGAACTGGCCCCGACCGCCGCTCTGTTTCTTGTATTTGCCCTCGGCCCTGGCGGAGCGGGTGATCGTTTCGCGGTAGGGGACCTGGACGTCCTCGGTCACGACGTCGACCCCGAATTTCCGCTTCAGCTTCTCGATGGTGATGGCCAGATGGGTCTCGCCCATCCCTCGCAGCAGGGTCTGGTGGGTCTCGTCGCTGCGCTCGACGATCAGCGCCTGGTCTTCCTCCTGGAGGCGGCGCAGGGCGTTGGCCAGCTTGTCCTCGTCCGCCTGGTTGGCCGCCTCGATGGCGGTGGCCAGGACCGGGACCGGCCGCTCGATCCCGCTGACCGTCACCGGCTTGTTCTTGGGGCCGAGGGTGTCGCCGGTTGCGGTCAGGTGCAGCTTGGAGACGGCCCCGATGTCGCCGACGGGCACGGCGTCGATCAGGTCGGACTCCTTGCCGACAAGGTACCCGATCTTGTGGAAGCGCTCGTCGGTCCCGCTCCTCGGGTTGTACAGCACCACATCCGGCTTCACCGTCCCCGACAGCACCTTGAAGATCGAGATCTGCCCGACGTACGGGTCGGAGACGGTCTTGAACACGAACAGGAGCGGGTCGCCTTCAGGTCTGCCCTCGGCTTCGATGTTCTGGTCGCCGGCGGTCACCGTGAAACGGTTGCGCAGTGCGGGCGAAGGGCCGATCTCGACGATGAAGTTCGCCAGCCGGTCGACGGCGATCGGACCGGTGGCCGAGCCGCACACCACGGGGAACACGGTGGCCTCGGCAACGCCGACCGCCATGATCCTCTCGAGTTGCTCGAACGACGGGATCCTGCCCTCGAGATAGCCCTCGAGTAGCTCGTCATCCGCCACCACGATCCCCTCGACCAGGTCGTCGTGGATCTGGTGCTCCTGCTCCTCCATCTCGGCGGGGATCTCCCCCTCCCTGCCCGTTCCCGAGTCGTAGAAGTAGGCCTTGTCGCTGAGCAGGTCGGCGACGCCATGGAAGGCCGCCTCCTCCCCGATGGGGAGTTCGAGGGGGGCGATCCCGGCTCCGAAGCGCTCCTGTATGGCGGCCAGGGTCCGCTCGTATGACGATCGCTCCTTGTCGAGCTTGTTGATGAAGATCATGCGGGGCAGCCCGAGTCGCTCCGCCAGGCGCCAGGCCCGCTCGGTTCCGACCTCGACCCCTTCGACGGCACTGATCACAAACACGGCGAGATCGGCCACCCGCATCGCCCCGTACAGATCGCCGACGAAGTCGGCGTACCCGGGGGTGTCGATGATGTTGATCTTGTGGCCGTGCCACTCGAGGGGGGCGTACGACATCGCCAAGGATATCCCCCGCTTGTGCTCCTCGGGGTCGAAGTCCATCACGGTGTTGCCGTCCTCCACCCGACCCAGCCTGTCGACCACGCCCCCCCGGTACAGCATCGCCTCGGCCAGCGTGGTCTTTCCGGATCCGCTGTGGCCGACCAGGACGACGTTGCGGATCTTCTCGGGTGGGTAGACCTTCACCGGGGCTGCCTCCGTTGTCTGCAGGGAGCGAGCAGGTTACCGCGGGGGTGTCGGTGCCTGTCCGGCCGGTAGCCTGGTTGGCCGAGGCGACGCCCGCCCGGGTGGCGAAATCGGCAGACGCGGCGGACTTAAAATCCGCTGTCCCTTCGGGGGCGTGGGGGTTCGAGACCCTCCCCGGGCACCCCCGAACCCTTTGTCCCCGTTGGGTTTTACCGAACCGGCACCGGTTGCTGCCGCGTGCCCTCTGCGGGAGTGTGCCCCCCTGGTGCCGCAACGGTATTACCGAAGCGGGCGTCGAGCGCATCGGCCAACGCCTCCAGATCCTCGTCGTAGAGGTGCGAGTAGCGGTCCAAGGTGATAACTGCCGTGGAATGTCCCAACGCTTTTTGCACCGCCTTGACGGAGGCGCCGGCGCTGATCATGAGCGAGGCGCACGTGTGTCGGAGGTCGTGGATGCGTAGATCCCGATCCAAACCGGCCGCCTCGACGGCTGGCCGCCACACCTGCGCCCTGAAGGCGGCGCCCCGTAGTTCGCTGCCGCGGTGACGTCCCTTGGCGGTGGTGAACACTAGCCCGCCAGGTTCGACGCCGGCGAGGTGGACCGCTAAGGGTTCCATGACCAGCCGGGGGAGCACCAGCGCTCGGAGGCGATGATTCTTGGGGGTGCCGACCACGACGCCTTCACCGGCCACCTCGGCGGCGGACACCGAAACGGTGACCCGCCGCCGGAGCACATCGACGCCCGATGCCCGGAGTGCCACGAGCTCGCCCCATCTCATCCCCGAGTAGGCGAGCAGGAGCACCACGAGTCCGGCGCCGTCCTGATGCTCCTCGGCGGCAGCCACCAGGCGGGCCACCTGGGAGGCGTCCAGGAAGCGTTGCACCCGGGGGCGGTCCGGGTCGATCTTGACCCCGGCCACCGGGTTCCGTGTTTTTTATTCCAGCCGGCTCTATGACTGACACGGACAACTTCTAGATGAGATGCGCAGCTCCCCTGACTCGGGGCCC
>Ga0136619_10000073_pt1 | contig 33520 bp, 31 predicted proteins | sample AntDrymUQ3532106_2_FD_104807 | JGI IMG/M metagenome (GOLD analysis project Ga0136619, IMG submission 104807) | Polar desert sand microbial communities from Dry Valleys, Antarctica - metaG UQ353 (21.06) | ecosystem: Environmental > Terrestrial > Soil > Desert | place: Antarctica: Dry Valley...
CCTTGCCGCACGAAGTGAGCAGCGGGGCGCCCGCCGCGGCCAGTCCCGCCGCGCCCCCGAGGCGCAGGAAGCTCTTCCTGGAGACGGCTTTTCGGTCCATACGGCTCACTGGACCCGGCTCGTTGCCGCCTGTCCGGCGGGCCTGGAGCGGCGTCCGCGGGCGATGCCGAAAGAGAGACCGAGCAGGATCAGGGCGTTCACGGGATGCAACGCCGCGAGGATCGGGACGTCCGAGGCGCGGTAAAACGCGATCACGAGCGCCACCTGGACGATCATGAGCACGAAGAGCAGCGCCGCCATTCCCGCAACCCTGCCACGCACGCCCCCGGTCAAGGCGGAGACGCCGGCCAGGATCAGCAGGAGCAAACTCGTCGGCACCAGGAGCAGGCCGGCGATCCTGTGCGGGTTGAAGGCGCTGTCGCCCCAGATTTCCTCTCCGAAGGCCCCGATCCCAGCGAAGAAGAACTGCACCAGCACGACGACGAAGATGATCCAGGCTAGCCCCTTGAACCCCATGTACGCCGCTTGCTTCATCCCCAACTCCTTTCACTAAAGGCCGACTACGGTACAAACGATGCCGTCTCTCGGGGCCGAGCGCATCCCCCAAACGGACTATTTTTCTACGCGCTTCTCGATACGCGCGTCTCCGCCGTTCGTTGCGCCTCCGATCCTCCCGACCGCCGACCCGCCCTGTGCCGGCGAACGGCGGGACCGTTCGCGCCACGCCGGGTGAGAGGCTCTTCTTCGGGTTCTTCCACGAGGACGTATCGGGCGTGTGCGTCGCCGTATTCAATCACCTTCGGCCCGTAAGGATCGGGGCGCCTGGCATAGAGCCCGAACATCCCCACGAGCAGCAGCGTGAAGACGAGCAGGAAGAGCCCGGACCCGACAGCGTGGTATCCCATCGAGTCGTTGCCCATCTCCGGGAGGTGGACGACGAGCCCGACCTGATCGGAGACCACCACGAACGCCGCGCCCGCTATGGCCGCCGGTCCCACCCACCGCATCATCGCCGAAACCTTCATCTCATCCTCCTGAACTCTGATTCTGATGCCAGGATACGCCCGGCGCGTCCCGGAAACGTTACGAGAGGCGTTACGGATGAGGTTTTGGAAGAATTTTTCGGGTTTTTCTATTCTTCGGGGGCTTGAGCCACAACGAAGCGTGTTCCGGGCGCACCGTCTCGTGCATCACCGCCAAGAGGTCGTCACTCAGAACGTCCAGGTCCACTTCATCCCGAAGTTTGGCGGAGAAGGCGGCCAGGACCCGCTCCGCATCGTACTTCTGGCGGTAGAAGCGCCGATCCACGAACCTCTGAACGCGGCGGCGCAACGGATTGAAGAGGGCCGCTATGGTCAGGGTGGAGGCGACGACGGCGAGCTGCGATTCCTGTCCCGTGAGCGCGCGTAAGCCTTGCTGGAGCACCACAACAGCGCCTACGTACACCAGCGCCAGCGACGCGGTAAGCGTACCGTAGACCAGCGCCCGGTTTATGACGAGGTCTATGTCGAACAGCCCCGAGCGCAGCACGGCCACCCCGATGCTGAGGGGGATGAGCAGCATGACGAGCGGTATCACGCCCCCGATCAGGATCAAGACGAATGGCGAGGTTCCAAAGAGCCTCGGGGCGAAGAACAACAACGGCGCGAGGAGGACGAACAGCGACGAGATCGCCAGCGTTGTGCCGAAAACTACCCACTTCGTTTGCCGCCGCTGCTGCGGGGTGGAGACGCGGCGGTAACGGTAGACCTGGGCTCCCAGCATCCCGAGGACGAAGCACATAAAAACCACGCCCTGGGCTACCTCCAGCGCGGGCGAGCCGGAGTACAGGTCGGGGAAGAGGTCGCCGGGGATCTGGAAAGCCAGGAATAAGGCCGCGAGCCAGGGCGTCCAGCGCGGAACGAACCTTCCGTTGGGGAAGGTCAGGAAGAAGAGGACGATGAACACCTCTCCCAGGACCTGCTGCGCCCGGGCCGGAACCCACCATGCGGGATGGGACGAGACGAGGATTTCCACCCCGTCGGTGGCGAACGTCGCCGTCCCGAAAGCCACCAGGAAGAAAGCCACCAGGAGCGCCATTCGGTCGCCGGAGCGCAGCAAGAAGACCAGCGCGCCCACCGCCACCCAGACGAGTTTGGAGAAAGTCTCTACCCCGACTATCAGTCCGGCGTAGAGCCCGAGCGAGAGCCCAACCTCTCGCAGCCTTTGCAATCCCTCCGTAGAGACCTGCGAACGCTCCAGGCAAACTCCCGCCGCCTCCGTACACAGGGTGCTGGTCTGCTCGAACATCAGCGGGGCGCTGGCCGCCGTGATCGCCAACCCCAGGATCACGACCAGCACCCAGGCGGCCCGGGCGATGAAGAACCCGCCTCTCATAACCCTCTCCCGCTACCGGGCTCCCGCAACCATAACGAAGCATGCTCGGGTTGCACCGTGTCGTGGACCACTCTAAGCAGTTCGCCGTTCAGGGCGTTCACGTCCGTCTCGTTGCGCAGCTTGGCCGAGAAGGCTTCGAACGTCCTGGCCACGTCGTACTTCTTTCGGTAAAAGCGCCGGTCCACAAACGCCTGCACCCGCCGCCGCAAGGGGTTAAACAGCGCCGCTATCGTAAGGGTCGAGGCGACGATGGCGAGCTGCGACTCGCCCCCGGCAAGGAACCTGAAGAGGTACTGCAACGACACGACACCGCCCAGGTACACCGCCACCAGCGCCGCCGTGAGCGCCCCGTAGACGAGGGTGAGGTTGACGAGGCGATCTATGTCGTAGAGGCGGTAGCGCAGGATCGCTATGCCGATGGCCGTGGGGATGGAGAGGTAGCCGGCCAGGAAAAGCACGAGCCCCGCGACGGACCCTTCGAGGGGCGGCCAGACGCTCACGGCGGTGATGGCGCCCGTGAGCAGGGCGACGGCGTAGGCTACCCATTTGATCTGCTGACGCCCCTCCTCCCCTGCCCGCCGGTAACGGACGAACAGGGCGACAACGGGCGTCAGCCCGGTGAACACCGCGAGCGGGAACGAGACGGCCCCGACCGGACCCGCCAGCCTGGCTACGGCATCCACGCCAAAGGGATTGGCGACCGGCGGCAGGCCGGGGATCCCGGTCCCCGCCATTGGCCCCGGCGCCAGCGCGAACGGGGCCACCGCCAGGCAGCTCACGAGGACGTAGAGCCAGGTCACGGGGCGCCAGCGGGGCGACGGCAGGCGTCCATCGGGGAAGAAGTGGAACGCGAAAAGCACCACGGAGCCGGCGACCAGCCAGGTCCACGAACCGAGCCAGAACGCGAATACCCCTCCGGGCAACGAACCGGTGGCGAGCGCGTAGGTGCCGTACTCACCCCCGAACGCCGTCAGCGCCTCGAAAAGCCCTGTGGCGCACAGCAGCCATCCTACGGGGTTCCTCGGCCGCTTGGAGGCCACGATGGCGCCGACCGTCGAGAAAGAGAGCGTGCCAGAGATCAGGTTCGGCAGGTACGGAGAGAAGCCGGTGGCGAAGTTGCTCAGGTACGCGAAGAAGACGCCGAGCGCGGCGAGCGACACGCACAGCGCCCACAGCGAGAAGGCCAGCCAGGAAGCGCCGCGGGTCCGAAGAGAACGGCTGCTCACCTCCGCTCCTCCGGCCCCCGCAGCCACACCGAGGCGTGCGAGGGTTGCACCGTCTCCCGCGCGGTGCGGGCGAGATCGTCCGTCAAAGTCTCGAGGTCCGTCTCGTCGCGCAGCCTGTTCGAGAACGCTTCCAGCGTCCTCCGGGCGTCGTATTTCCGGCGGTAGAAGCGGCGATCTATAAGGCTCTGGACGCGTCGCCTGAGAGGATTGAACAATGCGGCTATCGTAAGGGTCGAGGCGACGATGGCGAGTTGGGAAGTACCTCCGGTAAGGGCGCGGAAAAGAAATTGCAACGAGATCACACCACCCAGATACACCAGCGCCAGCGCCGCCGTAAGCGAGCCGTAGACGAGGGTGCGATTGATAATGATGTCTATGTCGTAGAGCCGGTGCTTGAGGATGGCGATGCCCACCGCCACGGGAATCCCGGCGAGGGGCACGGTCCACATCGCCACTCCCACCGGGACGATGCCAGCCAGTGTGAGTGAGAACCAGAGTACAAACACGGCGGCCATGACACCGACCGCATACGCGAACCACTTCAACTGCTGCCGCTCCTCACCCCTCGCCCGGCGGAACCGCGAGATCGCCGCTGCCCCGTCGGCCAGGATCAGCGGCGGCAAGGTGAGAAAGACGGCCTCCATGAGGAGAACCCCGATCCCGGCCTCAAACCCCAGCGGGTTGGACACGAACCTCAAGCGCACATCGTTGGAGACCGGCAACAGCCAGGATGCGAGCGTGAAGAGGATGATGAACCCCACGCTCCCCCAAAGGACCGGACGCCAGCGCGCCGACGGCAACCGTCCCGTGGGGAACAGCAGGAGCAGGAACACGACTATGAGGAACCAGCCCATCCCACGCGCCCAACCGCCGAACCAAGTCGCCCATGCCCCGGCGGGGAGTGCGCCGGGGGCGGTGATCAGGGCGTACACGGCGTACTCTAGCGCGAGTTCCCCCAGCGCCCATACCAGGGCGCCGGAGCAAAATAGCCAGCCGATAGGGTTGCCCGGCCGGCGCGAGGCGACCAGGACTCCGGCGGTGGAGAACGCAAGGATCAGCACCGAAGTGGGCGCCGCGTTTCGGAAGGCGGAGGACTCGTTGAGCGAGACGAGGAACAGCGTGAAGGCCACCGCCAGCACAGTGAACGCCCACAACGACCACGCGAGCCACGATGCGGTTCGGCCGCTCACCCCCGCTCCGGCTCCCGCAGCCACAGCGAGACGTGCTCCGGCTGCACCGTGTCGTGAACCGCCGAGACCAGGTCTTCTTCCAGAGCATCCAGGTCCGTTTCGTCGCGCAACCTCAGGGAGAAGGCTTCGAGCGTCTTCGCCGCGTCGTACTTCCGGCGGTAGAAGCGCCGGTCCACGAAAGCCTGCACGCGCAGTCGCAGGGGGCTGAACAGGGCGGCCATCGTCAGGGTGGAGGCCACGATGGCGAGCTGACTCTCCTGTCCGATGAGGGACCGGAAGGCGTATTGCAGAGAGATCACCGCCCCGAGGTAGATCCCGACGAGCATCACCGTGAGCGAGGCGTAGACCAGCGTGCGATTGACGATGAGGTTTATGTCGAACAGGTGGTAGCGCATGATGGCGCCGCCAAGAGACAGCGGGATGAGGAGCATAAAGCAGATCGCGGCCGCGGCTCCGATAAGGTCCTGCGGCGAGCCGGGCTCTACCGGGAAGACGGCGTCTAGCAGGATCAAGCCGAGGTACCCCACGAGGGCCGCGGAGAACCCGAAGAGCACCCATTTGGTCTGCTGGCGCTGCTCGGGCCCCGAGACGCGCCGGTAGCGGTAGACCTGGGCGCCCACCCCAACGAGCAACCAGGCCAAAAAGAACAGCGCGTATGCCAGGTCGGGCCATCTCTCCAGGCTGTAGGGTGATTCTGGAAACAGGGAACTGGGGGCCACGTAGGCGAAGAAGCCGAAGGCTATCCAGCGCGTCCAGCGCGGCACGAAACGCCCATCGGGGAAGAGGAAGAAGAACAGGAATACTGACCCTATGCTCATAAACGACTCGAGGAAGCTGCCCAGGCGGTCCCAGACCGGGTGTAAGTCTCCCAGCGCCTCGATGGCTCCTGAAAAGGTGGCCCCGAGTAGCACGAGCAGCAACGCGACGAACAGGGCCATTAGCTCGTTGGATCTGCGCCAGAAGATGAGCGCGGCCAACGCGAAGCACACCGCCGAGAAGACCAGACCCAGAACGAGGTAATAACCAGCGTAGAACCCGACGGACAGCCCGAGCTCTGCCAGGTTGTGCCGGACGGCGCCGCGGTCGGCGCCATCGTAGCCGGAGAGACCGTGAAGCTCCTCGTAGAGCGGCACGAGACCGGCAAGGAAGAGCGTTACGGTCAGCGAGGCTACCGCCACCCACATCACCCGCGATGCGGTAAGCCAGCGGCCGCGGAGTATGATCGGCGGTGTCCCGGATCTCGCCGGAGCCTGTGCAGCGTTCATGAGATTACCTTTTTTCGATGTTCTTCCACGAACCGGCGTCTACCTCCAGGGCGGCCACCGCCAACGCTCTTCGGCCCCGGAGACCACGCCAAGTTGCATCATCAGCCCTGCGGAGTCCCAGTTCGACCGGCTCTCGCGGATCCTGCCCCGGGAGACACGGCTGACGCACGTACCCTCTATCTCTATCCGCTCCCCGGTGTCCCCCAGGGTGGCGCTGACCGTGAAGTGGGTCGTCACCCTGCCTCTTTCGGTGGTCATCTGAGGCTCGACGGTGGCCCGAACGTCGGGGAAGACGTTCCTTATTCTTCCGACGAGGTCTTTCATTCCTTCGGGACCGCGAACCTCTCCGTTGGGGTCGGCGGCGGGGTCGTGGAGTTCGAAGTTGGAGGCGAAGATCTCATCCACCACGTCGAGTCTTCCCTGGTTGAAGACCTCGTCCCAGAACCGGTTGATGACGTTCTTGGGCTCTTCCATCACTGAACATCCTCCTTTCTTATTGCTTGCGTGCGTTGCTTTACCGTTCTTTCAACCTCGCTGTCTCGTTGCTTGTCGGTCGCAGCCACAAGGAGACGTGCTCCGGCTGCAGCGTCTCGCGCGCCACGTCCGTAAGGTCTCCGCTCAGGGCGTCCAGGTCCGTCTCGTCACGCAACCTCGCCGAGAACGCCCGCAACGTCTCCGCCGCATCGTACTTCTTCCTGTAGAAGCGGCGGTCTGTGATCCCCTGCACGCGCCGCCGCAGCGGGTGGAACAGCGCCGCTACAGCCAGGGTGGTGGCGACGACAGCGGGCTGTGAGGCCTGGCCGGTGAGGGCGCGCAAAGGTCCCTGGAGCACGACGATGCCGCCCAAGTACACGAGGACCAGCAGTAACGTGAGAGCCCCGTAGACCAGGGTGCGGTTGATGAGGTGGTCTATGTCGTAGAGGCGGTGTTTCAAGATGGCGAAGCCTATCGCGACCGGGATGCCGACCGTAAGTCCTGCCAGAGCTACCACGGAGGCAATAGTTGTCAGAGCATACATGGCGCCCAGGACATCTCGGATGTACCAGCTCGCAACGGCGCAGAGCACGGCGATGACCGTTAGCGCCACCGCGTAGACGAGCCACTTGATCTGCTGACGCTCCTGCCCCTCGCTCCGGGTCCGGCGAAAGACTACCGCCACCACCGAAGCCAGGAGCGCGACGAGAGAAGCCACGGGTCCGATCCTCCCCAACACTCCATCGCCGGTGTATGTATCCGGCAAGAGCCCTGCGGTTATGGTGAGGACGGGACCCCCAAGGGCCATCCACACCACGAGCCGCCAGCGGCGCGACAGAAGGCTCCCCGTAGGGAAGATCAGCAACATCAGCGTTACCGGCAGCGGCGGGAAAAGTAGGATGAAGGCCAGGTTGTTTAGTTCCTCCAGAAAGGAGGTCAAGGTGTACCAGTTGTACCTCAGTTCCCAGGTGGCATCTCCCAGAGCGGAGATCGAGGCCAGGGCAAGGCACAGCCAGCCAACCCCGTTCCTCGGTCGGAGCGAAGCTACCAGGGCTCCTATCGTCGCATACGCCGGGACGGTGGCGTAGCCTAGAATCTCCTCCACCGTTGCGCCCAAAGTGTCGAGGCTCACGAGGTGCGGTTGGGTCAGCACGTACCAGTACTGGTTCACCTGCCACGGGTATAACAAAGCCGTGATAACAAAGATGCTCAACCCCCAGAGCGACCAGGCGATCAGGGTAGCCACGCGGTTGCCCTCTCTATTCGTTTGCCGCCTCGGACCAGGGGTTCCGGCGGGTTCCAGTGTAACAGGCCGCGCTGTCATGGCTGATCCAACCCCTTGCTCTAAGTCTCTGCCAGCAAGTAATGCTGACGCTCGCGTTGTCTCACCAACCGTACTCTATCGGGGGACCGATACGAGATCGTAACCAAAAGCGTTACGGGAGAGATCTTGTGCAAAACTTCACCGTTTCTCGGTTTGCCAACGAGAACTGAGGCTGCCGCCACCCGCGCCACGACAGGCCACCGCCCGCCCAAGACGGCAGGCGGGCCGTCCGAGCCCCTGGTAGTGGTTCTCGTTCCGCCGGTTCGCGGGTTCATGCCCGGATCGGTGCCTCCTCCAGTTCTCGCGCGCCTACTCGAACACCAGCCAGGAGCCTCTGATGTCGGCGCCACTCCCTTCGCTTCCGCTTCCCGGCACCACGCTCACCAGGCGGGCGCCTTCGCCGGCGAACTTCTCCAGAGCTTTCCCGGCCTCCTCCGAATGCACGATGAAAGCCACCCGATGGTCCTTCGCGGCCTCTTCGAAGGAGCGTTCCCGGTTCCCTTCCTCACCGTCGGCCTGAACCAGGAGCCTCTCCCGCTCGGCCGCCTCGGTAAGCAACTGCTCCCGGTGGGCCTGCACCTCCATCTCGCGGGCGCTCATCCTCCCGCGCCACTCCTCGATTCGGCCCTCGATCCCGTGCAGCAACCTCTCGATGGAGGTCTCTCTCCCGCCCACGACAGACTCCTTTCCCTGACCTTCCGTCCCGACTAACGGTCACTCACGTTGTCCGGGTCCTCTTTCGACATCCTCATTCTCTCCTATCCGCCCCGGTGTTCCCACTCCACCGCCCGCGTCCGCTCGGGCGCGCCGTACTCCGGTGAGGTAGCCACCAGACCCAGGTCGCGGACCGCGCGGCGGGCGGCCAGCCCTACGACGGCCGTGAACGTCGGGTAGGCGAGCTCCACGTCCGCGAGCTGCTCTGCGGTCATCCCGGCGCGCATGGCGGTCGCGGCGATCTGCACGACCTCCACTGCCTGCTCCCCCACGATGTGCGCCCCCAAAATGCGGCGCGAACCGCAGTCCACCACCAGCTTGCAAAAGCCTCCCGGCCGCCCGTCTATGACGCTGCGATCCAGGTCCGCGTACGGGACGACGGACGCCACGCAGTCGTGATCGGCGCTCGCCCTCTCCTCCGTCAGGCCGACGCTGCCGTACTCCGGGTCGGTGAAGCCGCCGTGCGGCACGATCTCGTGCCGGTAACCGCGCTCTCCGCCCAGCACAGCCCTCTCCGCCGCTGATGCGCCCTCGTGGGTCGCGCTCTGCACCAGCATCATCCGCCCCGTGATATCCCCGGCGGCGAACACGTTCGGGGCGCTCGTCCGCAACGAATCGTCCACCCGCACGTAGCCGCGCTCAGCCTCCACGCCCGCTGCTTCGAGGTTCAACCCCTCCGCGTTGCCAGGCCACCCGACCGCCAGCACGACGGCCTCTGTGTCGAGGGAGCGCTGCTCCCCGTCGTGCGAATAAAACAACCGGACACCGCCGTTCTTCCTCTCTATCCGCTCCACCCCACCGACGCCGGTGACGACCTCGATGTCGCGCGACGAAAACGCCCCGGCCACCCCGCCGGAGACCACCTCGTCCTCGCCGGGCAGGATGCGCGGCGCGACCTCAAGGAGGGTGACGCGCGCCCCGAAAGCCGCGAAGACCGAGGCGAGCTGGCAGCCGGTGGCGGCCCCGCCGACGACCGCGACCGAGGGCGGCAGCGACTTCATCTTCCACACGTCGCTGTGCGTCAGGGCGTGCTCCGCGCCGGGGAAGGGCAGCCTCCGGGCGTGCCCGCCCGCGCACAGGACGAACCTCTCTGCCCCGAGGGTCGTTCCGTCTCTCAGCGTGAGCGCGTTCCCGTCCACGAACCGGGCGTCGCCCGCGCGGTCGAAGACGTGTGCTCCCGCCTCTTCGAGCCGGGACCTCAACTGCTTCTTCTCCTGGACCTCGTACACGATGCGTTGCGTCCGGTTCAGGAGGCGGGCGAAGTCCACCGTTGGGGGCTTCCCTTCGAGGCCATAGTCGGCGTACTGCTCGGCGTCGCGCACCAGGCGGGCCGCGTGGGCGAGCACGCGGGTCGGGACGCAACCGTCGTTGGTGCAGGTCCCGCCGAGGTTGCCGCGCTCGACCAGCGCGACGGAGGCGCCCAGCTCTCGCGCGCGTAGGGCCGCCGTGACGCCTGCCGGGCCACCGCCGACCACCGCTATTTCGAAGCTATTAGCCATCAGCTATCATCCCTCGACTTTCTTTGGGTTGATCGGTTGCCACAGCCACGGCGAGACGTGCTCCGGTCGCATCGTCTCACACGCCACTGCTACCAGATCTTCTCTCGGATCGTCCAGGTCCGTCTCGTCGCGTAGCCTCTTGGAGAGGGCTTCGTGCGCCCTGACGGCGCGTAACGGCCCCCGGCGAAAAGACCTTCGGCGAACAGTTTGCCTTACGCTCGGAGTAACGCCCAATCACCTCCTGACTAACTGACCGGCTATTCGAGCAACCTTCCGGTGATCTCTATCTCGTCATCGCCGTCCGCCCACTGCCGCAGGTGGTCGGGGACGGGCGGGACGGGGTCTTGGGAGATGGCAAGTTGGCCTTCGGGGGTTTTGGAGATTACGAAGTTGACGTTGAGGGCGGGATCGAGGCCGGGGTGGTCGGATCTTTGATGTGCGCCGCGGCTCTCGCGCCGCTCCACGGCCCCGAGGAGGCTGGCCTCGGCGCTGACGAGCGAGGCGCGCAGGTCGAGGGCGTGCGCGAGGTCCCCGAAGCCCTCGGAGTCGGGCCTCACGTCAACGTTTTCGGCGGCGATCCTTATCTCGCGCAGCTTCGCGAGGGCTTCTTGGAGCCCGTCTTCGGCGCGCACCACGCCGCATCCCTCCCACATGGCGTTGCGGAGGGCGCGTTGGAGGGGGCGGGCGAACTCGTCGCCTTCTTTGGTAAAGGAATCCAACTCGTCGCTCGCGGCCTGTATTTTTTGGTGGGAGCGGGGCTGGGATTCAGTGGCGCGGGAGAACGCGGCGGCGGCTTCGCCGGCTCGGCGGCCGAAGATCATGGTCTCCGAAAGCGAGTTCCCCCCGAGCCTGTTGGCCCCGTGCAGCCCCGCCGTGACCTCGCCCGCGGAGTAGAGTCCCTCAACGTCCGTTGCGTGCGTCTCCGGCTCGACCACGACGCCGCCCATCGAGTAGTGCGACGTCGGCGCGACCTCCATCCGCTCGCGCGAGATGTCGAGCATCTGGGTTTCGAGGAACTGGCGGTACATCCGGGGCAGCTTCTCCAGGATGTACTTTTTCGGGCGGTGGGAGATATCCAGGTACACGCCGCCGTGCTCCGTGCCGCGACCCTCGGCTATCTCCCTGTAGTTCGCCAGAGCTACGCGGTCCCGGGCCGAGAGCTCCAACCGCTCGGGATCGTAGCGTTGCATGTAGCGTTCGCCGTTCTTGTTGTACAGGCGCCCGCCCTCGCCGCGCACCGCCTCGGTCACCAGGGTTCCGGCCCACTCCTCCGGGTACACCATCCCGGTGGGGTGGAACTGGACGAGTTCCATATCTTGAAGCCTGCACCCGGCTTCGAGAGCCAGGTACATCCCGTCGCCGGTGTTTTCGTCGCGCCTTGAAGAGCTGCGGCGCCACAGTCTGGTGTGGCCTCCGGCCGCCAAGATGACGGCGTCGGCGAGGTAGGCGGCGCGTTCGCCGGACTCGAGGTCGAAGGCGAACGCCCCGAAGCAGCGGCCCTCGTGGACCAGGAGCCTGGAGACGTAGCGGTTCTCGTAAACGGGGATGCCGAGCTCTTCTATCTTGTCGAAGAGCGCGAAGAGCATCGCCCTTCCCGTATAGTCGCCCGCGTAGCAGGTGCGCCGGTACTTGTGCGCCCCGAAAAAGCGTTGGTCGAGTCGGCCGTCTTCGGTGCGGGCGAACTGGCAGCCGTAGGAGACGAGTTCCTCGATGGCCTGGGGGGACTCGCGTGCCATGATCTCCACGACCCGCGGGTCCGACAGAAAATAGCCCTCCCGCAAGGTGTCGGCGAAGTGCTGTTGCCACGAGTCCTCGGGGTCGCGGGTGCCCAGGGCCGCGTTGATGCCGCCGGCGGCGAGGACCGTGTGGGCGTCCTTTTTCGGGCGTTTGCCGACGACCGTCACTTCGGTGCCCGCCTCGTGGGCGGCGATGGCGGCGCGCAGGCCCGCGGCTCCCAAGCCGATCACCAACACGTTCGACATGACCGTGCGGACGCGCCTCGAAGAAACAGATTCGTTCACCTTTCCGCCCCTTTCGTAGTGTGGCGCCGTAACGCGCCCTCGCCAATCACCCTAACCGGCGGGCGTCTCCCGAACGTTACGGGGAGCGTTACGGCAAAGATACGTGCCAGGATCACGCCCCCTTCCCCGGCTCTCGCAGCCACAGGCTAACGTGCTCCGGCTGCACGGTATTCCGTACTACATGTACCAGGTCATCGCTCAACGTATCGAGGTCCGTCTCGTCGCGCAGTTTGGCGCTGAAGGTTTCGAAAGTTTTCGCCGCATCGTATTTCTTTCGGTAGAAGAGCCGGTCCACGAAGTCTTGTATGCGGCCTCGCAAAGGGTTGAACAGCGCGGCGATGCCCAACGTCGAGGCGACGATCACGAGCTGGGAGCCTTCGCCGGTCAGGACGCGGAAGGCGTATTGCAGGGACACGACGACACCCACGTACACCAGCGCCAACGTTGCCGTCAGAGCGCCGTAGACGAGGGTGCGGTTGATGACGAGGTCTATGTCGTAGAGCCGGTAGCGGAGCATCGCCACCCCCATCGTCACCGGGACGGCGAGGATAACGATGCTGAGCACGAAGGTTCCTGAGAGGTACCAGGCAGGGGCGAGTTCGGAGATGCCCGTCTCCACGATCAGCGCCGTCGTCCCGACCATGGCGACGCTGTACACCACCCACTTGAGTTGTAGCCGTTCCAGAGATCCAGAGCGCCGCCAGCGCGCCAGGAGCGAGAAGAACCCGGCGACGAGAGAGAGCTGAAAGATGATGGCCACCGGTGCGGCGATCGGGACCAGCCACCCAGGCAAGCCGACGTACCCGCTCGTTTCGTATGGGTCCGCGAAGTACGTGAGGACACCGGAGCCCCACAGCACGCACAACTGCGCCCACCACCACCGCGACGGCGGTGAACCAGATGGGAAGAGAACCACGGCGCTACTCAACGCGCCCATCGAGACCACCCAGGCGCTCGACATCCAGAACGCGAGTCCGCCGCTGTCGGCTGCGCCCGAGAGCCCAAGGAAGGTTACGCCCGCTGCCACGCCCGCCGCCATCAAACACCAGCCGACGGGATTGGCGGGGTGGCGGCGTGTGATCGGGTAACCGGCCACCGAGAATCCCAGCGCCCACAGGCCCGTCACTCCCGGCAAGCCCCAGGCGATCTGGCCAAAGCCGCCTCCTCCGAAGAGGAGCACGGCTCCGATGCCGACCAAAGCGATCGTCAGGGAAAGCAAGGCGACCCCCGCTACCAGGACAGCCCTTCCTTGTCCGGTCGCCGGCCGTGCGCCGCCACGCTCGCCGGTCATACGATCCCTCCTTGATCTCGCAGCCGCTGTCCGAACCGCTCCACAACCGTCCCGGCGTCACGGGCGAACCTTGCCGCGCAGGCTAGCACGCAGATCGAGACGCAGCCGTCGTTGGTGCACGTCCCGCCCAGGTTGCCACGCTCGACGAGGGCCACGCTCGCGCCCAACTCGCGGGCGCGCAGGGTCGCCGTCACGCCCGCCAACCCGCCACCAATTACGGCCACCTCAAAGGCGTCGGTCATCACCCTCCTTTCCCGGCTCCCGCAGCCACAGCGAGACGTGCTCCGGTTGCAATGTGCGTCCGACCACCGAAGTGAGGTTCCCGGAGAGGTCCTCCAGATCCATCCCGTCCCGAAGCCGGGCGTTGAAGGCTTCGAGCGTCCTCGCGGCGTCGTACTTGCCGCGGTAGAAGCGCTGGTCTATGAACGCCTGCACCCGCCGCCGCAGCGGGTTGAACAGCGCGGCTATGATCAGGGTGGATGCAACGACGACTATCTGGGACGTCTCGCCGGTGAGCCCACGCAGAATCCCCTGCAACAGCACCACACTCCCGACGTAGACACCGGCGAGCGCCACCGTCAGGATGGCGTAGACGAGGGCACGGTTTATGAGGACGTCCGCGTCGAACAGGCGGTAGCGCAGGATGGCGACGCCGAAGGTCAGCGGTACCAGGAGGACGGCCCAGAACGAGACGAGATCCACGCCCAGGTCGTAGGGCCTGCCGGGGTCGTCGAGCGACGGCGCGAACGCGGGCGGCACGGTCGCCAGGATCAGAACGCTCAACATCACGATCAGACCGAACACGACCCACTTGGTCTGCTGGCGCTGCTCGGGGCTGGAGACCCGCCGGTACCGGTAGACCTGCGCGAACAGGCAGGTGCCGACCAGGCCGGTGAGCAGCAGCGCCAGCAGTACGGGCGGCCAGTCTTCCGGGATGAGTGCCCCGTAGGGGAATACGTAGTAGACGTAGTGAACCCCCTGAAAAGCGATCCACACCAGCGCCGGCCAGCGCGTCCAGCGCGGCGTGAACCGGCCATCCGGGAAGAGGTAGAAAAGTATGAACAGAGAGCAGTACGTCAGGGAGTTAAGCAGATCCAGGGGCAGCCACAAGACGGGATAGAGCGGCGCCAAAAGCCCCATCCACTCCGGCAGGAACACCCCTGCGAGGACCAGCGTGAGCGACGTGTATAGCGCCATGAAATCGTCAGAGCGGCGCCAGAAGATGGTCGCCCCGATCGCAAAGAACACGAGCGCGAAGACGACGACGAGCGCCGTCTGATAAAGCGAGTACCACTCGAGAGAGAAGCCAAACTGTTCTATAGTGCGTGCGCCCTCGGGGGAGAGTTGCTCCGGACCACACCGCCCATCGGTACACACCGTGCGGAGCATACCGTAGCCGGGTGGAATGCTGACCGCGAACAGGCCGAGCGTGCTCAATGTCACGAGCAGCCATACCGATCTCGCCAGCACGAGCCATCCACCACGCAGCCGTCCTCCCGAAAGGCCAGCGGTAACTGACGCCGGCCTGCCGTGTTTCTTGCCCATGGACCTCCGCTTGCGTTCGTTCATCGTGTGTCTCGCAGCCACAAAGAGACGTGCTCCGGTTGCATCGTCTTCCCGACCACCGCCACGAGGTCATCGTTCAGCGTGTCGAGATCCGTCTCGTCGCGCAACCGGGTGGAAAAATCCCGCAGCGTCTCCGCCGCATCGTACTTCTGACGGTAGAAACGCCGGTCCACTAACGCCTGCACCCTCCGTCGCAATGGGTTGAAAAGCGCCGCGATAGCCAGGGTCGAGGCGACGACGACGAGCTGGGAGTCGTTCCCGGTCAGGGCGCGGAAGACGTACTGTAGCGATACGATGCAGCCGACGTAGACCAGCACCAGGGAGATCGTGAGCCCACCGTAGACGAGAGTGCGGTTTATCAGGACATCTATGTCGTAGAGACGGTAGCGTAGGATAGCAACGGCGATGGCGCCGGGTAGGCATGCGAGGGTTCCGAACAGGAGTAGGGCATCTACCGGGACCGGGAGCGTGACGACGCTTTGAAGAGCGGTGCTGCCCGCGAAGGAAACGACCACGATCACCACGGCGTAGACCACCCACTTCATCTGCTGCCGCTCCACGCCCCTGGAGCTCCGAAAACGCAGGATCAAGCTCCCGGCCGCGATGATGCCGAGCATCATCCAGCTAACCGGGGCGAGGATGGCGAACATCAGCGCGAAGATCCGCAATCCCTCGGAGAATGCCTCGATCCCCAGCGGGTTGGGGATGCCCGGCGCTTCATCGTCGCTCGGGCGGACCATCGCCAGGACGGTGAAGACCGAGGTGCAGAGCACCGCGAGCCGGACAGCCCACCTCCAGCGGTGGGACAGGAGGCGTCCGTTCGGGAAATATAGCGGCAGGAGCACGAGCATCAGGACGATGCCGGGGAACCAGATCCAGTACGTCGGCCAGATCATAAGCCCCGCCGCGGGCAGGGAGCCGGGAGCCGTCTGCACGCCGTAGATAGCGTACTGGCGTCCGAACTCCCCCAGCGTGAAGCAGAAGGCATGACCCAGGATCAACCACCCCACCGGATTGCGTGGCTGGCGGGCGGCGACGAGCCCACCGATCAGCGCCACGGGCGCCTCCGCGATGAGGAACGACATATCCCCGAAGGCATAGCGGTTGGGAAAAGAGAGCCCGATAGCGCAACCGGCCAGCGCCAGTATCAGAGCGCAGCACACCCACGCCGCCGAGCGGGCCACCCGATCCTTCATCGCGTCCGCTCCTCCGGCTCCCGCAACCACAAGGAGACGTGCGCGGGCTGCACGGTTTCGTTTACCACCGAGGCTAGATCGCCGCTCAAGGCATCGAGGTCCGTCTCATCGCGGAGCCTCTTACCGAAAGCCTCGAGGGTCTCTCTGGCATCATATTTTTTCCGGTAGAAGCGCCGATCTATGAAAGTCTGTATCAGCCGCCTGAGCGGGTTGAACAGGGCGGCTATGGCAAGGGTCGAGGCAACGATTGCGAGTTGCGAGTCACTGCCGATGACACCGCGAAAGACGTACTGCAAGCCGACCACGCACCCGAAGTAAACCAGCACGAGAGAGAGCGTCAGCGCGCCATAGACGAGGGTACGGTTGATGATGATGTCTATGTCGTAGAGGCGGTAGCGTAGAATGGCTATACCAGCGGCCACGGGCACGGCGGCGATGACGAGGGAGTCCATGAACTGGAAGAGGATCGGGAACGCGGCCTCGACCGGGCGGTTGGTCACGAACCAGATGGGGATGAACGCGGCGGCGAAGGTGAACCATTTGATCTGCTGTCGTTCCACGCCCCGCGAACGCCAGAAACGAACGACGAGGCTCGCCGCGGAAGCGAAGATCAAACCGATGAACCACGCGAAGAAGACGGGGTCGAAAGCATCCTCGATGGGGCGCATCGCCTCGATGCCCAGCGGGTTTTGGATGCCTGTGCTGGTTATGGCCTCCCCAGGCGAGAACGCGGACATGATGGTCGCTACCGGCAGCACCCCGAGGGCGAGCCAGGCGACAATGTTCCAGCGCCGCGAGACGGGACGACCGGTGGGGAAGTAAAGGGGTATGAGGACGAAGATCAGGACAGGCCCAATGAACTCCGTCGCGTTTGAGTACCACGCCGCAGCGTATGCCAGGGGCATGGCGGCGGGGGCCATGAGGATGCCATAGACGGCATACTCATCGGCCAGCGTGGGCAATGTGAAGAGCAGGGCGCCAAACAGGAAGAGCCATCCGACGAGGTTGGCTGGTCTCCTGGAAGCCACCACGGCGCCGACGACCACACTCGACACCCCGACGATGGAGAAGATCGCGTTATCGAAGACGCGCTGGTTGAGCACAGTCAGCAAGACGATCACGCAGATCAAAAGCAGCGTTAATGCGCATATACTCCAAGCAAGGCGAAATGCTGTACGGGGCTTCACCGGCGCACCTCTCCTTCTGGCTCACGTAGCCACAGTGACACGTACTCCGGCTGCATCGTCTCGCGGACCACGGATACCATCTCCGTGCTCAAGCTGTCCAAGTCCGTCTCGTCACACAGCTTCACCGAGAAGGCTTCGAGCGTCTTCGCCGCGTCGTACTTCTTGCGGTAGAAGCGGCGGTCTATGAAGTCCTGGATACGTTTTCTCAACGGGTTGAACAACGCCGCTATCACCAGAGTGGAGGCGACGACGGCGAGTTGTAGTTGCTGTTCCTGCCCGGTCAGGAATCGGAACACCGTCTGCGTCGCCGCCACGCCACCGAGATAGACCAGCACCAGAGACACCGTCAAAGCACCGTAGGCGAGGGTGCGGTTGATGACGACGTCAACGTCGAACAGACGCGAGCGCAGCACCGCGAAACCAATGGAGAGCGGGATCAGGAGCAGGAATCCGTAGGCGGCGGCCCAGAAGGCGAAGAGGGAGAACGTGATGGACGATGCGTCAGGCAGTGGGAAGATGATGTCTAACGCGATCAATCCGGCGAACCCCCCCAACGCCGCCGTGATCCCGAAGACCACCCACCTGGTCTGTTGGCGCTCCACTGTTCCCGACGTCCTTCGGTACCGGTATACCTGCGCTGCTAAAAAGCCGCCCCAGAAGGGCGCGATCGCCACACCCCCGGATAGCTCGAACCGGCTGACCCAATCGAGAGGTGATCCGGGGAAGAAGGTCAACGGCGCCAGTGACGCCAGGTACGCCAGGGCCAGCCAGCGGCTCCAGCGCGGCACGAACCGCCCGCTGGGGAACAGGCAGAAAAAGAGCGCGAGACACGCCTGGCCGAGAAACTGCAGGCCCGAGATCGGCCACCAGAGGGCCGGGTACTCTTCGGCCAGGAAGGCGGGGGCGACGGGGCCGAAGGACATCGGCCCGTAGGTCACGAGGAACAGCGCGACCAACAGCGCCATCCAGTCGTCCGAGCGGCGCCAGAAAATCAGGGCACCCACCCCCAACCATGCCGCCACGAAGACGCCATTGATCGCGGCGTCGAACGCGGCGTAGAAGCCGACTGACAGGCCTAGATTCTCGAGCTCCCGCACGTTGCCGGGGGTGAGGAACCCGTCCCTCACGCAGATTTGCGCATCCTCCCCGCACATCGTCGTCCGGAGCTCCTCCATGTACAAGAACTCGCCGGCGACGAAGACGCCCAAGACCAACACGGCCACAGCCAGCCACGTAACCCGCGCCGCGAGAAGCCAATGTCCGCGGAGAGCGCCGGGAGCGCCCCTGTCTCCCGCCTTCGTGCCGGTCTCGCCGTTCCCGTTCATGGGATTCACCGGCGGACTATCCGAGGTAGCGTAGCGCGGAGCGGGCAGCCATGAAGCCGCAGAGGCCGTGGACCGCCCCACCCGGCGGCGTCGAGGACGAGCAAAGATAGAGGCCGGGCGCGGAGGTGGAGTACGGGTTGGCGCGGGCCGTGGGCCGGGCGATGAGCTGACGAAGGTTCATCAGGCCGCCGGTGATGTCGCCGCCGACGAGGTTGGCGTTCCAGCTTTCGAGGTCGGCGGGACCCATCGTGTTCTTCGCCAGGATACGCTCCCGGAAGCCGGGGGCGAAGCGTTCGATCTGCGCCTCTATCCGATGCGTCATGTCGAAAGTGGAACCGTTCGGCACGTGGCAGTACGCCCAGACGGTGTGCTTGCCATCCGGGGCTCGCGTTTCGTCGAAGAGGCTCTGTTGCGCCAGCAACACCCACGGCCTCTCTTGATGCTCGCCGCGGGAGACGGCGGCCTCGCCGACGGAGATCTCCTGCAGCGTCCCGCCGAGGTGGACCGTGCCAGCGCGCAGGCACGCCTCATCTCTCCAGGGGATCGAATCGTCCAGGGCAAAGTCCATCTTGAAGACGCCGGGGCCGTATCGGTAACGTCCCAGGGCCTTGCTGTAACGCGGGGTGAAGTGCTCGCCCGCGATGTCGAGGAGCTGGCGCGGCGTCACGTCGAAGAGGACGGTTCGGGAGAGCGGCACGTCGTCCAGGGAGCGGACCCGGACACCCGTATATATCTCACCGCCGAGCGAGCGCAGATACGAGGCGAGGGCGTCGGCTATCTTCTGGGACCCACCTTTCGGTAGCGGCCAGCCGACGGCGTGCCCCAGAGCCCCGAGGACGAGCCCGAACATCGCGCTCGGGCGCTCCTCCATCGGCAGGAAGGAGTGCGCGGCGTTCCCGGCGAAGAGTCCCTTCGCCCTCTCGCCCTCGAAGAGGGCTTCGGCGACGGCGCGGGCGGGCCGCGTGGCGCGCAGCGCGGACGCCGAGAGAGAGAGCGGGTGGCGGATTAAGTTCGGCTTGCCGAGGAGGGTGGCGATGATCCTGTCCACGTCGGACGAGACGCCCCGCATGAGACGCCGGTACGCCCTGGCGTCAGGGCCGAGAGCGTTCGCGGTCTCATCAACCGAGCGTTCGAGGATGGCGGCCGGGCCGTCGTCGAAGGGGTGCGCGAGAGGCGCAGGCGGATGTATCCACTCCAGCCCATGCTCCTCCAGCGGCAGCGACCGGAAAAACGGCGACGCGTATCCTAGCGGATGGATGGCCGATCCCATGTCGTGGACGAAACCGGGGAGGGTCAGTTCGCCGGAGCGGGCACCGCCGCCGATCTGATCTTCGGCTTCGAGCACGCACACCGATCGTCCGTTGCGGGCCAGTTCGACGGCGGCGGAGAGCCCGTTCGGCCCCGCACCCACCACCACCGCATCGTAGGCGCCGTTGTGCGCCACGCCTCAGCGGTCCCTCTTGATGGCGTCGCGGATTCGGCTCGCCGTCACGAGGCCCACGCTCGCCAGCGTGAAGATCAGGGAGCGCAGGCTCGCGTTGTGCCAGACGTTCCCTATCCGGAGCCACTGTAGCTGGCGGTCCACGCACTCTTTTTGCAGGTTCACCCGTTCGCGCACCCCGAAGCGGGCGGCCAGGGAGGTGAGCACGTGAGTCCAGATCCTCTCCTGCTCCGTGGAGCCCATAAGGTGGAAGCCGATCTCGTATATAGGGTCGCTGGCGCGGGCGAGAGACTGTATCTGTACGATGGTGGTCCCGTCTTCCTCATACGCGGAAAATGTGTTCCAACCGGCCTCCGGGAGCCCCTCGGCGGTCATGACCGTGAAGGACTCGTCGTCAGCGTAGAGGACCATCACGCCCGTGTACACCGGCATCCCGCGCACCGAGGCGTTGACGAGCATGACCTCGCCCGGCGCGACGCCTTCCAGCGATGGATAGAACCGGCTCTCGGGCGGATGGAAGGTTGGGAACTCGCGCTTCCAGACCTCCACGACCTCTTGCGGGGTCACGTCCGCGCCGGAGAGGCGTACCCGGTAGGTCTTCTGCCAGAGCTGGCCGAAACCCTGCAACGCCCCGATGACGCGCCGTCCCTCGACGTTCAGGTTGACGGCTCCGGTCGGCACGTCCGAAACCCGGAGCACGTTGCGGCTCTTCGCCCAGAACGCGATGTCGCGCGGCTCGCGGCCGCCGCCTCCATCTCTCCGCGGAGTCTGCTCCGTCATGGTGACCTCCTTTCTCCGAGGTTTCAGGCTTCAGCCGGCCGGCAAACGTGGCCGCGCCCGCAAGACCTTCCCTGACTTCTCTAGCGCGCCGCGCGGTCTCTACGCCAACGGAGGGGGGCGGTGACCATGTGCAGCGCGGAGCGGATACCGGCATTGTGCCAGACGTTCCTGTAGTGGCGCCACTGCAGCTTCGGGTCCACGCAGACCAGGTTCGTCTCGACGGGATCGCGCGCCCCGAAATGGACGGCCAGGTTCGCAAGCGTCTTCTGCCACATCTCGTCCTCCATCTTGTGCCCGCCCATGCGCAGGCCCACCTCGTAGAGGGGATCGTTCGCGCGCATCAAGACCTGGGCCTGGGCTATCGTGGCCCCGTCCTCCTCGAAGGAACTAAAGGTGATCCAACCGGAGAAAGGATGCCCCTGCGGCGTCATCAGGGTGAAGGACTCGTCGTCGGCGTAGAGGACCATCACGCCCGTGGAGAGCTTGACGCCTCCCGGGAGGGAACCGCTTATGAGGGCGACTTCGCCCGGGGTGATGCCCGCGAGCGGGGCGTAGAAGACGTTCCCCTCGGGCCAGAAGTCTTTGTAGTTCTCTTTCCAGGTCTGTATGACCTCGGCCGGCGAGGCGTCTACTCCTCCGAGCCTGACCCTGTACGTCTTCTGCCACATCTTGCCGAAGCCCTGCAAGGGACCGACGGCCCGGCGCCCCTCGACGTTGATGTTGGTGGCGCCCTCGGCCACGCCGGAGACCTTCAGCGTCTCGGCGTAGCGCGCCCAGTAGACGGCGTCACGGGGCTCCGTCGTTTCCTTTCGCTCCTCCGGTTGTGGGGTTTGTTCCGTCATTGTTGCCTCCCTTCGGTCGGCGCTTATCAGCACTTCGGCTTCTCGGTCTTGCTGACCGGCTGACTAGCTGACCTGCTTTCAAGTGCTCGCCGCCTTCACGGCCTCTTCTTCGGAGTCGTGGATGGCTATGGCGTCGTCGAGGCGTGTGATCTGGAAGATGCTCTGGTAATGATCGGAGAGGCCGAAGATCAGGAGCCGCTGCTTCTCGCGGTTGACCCGGATGAGCAGCGTGACGAGGAGCCCGATGCCGGAACTGTTCATGTACTCAAGGCCCTCGAAGTTCATGACGATGCCGCGTACCCCGCCCTCGCTCGCTTGGCCGTAGGCGTCCATCAAGACGCCCTCGGCGAAGGCCGTGAGCTCGCCCTTCACGTCCACGACGCTGACCTTATCGCTCACCCGCCGAACGTCCATCGTTATCTGTGCTTGAGGCATCTCGTTCCTCCTCGTCCGCCTTATCTCCCTTATCCCTTCGAACTCGCCGCGCAGCGCGTGGAGCGAGCCGGGCAAATCCTCTCTTCCCGCGTTCATGCGGCCTCGTCCCTCACGTCGTTGCAGCCTCTTCCAGGGCGCTGTCCCGATCCGGATAGACGCCCATGAAGTCCGAGAGGCGGGTTATGTTGAAAATCTCCACGTAGTGGTCGGAGAGGTTGCAGGCCACGAGGCGACGCTTCGCGGCGCGCGCCTTCGCCAGCAGGCCCACGATCAGGGCGATGCCCGTGGAGTTGATGTAGTCAACCCCCTCGAAGTCGAGCAGAACCGTCTCCGGGTTCCCTGCCTCGGCCTCCTCGTAGGCGGCTGCGAGGGCCTCCTCGGCGAAGCCGTCTATCTCGCCGCGAAGCTCGATCACGGCCACCCCGGCCTCCTGACGGACCTCAGCTTCCAGATACTTAGCCGGCATCTTCGCCTCCTTTCTGTCCCTCTTCCAGGTGCATGAGCAACTCCACGGTGTGGTGCTCCCGGTCGCCGGTTATGTTCATCTCGTCCACCATGTTCCGGATAAGGAACAGCCCCCATCCTCGCGGCGTCTGCAAACCCTCCAGCTTGGCCGCGAGGTCAGGCACCTCCGGGTCGGGGACCGGCACCGGACTCCCGCCCCGGTCGGTGATGTGCACCATTAGCTCCGATCCCGAGAAAAGCACCCGAATATCCACCGGGACCTCGGGACGGTATCCGTTGCCGTGTTCCATGGCGTTCATCGTCGCCTCGGCCACTGCGGTCTTCAGGCGCTCCAGACGATCCGGCGCCAGCCCCAGGCTCTCCACCGTTCCCGCGACCTCGTCTGCCGCCCGGCGCTCGTTGCCGGGCTCGGAAGGCAGGCTAAACTCCGCCAGGACGCGCCGGTCGTCGTCGTGATCGAGATGCCCGGATGCCGTCACTATGCCTCCGATCTCTGGAGGGTCACCAGCGTGATGTCGTCCTCCTGTTCCCAGCCCTCCCCGGTGAACCGGCCCAACTCCGAGAGGAGGAAGTCCACCAGCGTCGCGCCGCCGGGATGCGCCCCCACGAAGCCTTGCAGGCGCGGGAAGCCGAACATATCGCGACTCGGGTCGTGGGCCTCGACCAGGCCGTCGCTGTAGAAGAGCACGGATTCGCCTGGCTTCAAGACGATCTCCTTCTCCTCGTAAGCCATACCGGGCATAAGGCCCAGGGGCATGCCCGTGGCCCGCAGTTCCCGCGCCCCGCCCTCGTGCTTCATGTAAGGCAGGTCGTGGCCGGCGTTGGCGTAGTGGAGGCGGCCGGTCTCCAGGTCCAGGATGGCGTACAGGCAGGTGACGAACATGTTGGGCGGGATGTCCGGGTGGAGCACGTCGTTGACCCTTTCGAGCACATCGCCCGGCGAGTCGATCCGCTGTGCGACGGCGCGCAGCAAGGTACGGGTCGTCGCCATCACCAGGGCCGCCGGCACGCCCTTGTCGGTCACGTCCCCGACCACGAGGCCCAGGCGTCCGTCATCCAACTCCACGAAGTCGTAGAAGTCCCCACCGACTTCGCGCGCTGGTTGGTAGTGAGCGGCCAGCTCGTAGCCCGGCGTCTCGGGCAGGGCCTTCGGCAGGAGGGTCTGCTGGATCAGGCGCGCGACCCGGAGCTCCTGCTCGATGCGCTCCCTCTCCTGCGCCTCCTGCTGCTGCTGCCTCACCAACTGCGCCACCCGCACCGCGGGCGCCGTCTGCGAGGCCAGGTCACCGAGGAGCTTCCTGTCGTCGGCGGAATACTCCTGTTGTGAGAGACGCGGGCCGAGGTTCAGGAGCCCTATAAGCTCGCCCTGGCTCACCAGCGGCACTACAACCTTCACGTCCGCCGCTTTCATCGCGCGCAGGGCCGGGGAGTCAAGGTTCAGCTTCTCCACTTCGACCACCCCGGAGACGCTGGGGAGGTAAGCCAGGATCGGGTCGTCCGGCGCTATCTCGATTTGCGGAGCCTCCGGCATCGTCCGCTCCTCGGCGACCTCGACCGTGGCCTCCGGCGCCCCCGGCTTGCCGCCGTCGCGCCGGAACATGTTCCTGAAGAAGCCGCCCCGCTCTGCCTGATCTGTCTGCTGTGTCGTCATTTGCCCCCCATTCTAGGTAGCCACCGTCTCCCAAGCGTTACGAAAAGCGTTACGAAACTCCCGTCAAGGAAAATCTTCCCAATTATTCACCCTCCCTTCTCTCGCAGCCACAATGATACGAATTCCGGCTGCACCGTCTCCCGCACGACCCCGACGAGGTCGTCGTTCAGCAAATCCGGGTCCACCTCGTCGCGCAGCCTGGCGGAGAAAGCCTCCAGTACCCGGGCCGCATCGTACTTCTTGCGGTAGAAGCGCCGGTCCACGAATGCCTGAAGGCGCCGGCGCAGCGGATTGAACAGCGCGGCTATAACCAGCGTGGACACCACGATGGCGAGTTGCGGTTGCTGTTCCTGCCCGGTGAGCAAGCGGAACGCCGTCTGGGTAGCCGCCACGCCTCCGAGGTAGACTAGCGCCAACGTCGCGGTCACAGCACCGTAGACGAGGGTGCGGTTGATGACCCTATCTATGTCGTAGAGGCGATGTTTGAGGATGGCTATGCCGACGGCGGCGTAGAGACCGAGCAAGGTTACAGCGTTGAGCAGGCTCCACGCGACGTCACCGAGCGGTTCGTCGAGGCTGAAAAGGTCGAGTGGTATGAGAGAACCGAACAGTACGGCGGCATAGGCGAACCACTTTATCTGCTGTCGCTCGACCCCGGCAGCGCGACGGTACCGGAAAACGAGCGATAGCGCCGACGGGACGGTAGCGACGAAGATGACTAGTACGCTGGCGTTGGCGAGTACGGAGATCACCGTCCCCAATGCGCCCCCGAGGCCGAACGGGTTCTCCACCGGAGCGAAGCCGCCCTGGCCTGGCAAGAAAGGACCGAGGATCAGGGCCAAAGTCCCCGCCGCCACTACGGCCCACGCAAAGAACCTCCAACGCGGCGACGGCAGCCGTCCCCCAGGGAACAGTAGCAAGAGCAAGGGGACGAGGGTAAGCGCCACCGTCCATCCCACCCCCGCCACGAGCGTGCCGACCGTCCGGGGAGCTGGCAGCGATCCTGGCTCCGCCAGGGCGTAGTCGGCGTAGCTCCACGCGAACGAAGATAGGGCAATACCCAGCCCGACGCAGAGCCACATCCATCCTATCGGGTTCTCGGGGCGGCGCGAGGCGATGAGCCCGCCGAGAATCGGTGCGCCTATGGTCCCGACCACGTCGAAGACCCGACGCTGCCACGGGAACTCCTCCGCAGTGGATCTTCCGAGAAGGATCAGGAATAGCGACAGCGTCAGCAGCAACAGGCTCATGGCGCACAGAGCCCACGCAAGCCGGGTCAAGACTCGGGTGCTCAACGGCTTGCCTCGCGTCTTTCCTGCCCTCCCAGGTCCGACGTTGGCCGCAACCACAGCGACACATGGGCGGGCCGCACAGTCGCCCTGACCACGGATACCATCTCCGCACTCAAGCCGTCCAGGTCCGTCTCGTCTCGCAGCTTCGCCGAGAACGCTTCCAGCGTCTTGCGGGCGTCGTACTTGTCGCGGTAGAAGCGGCGGTCTATGAAGCCTTGTATGCGTCTCCTGAACGGATTGAACAGGGCTGCGATCGCCAAAGTCGAGGCGACGATCACCAGTTGAGAACTCCCTCCGGTCAGCGCGCGGAAGATGTATTGCAAAGAGATGACGCTTCCCGCGTAGACGAGGGCGAACGTGACGGTCAGCGATCCATAGACGAGCGTCCTGTTGATTATTATGTCTATGTCGTAGAGGCGGTACTTGAGCATGGCTATCCCGGTGGCGGCTGGGATGGTGCTCGTCGCCGACAGGAAGAGGACAGGCCAGATCCAACCGAACCCGGAGGACGGGGGGAGAGACCACAAAACCGGCCCGGTAGCGAAGGCGGCGCAGCAAATGGCTCCGGCGAAGGCGAACCACTTGAGCTGCTGGCGCTCGTCCCCCCGCGCCCGGCGCAAGCGAATCACCAGTGATACCGCGCCGGCTACGGCGACCGCAAGCGTCAGGAAGATGCCGGCGATTCCAAACGTTTCGAGTAGCGCGCCGGCGCCCTCTATCCCGAAGGGGTTGGCGCCGTCCAGGAGCGAGGTCCCTATCGGCCCCGGTTTGAAGGCGAAAGCCAGGATCAGCGCGACGGCGATGAGGTTCAGCCACACGAAGGGGCGCCAGCGACGCGAGAGCAGCCGTCCGTCGGGGAAGAGCAGGAGGACGAGGGCGAACAGGGCGAAGGTTATCGGCCCAGCGAGCAACCCCGAGAGCCAGACCATCCCCTCACCTCCGGGGAGCGAACCCGGCCGGGTCACAAGCGTGTAGACGGCGTATCCCTCGCTCGCGGTCGCCAGCGTGCCAAAAAAACCCAGGGCGCAGAAGGTCCAGCCGACCGTGTTCCCTGGCCGCCGGGATGCGACGAGGGCGCCGACCGTGGCGAACGACATGAACAGCAGCAAGAACAAGATGTCGAGGACCGGCGCCTGGGAAAGAGAGTTCAAAGCTCCGAACGCGACGCCCGCGACGGCTGACGCCAGTGAGAGTGTCCACAGCGACCACGCGAGCCGGCGTCCGTTGCTCATGACACGGGCTCCACGGTCATCGGGAGGCCGCCGTGGGGGCGCAGGGTGGCGAGCGGTTGAGCCTCTACGGGGCGGCTTGCGACGAGGCGGAGACGGTAGCGTTGCATTACGGTAGTCAGGATCAGGTGCGCCTCCATCAGCGCCATGCCCTTGCCGATGCCCTGGCGTGGGCCGCCGCCGAACGGGAAGTAGGCGTAGCGCGGACGGCCGGCGAAGTTTTCGGGGGAGAAGCGGCCGGGGTCGAATTTCTCGGGGTCTTCCCAGAGGGTTGGGAGGCGGTGGGTAACGTAGGGACTGATGATGACGTGCGCCCCGGCGGGGATGTGGTGGCCGAGGATCTCATCCTCCTTCACGGCCTGGCGGTCGGTGATCCAGGCCGGAGGATACAGCCGCATGGCCTCCTCGATAACCATCCGGCCATAGGGCAGCTTCGGCAGGTCGGCGACGGTGGGCACGGCGCCGTCCAGGACCTCGTCCAGCTCGGCCCGCAGACGTTCGTCGGCTTCGAGGTTTTTCGCGAGCAGGTACAAGGTCCACGTCAGGGCGTTGGCCGTGGTGTCGTGGCCGGCTATGAAGAGCGTTATGACCTCGTCGCGGAGTTGCCGGTCGCTCATGGCCGCGCCGGTCTCTTCGTCGCGGGCCTCCATCAGCATCGAGAGCAGGTCGTCGCCCTCTCCCCCGCGCCTGCGCTCTCCGATGATGTCGTACATCGCGCGGTCCAGCGTGCGGATAGCGTGGCGCATGCGCCGGTTCCGGGGGGTCGGCACGCTTATGGGCGGGTAGAACGGTACCTGGAAGCGGTGGTTGATCTCCGCGAGCAGCGTGCCCACGGCCCGCGCGATGGCCTCCGGCTCTCCTCCCACGTGGGCGTGGAACAGAGCGTCGGTCACAACGTCCAGCGTCAGGCCCGTCATCTGGGCCGCCACGTCTATGCGTCCCGGAGGGTTCCAGCGGTCCAGCATCTTCTGCGTCGCGTCCACCATCAGCTCTCCGAACGCGGCGATGCGATGGCGATGGAAGGCCGGCTGCATCAGGCGCCGCTGCTGGAGCCAGGTCCTGCCCTCGCTGATGAACAGGCCCTCGCCCACCACCGGCCTCAAGATGCTCGCGGTGAGGTCGGACTTCGGGTAGTTGTGGTTGTTCTCTTGCAGGACGCGCCGGACCCCTTCCGGGTGGTTCACCTGGTACCACCACATCGTCGCCATGCGGTAGCGGACCACGTCCCCATGACGGAGCGCCACCTCCTCGATGAATCCCAGGCTGTCGCGCTGGAAGTCCAGCATGCTGCCCGTCAGCAGCCGGCCCCGAGGCCCTGGAGGCGTCCCGGTGCGAGTCGCGGTAGCCGTTCCGTTGGAAGCAGACGTGCTCATGCTCGTCCTCCTTTTATAGCGGTCAGCCATCAGCCTTCAGCTTCTCGTTCGATGCCGTTTCCCGCAACCATAGCGAGGCGTGGGCCGGTTGCACCGTCTCCCGAACCACCTCCACGAGACCATCGCCCAGATCGTCCAGGTCCGTCTCGGCGCGCAACCTCGCCGAAAACGCTTCGAGCGTCTTCGCCGCGTCGTACTTCTTGCGGTAGAAACGACGGTCTATGAACGACTGGATGCGCCCTCTCAGCGGGTTGAAGAGCGCGGCTATCGCCAAAGTCGAGGCGACGATCACGAGTTGGGAGTTTCCGCCGGTCATCGCCCGCAACACGTACTGGAGGGAGACGATGCAACCGACGTACACCATCACCAGGGAGAGCGTGAGCACGCCGTAGACCAGCGTGCGATTGATTATTACGTCTATGTCGTAGAGACGGTGCCTCAAGATGGCGACGCCCATCGCCACCGGGATGCCTGAGAGCGTGATCACGAAGGTCAGGAAGGGGACGAAATCGGCGATCCTGTTTCCGGTTCCTCCGAGGAGGACGGCGAGCGTGTTGCTCGCCAAGAGATCAGTCGCCAGAAGAGCCGCGGCGTAGGCGAACCACTTGAGTTGCTGGCGTTCGATCCCGGAGGAGCGTCTCAGCCTCGCGAAGAGCGAGACTACTGAGAGGAGCATGAGCGGCAGGACCAGGATCAGCACGGAAACTTCAGCGATCACCCGCAACGCCGGGGCGGACTCGATGCCGGCCGGATTCTCGATCCCGTAGTCTTGCAGGGGACCGGGGGCGAGCGCCGCCGTCGCCGCGTGGACCGCCGCCACGCCGACGGCGAGGAGGACCACCGGACGCCAGCGCACCGACGGCAGACGGCCGGTTGGGAAAAGCAAGAAGCTGAGGATGATCAGGGTGGGGGCGAAAGCGTTGTTGGACCACTGGGAGATCCAGCCTACCCACGCGCGTCCCGGCAGGAAACCGTCCGCTTCGCTCCCGTACACGACGTAAACCTCGCCGAGTATACCCAACTCGAATAGTAGCCCCATCGCGCAGAAGATCCAACCGATCCAATTCCCCGGCGACCTCGACGCCACGAGCGCCCCGGTACACCCGAATACCACCCCGAGAGCGGCGATGGGGAAAGCGATGAAGAGGTTGGCCCGGCCCGCGATCCCGAGCGCCACCGAGGCTGCCGCCAGCGTCACCGAGGCACCGAGCACGAGCCACGGTATCCGGATCTCTCGTAGGAACCACCTCATTCGGACGGCTTCCTCTGGGCCGCCGGCTTCAGCCACAGCGAGACGTGTACCGGCTGCACCGTGTCGCGCACGACGCCCGCCAAGTCGCTGGTCAGCGCGTCCAACTCCGTTTCCTCGCGCAGCCGGGCCGAGAACGCTTCGAGAGTTTTGTGGGCGTCGTACTTGTTGCGGTAGAAACGCCGGTCCACGAAACCCTGCACCCGCCGCCTCAACGGGACGAACAGGGCCGCGATGGCGAGGGTGGAAGCCACCACCGCCAACTGTGATTCCTGGCCGGTGAGGATGCGGAAGCCGTACTGCGAGGCGACCACGGTGCCGGCGTACACCGCAGCCAGCATGGCGGTGAGAGGGCCGTAGACGAGGGCGCGGTTGATGATCACATCTATGTCGTAGAGGCGGTACCTCAAGATGGCGATACCGACGGCCGCGTATAGGCCCGTGTTGGCAGCAGCTTCGAGCACGTTCGACAACGCGCCGCCGAGCAGCCGGTCGAGACCTAGCAGTATCCCAACGAGATGGGAGACAACCAGGACGGCGGCCAGCGCGAACCACTTCAGTTGCTGACGCTCCACCCCGCTTGCCCGGCGATACCGGACCACGAGCGAGAGCGCCGACAGGACAACGGTGGCGAAGATCATGGACACCACCACGAACGTGATCACGGTGATCGCTCCCCCGACTTGGTCCGGACTACCGAAGAAAAGACTGAGGGCCAGAAACACCACCTCCGACGTGATCAAAGTCCAGGCCAAGAAACGCCAGCGTCGCGAGGGCAGCCGCCCCGTGGGGAACAGCAGCAACAGGAAAGGTACGAGGGTGAGCGCCACCGGCCCTCCCAAGCCCACCAGATAGGAGATCGTCCGGGGAGCCAGAAGCAATCCCGGCTCCACCACCACCAGCGCGTAGGCGGAGTAAGCCTCCGCCAGGCGCTGAAGGGTGAGGCCCAGCGCGAAGCCGAGCCACAGCCATCCGTAGGGGTTGCGGGGACGGCGCGAGGCGATTAGGCCGCCGAGGATGGGTGCGCCGATGACCCCTGCCAGGGAGACGGCCTGATCCCGCCACGGCGTCCACCCTCCTGGCAACGGCGTGGACCAGCCGAGAACGATGAGCAACAGGGTCAACGAGATCAGAGCCAGGGCCACGCCACACAACGTCCAGGCGAGCCTCGTCAGGGAGCGATCAGCCATCATCCTCCTTATCGCGGGCCGGCGCCAGCCACAAGGAAACGTGCGCCGGTTGCACCGTCTCCCGAACCACGCCGGTCAATTCGCCCGTCAGAGCGTCCAAGTCCGTGGCGTCGCGCAGCTTCGCGCCGAACTCTTCGAGCGTCTTGGCGGCGTCGTACTTGTTGCGGTAGAAACGCCGGTCCACGAAACCCTGCACCCGCCGTCTGAGCGGGACGAACAGGGCGGCGATTGCGAGGGTGGAAGCGACGACCGCCAACTGCGACTCCTGGCCGGTGAGGGCGCGGAAAACATACTGCAAAGCGACCACGCTGCCGAAGTACACCGCCGCCAGCGACACGCTCAGAGCGCCGTATACGAGGGCGCGGTTTATGATGCGGTCTATGTCGTAGAGACGGTATCTGAGGATCGCGATGCCCACCGCTACCGGGAGTCCGGCGAACGTGAGGGTCACGAAGTCAGCGAAGTAGCGTGAGGACAGGACGAGCCCGAAGGGGAAGGTTATCGCCAGGAGGGCGGCGGCGCTCGCGAACCACTTGAGCTGCTGGCGCTCTTCTCCGACGGAACGCCGGAACCGCAGGATCATGGAGAGGGCCGAAGCGACGAAGCAGAGCGGCAGTAGTAAGAATACCCCGTTCACCAACGCCAGGGCGTCTCTTGCGAACTCGATGCCGAGTGGGTTCGTGACGTCCGGGGCTTCGGCCAGCGGACCCGGGGCGAACGCCTCGGAGATGCTCAGCGAGATCAGCACCGCCCCGGAGAGCCATGCCATTACCCGCCAGCGGCCAGAAAGCAGGCGGCCGTTCGGGAAGAGCAGGGGCAGGAAGGTCCCGATCAAGACCACCGGGACGACCCACAGCCAGTTCTCCAGCCAGGCCATGTACTCCGCGCCGGGGAGGAAACCGGGCCGGGTCTGCAGCGCATACTCGTTGTACTCGTCAGCGGCGCCCGCCAGCATAAAAGAGAGTCCGATGGTGAGGCAGATCCAGCCGATAGGGTTTCCGGGGAGACGGGAGGAGACCAGGGTCCCCACCAACGTGAAGGCGAGGATCACCACCGGCAGGATGAAAGCCATGTTCGCGGTGCCCCAGGTGCCGGTACTCATGGTGGCGCCACCGCTCAGGAACAGCAGGACCAGACTCGCCACGAGCAACACGACGCACACCAGGCACAACGACCAGGCTAGACGGGTAGCGGCGCGGGTGCTCATTTATCTTGCTCCTCTTCCGTGCCTCTACCGCCCTCAGAGGCGGGGCGCAGCCACAAGCCCACGCGCGCTGGCTGCACCGTGTCCCGCACGACCTCCACCAAGTCTTCGCCCAGAGCATCCAGGTCCGTCTCGTCGCGCAGCCTCGCGGAGAACTCTTCGAGCGTCTTGGCGGCGTCGTACTTCCTCCTGTAGAAGCGTCTATCCACCACGTCCTGGATGCGACGCCTCAAGGGGTTGAACAGAGCCGCGATCACTAGTGTGGAGACGACTACGGCAAGTTGGGGCAGCTTCTGTTGGCCCGTGAGCGTTTGGAGGAGGGCCTGCGTCGCCGTTACGCCCCCGAAGTACACCAGCGCAAGCATCAACGTGAGCGAACCGTATACGAGGGTACGGTTGATTATGCGGTCTATGTCGTAGAGACGATACCGTAGTATGGCGATGCCTATGGAGACGGGGATCGCCGGTGTCGTGGCGATGACGAGCGCATACCCGGCCCACACGAACCAGAGTGGTGTGTTTATCGTATTGGGGATCGAGTAGGCAATGGTGGTGCCGCCAACTGTTGCCACCACAGCGTAAGCGAACCACTTGATCTGCTGGCGCTCCACTCCTCCTGCACGACGCAAACGCACGAACAGCGAGTAGGCCACCGCGATGTACAGTAGAGAAGAAATCAACAAGACCGCGTCGTAGATGTCGGAGAAGCCCTCTATCCCGAGCGGATTTCGGACCGGACCCAGGCCAGCATTCGCTCCAAGAGAGAACGCAGAGGAGGTCACCCCCACCACTACGAAAGCCACGGTCAGCCACGCCAACCACCTCCAACTTCTGCTGGGCAAGCGTCCTGTGGGGAACAGGAGTAAGGAGAATACCTGTAGTCCGATAATGGGAGGAAGTATCCAGGAGGAGACCCAGGCCAGCGCCTGACCTGCCGGGAGCGAATCGGGTTGCGCCAACAGGGTGTAGATGGCGTATTGGGCACTGAAGTGACCGACGCTGAAAGCGACACCGAGCAGGCACAAGAGCCAGCCTACGGGGTTCTCGGGTCGGCGGGAGGCTACGATAGCGCCCACGGTCGAGAAAAGCACGGCGCTAAGCGTATTTTCGAGCCAGTAGTCATAAACGTGGACGTTCGGGTATCGGAGGTTCAGGGCCAGGAGAAGCAGACTCAGCGCCGTCAGCGCCACGGAGAGCGCCCACAACGACCAGGCCAGCCAGGTGGCGCGGGATCTCATTCGGTCGTCCCTCCCCGCCCCGGTTTCCGGATCCAAACCGAAACGTGCGCCGGTCGCACCGTGTCGCGCACCACCCCGACCAGCCCGTCGGTCAAATCCTCCAGGTCAGTCTCGTCGCGCAGTCGGGACCCAAACTCTTCCAGCGTCTTTTGGGCGTCGTACTTATCGCGGTAGAAGCGCCGGTCTATGAGAGCCTGAACGCGACGGCGCAAAGGAACGAAAAGGGCCGCGATAAAGAGTGTCGAAGCGACGACAGCGAGGGTGGAGCCCTGTCCGGTAAAGGTGCGGAACACGTATTGCAGACCGACCACGCCGCCGAAATACACCAGCACGAGCGTCGCGGTGAGCGAGCCGTAGACTAGGGCGCGGTTTATGATGATCTCTATGTCGTAGAGGCGGTAGCGGAGGATCGCAATCCCCACGGCCACCGGAACCCCCGCAAAGCTCATCAGGAGCAGGTTATTTGCGATCGAGACC
>Ga0136619_10000074_pt1 | contig 33511 bp, 38 predicted proteins | sample AntDrymUQ3532106_2_FD_104807 | JGI IMG/M metagenome (GOLD analysis project Ga0136619, IMG submission 104807) | Polar desert sand microbial communities from Dry Valleys, Antarctica - metaG UQ353 (21.06) | ecosystem: Environmental > Terrestrial > Soil > Desert | place: Antarctica: Dry Valley...
CCCTGCGCGGTCGACGCGCGACGCGCCAACGTGACCTACGGCAACGGCGTGCTGTCGATCACCTTCCCGAAGGCGGACGCCACCAGCGCCGGCCGGGTCCTGGTCCGCCGCACGGGCCACACGCGCGGCATGATCGCCGGCCACAGCGGCTCGCGTGGCGGCGCGGATGACGATCCGGTCCACGGTGACGGCAGCAACGCCACCACCGTGGCGTGATCCTCTACTTCCTGCGCCACGGCAAGGCCGGCTCGCCGCACCCCACCGACGACGACGCTCGCCAGCTGACCGATCGCGGCCGCGCCGCACTTCGTGCCGCGGCGCCGCTCTGGCGTCGCCTGAACCTTCGGCCCGACGTGGTGATCAGCTCGCCCTTGCCGCGAGCGCTCGAGACCGCGGAGCTCTTCTGCGAGGCGGTCGGCGGCGAGCCGATCACCGACGAAGGGCTGCGTCCGGGCGCCTCGTGGGGGCAACTGGCGCGTGCCATGGCGGCGCACCCTGACGCCCGGCGCGTCATGTTCGTCGGGCATGAGCCGGACCTGTCGGCCGCGATCGTCGAGCTCACCGGGGCCGCATCCGTCCGGATGCGCAAGGGGGGGCTCGCCTGCCTCGAGTTCTACGGGATTCCCGAGCCCGGTGGCGGTGAGATCGCCTGGCTGCTCGACCCCGACCTCTACACCGATGACGACGAAGGAGCCTGAGGTTCGATGCCGGAGTCCGCAGCGATCATCCGACGCTTCGACGAGCCCGACGAACGACGCGACTTCCCGCTCGGCCGCTTCGAGCTGGTCCAGATCGGCGGCATGACCGTCGGCCGCGCCGAGTACGAGCCAGGCTGGCGCTGGTCGGAGCACGCTGGCGCCGCCCAGGGCGTCGCCAGCTGCGAGGTCGCGCATCTCGGGCTGGTCGTGTCCGGCCACAACCGGATCGAGATGGACGACGGCCGAATCATCGACCTCGGTCCGGGCGACCTGTTCGAGATCGGTCCCGGGCATGACTCCTGGGTCGTCGGCGACGAGAACTACATCAGCATCCACTTCCTCGGCGCGGACACCTACGCCACGAAATGACCGAGGGCGACGCCGCGCGGCGGGTCACGCGGATCAGCGCCTACGCCGTCTGCCTCGACGGGGCCGATCGGCTCCTCCTGACTCGGGTCGCGCCCGGCAGCAGCGTCGGCTTCGACGGCTGGTGGACGCTGCCGGGTGGAGGGCTCGACCATGGGGAGGACCCGCGAGACGCCGCCCTGCGCGAGCTCACGGAGGAGACGGGATTGATCGGTGAGCTGGACGGGCTTCTCGAGGTGGATAGCTGGCGCACGCTTTTCACGAACCTCGCCAGTGAGCCGGAGGACTTCCACGGGATCCGCTTCCTGTATCGGTGCCGGATCGTCGGCGGTGAGCTGCGCGACGAGGCCGAAGGCTCGACCGACACCTGCCGCTGGTTCGCGCGTTCGGAGCTGCCGGCCGGGCGGTTGGTGGACATCGGAGAGCTGGCCGTCCGGCTCGTCCTGTAGGCTTCGACCTGCATGGCTGATGTCGAGCTTCACACCCTGCTCCTGTGCGACTACGCCCTCACGGCGCAGGACGGCAAGATCAGCGCGGTCGGCGTCTTCAGCCAGATCAACATCGGCCGCCTGCCCGCGACGCATGGCCGCTGTTTCATCGTCGCGATCCTCGAGGCGTCGCCCGGCTCGCACGAGCTGACGTTCCAGGTCATCAGTCCGACCGGCAAGGCCACCCTCCAGCAGGCGCCGCGGCTCCGGATCGAGGTGCCCCCGAACGCGACCTCCGCGAACATCGTGGCCGATCTCAAGGGGATGCGGATCGAGGAGATCGGCCGCTATCGCATCGAGGTCCGCTCCGGCGACCAGATCCTCGGCAGCAGCCCGTTCACGGTCAACTTGGTCCTGCGCCAGACGCCGGGCAACGCCTGACCACGGTCCGGCTCATGGGGCCGACGACCGGCCGATTCCCGATCACGCATGCGCCCAGGGACTGCTCGCGTCGCAACTCTCCTGGGTGTGATCCGATCCACGCTCGGCCAAGGCCGGCTCGGCCGCCGAAGGCCCCCAGTTCGTGCGCTATCAGTCCTCGCATGCATCCACGATCAGGAAGGCGGTCGAGATGGCGCCTGAATGCGCCTCGACCTCACAGGATGCCCGGATGCGCCGTTTTACCAGCATGAGCACACCGATGGAACGCGCCTTCTACGCTGCTGACCCGTCGTGGGACGGTCGGTTCGTGGCCGGGGTCCGGACCACCGGCATCTTCTGCCGACCGTCGTGCCGGTCCCGAAAGCCGCTGCCGAAGAACGTCGAATATCTCGCCGATGCCGCTGCCGCGCGCGCTGCCGGCTACCGCGCCTGCCTCCGCTGCCAGCCGGAGCGTGGGACAACCGTCACGACCCGGACCATCCAGACGCCCATCGGACCGATGCTCGCCGGCGCCACCGCCACCGCGATCGTGCTGTGCGACTTCGCCGGGCGGCCGATGATCGGCGCGCAGGTCGCCGCGGTCCGACGCCGCATCGGTCCGACGGTGGTGGGCAACACCCCGCTTCTCGATCGGCTGGCCGCCCAGCTGGCCGAATACTTCGCCGGCGAGCGCCATGACTTCGACGTTCCCCTCGATCTGCCCGGCAGCAGCTTCCAGGATCGAGTGTGGAGCGAGCTGCGCCGTATTCCATACGGTGGAACGATCAGCTACCGCGAGCTCGCCACGCGCGTGGGCGCCGGCGCCGCCTACCGGGCGGTTGGCCGCGCGAACGGCTCGAACCGGGTCGCCATCGTCGTGCCGTGCCACCGCGTCACCGCTGCGAACGGCGGGCTCGGTGGCTACGGCGGCGGGCTGGCGGCGAAACGCCTGCTGCTCGAGCTCGAGGCGGCTGGCTCGGCTACGGGCTAGCGGCGATCACCTCCGCCCCGAAGCGCTCGATCGAGTCGCTGTCGGCGATCCTCGGCAGGGCCACGAAGAGTCCCTGCGACCCGGCCGCGCGCAGCGCATCGGCGCGCTCGAGCAGGGTCGATGCGTCGGCGATCGGCCCGGCCTGACCCGATGGCGGCCTGAGGCGCAGGCCGCAGTAGCGCTCGATCTCGTCAAAGTCGCGACGTTCGTTCTCGCAATGGCGACGCAGGACGTCCAGCTTGTGGCGCATGACGTCCGGGTCCGACGTGGTCTGGTGGGTGGCGTCGCCGTACCGCGCCACGAGCCGCAGCGTCTTCCGCTCTCCGCCACCGCCGATCAGGATCGGTGGGTGCGGCTTCTGCACCGGTGGCGGGCTGTCCATCTGCTCGGCCAGCGTGGTGTGCCTGCCCTCGAACGGACCGGTCTCCCCGGTCCACGCGCGATGGGCGATCTGCAGCAGGTCCTCGAGCATCTCGAATCGCTCGGCGATCGGCGGGAATCGAACGCCGAACGCCGCGTGCTCGCGCTCGTTCCAAGCCGCGCCGACGCCGAAGTAGGAACGGCCACCGGACAGGACGTCCAGCGTCGACGCCTGCTTGACGAGCACGGCGGGATGCCGGTACGTCACGCCCGTGACCAGCGTCCCAAGCCTGATCCGCTCCGTCGCGGCGGCGAGGAAGGCGAGCATGAGCCAGCCCTCGAGCAACGGGTCCTCCCACCGGCGCAGCTGGATGAAGTGGTCCCAGACCCAGATCGAATGGAAGCCGGCGCGCTCCGCCCGGCGGCCGATCTCCGCGAGGTGCGATCCCATGGCGTCCGGCCCACCGGACCAGTCGAACTCGTTGATCTCCAACCCGTACTTCACGCGTGGCTCCCGCACTCAGCCACGGATGCCGACCGATGCGATTCCGCCCATCAGCTTGTTCTGGCTGAACGCGTAGATGATCAGCGGCGGAAGCATGGCGACGAGCGTGGCGGCCATGACGATGTTCCACTCGGTCCCGACGGTCGTCACCTCGCGTGCCAGCGCGAGAGGCACGGTGAACCACTGCGGGTCGTCGAGGTAGAGCAGCGGCCCGAAGAAGTCGTTCCAGACGCCCAGGAACGTGAAGACGGCAACCACCACCAACGCCGGCATGGAGAGGGGCAGGATGATCCGCGCGTAGATCGTCCAGTGACCGGCGCCGTCGATGCGCGCGGCCTCGTCGAGATCCTTCGGGATCGTTCGCATGTACTGCCGCAGCAGGAAGATGAAGAACGGGTTCCCGGTGAATGCGGGCACCGTCAGTGGCAGGTATCCGGCAGGGAAGCCGTCCTGCGTTCCGTACCAGCCGATGTTGAAGAAGAGCAGGAACTGCGGGATGAGCAGCACCGGCGCCGGCAGCAGCATCGTAGCGAGGACGGCGGCAAAGAGCACGTTCTTGCCGCGGAAGTTCAGGCGCGCGAAGGGATACGCGATCAACGAATTGGACAGCACGGCCCCCACGATGTTGACAGTCGCCAGGATCAGGCTGTTCAGCGCGAAGCGCGCGTACGGCTCGCGTGGCTGCGTGAGCGCCTCGACGAAGGTCCCGAAGTTGAAGTACTCCGTGGGGAACCACTCCGCCGGAAACGTGAAGACCGGCACGTTGTTGGGCTTGAGCGCTGCGGTGAGCATCCAGCCCAGTGGAAGGAGGATGAACGCGGCCAGCGCAAGGAGGCAGGCGTAGACGAAGATGGCGTGCGCCAGCCGCCGGCGCGTCACGCCGCCGAACCGGCCCTGGCGCGCCGTCTGTCCCGGGGCACCGAGTTCGGTCACGATCTGCTCCTCATGCCTGGTAGAACACGAAGCGCTTCTCGAGCTTGAAGGTCACCCACACCAGCGCCAGCCCGATGACGGTCAGGATCCACGCCAGCGCGGCCGCGTAGCCGAGCTGGCCTTCGACGAACCCGCGGCGGTACAGCAGCAGCATGTAGAACAGCAACGAGTCGGCAGGCCCGGCGGCGCCTCCGGCGCCGGAGATGACGATCACCGGCCCGATGATCACGAGCGCGGCCGTGAGCTCGCCGATGAACAGGAAGAACATCGTCGGCGAGAGCATCGGCAGGGTGATGTGGCGGAACTTGGCCCATGCCCCCGCTCCGTCCATGCCCGCCGCCTCATACAGGTCGGGAGGTATGTTCTGGAGGCCGGCGAGATAGATGATCGCGTTCGTCCCGACCCCCCACATGCCCATGATCGCCACGCCCCACAGGGCGAAGTCGGGGTCCTGGAACCAGTTCGGCGGATCCTCGATGCCGATCGAGCGCAGGACCTGGTTGACGGCTCCCAGGTCGCTGTTCAGCAGCGTGAACCAGAGCACGGCGATCGCGACTCCCGAGAGGACCGCCGGGACGTACAGGAGGGTCCTGAAGAACGACATGCCGCGCAGCTTCTGGTTCAGCAGGAGCGCGACGAGCAGGCCGCTGACCAGGAAGAGCGGGACCGCGATCACGATCCATGTCAGCGTGACGCTGATCGCCTTGTAGAACTGCGGATCGTCGGTGAAAGCTCGGGCGTAGTTCTCGAGGCCGATGAACTGCCCCGGCCGCAGCAGCTGCTCATCGGTGAGGCTCAGCCAGACCGCCCACCCCAGCGGGATGAGCAGGAAGAAGACGAAGCCGATCAGCCACGGCGACAGGAACAGGTATGCGGCCCGCTCCTCCGACCGCGCGCCGGGACCGGTCGGACGCCATCGCCGCCGCCGCAGCCCGCCCTCAGCCACAATCGGCGCCGCCGCTCCTGCCTCGGTGCGCCCATCGCCGGCGAGCGGCATCGTCATGCCCGGTGCCTCCTCCTCGATCGGTCTCGCCTACTCCTCGGCGCTCGGCTCTGCCTGCTCCTCCTCGACCTGCTCCTCGAACTGCGACCGGTCCAGCGTCTCCCACCGTGCCCACACCGCGTCCAGCTCCTCCTGTGCCTGTGCGGCCAATTCGTCGAGGATCGGCTGTGCCGACGGCTCTCCGTCGATGGTGAGGCGACGCATCACCTCGACCGGGTCCCAGATCTCGACTCCCGGCGGCGCGAAAACGAGCGCGCGCGCGTTGTCGAGAACGCCGAGGAACTCCTGCTTGACCGGGTCGTCCTCGCCGAAGCCCTCCCCCTCCGCCACCTCCGTGGAGAGCGGCGGATCGGCCGTGGCGCCCATCTGGATGCGCTGTCCCTCCGTGGCCATGAACTCGAGCAGCAGGAGCGCGTCCTCCGGGTGTGCGCTGTCGGTGAACGTGCCCCACGGTGCGGTCCAGGTGTCGACGAAGTCCTCCTGGCCCTCGACCACGAAGAACGGGGCCATGCCGAACTCGATCTCCGCCTCCTGGTAGGTTGGTACGGCGCTGAAGTCGCTCCAGGTGATGGCGATCTGCTCCTGGGCGAAGAGGTCGCTCGCCGAGATCGTGTCCAGGACGCTCGAGCCTGGGGCCAGGCCCTCGTTGATGAGCGCCGCCCCGATGTCGAACGCCTCCGCCAGCTCGGGCGCGTTCATGTTTCCCACCGCCGTTCGGCCGTCCTCCCCGTAGATCGGAAAGAAGCCGAACGCGATATCCGACGGCATGGTGCATCCGTAGACGGTCTACGTCGGGTCCTCGTTGGGCTGGCCGAGCGCGCGACAGATCTCGGCGTACTCGGCGAACGTCATCGACTCGTCGGCCGACGGATACGAGATGCCGGCGGCGTCGAACATCGCCTTGTTGTAGACAAGAACGTTGCCGCCGAGGAAGGTGCCGATCCCGTAGATGCCGTTGGCGGGGTCGTTCTCGAGCGCGCCGCGTGACAGGCCGCCGGGGTTGTATTCCTCGACGGTGACCCCCCACTCGGGCATCCTGTCGGTCAACTCGACGACGTAGCCCGCCTTCATCCAGTCGTCGCTCTCGATGATCGCGACGTCCGGAGGATTCCCAGCCACGAGCGAGGTATTGACCTTCGTCACGTACTCCTCCTCGGGGTAGACCACGATCTCGAGGTCCTTGCCCTCGTTAGCCGCCTCGAACTCCTCCTCGATGGCGTAGATCGCCGCCTCGTCGTCGCCCTGGGCGAACATCCACACGCTGATGGCGTTGCCGTCCGTCCCGCCCGAGTCGCCGTCCCGGGCCCCCCCCGAAGCACGCGGCGAGCGGGAGTGCTGTACTCACGGCAACCGCTGCCGCGACGCGATACCGGAACTGTCGATGCATGCCGTGTGTCTCCTCGCTAGCGGGTCATGACTGGCAAGTCCTGGGCCGTGGTGCTGCCCTGGCGAAGTCGGGGGATGAGAGTGGTCGCCACATCGCGCACCACCGACCAGCGCTCGGGAGATGGCAGGGCCGCCATGAGGTCGGTGAAGCCAAGTTCCCGATGCCGATCCACGAACTCCGCGTAGGCCCCCGAGCTGTCGAATGGTTCGCTGCCCACCCACACGGATCGGCGGATCGCAGCAGGCTCGCGGCCGGCGGCACGGCAGGCGTCCTCGAAGAGCCGCACGCGCTCGCCCAGGTCCGAGCTGACCCCCTCTGTCGCGGTGCCGTGGGTGGTGGCGAAGGTGTCCCACATGTCGGCGCGCCGCGCCGCGAGCCGCAGCATCCGCGGCCGGTGCGCCGCGACGAGGATTGGAATGCTCGGGCTTTGGATCGGCCGTGGCAGGGCGTGCGCCTCGTCGAGCCGGTAGTGGGCGCCCTCGAAGCTCGTCGGGTCACCGCTCAGAAGGGCGGCAATGACGTCGAGCGCTTCCTCCAGCTGATCGACCCGCTCGGGCGCATCGGCGAAGTCGATTCCGAACCTGCGATGCTCGTCCTGGTACCAGCCGGTGCCGATGCCGAGGATCAGCCGGCCGCCGCTGATGTGGTCGACGGTCACCGCCTGCTTCGCCAACACCTGCGGGTGGCGAAACGTGTTGCTCGTGACCAGGATGCCGATACGAACTCGCTTCGTGAGCGCGGCGAGTGCCGCCAGCGACGTCCATGCCTCGAACATCGGCCGGTCGTGGGGTGGGTCGGTCGGCATCAGGTGGTCGACGAGCCATGCATGGTCGAAGCCGAGCTCATCCGCCAGCTCGAATCGTGCGCGCAGCTCGTCCCAGCTCATGCCCGCCTGGCCGACGAAGAGGCCGAAACGGAGCGGAGGACGCAGCGGAGCGCTCACTGGACCACCACGACCTTTCCGCTGTTGCCGCCCAGGAACACCCGGAACGCCTCGCCGAGCTCATCGATGCGGAAGCGGTGGGTGATGATCTGCGTCAGGTAGGAGCGGTTGGCCCGCAGCAAGGCGAGGCTCTGCGCGAGTCCGTCGAAGCGGAAGTACTCGCTACCGAGGATCGCGCGCTCGGGCCTGATCAGGTCGGCGCTCACATTCAGGTCAAGCCCTTCTCCGTGTCCGACGCAGACGAGCGCGCCGCCGCGGCCCACGACATCGAGGAGCATGCGCCGCGCAGTGCCGCGGCCCGAGGTGTCGACTGCCAGGTCCACCCCCTGGTCGATGCCGGCGGCGGCGAGCGCGACGCCAAGCGAATCACCGGGCAACTGGACCGCCCGGGCACCGAGGCGTTCGGCCAGATCGAGGCGGTAGCGAACCAGGTCGGCAATGACGACCGTGGCCTCCGGCCCGAGGAGCAGGCGCGCCATGGCAACCATGCCCAGGCCGACCGGGCCGGCACCGGCTATCGCCACGGACTCGATCTGCGGCTGGATGGCCTGGGCTCGACGCACGGCATGGGCCGTGGTCCCCATCACGTCGAGCAGCAGGGTCGCCTCGTCCGCCGGCAGATCAGCGCCGACCGAGAAGAAGTTCGTCTCGTGCACGAGCTCGTAACGACCGTAGCCCCCATCGTGGGTGAAGCCCATGTCCGCTCGCTTGGCGACACATCGGTTCGTCGCGCCGGCCGTGCACGATCCACAGGCCCCGCAGAAGTCCATGAGGTAGACGACGCCCTCGGTGCCGGGTGCGGTCGCGGTGCCGGTTCCAGCCGCCACCACCTCGCCGGCCGCTTCGTGCCCCGGTGTAACCGACGAGCCGGCGGAGAGCTGTCCTCGGTCGGTGCCACACAGGGCGTTGGCGTGGACCGCGAGCAGGAGCTCGCCCGCGCCGGGGGCCGTGACCGGCCGCTCCCAGGTCTCAATGCGCTCGCCGCCGGCGAAACGCGGGACGATCTGGGTCGTCGGAAGCGTGGTCGTCATCGTCATGCGCCGGGCGACCCGTAGCTGAGCGCCACCTGGAGCACCTCGTCCGGACGGGTGAGCGCAGCGAAGGCGTCATCGGCCCGCTCAACCGGGAGGGTCAGTCGGGGCAGCCCGCCCAGCACCACCTCCGCGTTGAGCGCGACCTCCAGGACCCGCGCGCTCAGCATCTCGCGCGTGTGGGTCGGATGCAGGTTGCCGATCTGCCCGCAGGTGATGCGGATCCCGTTGTGGTGGAACTCGTCTCCCAGCTGAAGACCCGCGCCTTCGCCCTGGTAGAAGCCGACGGCGACCACGTTGCCGCCGCGTCGCACGACCCGGATGGCCTCGTGCAGCGCTCGCGTCGACCCGGTGGCTTCCCATGCCACCGGGATGGCCTCGCTTCCGTGGCGCTGCTTGATGTCCGCCGCCACGTCGCTCCCCGTCGTGGCCTCCACCGGCGTAAGGCCGAGCTCGGCCGCGACCGCCAGCCGGCTTCCCAGGCGGTCGACCACGTACACCGGGTCGGCGCCGGATGCGCGCGCGACCTGGGCGGTGATGAGGCCGACCACCCCGGCGCCGAAGACGACGGCCGGTGAGCCTTCCTGCTCGTTCTCGCCGAAGGCGACGGCATTGACGCAGATCGGGCCCATCTGGGCGATGTCCACGCCGTCATCCCAGCTCAGGCCGTCGGGCAATGTGTGCGCCGCCGCGACCTCGCCGGAAAGCACGCTGAGCTCCGTGTGGCGCCAGCTGCCGTACACGCGCCGGCCGACCGGCACGTCGGCCGATCGGCTCTCGATCACCTCGCCCGCCGCCCGGTAGCCGAAGACGAGCGGGTACTCCATGGACGGCGTACCGGTCTCGAACAGGCGAAGCGTCTCGTTCCAGCGCTTGTGCAGGTATACGTTCGTGGCCGCTCGACCGTAGAAGGTCATCTCCGTCCCGGGGCTGATGGCCGAGCGCACGGTCCGCACGCGGATCATGCCGTCCGGAAGCGGCGCCGGCTCGTACACCGAGCACTCGACCGCGCCGCTCTCGACGATCTGCAGCGTCCGCCCGCCGATCTCGCCACGAGCCACGATGCCGTCGATCGCACGCTGCGCTGCCGGGATCGTCATGCCGCGGCCTCGCGCTCGGCCTGGTCGATGCGAGCCCGCAGGAAGTCGACCGCTGCCGGCAGGACATCGTCCGCCGGGCCGGACAGGTTGCACTCCATCGAGGCCCAGCCGTCGTAGCCCATCCGGGCCAGGCCGCCGAAGGCGCTCGACCAGTCCATGTGCCCCAGGCCCGGCTCCAGCCGCTGGGTATCGGCGAGGTGGACGTAGGCGAGCATGTCGCCCGCCTCCTCGAACGAGGTGCCCAGGTCGACCTCCTCGATGTTCATGTGGAACACGTCGCCCATCGCGCGCACCCGGGAGCTGTCCATGGTGCGCGCCCAACGGACCGCATCCGCGACGGTCACCGACACGCTGTTCTCGTACCGGTTGATGCCCTCCACCACGAGCGACCCGCCGACCCGCTCCGCGTGGTCGGTCGCCTCGCGCAGTCCATCGAGCCAGAGCCGCTCGTCCTCCTCCGGCGGACGGCCGGTGCCGCTGTTCGGTAGCTTGTTGGTGCGGCCGTAGATGGGGACCACGATGAGCGGGGCGCCGAGCTGCGCACCGAGCTCCAGCAGGCGTTTGACGTCGGCAATGCAGGCGCGGATCTGCTCGGGGTCGGGGTCGATGAACCAACCACGGTGCCCCGAGCACATGGCGCTGACCGGGACGTGGTCGCGCACCGCCTCCTCGGCCGCCTCGATCATCGGAGAGTGCGAGAGCTCGATCCCGTCGAAGCCGTACTGCAGAGCCTTCTCTCGCTTCTCGCGCAACGAATCGCCCGGCACGAGGCGAGACTGGATGGCGAGCTTCACCGCCATCCTATGCCCACCACATCGCGCCGGCCGGCTCCGCCAGGAGCGCCTGCCTGAGGGTGCCGATGGCGCGGGTGAGCCCCTCCTGCGTCGACGCCAGGCTGTCCTCGTGCTCGATCGACAGGACATGGTCGTAGCCGACCACGCGGAGCGCGCTCACGAAGCGCTTCCAGAACAGCACGTCGTGCCCGTCACCCACGCTCCGGAAGACCCATGAGCGGTTGGCCACGTCGTCGTACCGCTCGAGGTCCAGGACGCCGTTCCGGGCCACGTTGTAGGCATCGAGCGCCGTGTCCTTCGCATGCACGTGATAGATGGCCTCATTCAGATCGCGAATGGCAGCGACCGGATCGATCCCCTGCCAGAACAGGTGCGACGGGTCGAGGTTGGCGCCGATCACCTCGCCGATCTCTGCGCGCAGGCGCAGCAGGGTCTTCGGGTTGTAGACCACGAAGCCGGGGTGCATCTCGAACCCGAGCCGGACGCCGTGCTCCGCCGCGAAGGCCCCGGCGCTGCGCCAGTACGGGAGCACGACCTCGTCCCATTGCCAGGCAACGACCTCGCCGAACTCCGGCGGCCACGCACATGTCACCCAGTTGGGCTGAGAGGCGTTCGGGCCATCGCCCGGGCAGCCGGAGAAGAGGTTGACGACGCCGACGCCGAGCTCGCCGGCGAGCCGCACGGTGTCCATGAAGACGGCGTCGTCGTGCGTGGCGCGATCCGCGTTCGGATGGATCGGGTTGCCGTGACAGGAGAGTGCACTGATCAGGAGGTTGCGCGTTGCGAACGCCTCGGCGAACCGACGGCGTTCGTCGGCATCCTTCAGCAGCTCCGACGGCCTGCAGTGCCTGTCACCCGGATAGTTGCCCGTGCCGATCTCCACCGCCTGCAGGCCAAGCCGGCCGATGCGGTCGAGCATCGGTTCGAGCGCCTCGCTCCCGAATACGGGGTCGAAGACTCCCAGCTTCACGCCGTCCCGCCGACTGGCTGCGCAACGATGTCCTCCCGCTCAGGCGACCCGACCCGGACCGTACTCTCGCGGCCGCCGCGATCGGTCATTCCACTCCGAGACATCGTTGTGTCGAGGTGCATGGGAGAGAACAGCTCGTCGGCGACCATGGCGGCGGCGCCGATGATCCCCGTCCGGCCCCCGAGCGCCGATGGCAGGATCAGCAGGTCCCGCGTCGCCAGTGGCAAAGAGCGCCGATAAACGGCCTCGCGCACGGCGGCCAGCAGCTGGTCGCCGGCACTGGCGACCCCGCCGCCGATCACGATGAGCGACGGATTGAAGAAGTTGACGACGCCGGCCAGCATGGCGCCGACGAGGTGCCCGGAACGCTGGAGGAGCTCCTGGCAGACCGGGTCGCCGCGCGTCGCCCCGGCGGCCAGGTCCCGCGCGGTCAGCCGCGAGCCGGCGGCGAGGACCTGGGCCAGGTATGCGCTGCGCCCGTCGGCGGCGGCGGCCTGTGCCTCGCGAGCCAGGGCATGGCCGCCCGCCAGAGCTTCGAGACAGCCGATGTTGCCGCAGCGGCACACCACCGAGCGGTCATCCGTCACCTGGATGTGGCCGACGTCCCCCGCCGATCCGCGAGCGCCTCGATGGAGGTAGCCGTCGGAGATGACCCCGGCGCCGATCCCGGTGCCGATCTTGATGAACACCACGTTGTCATGCAACCGGGCGACGCCGGCGCGCCACTCGCCGAGGGCCATGATGTTGACGTCGTTGTCGACCCAGACGGGCGCGCCGTAGCGCTCGACGAACTTGTCGCGAACCGGATGCCCGTTCCAGCCCGGCATGATCGGCGGAGAGACCGGCCGGCCTGTGGCGAACTCGACAGGTCCCGGGACGCCGATCCCTATGCCCCACGGGGGAGCGCCGTCGGCCCCGGACGCGCCGGCGAGGACCTCGTTGAACAGGTCCTGCACGCGCTCGAGCACCGCTTCCGGACCCTCGGCAACGTCGGCGTCCTCGGCACGCGAGGCGAGGATCGTTCCGGCGAGATCGGTGATGGCGACGTCGATGCTCGTGGCACCGACATCCGCCACGAGGAGCGTTCCGGCCTCGGCGTTGAAGTGAATGCGCCGCGCCGGCCGGCCGCCGGTGCTCTTGGCGAACTCGGTGTCGAGGATGAGGCCGGCGCCGGCGAGATCGGACAGTCGCTGAGCGACCACTCCCCTGCTGAGGCCGGTGTGACGAACGATCTCGGCCCGGGATCCGCCGTCGCCGAGGCGCACCTCGTCCAGCACAGCACCCAGCGGCTCGATCCCCCCGGCGGTTGCGAAACGAGAAGCGGAAACACCCCTTCCTCGCGACCCGACCGGCTCGGGAACATCGCTCGCCATCGTGCGATCGTACTTCTGCCGTCAATGGGCAGAAGCGCATCGTGAGTCAGGGAAAAGTCATCGCCGTCTTCTTCCTGACCGAGCAGCTGCTGGTGGAGGGCCTCACCGCCGGCGCCGAGAAGGGCTGACTAGCTCTCCATCCTTGCGCCGCGGATGTCGGTGCCCATCGCGTGGTACCCGCCGTCGACGTGGATCATCTCGCCCGAAGTCATGCGCGCCCAGTCACTCAACAGGAAGCACACCATCTGCCCGACCGGCGTGGCGTCGGTGAGCGACCAGTCCAGGGGCGAGCGGTCGAGCCAGTGGCCGGCGATCTGGTCGAATCCCGGAATGCTCTTGCCCGCCATCGTCCGGATCGGCCCGGCCGAGACGGTGTTCACCCGGATGCCGTCCGGCCCGAGATCCCTGGCGAGGTATCGCGTGATCGCCTCGAGCCCGGCCTTGGCGACGCCCATCCAGTCGTAGATCGGCCACGCAAAGCGCCCGTCGAAGGTCAGGGACACCAGCGACGCCCCGCCGCGGTCCCTGGCCGCGGCCATCGGCTCGCGGAAGCCCACCCCCAGCGCCTTGAGCGAGTAGGCCGAGGTCTGGAACGCTGTCGCAACGCTCTCCCACGGCGTGTTCACGAAGTTGCCGCCCAGGGCGTCTGCTGGCGCGAAGCCGATGGCATGGACGACGCCGTCGACGAATCCCCATCGCTCCATCAGGTCCCTCGAGACTCCCTCGATGTGGGACGGGTCGTTGACGTCGAGCTCCAGCACATCGGGAGCGCCGCCGGGGAGCTTCTTCGCCACGCGCTCGGTCAGGCTGCGGGCACGACCGAAGGAGGTGAGCACGATCTCGGCGCCGGACTCCTGCGCCACCTGGGCGATCGCGTACGCGATGCTGTCATCGGTCAGGACGCCGGTGATGAGCAGCTTCTTGCCGTCGAGGAGCATGCGAGCGGGGCCTCCTGCTTCAGGACCGATGCGCGCGTGCAGGCGCGGACCGCCAGATTGTACCCGCGGCTCCCGGGTCAGCCCTGGACGAAGAACTCCCCGACCGCCGGCAACGGCACGAGGCTTCCGTCCGCGAGGCTCATGGCGTAGGCGTTCATCACCAGCTCACCGGGCTCGCTTCCACGGATGAGGAGCCACCCGGGCGGCAGGTCGACGCCCGTCGAGTAATCGTCCTCCACGATGAAGGCGAGCGCGCTGAGGGGCGGCTCGAACGTGGCCACGACCTGCATGCCGTCCACACCGATCAGGGTCACCTCGGGCCGAGCGCCCGGCTCCTGGCCCATGGCCTCGGGCGGTATGGACCAGCCCGCCGTCTGCAGGCCGAGGAGGGTGCCATCGTCACCGGCGACGACGGCCTCGGCCCCGGACGGCCATGCCTCGACCGGGATCCGCGCGCGCTCGCCGGTGGCGAGATCCACCACCTCACCGAACCGATCCGGGCCATCCGGCACGATCGGACGGAGCAGCGCCAATCGGTCAGTGAGGGCGAACGGGTCGCCACCGCCGCGCGGGATCAGCACCTCGCCGACGAGTGATCCGTCATCGGTGCGCACGGCGCGCAGCGCGCAGTCGACCTCGATGCAGCGGAACAGGCCGAGCGTCGTGCCGTCCGTGCTGAGCAGGACCCGGGTGAAGAGCCTGGTGATCGCGGCGAGACGGATCTCGGGCGCCGCCGAGACCAGCGCTTCCATGGCTTCTGGCGGGCGGCCCGGGCCGACCGCCATGCGCCAAGCGCCGGTGAGGTCACCGCTCAACCGGTCCGCGGTGACGTAGTACGCGATGCGGCCGTCCGGGTCGAGCGCGCCGTCGACGATGACGTCGTCGGAGACCAGCAGGTCGTGGACCTCGCCGGTTGCCGCCACGATCGCCCGCAGGGTGGAGCGCCGTCCGTCGTCGCCCACCACGACGACCACGCCGTCACCGATGCCGAGGACCGGCCGCAGCGGAATGATCGCCTCCGGGTCCCCGGCCGGATCGGTATGCAGCTCGACCTCGAAGGTCACGCCTTCGGCCATGGTTCCGACCTGGAGATGCGGCGGGAACTGCCGCGGGTCCCCGCCGTGGCGGTACCACGCTGCCTCGTCGGGCGAACCGGCGTCGGCGAAGGCGATTCCACCCTCGGCGGCCGAGGCGCTCGGGGAGCCTGCGAGTTCCGCCGACCCTGCGGGCGACCCTGGCGAATGCCCGCGCTGCAGGAGAAGCAGGACGATCGGCGCGAGCACCACCGCGGCGAGGACGGCGACGATGAGGGCGAGCCACCGGCGGTTCATCGCGGCGTAGACGGCCGGCCGGGGCCGGACGTTGCATGCGGCCGGCGACGCATCGGTCTAGGATTCTGCGCATCCATGAACGTTCGCCTCTACGACTACGAGGTGCCCGCAGCCGACGCAGGGGCCGGCGTTGGCGTCCCCAGCCTGCGGCCGCTGCTCGAGACCCTCGGGACCGACGAGCGTCGAGCCATCCTGACCGGGCTCTTCAAGCCGGAGCGCATGCCGGGAACCATGGAGCGGCTGACGACGCTGGTGGAGGACGTCGACACGAGCTTCGAGAACGCCCTGATCACGCTCGACAACGCCACGCGCTCACGCCGCTTCGTCGCGATCGACGAGGCGAAGGCCATCCTGGACCGATGGCTCCCGCCGTCGACGGTCGCCGGCGTCCGCGAGTGGGACGTCGCACGCCTGCTCGAGCCGTACGGCGACGGCAGCTTCCATGGCAAGCTGCTGAAGCGGACGCGGAAGCAGCTGCGTTCTGTCTCGAGCCGGGAGGCGCTGACCGTCCCGTTCCTGTTCCGCCGCAGCTGGAGCCCCTCGTGAGCCGATCGCAGCGGCGGCGGCGGCGCGGCTACCAGCCACTCCCAGATCGTGGGTCGAACGCGTGGGTCGCCCGCCTGCTGGTCGTCGCGGTCGGCGTGATCCTGATCCTCGGCTCCCTGGCGCTCTTCACCGGAACCCAGTAGCGCCACCGCGGGTCATCGTCCCCGCGTCCGGCTACAGCGTCTCCTCCATCAGGGTGCGGAGGTGGAGCAGCAGCTTGACCAGCTCGGGGGCCGCGGCGACGAGGTCGAGGTCGTCGGGCTGCACGTGGTCGAACAGCCGGAACTCGGTGTGCATCTGGAGCAGGCCGGCCGAGTCCAGCGCCGCTGCCAGCGCCCGCGACTCGACGAACGGGACGTGATGGTCCTCCATCTCGTGCATGAGGTGAACCTCTGCCCGCACGCCGCCCAGGTGACGCGCCGGGGAGATGGCGTCGATGAACGCCCGGGCACTCGCCGGCAACGACTCGACGGCCGCCGTCGCCTCGTCCAGCGTGCCGGCGGTGAACAGGTCGTGAATGGCCCGGGCGGCGCCGGTCTCGAGGGACGCCCGCACGTCACCGTCGGCTGAATGCCGTTCGCCGGCAAGGATTGCCGGGCCCAGGGTTGCCTCGAGAAGCTGTCTGTCGGCGTCATGCGGAACCTGGTCGAGCAGGAAGCCCAGGTAGACCTCGCGCGCCAGCGGCGTGGGAATCCACGGAACCACCGACCCGGCAGGTCCGCGATAGGCGTGGGCCGAGACGGCGGCAAGGTAGGTAGCCGCATCGGCGAATGCGCCGAAGGCATTGACCCAGCGGACCCGACTGGCGATCCGGTCATCTCCGGCGGCGAGGAGCGCGAGCGAGCCGCCCACGCTGAAGCCGACGATCCCGACCCGATCGGGATCGACCTCGGGGCGCGCGGCCAGGAGCTGGAATGCCCGCACCACGCCGTCGATCTCACCGACCTCCAACCGCCCGTCGAGGAGCGCGAGCGAGTCGGGCACCAGTACCGCCACGCCGGTCCGGGCCAGGCCGTCCGCCACGCGCTCGACGGCGGGATGGTTGCGGCCGACGTTGTTGACGCCGAGCACCAGGAGCATGGCTCCTGCCTGACGCTCCTCGGATGCCCATGACGGCAGCCACAGCTCGGCGAGCTCGGGCTCGGCACCGGCGGCCGTCGTGCGGTACGGCAAGGGGGTGCGCCTCGGCGCATCGCTGAACAGGTTCAGCGGCTTCGGGCCGGCGTCGAGGAGGTTCGGCAGCATGACGGCGGTCTGGAGCGCGACGCGCGTCGGCTCCCAGGCGACCATCAGGATGGCCACGACAAGCAGCACAAGGCCGATCCGCCGCAGCCATCGCATCGGGCCATCCTACGCGAGCCGGCCGAACGGGCCGAGCCGTCAGCCGGAGCGAGCCTTCCGCTCGGCGACCTGCTCCAGCTGCAGCCGCAGCCGGTAGAGGACGTTCCATTCCTCCGAGTTGAGGCTCGCCACGTCGATCCGCTCCTGCACCGCAGAGAGCCGGCGCCGAAGGCCCTCCAGGTCGCCGTTCGCCGACTCGTGGATCTCGCGCAGCTCGTCCTCGAACGCCTGCGCCTCCTCGTTCCATGTCAGGTAGGCGTCGCTGAAGGCGAGCTCGCGCTCCATCGCGGCGCGGACGCGGTAGGCGTCCTCCTTCGGCCCCAGGATGGAGACGTTGGTGGCATACGCCAGGATCTCGAGCTCGTCGACTGTGAGGCGCATCGGCTCACCGCGCACGACCGCACCCAGGAGGTGGCGCGCGGCGAATCCGACCGTCCGCAGCGGCCACGACTTCGGTCCGGTCGCCTCCGCAACCGTCACGTCCCGCAGATCGATCGATGCCAGCGCGGAGCGCACCAGCTCGGCGAGGTCGTCGTCATCGGTCCCCTTGTGCATCACGAGCGGCACCTGCACGAGCTTTCGCTTCTGCCGCCAGCGCTGGATGAGCAGGATCGGCGTGAAGGCGACCATCTGGAGGACCGAGATGCCGAGCATCGCGGTCGCCGGGTAGCTGATCGGGACCATCCGCAGCCAGGTCGCACCGTTGCGCTTGTCGTGGAACTCGGCGTACACGGTGGCCGCGGCGACCGCCGGCGGCGTGAGGACGATCCCGGCCACCAGGGCCGCGTAGTGAATGAACTCCACGTCGAAGTTCTCGCCGATGATGCCGGCTCTCTCGAGCGCGGCGCCGCCGAGGATCGGGAGCGCGAAGCCCACGACCAGGATCGCCCAGCCGGCCGCCAGCAGGCTGATGACCGACAGGATGCGGCCCTGGCGGCCCGGAACCTGGCCGAAGTAGATTGCCGTCGCCCAGCCGAGCGCGAACGAGGCCGACTTGCTGAGCGCCTGCCAGGCGAGAAGGAGGACGAACGGAAGGAACGGCACGATCGCCTGGTGAGCAATCGTTGTGCCCGGCGGCTAGTCGAGGTCGAGCGGGCGCACGGTCATGGCCTCCTGCACCCGACCGTCCCATTCGGAGCGCGGCGCATCGCAGTACAGCTCGATCTCGTTGCCATCCGGATCGGCCGTGTACAGGCTGCGGGTCACACCGTGGTCCGCCGATCCCCTGAGCAGTCCGCGCTCGCTCAGCAGGGCGTGGGCACGCTTGACCGCGTCCCAGTCCGCGAGCTGGATGGCGACGTGATACAGCCCGATCGAGTTCGGGAGCGGCGAGGGTGCCGAGTCGCCGACCCGGAGGAGCCCGAGGTCGTGATGGCTCTCGCCGGTCGCGGTGAGAAAGATCATGACGTTGCTCATCTCGCTCGAGACGCGGAAGCCGAGCAGGTCACGGTAGAAAGCGAGGGACCGATCGAGATCGCGCACCTTGAGCACGACATGTCCGACCCCGAGCGGCTGGAGCATGGGCCGATGCTACCGCAGGCGCGCTCGGGCCGACGGTGCGCTCAGGGGAGGCCGAGCTTGGCGCGGCAGGCCGGCCAGGGCTGATAGCCACGCACCGCGCGGAGTGACTCCGCCACCACGATCTGCTCGTCTCGCGTCGCCTCGTGTGGATAGTCCGCGAACTCGCCGCCCCCGTACCCGTGCCACGTGGCGTGGCTGAACTGGAGCCCGCCGTAGTACCCGTTCCCGGTGTTGGCCGCCCAGTTTCCGCCCGACTCGCACCGCGCGAGGTCGTCCCAGACCGAGTCGCCGGCGTGTGTCGGGGCCGCCGGCGCGGGCAGGGCGATCGTGAGCAGCGTGGCCTCCATCGGAGCCATCGGCGGTGACGCTGTTCCCGGCTCCGCGGCGAGCTCCTCCGCCCCGGCCCGAAGACCACTCGACGTGGTGGCAGCCTGGCGGCCGGTCAGCACGCCGCGGTCGGCCACGGGAGCCGGAGCATCGGCGACGGCGAGGAGGTGATCCGCCACCTCGGCCGGAATGGGCGCCGCCGACCGCGCGGCGAGAGGTGCCAGCACGGAGATCCCGCCGACGGCGACCGCCGTGAGGACGAGCGCACGTCGAAAGAGGGGCATCGTCAGCTGCCCAGGTGCAGCGTGACCTGCAGGGTTCCGACGCTGCGCGGAGTATCGGTCACGAGCGCCCAGGCCGCGGCGGAAAGGTCGACGATGCGCTGGCTCTCCGTGCCCCAGTAGCAGCCGCAGTAGTCGACGACCGGCAGCTCGACGCATCGGTCGGCGCAGACGGTCACCTCGCCGATCACGCCGGTGCCGCCAGCTCCACCCAGGGCGCCGGGCAGAGCGACGAATGCGTCGGCGGGCGTGAAGCCGGCGGGACAGGTGCCCACCTTGTGGCAGTACCACGAGGCGAGTCCTGTGAGCGGATCGGCGGTCGGGTCGGCGGGAGCTTCGACGGTGGTGGCCGCCGGGGCGCGTGGCGCAGCAGGCGCGGAGACGGGGAAGAGGGTGGCCTCCATCGGCGCGGAGCCCGGGGTCGGGAGGGGAGCCGTGACGAAGAGCTCTGCCGCGGGGGTTTCAACGCCGACGGCGAGCGCGAGGCTCGAGGCGAAGCCACGGCCGGCGAGCGAGCCGCGGTCGAGCGTCGATGCCACGGTCGGCACGCGATCGGGCAGCGGCTCGACGGCACGTGCAGCGTCGGGATGGGCGGATCGGGACGTCAGCGGCGCGAGGAGGGCGATACCCACTGCGCTCAGGACGGTCAGCACGGCGACGCGCCGCAGCAGTTCCGGCAATAGAATTCTTCCATACGTGGTCCGGCCGGCACGGTCAATGCGAGATGATCGTCGTGCCGGCGAACGGGCACCGTAGCATCGCCATCCCGGACTGTCGAGCGCGAGAGGTGGGCATGCCCCGAAGGAAGAAGGAGCCAGAGCGGCGTCGTGGGGCAGTCGTCGTGCGCGACACGACCCCCGGGGAGCGGGGCACGGAGGACCAGAAGCTCCTTCGTTCGCGTGAGCCGGCCGCCGACTTCCTGGAGACCGATACCTGGCGCATCCTCCGCATCATGGGCGAGTTCGTGGAGGGCTTCGACGCCCTGGCCGATGTCGGCCCGGCGGTCGCGATCTTCGGCTCGGCACGTGTCGGCCGCCGCAACCGCTACTACGGCGCGGCCCGGCGCCTGGCGGCGGCACTGGCGAAGCAGGGCTTCGGCATCATCACCGGCGGTGGGCCCGGGATCATGGAAGCGGCGAACCGCGGCGCGAAGGAGGCCGGCGGCGTCTCGATCGGCTGCAACATCGAGCTTCCCTTCGAGCAGGGCCTGAACGAGTACGTCGACCTCGGCATGGAGTTCCGCTACTTCTTCGTGCGCAAGGTGATGTTCGTGAAGTACGCCGAGGGCTTCGTCATCTTCCCCGGCGGCTTCGGAACGCTCGACGAGCTGTTCGAGGCCCTGACCCTGATCCAGACCGGCAAGGTCGAGCACTTCCCGGTCGTTCTGTACGGCAAGGACTACTGGGACGGGATGATGGCCTGGATCCGCGACAAGCCGCTCTACGAGGAGAAGATCAGCCCGGAGGACCTCGACCTCTTGACGATCACGTCCGACATCGACGAGGCCTGCGAGGCGATCGCTCGCCACCACCGATCCCGAGGCCAGGAGCGCAAGGAGGCTGCCAGCCGAAAGGCAACCAGGGAGGCGGTGCAGGGAGCCGGCTCGGGACGGGGCACCTGAGCCGACGTACGCAGCCGCGTGCGAGCACCGGTTGACAATCCTTTCCACATCGGTTAACTATTGTCCGATGGTGCAATCGGACGTCTCCCCTCTGTTCGAGGCCCTGGCCGACCCGACGCGGCTGCGCGTCGTGCGGCTGCTCGGCGCGCGACCGCGCCCGGCCGGTGAGCTGGCCCGGGCGGTCGGGACGTCGCCGCCCTCCATGAGCAGGCACCTGCGCGTGCTGCTGCGGGCGGGCCTGGTCTCCGATGAGCGGCCGGCGGAGGACGCGCGGTTGCGGGTGTTCCGGCTGCGGCCGGAGCCGGTGGCGGAGCTGCGGGCATGGCTCGACGAGCTCCAGGCCGAGTGGGACCAACAGCTGCAGGCGTTCAAGCGTCACGTCGAGCGGAGGAATGCGACATGACTGACCCGCGATCCATCACGTCCGAGGTGCAGGTCGCGACAGACCCTCAGACCGCGTTCACCGTGTTCACCGGGGAGATGGACCTGTGGTGGGTGAGGTCGCCGATCTCGTTCTACGACGGCGCGCGTGCGGTGGCCATGCGCTGCGAGCCGGGTGTCGGCGGCCGCCTGCTCGAGGTCTACGACGATTCGAGCGGCGATGCCCTGGAGCTCGGTCGCATCATGGTGTGGGAGCCGGGGACGCGGCTCGCGTGGCACAGCTCGGTCGACGACGTCGAGATCGAGGTGCGTTTCGAGGCGACCCAGGGCGGCACCACGGTCCGCGTCCAGGCGCGGATCCCGGCCGGCGGTCGGGACCGGGGCGGCACGTCCTGGGTGCGCGTGGTCCCGCCCTGGTTCGGCGCGTGGTGCGCGCGGCGCGACTCGGCGCCACACGAGCCACGCGAGCTCGCTCGGCTGGCGCTGGCCATCTCGTACGTCAAGCCTGGCACTGCCGCCCGCTGGCTCGCATCGGCCTTCGGCCTCGAGCCCGTCGGAACCTTCCCCGACGATGACGGCCCCGGGGAGTGGACGGAGTTCCACATCGGCAACGCCGCGCTCATGCTGTTCAAGCTCGACGGCGACGCGCGCGAGACCGCCCGCACGCATGTGCCATGGGTCTTCGTCGACGACCTCGATGCCCACTTCGCGACCGCCAAGGAGCGGGGTGCCACGATCGTCGAGGAGATCCATCAGCACGGCTACCGCGCCTACGTCGCCGACGATGTCGAAGGACATCGCTGGACGTTCGTCCAGGCAAATCCGAGGATGGCCTGACCCGGCTTCGGGCGTCGTGACGGGGGTGCGTGACGGCTCTACCGGGGCCGCGCCAGCGTCGGCATCGACCTTGCACCATTGAACGGGCCTCCGCAATCGGCTGGTGACGACCCGCCAGGAAGGGGACGACCGTGAACCTGCGCCGAACGCACCACCATCGAATCGGGCTGAACGGGATCGCCCTGCTGCTGGCCACCTGTGCCGTTCTGGTCGCGGCACCGGCCCTCGCCTCGGCTCCGGGGCAGGTCGGGAACCACCTGCCCGCACCCGGCCCGCGCCAGTTCGACCTCGAGGCGCATCGGGGTGGCATCGGGCTCGTCACCGAAAGCACCCTGGAGGCCTTCGCCAACGCGCTCGAGGTCGGCGTCACCACGATCGAGCTCGACATCCAGATCACCGAGGACGGCCATGCCGTGGTCACCCACGACCGGCAGGTGTCCGACCTGAAGTGCGACGACACGACGGCCGCGTTCGCCGGCGATCCGGAGTTCCCGTATGTCGGCGACTACATTCGCAACCTCACCCTCGAGCAGGTCTGGACGCTCGACTGCGGCCATCCGCTGCCCGACTTCTCCAACCAGCAGGTTGTCGAGGGCGCCCGGATCCCGCTCCTGAGCGAGGTGTTCGCCCTGGCCGACTGCTATGGCGCGAACCAGGTCTGGTTCAACATCGAGACCAAGGTCGAGGCCGGAGCGCCGGAGCAGACCGCTCCGCGTGCGCAATTCATCGAGGTCGTGGTCGAGGAGATCCGCGCGGCACGACTCCGGAACCGGGTGACCATCCAGAGCTTCGACTGGGGCGCGCTGATGCTGATGCGCGAGGTCGAGCCACGTCTGCCGATCGTGGCCCTCACGAACCGCGACTTCCTCCAGATCGGCCAGCCCGGTGCATCGCCGTGGCTTGGCGGCATCGACGTCGATGACTTCGGCGGCAGCCTGGTCGCCGCCGCGGCCTCCTTCGGCGCCGATGCGATCTCGCCGGTCCACGGCTTCCCGCAGCACGGCAAGGTCACCGACCCGGGCTACGAGCCATACACCACGCCGCAGCTGGTGGAACAGGCGCACGCCGCCGGCCTTGCCATCGTGCCGTGGACGATCGACGACCCGGCCACCATGGAGTCCCTGATCGACGCCGGCGTGGACGGCCTGATCACGAACTATCCGGATCGGCTTCGCACGATCCTCGGGGATCGCGGCTATAAGCTGCCGCGCACGTACGAGGCACCCAGGGGACAGGACTGCGTCGAAGAGGCCGCATCGCCCTGAGGGCTCGAACCCGCCCCTGCGGGACGGGTGGGGCATGGTGGCGGGCCCGACCGGGGACGGACCCACGTTTCAGCGTCCTGCGGATCCCAATCGTCGGCCGCGACCAGTGGGTGCGCGCCGCTGGTCCCGGCATGCGAACGGGTTCGAGCCCAGTGTCGTCCACCCGCACCTCCCAGTGACCCCACCTGTCGCGACCGCCCATCGGGCTCATCCACCGTGAACGCCGCCGAGCGCGCGGCTCTCGAGCACGAGACCTGGATTGCCTACCTGACGGGCGTGGTGCGATGCAACGGCGCGGCGCGCGTCCACCGTGATGGCGGGGCGGTGTCCATCCTCAGCGACATACCGTTCGACTGGTTCAACCAGATCCTGGTCGAGCGTCCGGACGCAACCCCGACGGGCCTCCTGGCCGGCGTGGAGAAAGGGCGCGACCATGTCGGTGGCTTCGTCGTCCGACTGCGAGACGGCGTGGATGATCGCTTCATCCCGACTCTCACCCGGGCAGGGCTCGTCGCCGCGGGCGAAGCGACGACGACCCCGGGCATGGTCGCGTTCCCGATCAACCGCGACGCTATCGCCGACGCCATCGCGCCGAGCCGCCTTCGGGGGTTCGAGATTCACCGGGTCACGGATGCCGTTGGCATCGACGAGCATCGCAAGGTCGTCACCGAAGGCTTCGGCTCCCATCCCGCGGTCGCGCTCGGGACCACCTGTGCGGAGCTCCTCGACCGCCCGGAGTGCGTCGTGTACGTCGGCTACGCCGACGGCGCCCCGGTCGTCTCCGGGCTGGGCTGGCGAACCGGGCGGACGATCGGGGTGTACGCGATCGCAACGATTCCGGCGGCGCGTCGACGCGGCTACGGCGCGGCGATGACGGCTCGCGTCGTGACGGACGGATTGGCGGCCGGCTGCGACGTCGCCGCCCTCCAGGCGAGCGAATTGGGTCGACCGATCTACGAGCGGCTGGGATTCCGGGTAGACGTCCGCTATGCGGCCTACCTGTCCTCGGATCGAGCGCGCAACTAGCCTGTCTACGCTCAGGTTCCCACGCTCAGACCACGGCGGATCGACAGGACGGCTTATGAGTCCCCCGCTCTGCCACTGAGCTACTCCGCCACGCGAGCAACGGAATCGCGTTGCGGGCCGACCTGCGACGACCCGCCTTAGCACGCTCCCTTTTGCGCGCATGATTCGGATCCCGATCGCCGGCCGGAATGAGTGGGAGCGGGCCGCACGAGAGTGCGCGTAGGGAGGTCAGCCGCGCCGAACACTCAAACGTGCTACCGGAGGAGATCGAAGGCCCGCTCCTTCCGGAGACCAAAACGGAAGATGGCGAAGTCGTCATCGAAGCTCGCGGCACGGAGCACGCCGAGACGCTGCATCACCGCGAAGCTGGTGCGATCAACGATCGAAAAGCCCTGGTCGCTGAAGTCCAGGCCAATGTGCCAGGCGCGCTCGAGATCGGCCAGCCCGACCGGTTCGATTCGCGCCACACCGGACCGCAGGCCCTCCCAGAAGCGCTCAGCGATCCGCGTGCCCAGCCGGCGCTGCAGGAGCAGCCAGGCCTCGACCACCACGTGATCGGTGGTGACGAGCGACTCGCCAGCGCTCAGGATGGCCACCGCGCGCTGATGCTGGCGATCGCCACGGTCGGCACCTGCGTAGAAGGCCGAGCTGTCGACGAACAGCGTCACCGTCGCGGGTGCAGTGCGTCGAGCGCGTCCCCGAGGTACTCATCCTTGTGGCGAGCGACGTCCGAACCACCGCTGTCACCCAGCGCCAGGATGGCCGACGCATCGCCCGGGGCCGGCTCCCCGCCGAGGTCGTTGCGCACGAGGCCGCGGAGGTACTCGGCCAGCGACACGCCGAGCTCCGAAGCACGCTGCCTCGCGCGGCGATGCTGCTCAGGGTCGAGGGTCACCTGGGTGCGTTGTACCATGATGGCGCCATCTTACCGCTTCCAGAACCCTGATCGCGCAAGCCTGGCTCACGAAGCTCCAGCTGACCAATCGGACGCAGACGGCGGCGTGGGCGCGTGGTGGCCGCGGGGCGCTCGCCGGCGATCGCGATGTGGAAATTGACCGACCGGCACGTCCAATACAATCAAGGACGTGGGCACGTAAGCAAGGAGCGCGCTCGTGGAGCTGGCCAGGCGGACCGTTCTGTTGACAGGTGCTGCCGGCGGCATTGGCGTGGCGACCGCGCGGAGGCTGGCCGCAGCGGGATCCCGCCTGGCGCTCGTCGATATCGACCGGGATCGCCTGGAAGCTCTTCGCGAGGAGATCGGCGAGGGAGCGATCGCCCTGCCCGCCGACATGACGGATCTGCGACAGATGGACGACGCGGTCGCAGCCACGCGTGACCGGTTCGGCTCACTGAGCGTGGTGGTAGCCAATGCAGCTATGGACGCGATTGCTCCGATTTCGGAGATTGAACCGGCGGTCTTCGATCGGGTCGTGGAGGTGAACCTGATGGGAACCTTTCGCACGGTCCGGGCAGCCCTGGCCGCAGTGCGTGACGAACGCGGCCACGTCCTCATCATCAACTCAGCTCGATCGTCCCGCCGCCGTTCCAGGCGGCGTATGCCGCGAGCAAGGCGGGCGTTGCGGCCTTCGCCGACAGTCTTCATCTAGAGCTGCGCGGTTCGGGCGCCACGGTTGGCCAGCTCTACTTCGGGGCGGTCGACACCGAGCACTTCCGCACCAGCATGGCGCACTCGCTGATGGAGCGCGCCCAGCTACGCATCCCGAAGACGTTCGTGCAACCGGCATCCGTGGAAGATGCGGCTGCGGCAATCCAGCGAGCGATCGAGCGGCGGAGCCGGCGCGCAGGCTTCCCACGGTCCAACGCCCCCCTGCTGTGGGCGCCGCAGATCATGCAGCGGATGGTGGAGCGTCGGATCTCGAACTGATCGCAGGCATCGGCCGAGGACCGGCCTGACTCGCTCGCATAGCGAGCAAGGGCTTGGCGGGCCCGACCGGATTCGAACCGGCGATCTCCAGCGTGACAGGCTGGCATGTTGGGCCGCTACACCACGGGCCCGCGGGAGCGACGGTGGCGGAGCATAGCACAGGGCCCGCTGCGGTCAGACGGCCGATCTGGTCCTCAGGTCCGCGACGAGACGGGCGGCCGTCAGCCCGTAGCATACGGCGGCCGCGACGGCAGCCGCACCCGCGCCAGCCAGGACGGACGCGGGCGCGGACTCACGAAGGGCGCTCGCCGCGGCCGCCGCGGCCAGCGCCAGGAAGGCCACGGCGAGGACCGACGCCAGGAGCAGGCCGCCGCTCGTCGCCCAGCGCATGTCCCGCGCCAGTCCGCCGACGATGCCCGCGTGGGCGCCTCCGATGGCCAGGCAGCCGACCGCCATCACGGTCAGGGCGCCACCCAGCGCGTCACCGTCGATGGCGAGCGGCGGCAGGGCCGCGAGGAGGGCGTCCCTGCCGGCGAGCGCCACACCGAGGCCGACGAGTGCGAGCACGATCCACGCGACGGCCCCGACGCGGAGGATCGTGCGTGGCATGGCCAGGAGCGCGTACTCAGCGACGAGGGCGCAGGAGGAGGATCGCGGCGGCGCCGAACACGAGCGTCGCGACGGTCAGCGCGATGGCCAGGACGACGTCCGGTGGCGGGTTCACGGTGACGAGGATCGTGCCGACCGCCGCGAGTGCCGCGGCGAATGCGGCGAGGATGCCAGTCACGAGACGCGCTCTCCGAACATCGCCGAGGACCGCGACGCCGCCGGCCGTGAGCCCCGCGCCCAGCAGGAGGATCCCCGCCCCCAATGCGATCGGGACCATGCCCAGCGATGCGGCATTCGGAGGCGGGTCGATGGCGTAGCGAGACCCCAGGGTCAGGCCCATCGCCACCATCCCGAGGCCGATGATGACGAGCGCGACGCCTCCCACCACGACGCCCACGGTCGCGGCCGCCGTCGCCTCGCCCAGGTGGGCAGGAGCCAGCGAGTGATGCGCGCGGCCGCGGGCGCCGGCACGGGAGGCGGCCGGGATCGATCGTCGGTTTGTCATCGGCGACGGATTGTACGCGGTGAGCCGTCGGAGGGCGCGTGGCGCGGCCGTATACTCCGCGCCGGATGCCCTATGAGCTGCCGCCGGACCCGAGCACCGAGCGCCGCACCCGCACGACGCGGTGGGTCAGCTTCGCGCTCGCGGCCGTCCTCGTGGCTCTCGTCACGTACTTCGGCTACGTCGGCTACGAGGGATCGCGGCAGCTAACCGAGCCGCCGACGCCGACGGCCGATTGCCGGACGCCCGCAACACTGGGATGGACCTACGAGGCGATCAACTACGACGCCGCGACGGACGCCGAGCTGGCGGCCGAGCCGGACCAGGAGTCCTGCGGCCGCCAGGGAGCTCCTGCCGGCGATGCGGTCGGTATCGGCCTTGCCGGTTGGTACGTCGCGGCCGGCAACGGCGGCGGGCCGGCCGCGCCGACGGTGGTCATGACCCACGGCTGGGGCAGCAACAAGAGCGACATGCTCGACCGCGCAACCGTGCTGCACGATGCCTACAACCTGCTCCTGCTGGACCTGCGCAATCACGGGCAGAGCGCCAGGGCGCCGACGACGCAGGGAGTGCGCGAGGCCGACGACCTGCGCGCCATGATCGATTGGCTCCAGGCGAACAGGGCCCCGGAACGGATCGCGGTGCTGGGAGTCTCGATGGGCGGCGCGACCGCCCTTGCCGAAGCCGGTAATGACGAGCGTGTCGACGCCCTCGTCATCGAATCGGTCCACGCCACCCTGGCAGAGGCAGCACAGGCGCGCCTCGAACGGGCGGGCTACCCGCTGGCCCTGCCCGGCAGCTGGGCCATCCTGCTCGGCTCGCTCATGCGCACCGGCGAGGACGTCTCGTCCGCCGACCCGATCCAGACGATCGAGCGCCTGGATGATCGACCGGTTCTCGTCATCCACGGCGGAGCAGACACCTCGATCGGGGCGGACGACGCCGACGAGCTGGCCGCGGCCGCGACCGCTGCCGGATCCCCGGTCGAGATCTATATCTGCCGCGATGCCCCGCACGCGCAGTCCGACGAGGTCTGCGCGGAGGACTATGCCGGCTGGGTGCTAGGCTTTCTCCAGCGCGTGCTGGCCACCGCCAGCTGAGGCGCTCACCGCCCGCTTCAACCGAAGCCGCCGGCTCCGGTGCGGCGGCGCACCGGAGGTATTCGAGCACGATGGCGATGGCTCCCTCGGACGCCGATGCACGCTTCGACCGTACGGTGGACCGCTGGTTCCGCGACCAGCTTGTGATGCGTCCCGAGGACGCGACCTTCTTCGGCATCCACGACCACGACGCCGAGCTCGCGTCCGGCGGCCGCGATGCGATCGACGACGAGGTCGCCTTCTACCGGCGCACGATCCACGAGATGGGCGGTCTCGATCCGAGCGAGCTGGACGGTCAGCGCGCGCTCGACCGCGACCTTGCCATTCACCAGGCCCGGCTCGGCCTGTTCTGGCTGACCGAGTACCGGCCGTGGGCCGGGTCCTCGGGCGGGGCGGAGCATATCGGCGAGGCACTCTTCCCGCTCTTCACGCGCGACTTTGCGCCGCTCCCGGAGCGGCTGACGAGCATCGCGGGGCGGCTGGAGGCCGCACCGACCTTCCTGCGCCAGACGCGCGAGCGCGTCACCGACCCCGTGGCGCTGTGGATCGAGATCGACCTCGAGTCGACGAGGGGGTTGCCGGGATTCCTCGACACAATCCTCTCCGCGGCGCGCTCCGACGGGAACGATGCCGCCGTGGCCGATCGGCTGGAGTCCGCCGTCAAGGCGACCAGGGCGGCACTCGACGACCACGCCGCCTGGCTGCGCGACGACGTCCTGCCCCGCGCCCGCGCCGACTGGAAGGCCGGTGCTGATCGATTCGAGGAGATGGTGCGCCTGCGCGAGCTGGAAGCAGATGGGGACGAGATCCTTGCCGTCGGCGAGGAGCTGCTCGAGAGCGAAAAGGCGGCGCGCGAGGCCATCGCGGCGGAGATCGACCCGAGCGCGTCGGCCGCGGAGGTGGCCGATATCGTCAAGGAAGACCACGCCGCAACGTTCGTCGAGTCGCTGACCGAGTATCGGGCCGCGATGGATCGCGCGCGTGGCTTCGTCGTCGAGCACGACCTGGCCACGCCCCCGGAGGAGGATCACCTCAACGTCATCGAGACGCCGTCGTTCATCCGGCACCTCATCCCCTTCGCGGCGTACTACGAGCCCGCCAAGTTCGACGCCGTCCCGGTCGGGACCTACATCGTCACGCCGCCCTCCTCGCCCGCGATGATGCGCGAGCACAACCGCGCATCGATCAGCAACACCTCGGTTCACGAGGCGTATCCCGGCCACCACCTCCAGCTGAGCGCCGCGATCACCAACCCGAGCCTGGTACGCCTCTTTTCGGGCGCACCGGAGTTCAGCGAGGGATGGGCCTTCTACTGCGAGCGGATGATGAAGGAGTCCGGGTTCGACGACACGCCGACCGGCTGGTACATCGTCCACACCGACGCCATCTGGCGCGCGACCCGGATCATCCTCGACGTCCAGCTGCACCGCGGCCTCATCGGTTTCGACGACGCGGTCGATCGGCTGGTGGCCGAGACCGGCTTCGAGCGTCCGGCGGCAGTGGCGGAGGTCAAGCGCTACACCTCGACGCCCACCTACCAGCTGTCATACCTGTTCGGCCGGCACATGATCGAGAGGCTCAAGGCGGACGTCGAGGCCCGCGAGGGTGCCGCCTTCAGCCGCAAACGCTTCCACGACACGCTCATCTACGGCGGGACGATGCCGGTCAGCTACGCGCGGCGCCTGTTTAAGCCCGACGGCCGATGAGGGCACGGGCTGCTCTTGCCGGGATCGCGATCGCCATGGCGCTTGCCGCATGTACCGCTGAGCCGACGCCGGCGCCGGCGCCGGACTGCCCGACAGCTCCGCCGACCTCGATCTCGGCCCAGGCGACGCTCGAAGGGGCGACGCTTGCGACGGTCCGCGTCGGCGGCGAGGTCGAGGGTGCATTCGACATCGAGCTGTACGGCGAGCAGGCGCCGATCGCGACGGCGAGCTTCGTGGCCCTCGCGCGCTGTGGCTTTTACGACGGAATCAAGTTCCACCGGGTGCTGGCCGGGTTCGTCGCCCAGGCCGGCGATCCGGAGACCGAGAGCAACGACGGCGACTTCCCCGGCATCGGCACCGGGGGCCCGGGCTACGAGTTCGACATCGAGCCGCCCGCCGACGGGCTCGACTACGGGGTGTACTCGGTCTCGATGGCGAATGACACGCGGACGAACGGGAGCCAGTTCTTCGTGGCGCTGGCCGACCTCAACGACGGGCTCCCGCGCCAATACACGATCTTCGGCCAGGTGGTCGGTGGGACGGACATCATCGACGCCATCGGTGACATCCCCGTCAACGACCCGCGCATCGGCGTTCCGGCAGCCCCTGTCGTGATCGAGTCGATCACCGTTTCGGCGGGCACGGGACCCCGGGCATCGCCCGGCGAATAACAGAGCGCTTTGCTTTGTAAAGGAATCTCAACCTCGAAAACCCTTGATAGAAGAGAACAGGCGGTCTAACCTACGAGTGCTGTTCGCACCAGCGATTCACTACTGGTCGCAAGGCCATGGGTAGGTTAGGGTTAGGGTAGTGCGGGAAACCGTGCGTGAAAGATGCCCTTGCGATTAGCGAATCCGGCAGCATTGAAGGCCCCCGCTTCGGCGGGGGCCTTCGCCTATCCAGGCGACCACGTCGCAGGCGGGAGCGGGTTATCATCGGCCCATCGTGCGCCTGTAGCTCAGTGGATAGAGCGTCGGCCTCCGGAGCCGAAGGTCGCAGGTTCGAATCCTGTCGGGCGCGCCACCCCCTCCGCCAATCCGCCATCATCCGCGCATGCAGCAGACGGGCGACACGGCGACGCTCCGCCGCCGCGATCGGGCGACGCGTGAGGCCGAGGAGGACGAGCGGCTCAGCGCAGCGGCGTCACGCTCGGTGCAGTCGAGGGGCCGCGAGCGCCCAGAGGACCCGGACGAGTTCCGGACCGCGTTCGAGCGGGACCGGGATCGGATCATCCATTCGAAGGCGTTCCGCCGGCTGAAGCACAAGACGCAGGTCTTCCTCAATCCCGAGGGCGACCATTACGTCACGCGTCTGACGCACACGATGCAGGTGACACAGGTGGCCCGCTCGCTGGCGGCTGCGCTCAGCCTGAACGAGCCGTTGGCGGAGGCGATCGCGCTGGGCCACGACGTCGGCCACTCGCCGTTCGGCCACACCGGGGAGGATGCCCTCTCGCCGTACTTCGCCCCGGCGGAATGGCATCACGCTGCGCAGAGCGTGCGCATCTTCGAGGTGCTGGAGGACGCGAACCTGACCTGGGAGGTGCGCGACGGCATTCGTGCGCACTCGTGGCGAATCGACCCGCCGCCGGCGACGGCGGAGGCGTTCTGCGTCAGGTTCGCCGATCGCATCGCCTACCTGGCCCACGACGCGCTTGACGCCATCCGGGCCGGCGTCCTGCAGCCGCAGGCGCTGCCCTCCACCGTGATCGAGCGGTTCGGCCAGCCCGGGCGCGAGTGGGTCAGCGCCATGATCGGTGCGGTCATCGACGAGTCGCTGCGGACCGGCGCCGTGCGCATGGACGCGCCGACGCTCGCGGTCATGACCGCGCTGCGGGACTTCATGTTCGAGCACGTCTACCAGTCGGACGAGCAGTCACGGCAGCAGCGACGCGCCATCGGCATCGTGCGCGACCTGATGGACTGGCACCTGGAGCGGCCACAGGAGATCCCCGCGACCTATCGGCAGGACGAGGCCGCGCTGGTGGTCCAGGCCGCGGACTACATCGCGGGCATGACCGACCGCTTCGCGCTCGCGACGCACGATCGGCTCTTCCGGCCGGCATTGAACCTGTAGCTCGCTGAGCGGCGGCCGCGTCAGCGGAAGACGCGCAGCGCCTTCGGGCGGACCTCGAACACGACCGGCGTCACGCCGATGCTCTCGCCGTCGGCGTGCGCCGGGAGGGCTCGCCGCAGGCCGGCGATCTCGACGCGACGCGCGCGGTACTGGCCGATGCGCGGCTCGCGGCGGTCCTTGCGGCGCGCCACCGCCAGGAAATGGCGGATGACGTCGAGGCGGCTCATGCCGTGGAACACGGCCACGTCCAGGATGCCGTCGGTTGGATCGGCCTCGGCGGAGACCGCGAAGCCGGCTCCGTGATACGGGCCGTTGCTGACGGTGACCGACGGGCTGCCGGTGCGGTACGTGTCGCCGTCGAGCGTGATTCGCATTGGCGTGCGGCGTAGGCGCAGGCCACGAGCGAGCGCGCCGGCGGCGCGCAGCCAGCCGCGCCGCTCGGCGATCTCGACAGCCAGGAAGCCGACGGCGTCGACGCCGACACCGGCCGCCTCGAAGAATGGCCTCCCCTCGTCGCGCTCGCGGACGACCCAGCCGGCGTCGACCAGGCTCGCGTTCCCGGCGGCGATGACGTCGAGCGCCGCGTCGAGCGTGACCGGGATGCCGAAGCCGCGGGCCATGTTGTTGAAGCTGCCCATGGCCAGGATGCCGAGCGTCGCCTCCGGATGTCCGACCAGCGAGGCCGCCACGCCCGAGACCGTCCCGTCGCCCCCGGCCACCACGACGTCGCGGCCATCGTCGGCCGCGCCACGCGCCAGCGCGCCGCCGTCGTCGTCGGCGGTCAGCTCATGAAGTCGCACGTCGAGACCGCGCTCCGTGAGCGCTGCCCGCAGCGCGGCCGGCGCGAGTCGCTCGAGGTCATCGTCGAGGCCGGGGCCGGAGCCGGGCTTGCCGCCGGCGACCGGGTTGACGAGCA
>Ga0136619_10000075_pt1 | contig 33336 bp, 35 predicted proteins | sample AntDrymUQ3532106_2_FD_104807 | JGI IMG/M metagenome (GOLD analysis project Ga0136619, IMG submission 104807) | Polar desert sand microbial communities from Dry Valleys, Antarctica - metaG UQ353 (21.06) | ecosystem: Environmental > Terrestrial > Soil > Desert | place: Antarctica: Dry Valley...
CCGGTTCATGCGCAAGATCCTGAGCTACACGGTAGCCGTATACTTCTCCCAGCAAGGAGGACTAACTTCGCCGCTACGCTTCTCGGAGCTTGTAATCGATTGAAACTTGCACACCGGGTTAGCAATCAGCACCTAATCATTTTATAGCCGGTTCTTGGTTTGGGTGGTCTCAGGGTATGCTCGTGGCGGCTCACGGCCTTTGCCGTATCAGCATGCTGTAGACGAGAGGGGAGGCATGGCTAACCAGGCAAGCGTGGGGCGAATATGTAAGCCGAGGATCTTGCCACCTACGAAGCCGAGCCCCACGTCTCCCTACCCGCGCTACCTAACGGATTCGAACCGAAGTGCAAGCGGCATGGTGTTCGGTGTCGGCTAACCGACGTAGTATCGGCATCTCACGGCCCGTTCAAGCGGAGGCGTGAGCGTTGAGGCCAGCGATACATCCCGCCGCACCGGCAAGCTCTTCGATCTGCGGAAAACCTATCGGGAGCGTTTCCGGAAGGCGCATGCTTCGAGCCAGCTGGTTGGGCGCTTGCGGCGGAGAGCGGAAGGAGAAGGATCAGGAAGGCCAGGAGTAGAAGTTGCCGTGTTGCTCGCATCCACGTGGGGTGGTTTCCTGAGCGATCTTCTTCTCCCTGCATGCCCTTTCCCCTTTGGCCCATGGCTGGACAGATGTTCCGTGAGAGTAGAAGGTGTGGATGAATGGCGGATGAACTACCGATGAAACGTGGATGAATCGGCGGACTTTCCGGTCCAGGGCTCAAAGCTCCAGCCTCCGGCGCAGTCCTCGCGCCCGTGAAGGGACGAACCTCGCCCCGATCCGGTGCTATCTCAAGGTGTCGAGCCGCTGAAAGTAGTCCGGGAAGGTCTTGGTGACGCAGCCCGGCTCCCTAATGCGGACGCCCGGCGCCACGAGCCCGGTGACGGCGAAGGCCATCGCCATGCGGTGGTCACCGTAGGTGCGTATTGCGGCGGGGCTTACGGGACCGGGCGTTATGCGCAGGGAATCCGGAGTCTCTTCGACGTGGACGCCCAGGCGTCTCAGCTCGGTGGCTACGGCTGAGATGCGGTCGGTCTCCTGGTGGCGGGTGTGTCCGACGTTCCTTATGGTCGTCGGGCCTTCGGCGAACGGGGCGATGGCGGAAAGCGTGATCATGGTGTCCGAAAAAGCTCCCATATCCACGTCCACCCCCCGCAGCCGATCCAGCCCCCGCACCTCGACGAAGTCCGGCGTCATCTCGACCTCGCACCCCATTTCGCGGAGCACCTCCGCAAAGCGCAGATCTCCCTGCGGAGACCCCGCGCCCAATCCCGGCGCCCTCACCCGCCCGCCCGTCACGGCCGCCGCCGCCAGGAAGTACGAGGCCGCCGAAGCGTCGGGCTCCACCTCGTACTCCCGGGCCCGGTACGCTCCCGGCTCCACGGTGAGCCGCCGGAAGCCCTCCCCTATCCCGACCTCGACGCCAAACGCCCGCATCACCTCAGCCGTGATGCCGACGTAGGGCCATTCCGTCCGGCCTTCTATCTCCAGCACCACCGGCTCCCTGGCATACGGCGCGGCCATCAGCAGACCGCTCACGAACTGGCTGCTCTTGCCACCCCGCACCCGGACCATCCCGCCCCGAAGACCGCCACCGTTCACGACCAGCGGAAAACGTCCTTCCTCCCCCGCGTAGTCCACGCCCGCTCCGAGCCCTCGCATGGCGTCCACGAGGTCCGCCACGGGCCGCTCCCGCATCCGGCGTACCCCGTCAACACGATATGGACCATTGCCCAATGACAGCGCCGGCGGCAGGAACCTCGCCACCGTGCCGGCGTTGCCCACGAAGATCTCCACGTCGTTTCCAGGTATTATGCTTCTTTTTCCGATGATGCGGACTTCCCCAGCATCGCGGTCGGCGTGTACGTGGAAGCCCAGGCGGACGAGGGCTTCCATGAGCCAGTACGAGTCGTCCGAGAAGAGCGGGTTGCGGATGGTGGAGGGGCCGTCGGCCAGGGCTGCGACTATCAGGGCGCGGTTGGTTACGCTCTTGGATCCCGGCACCATGACCGTCGCGTCCACCGGACGGTCCAGAGGTTGTATTTCGATCTCTTCCGGGAACGATCCACGCACGTCCTCGATGGCGAAGTCCACGCCCGGTACGCCTGCAACAGGCCTCATCCGAGAGCCCCGAGTTCTTCGATAGTGAGATAACGGTGGCGGCCTTCCGGGACCTCGCCGAGGGTCACGGGGCCGACGCGGAGGCGGTGAAGATGGATCAGGGTCAGACCCACCGCCGCACACGCTCGACGTATTATGCGGTTACGACCTTCGTGGATGGTGAGATGGAAGGTGGTCTCGCGAGCGGTGCGGTGGAGGTGGGAGAGCCTGAGAGGGTACATCGGGCCGTCTTCGAGGGCCGGGCCGGCGGCGAGGGCGGCGAAGGATTCTTCGAGAGCGGGGTTCTCGACGGTGAGGAGATACTCTTTCTCCAGTTCGTTCGAGGGGTGGGTGATGCGGTTGGCGAGACGCCCGTCGTTGGTGAGGATGAGGAGGCCTGTCGTGGCGGCGTCCAGGCGGCCGGCGGGGACGAGGCCGGGGAAGTCTGGCATCAAGTCCCGGATGGTGGGGCGGTGTTTTCCGGGCTCGTCTTTGAGGGTGGTGAGGTAACCGGCGGGCTTGTTGAGGGCGAAGGAGACGGTCTCGCTCGGGAGTTGCACGATCCGACGGTCGAGCAGAACCTCGTCTTCGGGGGTGACGCTGGCTCCCAAAGTGGCGGTCTCGCCGTTGACGGTGACGCGACTGGCTTCTATGAGGGCTTCGGCCTTTCGGCGGGAGGGGGCGGCGGCGCTGCGGGCGAGGAAAGCCTGCAGGCGCATCAGGCGGTTTCCGAGGACTCGTCCGAGGCTTCGCCGTTTTCAGCGGGTTCGGCGGGCGTTTCGCCGACGGAGCCCAGGCGGTCCCTGACGCGGGCGAGCTCTTCAGGTCCGACGAGGGAGTCGAGGGCCGGGAAATCGTCGCGGGAGGAGGCGCCGGTGGCCGCCAGGAAGTCGTCCGTCACGGCGAGGAGCGCCGGGGAGCCGGGGCTCTCGTGGTCCGTGCCAACTTCAGCGAGCAGGCCGCGATCCAGGAGGGTGCGCACCACGGCGTCGGAGTTCACGCCGCGGACGGCGGAGACCGCGCCGCGCGTCAGGGGGCCGAGGTAGAGGGCGCATGAGAGGACCTCGTGGGCCGCGCTCGACAGCGGGGCGGGACGTGCCTCCTCCCGGAAACGCTCGACCGCCGCGGCGCACGCGGGGTTGGTCGCGAACTGGTAGCCGCCGGCTACTTGGCGGAGCACGATGCCGGAGTATTCGAGAGAGTATCGCGTCTCCAATTCGGCCAGCGCGTCGCGTAGTTCTCTGTCCGGGAGGCCGGTTGCGGAACGGAGGGTGGCCGCGGTCACGGGCCTGGGGCTGACGAGAAGTACCGCCTCGACGAGGGCGGCGCTCGTGGGACGGGGATCTTCCGTCACGACATCCGCTCCGCTCGCTCCACCGGCTCGAAGGTCAGGGGGCCGAGCGGCTCGGGCTGGGAGAGCTTGAGGCGGCCTTCGGAGGCCAGGGAGAGGGCGGCGGCGAAGGCGACGGCGGAGTTCAGACGGTCCATGTCGCGGGTGAGGTCTTCGTAGGAGACGGGGCCGCGGGAGAGAGAAGTTCGGATGACGTCGGCCAGGTCCTGCAGCGTCACCGTGATCGGCCCGAGGTGCCTCACCGGCGGCTCTGTGAGCCGCGAGAAGGTACGCCGGGCTGCCCCGATGAGTCGTTCCTGATTTATCTGTAGCCGTCCCGGCCGGGCCCGGAGGACGTGGCCTGACGGATGAAAACCGGCGTTCGCCTTCAATCTTTCCCGCAGGGTCTCGGCTCCGCGTTTGATCTTGAGGTATCGAGAGAGCCTCTCCGCGAGTTGTTCGGGCGAGAGGGCTTCGTCTTCGGCGCTCTCGGCTTCGGCCTCGGCGGCCGGGGAGAGCGTGCGGCTCTTGAGCAGCACGAGCGCGGCGGCGGAGCCCGCGAAGTCCGTGTCGCGTTCGAGGGTGTCCTGCCTCTCTGGGTCCCTGTTTCCCAGGTAGAGGGCGACCAGTTCGCGCAAAGGAACCTCGAAGATCTCCACCTCGTCGCGCAATATCAGGGCGAGCAGCCACTCGTAAGGGCCGGAGTACACGTCCAGATCCACGGTGAAATCCGAGAGGGACCGGCCGCGGGTTTCCGTCCGGGCTTCGCCCGTCACCTGGCCTCCTCGTGCAATGGGAGGATGGAGGAGATCGGATGGTAGTTCTTCCCCACCTCCCTGGCGAGGGCGGCGTCGGACACCCGACCCTCCGCGACGGCAACGCCGCGCTTGAGGCCGGGGTCCGCGCAGAGGGCATCTACGATGCCACCGGAGGAGATTTCTCGCACCACCGGCAGGAGGGCGTTGGAGAGCGCCCGCGTGGAGGTCACCGGGACAGAGGCTGGCACGTTCTTGACGCAGTAGTGGGTGACGCCCGCCTCCACGAAGGTCGGCTCCCCGAGGGTGGTCGGCCTGGAGGTCTCGACGCAGCCGCCGTAGTCCACGTCTACGTCGACGATCACGCTCCCGTCCTTCATGCCCTCGACCGTGGCCCGGTTCACCAGAGCCGGGGTCCTTGCGCCGGCGACGAAGACGGCGCCTATGACGAGGTCGGCCCCGAGCACGGCGTCGCGGATAGCCATGCCGGTGGCCGCGAGGGTTTTGAGGCCCCATAGCCCCATCTCCTCCAGGCGCCGGAGCCGGTCGAGGTTGCGGTCTATGACGACGACCTCCGCCCCGATCCCATACGCGACCCTGGCGGCCGTGGAGCCGACGATGCCGCAGCCCAGGATCACGACGCGCCCGGGCCGGACGCCGGTGGAGCCGCCGAGGAGAATGCCCCTTCCGCCCGCCGGCCGCTGGAGGTAGTGTGCCCCGATCTGGGGCACGAGGCGGCCCGCTATCTCGCTCATCGGCGTGAGGATGGGCATGCGTCCCCGTGCGTCGCGCACGCTCTCGGAGGCGATGGCGACGCACCGCGAGTCGAGCAGCGCCCGCATCAAATGGGGATTCACGGGCAAGGATAGGAAGGAGAGCAGGAGCAAACCTTCGCGCAGGTACCCGTATTCCCCCGGCACGGGACCGTACACCTTCACGACGAGTTCGGAGTCAGCGTATACGCTCTCCGCGTCAGGGACCAGTCTTCCCCCGGCCTCGGCGTACTGCTCGTCCCTGATGCTCGACGCCTCCCCCGCGCCGGCCTCGACCATGACCCGGTGCCCGGCGCGCGCGAGCTCGTCCACGGCGTGCGGAGCCAGCGCGACCCGGCTCTCGCCCGGCGTCAGCTCCTTGACCACCCCGATCCTCATCAAATGTCCCATTCGTATTCTACGGACGCCAGCGCGGCGCGCACCATGCCCTCGAAGGTTACCCCGAAGCGCACTTCCGATCCAGCCTCGCTACACTGGCCCGGTCGCGCCTGTTTCCGGCACGGTACGGAGAACGGGCGGAATTACGCGAGTACCTCCCACGAGGGGTGTCCGCTGAGAAACCCGGCGAGGTCAGAACCGTCTGAGCCGCTCCCGACGGCGATCTCCGCGTCAGGAGCGGAAGACCATGAGCGCCCGAACGCGACCGGGAATCCTGCATCGCGGAGATCCCACGCCAGCGCCTCCAGGATGGCGGCGGGCGTCACGGCCGGGGAGCAGCGTCTGACTGCATGCGCCTCCAGCACCGCCTCGGAGAGGGCGGAAGCCGCGCTGATGGTACGCAGCACCGAGTCCACGGCCTGGCGAAGATCCTGCTCTCCAAAGGCTCGCACGTCACCGGTTACGATGCTGGAGTCGGTTTCCTCGTCAGCATTCTCCACGAAAGAGCAGCGTACGCGCTCGCCATTCGGCAGGGAAGGCAGGATCTGCCCCTGTGGCTCCCGGCCGGGTTGCCATTGCAGGGTGGCCCGGACCTCGACCGCTCCGGCTACGAGGGTGGAGATTTTGCCCGCCGGTTCATCGTGGAGGAGCGCGACGGTCCGGCGCTCGCTCCGCAGGACGCCGGCGGAGAGTACTGCTGCGTTGTTCGCCGTTCTCAGCGGTCGGCCCGCTCCCCGGACGGGACCGCTTCCCGGCCGGTCTCCTGCCCGGCGGCGCGTTTCAGGTCTCCGCAGGCGCCGATGAAACCGCGGAAGAGAGGGCCGGGGCGCAGCGGGCGACTCTTGAACTCGGGGTGGAACTGGCTGCCGATGAAGAACGGGTGGTCCCGAAGCTCGGCGATCTCGACCAGCCGTCCGTCCGGGGAGGTGCCGGAGAAGACCATCCCGGCCTCTTCCAGGGCGTCCCTGTAGCGGTTGTTGACCTCGTAGCGGTGGCGGTGGCGTTCGTGGACCAGGTCGGCGTCGTAGACCCGCTCGGCCAGGGTATCGGGCGCCAATTTGCACGGCCAGCTTCCCAGCCGCATGGTGCCGCCCATGTCAACCCCGACTTGGTCCGGCATGATGTCTATGACCGGATGCGGGGTGTCCTGATCGAACTCGGTTGAGTTCGCCATCTCCAGACCAGCCACGTTGCGGGCGAACTCGATGACCTGTATCTGCATCCCGAGGCACAGCCCCAGGTAAGGCGTCCCTGATTCACGGGCGTACCTCGCAGCCTCGATCTTTCCTTCGGTTCCCCGCTCCCCGAAGCCCGGCAGCACGAGCACGCCGTCCGCGCCGGCGAGCCGCTCGGCGGCCTTCCCCCGGCTCGTGAGTTGCTCCGAGTCCACCCAGTCCAGCTCCACCTTCAGCCCGTGCGCCCCGGCCGCGTGTCCCAGGGCCTCGGCGACGGAGAGGTAGGCGTCCTGGAGCTTCACGTACTTGCCGATGATGGCTACCCGCACGCTTTCCTCGGCCCCGAGGATGCGCGAGACCAGCGCCCGCCACTCCTCCAGGTCCGCGGACGGGGCTTCGAGACCCAGCTTCTCCAGGACCAGGTCGTCGAGGCCCGAGTCGTGCAGGCTTAGCGGAATATCGTAGAGCGTCGGGGCGTTCTCGGCGGGGATCACCGAGTCCAGCTCCGCGTCGCCGAACAGCGCGATCTTCTTCCTTATATCCTCACCTATCGGGCGGTCGGCCCGGCAGATCAAAACGTCCGGGCTGATGCCGATCTCGCGCAGCCGCTGCGTGGAGTGCTGGGTCGGCTTGGTCTTGAGTTCTCCGGCCGCCTCGATGTACGGAACGTACGAGACGTGGACGTAGAGCACGTTCTTCCGGCCCACGTCGTTGCGGAACTGCCGGATAGCTTCGAGGAACGGCAGGCTCTCGATGTCGCCGACCGTCCCCCCGATCTCGGTGATTACAACGTCGTTGTCATGACCGAGGCGCCCGATGCGGCTCTTGATCTCGTTGGTGATGTGCGGAATAACCTGCACTGTCGCCCCGAGGTAATCTCCCCGCCGCTCCCGGCTTATGACCTCCCAGTACACGCTCCCCGTCGTTACGTTGGAGAGACGACCCAGGTTCTCATCCAGGAACCGCTCGTAGTGTCCGAGGTCCAGGTCCGTCTCCGCCCCATCGTCCGTGACGAAGACCTCGCCGTGCTGGTACGGGTTCATCGTCCCGGGGTCCACGTTTATGTACGGGTCGAACTTCTGAAGCACCACCCGAAAGCCCCTCGCCTTCAGCAGCATACCCAGGGCCGCCGCGCTCGTGCCCTTGCCGATGGACGAGACGACCCCGCCCGTCACGAAGATGTACTTGGTCTCACTCATCTGCCAGCCCCCAAACCGAGAACGCCGTAATGCTCCTACCTCCTGGATCATCCCGAAAAACGAACGATAAGCCTGTCATAACGGGGAGGCCCGCAATCGCCACCCCGGCGACCCGCGGGACCAGCCCGCGGTACACAACGAGGTAGCCGAGAACGCCTCCACGGATCGCGGCTCCCGCATCACCCGCCATAATACGCTCCTTGCGGCAAAAATAAAATAGCGACATATAGGCGGCCGAACGCAGACAGCAGCGATACGTCCCACTGACCACCCCAGCCTTGTCCTGTCGGCTAATCGCTACGGTAAGCGCCGAAAGCCTGACTCCCGGCGCGAGCTACGGATGTTCAACCGCGTGCCTTGGATCGGGTCAGCGCGCGTGCGAACAGCCCGCTATGAACGAGACCGGTCATCAGGATGATGGCCGAGGCAGCCAGAAGCCACCACGCAAGATCCGGAACCCCGAACGTGAGTAACGACCAGGAAGCATACAACCGAGGTATGGTCAGGAGGATGGCGATCGCAGCGAGCATCTCGGCTACGCCGCGTAGGACGGTCAGGGCCGTGCGCCACCACCGGCGCATGGGTAGTTGCCGGCGCAAGTTTTTGTACCACCAGGGCAACCGAACCGCGGCCACCAGGATCGGGACCGTCAACACGAGCATAACGCTGTCTACCACCAGGTAAGTTCTTCCGATGCTGGGCATGACGGTCAGCGCCGGTTCCTTTCCGTCGAGCAGCCGGGTGACGCCAGACAAGATGTATTGCGTCGGCTCGAGTTCGGAGAGTGGGTTGCTGGAGTTTACAAGCAACGCCATCCCCCAGCCGCTCTTCGACATCACCATCAGCGAGCCGTTGCGCGAGTCGTCACCGTTGTGCCAGACCGCCGGCACACCGTGGACTTTGCCGTCCACCCAGCCCATCGCGTACGAGCCGCCGGCCCCCCCAGCTAAAGGACTCGATGGTGCTTCGGTGTTGGGTCCGGGGGTATGGAGGGTGGTAACGCCCTCGGGCGAGAGGACAGACTCGCCGCGGTAACGGCCTTCGTTCATCTGGGCGATCAGGTAGTGCCCCATGTCCTCGGCGCTGGCGCTCATGAAGCCGGCCGGCAACTGTCCGGGAATAAAGCGGTCTGGGGTGGCGCGGGGCACGCCGAAGAACCACTGATGACCCGCCGCCAGCTCTCCGCGGCCTTCGCTCGTAGGCGTCGCGAAGCTGTGGCGCATGTCGAGGGGTCGAGGATATTTCGCCGGACGTAGTCGGCGTAAGACTGGCCGGAGACTTCCTCCACGATCAGACCGAGGACATCGTAGTTCGCGTTCGAGTAAGCGAAGGAGCTTCCCACGGGTCGATCGGGGGCCACGCCGCGTAGATCACGAACATTTTGCTCCAGGCTCAGTTTGGGATCGGCCAGAGACGCGGCGTTCGCCTCACTCGGGATGCCACTCGTCTGGTAGAGGAGGTTCGCCACGGTTATCCGCGCGGAAGCGTCTTCGTCCGCGAGGCGAAACCAGGGCAGGTAACGCTGCACCGGCTCCTCAAGGTCGATCTTCCCCTCCTCGACCAACTGCATGACCGCCAGCGCCGTGAAAGACTTGGTCGAGGATCCGATCCTGAATGGGGTCTCGGGCGTCACCGCTCGCCCCTGCCCATCCGCCTCGCCGAAACCTTTCACGTGTAAGATCTCGTCGCCGCGCACGACCACGATGGCCGCGCCCGGAATGTTCCGCTCCCGCATCGCGTCCTCGATAAAGGCGTCGACCCGCGAGAGATCCTGCGCGCCGGTGGACGTTACGGAAGTAGCAGACGCCGACGACGGCGCCAAGGACAGGACGAGTGCGATGCCCACCAGGAGCGCAGCGACCGCGCCCAGTGTGTTGAGAGTCCCTACGGACCCGCTCGAGCACGCTCGCATACTGCATCTTCTCCTTCTGACCACTTTTGGCTTCGAGAGCTGTCGTGGCTACAGTCCCTGCAAAGAACCTACGCCCCAGTACACCGAAAGTTCCTGACACAACACAGCCTACTCTGGTGTTGTATTCTGATATTGTATTATGTTGATTAACCTGGAGGCTCCCGTCAGTAGCTCGGCTTGTTGTGCTCAACGGCGCATCCGCCGGCGGCGGGACTTTATCCGCCGCCGACCATTAGTTCCGCGGCGTGGGCGAGGGAGGCGTCGTCCACCCTGCCTGAGAGCATCCTGGCGAGTTCCCGGCGGCGCTCATCGCCTTCCACGCGCCGGATGCGGGTGATGGTGCGCCCTTCCGACTCCTCCTTCGCTACCACGATGTGCGAGGTGGCTTCGGAGGCGATCTGGGGCAGGTGGGTGATGGTGAGGACCTGGTTGCGCTCCCCGAGTTCGCGGAGCTTCGCCCCCACCGCCGTCGCCGTCTCGCCGCCGATCCCGGCGTCCACCTCGTCGAACACGTACGTCGCGCCCGGCTCCACGCGCTCCTGAGACAGCCGAATGGCAAGCATGATCCTGGACAGTTCCCCGCCCGAAGCGTAGCGTCTCACCGCCAGCTCCGGCTCACCGGGGTTCGGTTGGATCGCGAACTCCACCCGCTCCACGCCCGAAGGACCGGGCTCCACCGGAACCAGCTCCGCCCGAAAAGTAGTCTTCCCGAGGTTTAGGTCAGCCAAATTCTCCTGAACCTTCTCCGAGAGCCGCTCCGACGCCTGCCGACGACCGGCGGTGATAACGTTCGCCAACTCTACGAGCCTCTCCTCTCCCCCGGCGATGCGCGCTTCCAGCCCGGCGGTCTCCTGCTCGAAGTTCTCCAGTCGGCTCAGGCGGTTCCGGGACTCCTCCAGATATTCCTCGACGTCCTCGCCGTACTTGCGCTCCAGGGCGCGCAGGGCGGCCAGCCGGTCCTCGACGGTCTCCAGGCGGGTCGGGTCGGCCTCCAGCTCGCCCAGGTAGGCGCGCAGCTCGTAGAGCACGTCTTCCAACTCCGCTGAGAGTCCTCCGAGGCGCTCCAGAAGGCCCGAGAGAGATCCATCGTAGCGCGCGGCGTTCTCCAGTTCCCCGGCGGCCCGGCCCACGGCCTCGACGGCGCTTCCCTCCTCCGAGGAGAGGGCCGTGCTCGCGGCTGATGCGGACTGGAGCAGGTCCCTCACGTTCCGCAGCCGGTCGCGCTCGCGGGCCAGATCCTCGACCTCACCGGCAGTGTAGCCGGAATCCTCAATCTCCCGCACCTGGAACCGCAGAAAATCCACCTCCCGCAGCCGCGCCTCGGCGGAGGATCGCAGTTCGGCGAGCTCCCGGCGATCCCGCTCCACCGCGGACCACAGCGAAGCGCGTTCCTCTTTCGCCTTCTTCGCTTCTTCGGGGAGAAAATCGTCCAGGATGGCGAGTTGCTCGGCGGGCTCGGTGAGGCGCGCCTGCTCGCGCTGGCTGTGGTAGGAGACCAGCCGTTCGCCCAGGGAGGCCAGCGCCCGGACCGGCACCGTCACGCCGCCCACGAAGCATCGGGAGCGTCCCTCGCCGGTGAGCGTGCGCCGCAGGAAGAGGTCCTCGTCCGGATCTATTTCCTCCGCCAGATCTCCCAGGGCGTCGCCCAGCATCCTCGATCCGGCCTCGTCCGGAAGGACGAAAGTGCCCTCGATGGTGGCGCGCTTCGCGCCGGCGCGGACCGCTTCAGAGCGGGCGCGGCCCCCGAGGAGCATCTGGAGAGCGGTGGCGAGGAGGGTCTTGCCGGCGCCGGTTTCCCCGGTTATGGCGTTCAGGCCGGGGGCAAGTTCCAGCGTGGCCTTCTCTATGAGGGCCACGTTCTCGACGGAAATCTCGGTGAGCACTACAGGAAAGTCCTCCGCACCGCCCGCCACCACGTCCACTCGTCGGTCCGGCCTATTCTAACGCTTTCTTGTGACAGGCCGATCTTTATCCTTTCTCCTTCGGGGATCTCCAGCGGCTCGTCACCGTCTATGGAGAGCAGCGCCCCGCGCTCCGTGATCCGGAGGTCGGTCACCTGGACCTCCCCAAGCACCATCGGGCGGGCAACCAGCGAGTGCGGCGCGATGGCGACGAGCACGTAGCATGGCACGTCACCGGATACGATGGGACCTCCGGCGGAGAGCGCGTATGCCGTGGAGCCCAGGGGCGTCGAGGCGATGAAGCCGTCGCACTGCAACGAGACGAGGTCCTCGCCGCCCACACGCACCTCGACGGAGACTACCTGGTGCGGCCGGGGCTTGACGAGCACAGCGTCGTTGACGGCCGTCCGCGGCGCTTCGTCGCCAATCCGCACATCCAGCATCCGGTACTCTTGCACGTCGAGGCCACCGGAGAGGACCTTCTCTACCCCGGATTCCATCTCCTCCGGGCGCATCCCGCTCATGAACCCGACCTGGCCCAGGTTCACCCCGAGCAACACCCGCCCCGGATACATCCGCGCCGCCCGCAGCATTGTCCCATCTCCGCCGAGGACGAAGACGAGGTCCAGATCCTTCGAGCCGTCCGGCTCGTCGTGGGGCCTCACCTCCGAGATCTCCACGCCACCCTTCTCCAGCGCCGCCGACAGCCGCTCGAGGTGGCTGTCGCTCACCTTCGGGTTCGCGACTATCCCGACGCGCCGGATGTCCAATCGCTCATTCAGGGGCGACCACCTCCCGAACCTGCGCCTCGTCCAGGTACAACGCCGCGTCCCGCACGAGGTGCAGCGGATACTCCCGGTTGCCGGACTTCCGGCCCGCCACCGGCGCCCGCGTCACGCCCACGGCACAGAATCCCAGAGAGGCGAACGAGCCGGCGACGCCCAGGATCACGGCGGCGTGGACCTCCGGGTCACGCACCAGTCCGCCGCGCCCGACCTGCTCCGGACCCGCCTCGAACTGCGGCTTGATGAGCAGCACCGCTTCCCGGATGGACGGTGTCGTGGAGAGCAGCTTCCCGAGCGCGACCGAAAGCGAGATGAACGAGAGATCGGCCACGAGCAGATCCGGCGGGAACGGGAGATCGTCGCCCGCGAGGCGCCGGACGTTCGTGCGTTCCAGTACCGTCACCCGGTCGTCGGTGCGGAGGGACCAGTCGAATTGGCCGTAGCCGACGTCAGCCGAGATCACACGCCAAGCTCCCCGCTGAAGCAACACGTCCGTGAACCCGCCGGTGGACGCACCGGCGTCCAGGCAAGATCGGCCAGGGACCTCGATACCGAACTCGTCGAGGGCGAAAGCTAGCTTCTCGCCGGCCCGCGAGACGTATGGAGAGCCCTCCTCGACGGCGAGCGGCTGGTCGGGGGCGATGCGAGATCCTGCTTTGGTCACGATCTGGCCGCCGACGCGCACGGCTCCGGCGAGGATCAAACCCTGAGCCCGGCTGCGGCTTTCGGCGAGGCCCCGCTCCACGAGCAGGGCGTCCAACCGCTGCGGCGCGGCCTTCACGGGTCCCCCACGGTACGCTGACTAGTTCGCCCGGTGGCGGACGAAGAGCGCCATCTCCCGCAAGCCGGAGGTGTCGCCGTCTACCGTGGCGAGGGCTTCGAGGGCCCGGCGGACGGACTCGTCCGCCTGCCGGCGGGTGCCTTCGAGGCCGTAGATGCCTACGAAGGTGGCCTTGCCCTGCTCGGCGTCGCTCCCCGCGCTCTTTCCCAGGGCGTCGGTGCTCGAGGTGGCGTTGAGCAGGTCGTCCACGACCTGGAAGCACAGGCCCAGTTCCGCTGCGTACTCCGAGACGGCGTCCTGCTCATCGGCGGTGGCGCCGGCCAGGATCGCTCCGATGCGGGCTGAGGACTTTATCAGGGCGCCGGTCTTGTAGTTGTGGATCATGTGCAGCGTCTCGGGGTCGGTGCCGTCCCCGATGCCGGTGTGGTCCATATCTATGACCTGGCCGCCGACCATCCCGTTGACGCCGGTGGAGTCGGCGAGCTCGCGCACCACCTCGAGCACCTGCTCGCAGCGCCCCTCCTGGTGGACGGTTATCAGGGTGAGCGCCTCCCCGAAGAAAGCGTCACCCGCCAGGATCGCCATCGCCTCCCCGTACTTCTTGTGGGTCGTCGGCCGGCCGCGCCGGAAATCGTCGTCGTCCATCGCAGGGAGGTCGTCGTGGATCAGGGAATAAGTGTGGATGAGTTCGATAGCCGCAGCCGAAGGCAACACGAAGGCCGATTCCGTACCAAACACCCACGCCGCCTCCATGCACAACGTCGGCCGCACGCGCTTCCCGCCCCCGAGCATCGAGTACCTCATGGCCTCCACGAGGCTGGAGAGCCTGGGATCGTCCGAGAATTGCACGCCTTCGAGGAACCCCTCGAACACGCGCCGGTGCTCCTCCCAGCGAGCCTGCACGCTCGTGCCGCTAGCCATGCTCCACCGGCCCGAAGATACTGCTCTCAGCCCCCCGTAAAACCCCGCCCACGAAGGCCGGAGCCTCCTCGCCGGAGAAGCCGGTGGCGAGTTCCACGGCCTCGTTGATCGCCACGTCCGGCGGCACGTCCTCCACGTAGAGCATCTCGTAGAGCGCGATGCGCAGGATCGTGCGGTCCACCGCGCTCATCCTGTGAACCGGCCACCCGATGGATACCTCCGAGAGCCGCGCGTCCAGGTCCTCGCGCTCGAGTTCCACACCTTCCGTGAGGGTCCTGGCGTAGTCCCTGAACTCTCCCCGGTACGAGCGCCAGAGTCCCAGCGTGTCCTCAAGCGTGCGCCCGTTGATGTCGCTCTGGTACAGCGCCAGGAACGCCTGCTTGCGCGCCGTGCGCCGCCTCAAGCCGCCGCTCCGTAGACGATAAGTACCACGCTCAAACCCGCGTCAGGTACTCTCTGGAGCGTGTGTCCACCCGCACCCGGTCCCCGATGCTCACGAAAAGCGGCACCTGCACCACCACGCCGGTCTCAAGCGTCGCAGGCTTGCTCCCGCCGGTAGCTGTGTCGCCCTTGACGCCAGGGTCGGTCTCCGAAACTTCGAGGTCAACGTGCGCCGGCGGCTCCACGCTCACGACCTCCCCATCCGCGGACAGGACGCTGACCACGCCGTTGGGCACGACGTAGCCTTCGGTCTCCCCCAGCACGTCGGCGGGGATGGGGATCTGCTCGTAAGTCTCCGCATCCATGAAGTGGAGCAGATCCCCGTCCCGGTACAGGTAGGTCATCTGCCGCGATTCGGTCCTGATATTTTCGATCTTCTCATTGGCACGGAAGGTCTTCTCGATCACCGCCCCAGAATCCATATTCCGCAGCCGTGTCCTGACGAAAGCCCCGCCCTTCCCGGGCTTGACGTGCTGGAAGTACAGGATGGTGAACCGCTTGCCGTCAACGCGAATGGCGGTGCCGTTCTTGAACTGATTGGTGGATATCATGCCGTAAAACCCTTCTGGAACACTTCCCTGTCGCGCCGGATCATTCATGCCCCTACCCGGCGCGAGACGCCGCGCTATTATCGCACAATTTCTCTGAATTTAGACTCCGCGCCCACTCCGGGACGTCTGCCCGGTCACTCGTCCAGCCACAGGAAAACGAAGCGTTCGGTCGCGCGAACGACCCGAACACCGCGTGCCCCGGCGAAGTCGAGTATTTGGGAGACGTTCTTCCTCCAGGTAAAGAAGTAGAGCGACCTGCGCCGGTCGTTCTCCACGACCCCGCGCCGCAGCCGGATCTTGACGCCCGTCGAGATCCAGAACCACCGGACCCTCGTTGCGCTCTCCACCTCTTCCCACCGGAATTCGATCTCCCGCATGGGCTCGTTGAAGAGCCATACTACCGAGAGATACAATCTGCCACCCTGTTCGTCCAGGGTGAGATCCGCGATAGCTTTGGCCGAGCCAGGCGCTCCGGTGAGGCGATCACGCCGGGTCGGGAACATGGCCCGTCCGGTCCACACCTCGCGCGGACGCGATGTCGGAGAGGCTCCATTCAACGCGGCTTACTGCTCTTGTCGTGCCGGGGCAAGTCATCCCTGATGTCCAGCCGGTGAAGCTTCCGGGAGAACCAGGAGTGCTCCTGCGGCTCGAACGTCTCCGGGTCATCGAAGACCCCGATGGCGACGTAGACCTCGCCCGCCAGCGCCTCGTCTTCGTAGAACATCGGCGTCCCGCAGTCTCCGCAGAACGACCGGCGTACTCCCGGCGCCGATTCGTAGACCTTCGGCGCCCCTCGCTCCAACTCGATCCGCCCCTCCAGGTAGCCAACGAAGAGCGAGACCGGCGCGCCGTTGGATCTCCGGCAATCCCCACAGTGACAGTACACCACCGCATCCGGCTCGCCGTTCGCGGCCAGCCTCACGGCCCCGCACCGGCACCCGCCCCCGTTCAATGATCCCCGATCCGGAACAGCACATACCGGAGCGCGGCCACATACCCCTGGGCGCCCATGCCCGCGACCACCGCATCTACCGCCGGCGAGACAACCGAACGCCGCCGCCATTCCTCCCTGGCATGGACGTTGGATAGATGAACCTCGACCTTCGGTATATCCACTGCTTCCAGAGCGTCGTGCAGAGCGTAAGAGTAGTGCGTCCAGGCTCCGGGGTTGAGGATCAAACCGTCCGAGTCCGCCGCCTCCCGCACGAAACCGACCATCTCGCCCTCGTAGTCCGTCTGCCTGAACTCCAGGTCCACGTCGGAGAACTCGTCACGTAGAAGGGTCTCTATATCGCTCAATGTCAGGGTTCCGTAGACCTTCGGGCGACGCCGGCCCAGGATCCCGAGGTTAACACCGTTGAGGACGAAGACCCTGGTCATACGACGGTCTCGATAGCCCGACGGGCTTCGTCGTCGGTGACCGGCACGCCCCACGCCGGGCGGCCAACGTCTTCGAGAAGTACGAAGCGGTGCGCGGATCCGTCGCCGGAGCGGCGTTTCTTGTCGCGACCCATCGCAGCGAGAACTCTTTCGGTGTCGGCTGCGGGCGCCTTCGTGGGAAGACCGGCGCTCCGGAGCAGGTCCTCGTGGAGTCCGAGGAGGTCCGTGCCGAGCTTCTCCCGGGAGAGACGGGCGGCGGCGATCATGCCGGCGGCTATAGCCTCGCCGTGCGGCAGGGAGTAGTCTGCGGCGGCCTCCAGCGCGTGGCCGACCGTGTGGCCGTAGTTCAGGATGGCGCGGCGGCCCGCTTCCAGTTCGTCTTCGGCGACCACGTCCGCCTTGAAGCGCACGCAGTCGAGGACGACGATCCGCAGGGCGTCGGCATCTCGGGAACGGGCAGCCTCTATCAGGTCGAGGTCATCGAAGAAATATCCGCCGGCGAGGAGGCCCATTTTCACGACCTCGGCCAGCCCGCACGACAGTTCGTGATCCGGAAGCGTTTCGAGGCGCTCCAGGTCCGCGGCCACGAGGCGCGGACGCAGGAAGGCGCCTGCCAGGTTCTTGCCTTCAGGCAGGTCCACGCCGACCTTGCCTCCCACCGAGCTATCCACCATCGCCAGGAGCGTGGTGGGAAGGGCGACGAAAGATATGCCCCGCATGTACGTCGCGGCGACGAAGCCACAGAGGTCGCCCACCACCCCGCCACCGAGGGCGAAGAGCGTCCCGTCGCGGGTGAGGCCGGAGGCGGCGAGCCGCCCGAGTACTTCACCATAAACGGCGAGGCTCTTCGATTCCTCGCCTGCCGGAACCTCGATCACGTCGAGCACCCGCCAGCCACCCTCTTCGAGTTCGCGCCCTACGGATCGGGCGTGCCGGGGTCCGACGTTCGAGTCGGTCAGGATCACCGCAGCGCCTGGCTTCAACACCTCGGAGACGTTCGCCTGGAGGTCCAGACCGGCCCCGACGATGACCGGGTACGGCGTGGATACGGGAACTTCTACCCGTTCAGCCAACGTGAGATCTCCTGCGCCACCTGCTTGCGCGAGCGTCCATCCACGGCCACCCGCAGGTCGGCCACCTCCAGATATGCTGGGAGGCGCTCCGCGTAGCGCCGCTCGAACTGTTCGTATCCGGCGGCCCGCAGCGGCCGGCCGGCGCCCCGGGTTCTGTCGAATAGTATCCGCAGATCCTCCTCCAGAAAAACCGTGGCAACGCTCTTCAGCCTCTCGCAGTTCTCGGGGCGGACCACAACCCCGCCGCCGCAGGCGACGACCCGCTCGTCCGCGCCGTCCAGGGCATCGAGGAGCACGTGATGTTCGAGATCCCTGAAACAGCCTTCGCCGGAAGTAGAGAAGATCTCGGGTATCGGGCGGCCGGCCCAGTGTTCTATCTCACGGTCGAGGTCTACGAAGCCCCAGCCGATCTCATCGGCGACGATGCGCCCGACGGTGCTCTTACCGCTGCCCATGTAGCCGACGATGGCGAGGGGTCCGTCCAACGCTCACAGCCGGGCCCTGCGGGCCGCTCCCCGGCTGCTGTCCCGGACCCGGCTCGCATAGGCGTGGTGGGCCGCGCGGATATCCGTCATGTTGTCGGCGCCGAACTTCTCCAGGAACGTCTCGGCCAAGACGATGGCGACCATGGACTCTCCGATCACCGCCGCAGCCGGGACGGCGCAGGAGTCGGCACGCTCGCGGAACGCCCGCGCGGGCTCCCCGGTCGAGAGGTCCACGGTCCTCAGCGCCTTTGCGATGGTGGAGATCGGCTTCATCGCCGCCGCCACGACGACGGGCTCGCCGTTGGTCATGCCGCCTTCGATCCCGCCGAGGTTGTTGCTGGTCCGCGTAAGGTGGCCGTTCTCGGGGACGATCTCATCCTGCACCTCGCTGGAGCGCCGGCTCGCCACCCCGAATCCGAGCCCGATCTCCACGCCCTTTATGGCGTTGATGGACATCACGGCGGCGGCGAGCTTCGCGTCCAGCTTGTCGCGCCAGTCCACGTAGGAACCGAGCCCCGGCGGGCATCCTTCGGCTACCACGACGAACTCCCCACCTAGAGCGTCACGGGCGTAGCGAGCGGCGTCTATCTCGGCTTTCATCCGCTCCGAGGCATCCGGGTCCGGGCAGCGCACCTCGGACTCGTCGGCCCGGCGCGCGTCGCGGGCGGCGCTCTCCTTGTCATAGGCCGCCGCCCCGATGCGGTAGACGGCGCTGTGGATCTCCACCCCGAACTCCGCGAGGAGCTTCCGGGCGACGCCGCCTGCGGAGACGCGGGCTGTAGTCTCGCGGGCGCTGGAGCGTTCGAGGACGTTGCGGAGGTCGTCGAAGGCGTACTTCTGCATCCCGGCGAGGTCGGCGTGGCCCGGGCGCGGCAGGGTCACGGGCTTAACGGTCTCCTCGGTCGGCGCCGGGGACATCCGGTCCTCCCAGTTGGCGTAGTCCTGGTTGCGGATCAACATCCCCACCGGAGATCCGAGGGTGTAACCGTGGCGCACGCCGCCGAGGAACTCGATCTCGTCCCTCTCTATCTTCTGGCGCCCGCCGCGCCCGTACCCCTTCTGGCGGCGCGCCAGGTCCCGGTTCACGTCGTCCGCGACCAGGCCCAACCCAGCGGGCACCCCGTGCACCAGCGCCACCTCAGCGGGACCGTGCGATTCTCCCGCCGTCGAAAAGCTAAACCTCACCATGCTCCGTTCCGTCCGCTCGCAGGCCCAAACGCTCAAAATATAACGCTTCACCGGCGCGGGTTCACCCCACGCCGGCGCTTTCATCAGAAGATCGAAGCGGGTATCCGTATGCCGGCGCCCCAGCCCGGAGCTAGTACGGCAGAGAGCCGCCGCTGTCGAACAGGTTGCCGTTGCCGCCTTGGCCGCCTCCACCGGTGCCATCGCCCCGGCCGCCACCGGTGCCGCCACCGCCAGGACGACCGCCACCACCTTGTCCGCCGCCGTTCCTACCGGTACCGTCGTCTCCCACCGGAGAGGGGCTCGCGCTAGACGACGGGCTTGCGCTAGGCGACGTTCCACCACCATCACCACCATTGCCTCCCGCCGGAGATGGGCTCGCGCTAGACGACGTTCCGCCATCCGTAGTTCCGCCATCCGTGGTTCCGTCGTCCGTCGTCCCGCCGTCCGTAGTCCCGTCGTCGGCTGCGAGGGGAGCAGAGGCGGCGGCTTCTTCGGCGGATGGGATCAGCTCTCGGAAGGGATCTTTGCTCTGGTAGGCCGCGTAGGATTCGGCGTTCCTGTTCTCCAGCTCCGGGGACGGGGCCGCCGGGGCTCCGCTCTGTTGGGCGAGCTCCTGCGACTGGCTGGCGAAGGCACGGTTGGAAACCGGCTCCTCGTCCTGGCCACCGAGGAAAAAGCCCGCGACGATCCAGAACGAGACCAGCAGGACCAGTATGCCGAGGACCCACGGTATGGCCTTATTGTCCCGGATGAGCGAGTCCCGCATCCTACTCAGCATCGGTCACTCCCCCCGGCGTCGTCTCGTCGGGCGTCGTGACCTCCGCGGGCGCGGGCGCGGCGGGAGCGGGCCCGGCCGGCACCCCCGACGGCTGGAAGTACACCTCGGCCACGACCTCTACCTGAAGCTCCCGTTCGATCCCCGCGTCCACGTTGGTCGCCTCCCCCTCCTCGAGCTCCACCTCTTCGTAGGTCACCTGGTTGACCGTAACCAGCCGGGCCAGGTCGAGCAGCCGCAACATGAAGTCCTGGAGCTCCTCGTACGTGCCCTCGAAGGACATTGTAACCGGTATGCGCTGAAAGTCGCCACCTCCGGGGGGCGGTTCCGGGGCTCCTGGCGTTATGGAGACCTGCGTAACGCCCGCGAGTTGAGCGATCTCCTCTACCTGCACGACGAGCGTAGGGATCTCGGGCTGCGTGGGAATCCGCTTGCTGAACTCCAGAAGTTGGCGCTCGATCTCCGGGGCGTTGCGACGGATCTCCTCCAGCTCCGCGACCTCTTGCTGGACCTGCTGGAGCTGGGCCTGTTTGTCGGACCTCTCCTGCACTCGGTCTGCGTACTCCTGGCGCAGAGGGCTCAGGAGCAGGAAGTAGTACCCGACGATGAGCACGACGATTATCAGGATGCCAAGTATCAGGATGTTGCGGTCCTGCCGGCTCATCTCCGCCTACCCCCAGACTCCGCGGCGCGGGCCGATGCGGACGCGGAGGCCGAAGCAGAAGCCGAGGCAGAAGCGGACGCGGAGGCCGAAGCAGAAGCCGAGGCAGAAGCGGAGGCCGAAGCAGAAGCGGACGCGGAGGCAGAAGCGGCCGCAGAGGCAAAAGCGGATGTAGAAGCGGAGGACCGGGCGCTGGCTTGGTCGCTCGGGATCTCGTCCGGCGCTTCGGCTAGTGTGCCTTCTTCGATGCGCAGTTCGGTCCCGCTCTCACCAACCAACGTGACGAGTTCGGAGGCCACCTCGAAGTTTATGGCGGGCCGCGCGAAGGTCTCGCGGTCGAGCTCGGCGGAGCTGAGGGTTGAGTTGCTCAGGTAGCGCAGGGTGTTCATCTGAACCACGAAGTCCGACACGTTCTCGAACTGGGGCAAGGAGACGCCGGTGAACGTCACGGCGCCCGGCGGGGAGAGCGGCTGTTCGACCGGCGCCTCGAGGCTTATCGGCGAAGCTGTCGCGGTGAGGCCCTCCAGCGCGGTCGTGTTCGGTATCACGAACGCGAGCCCTTGCAGGAACTCGTCCCACGCGAAGCGGGTCCGCACGATGCCGTCGGCGACGGGCTTCTTGGCGTCGAGGCTAGCCTGGAGATCGCGGTATGGGGCCAGCTCGGCGAGCCGCGCGTTCTGCTGGGCGATCTGCTGGTCTAGTTCGGCGATCTCGTCCTCCACGTTGTTGAGCCGCACCAGATAGATGACGTAGACGCCGACCATGACCATGACCACCAGCGCGCCCAGGATGAGGAGTATCCCCACCACCCCGCGGCGAGGGGCGGCGACCGCGCGCCGGCGGCGTTCCTCGGGAGGAAGGAGGTTTATCCGCCTCATTCGTCCTCCAGCGCGAGCCCCAGGGCAACGGCCAGGACCGGCTCCATCACCCGGAGCTGCTCGTCGGGGACGTTGGAGCGGTTGGGGCCCAGCTTTTGCAGGGGGCTACCGCGCTCCGCGGAGACCCCGAGCAACTCGCCGAGGTAGCTGTCGAGGCCCGCGACCAGCGCCCCCTCCCCGGACAAGACGACCTGAGAGACTTCGCGCGCGCCCGGCTGCGAGTAATGGTATTCGATGGACCTCTGCACGTCTTCGGCGAGCGTTTGCGCTGCGTCCTCCAGGCCGCGCCGGATGTCGTAGGTGAGCGCGGGATCGAACTCCTCCGAGCCTTCTTCCGCCGTACCTTCGCCCGTCTCGCCGGCCTCGTAGCCGATCCTCACCCGCGGGTTCATTAGCTGCTTCTCGGCCTCGTCCTCCGGGAGGTCGGCCGCGTCGGCAATGGCCTGGACGAAGTAGCCCGACCCGCCCGGTATGAAGCGGGTGAGCGTCGGGTTGCCGTTCTGGGAGACGACCAGGTTGGTCAACTCCGTCCCGATATCCAGTAGAAGGACGGCGCTCTCGTCTTCGAAGAGGGCGTCGGGAAGGGTCGAGCGCAGCAGGGAGAGCGCCTTCACGTCCACCCCCACGGGACGCAACCCGGCGGCGCGCACCGCCGACGTGTAGCGGTAGATCATGTCCTTCTGCGCCGCCACGATCAGGATGCGGTCGAGGTCCGATCCCTCGCCCTGAGGACCGAGGACCGTGTAGTCCATGACGGCTTCGTCCAGGGGCATGGGGATGTGGTCCTGGGCCTCGAAGCCGATGGCGCTCGCGAGGTCATCCCGATCCATCCTGGGGAAGTCGAGGAGCCGCACGACGACCCTCTGGTTGGCCACGCCGAGCATAACGTCCCTTCCCTTGAACGAGTGCGTGGACCAGAACTCCCGGATCTCCGAGACCAGCAGGTCGTGGTCGGCGACCTCACCCTCGACCACCGCACCGGGGGGAAGCCTCCGGTATCCGACGTGCTGCAGCGTGCTGCCGCCTCCTCCACCCGCGACCTGAACTGCCTTCACGGCTCCCCGGTCTATGTCCACCCCGACCGGCTGCGTCCTGAAGCGTCCCATCCTCAGATGCCTCCCACCAGCCGCAGGTACGAGCCCCAGATGTCCCGTCCGAAGAAGAGCGTCAGTAGCCCACCGAACGCCAGGAAGACCCCGAACGGCAGTGCGCTGCGCCGCCCTATCCTGCCCGTCGCCATCAGCAGACCGCCGGTCAACGCCCCGACCAGCGCCCCGACGAAGACCGCCAGGAAAGCGTACGGTCCGAGGAAAGCGCCGAGCATCCCACCCATTTTGACGTCACCCATTCCCATGCCACTAGGATAGAACAAAACGAGCGCGAAAAGCGAGCCCGCCACGCCAACGGCGGACACGAGATATACCCACCACCACGCCGGGTTCACGAGCACCGACAGCCCGAGCCCCACCACGGCAGCGGGACCGACGATCACGTTCGGCAGCAGCCGGTGTTCCAGGTCTATGACGGCCAGCGGGACGAGGACGCCGATCAACACCAGCGCCCACAGCATCTCGAAGCCAAACCCGAACCGGAATGCAGCCGCCGCGAACAGCAGGCCCGTGAGCGCCTCCACCAGCGGGTAGCGTGCGGAGATGTGCGCTTTGCAGTTCCGACACCGGCCCCGGAGGAGCAGGTAAGAGACGAGCGGAATGTTGTCCTTCGGCGCTATGGCCTCTCCGCACGACGGGCAGTGCGACGCCGGCCACACGATGGACTCGCGCCGGGGGACGCGATGAATCACGACGTTGAGGAAGCTCCCCACGACGAGCCCGAAGAGCCCGGCCACCACGGAGATCAAGCGTCACCTCCGGCAAGCTCACCCTCCACGACCAGCGCCGCCGCAACCTTCACGTCAGCTTCCACTCGCGCCTTGCGTCCCACGCTTGCGTTATGACCCAGAGTGGACCGGGCCCCGATCCGGGCCCCCGATCCCACCACGGCGCCGGCCGAGATCCAGACCCCCGCCCCCACCGTGGCGTCCCGCTCGACCACCGCGTTGGACCCCACGCAGCAGTGACTCCCGATCACGGCGTCTGGATGCACCACCGCGCCAGGCGCCAGCACCGACCCGTCTCCGACCGTCGCCGCAGCGGAGAGAGAGGCCAGCGGATGCACCGCCGTCACGAACCGCCCTCCGATGCCGCGTATAGAGTTCGCCACCCGGAGCCGCGCCTGGTTGTCGGTGATGGCCACGATCACATGGACCTGCTCCACCGAAAGCATACTCTTTAGCATCTCGATGTCCCCGAGTACCGGGAAACCACGAACCTTAGCCGGAATCGCAGCGTGAGCGTCGTCATAGAACCCGAGTATCTCTCCTTCGGAGCCGCTCGCCAACAGCACATCCAGAGCCAAGCGCCCGTAACCGCCGGCGCCAACGATAGCAACCCTGATCTCATCGTCGAAGCCAGTCTCCTGCATCTCGACTTCGGGTTGAGATACGTCAACACTGGTTTCCGGCTCTCTTATGACGCTCCTCTCACACCTCTCATACTACCGTGTCAGCGATGCAGTTTAACACCGTCGCAAACACCTTGCGACTATACCTACATCCTGCGCTACGCGCTTCGAGGTCCACAACCCGTGGCGTAAAAGAGGCACCTATCTACAGTTCGAAGCGCCCTTCAAGACGGTTCCCAAGCAGAAATTTCCCCGCCTCTAGGACCCTGGACCCCGGCTTTTGAAGCTCCAGGATCTCCAGAGTACCGGGGCTGCATCCCACAAAAATGCGCTTATTTGCAGCGTCTATTTCCCCGGGATCGAGTTGGCGAGGCTCATCTTCGGGGATTCGTGAGCGCAGGATCTTGATCGGGCCGTCTATCCCGGGATGGAAGGTCCTGGCTCCTATATGAGGCGCCAGCGCACGAACCTGGGCGTGCACCTCCTTCACCCCTCTCTCCCACCTCACGACCGTATCCTCAACCGAAAGCCTAGCAGCATATGTAGCTTCAAGACTATCCTGGGGTGTAAGGGTGAGCCTTTGCTCTTCGAGTAAACTCAAACCGTGTACCATAGCTTTAGTTCCCAGTCTGGCGAGCGCCTGCGTAAGTTCTCCACCGGTGGTGTCGGCGTCCATGGGGAGTCGGCGGAGGAAGGCGACGGGGCCGGTGTCCAGTCCTTCGTCCATGCGCATGATGGAGACGCCGGTCTCCTTCTCTCCGGCCATGATGGCGCGTTCTATCGGCGCGGCGCCGCGGTAGGCGGGTAGCAGGGAGGCGTGGACGTTGTAGGCTCCATGGGGGGCGGCGTAGAGGGTGTCGGGGCGCAGTATCTGACCGTAGGCCGCCACGACCAAGACGTCGTGGGCGGAGATCTCCCGGGCCACCTCGGATATACGGGCGGGCTGGCGGAGCGGCACTTCCGCTTCGAGGGCCACTTCTGCGACGGGCGGTCTTGCGGTCTTGCGGCCCCGGCCCCGTCGGGCATCGGGCTGGGAGATGACGAGCCCGACCTCGTGCGGAGAGTCAAGCAGACCGCGCAGGATCGTCGCGGCAAAGTCCGGGGTGCCGGCGAAAGCTACCTTCATGGCGATCTTGGTGAGACTAGCTCTGCGTCATGAGCCGCTCCCGCAGTTCGCGCACGGCGGCTTTGCGGGACTCGCGGTCGGTACGCTCCAGGATGGTGACACCGTCGAGGTGGTCCACCTCGTGCTGGAGGACCCGGGCGAGCAGGCCCGTCACCTCCATGCGCAGCGGCTCTCCCGTGGCGTCGGATCCGGAGATCGTGATGCCGGTCGGCCGTTCGACCCCGACGTGGATACCGGGGATGGAGAGGCAACCCTCCACCTCCTTCGCGGTCTCCTCGGAGCGGTCTTCGATCACGGGGTTGGCGATCACGTACTCTTCATCCTCCAGGGCGGCGACCAGTATCCGCTTCAGACGGCCTACCTGATTGGCGGCGAGCCCGACCCCCTCGTGCTCGCGCATGGTGACGAGCATGTCCTCCGCGAGCCGTTCGAGCGGCTCGCCGAACTCTTTTACGGGCGCGGCGCGGGATTTCAGCACCGGGTCTCCGAACTGTCTGACATCTAGCGCCACGTCTCTAAACCTCCTCCGGATCCACATCCACCCGAACCTTCGGCCCGGACTTTCCGAGCTTCGCCACTTGGCGAGCAGCGAGCGTCCCGGCGCGCGCGACGGCCGAACGATCCGCCGAGCGTAGCAGCAGCCGCCAGGCCGGTCCAGCATCGGTCGACGCGAAAGGCGTGAGCGCCGACGCCTCGACCCCGGCTTCCAGGGCTGGTAGCAGGCCGGATTCTACCGCACGCCGGATGCTCTCTTCCGGCCCTTCGAAGGTCAAGGCGGCCAGGTGCGCGTATGGCGGATAGCCGGCTGAACGCAGCCGGGGCAGCTCGGCCGCCGCGAAGGCCGGATAGTCGTCCCGCAGAGCAGCCCGAAGCGCATAGTGATCCGGCACCCGGGTCTGAACCAGGATACGTTCCCGGGCAGCCTCGGCAGCGCCGTGGAGCACGCGGAACGCCCGCTCGACCGCGCCCATACCGCTCCCGAGCAACAGGGAGTCCGCGTCGGGGACGATCACGGTCTCCCACTCCCCGCCGTGGATGCGGCGCGGTGTGCCCACGATCACCCGCCGATTCTCTCCGTCGCGGATGTTCGCCGTGAGGAGGCCGACCGGCTCGTCCAGGATACTCGACAACTCGGCCCGAGCCCGCTCGGCGATGAGTCCGGCAGAGTCCGCGCGCTCCGATCCGCAAGCCTCGCACCGGCCGGGCATCCTCTCCCGGTATCCGCACCGGCCACACGCCCGCAGGTCACCGTGGACCGCGAACGGGAGATCACACTGCGGGCACGTCCGCACGGCGCCGCAGCCTTGACAGTAGACCGTTGCAGCGTTGCCGAGCCGGTTCGCCACCACGCCTACCCGCCAGCCGGTAGAAGCTGCCCGGCGGCACTCATCCAACAGGGTCGAGCTGAAGGTGGCGCCCGTCCCCCTCATGTCCACGACGCGAACCGCGGGCCAATTCCCGGGAGCGCGCGCCGGAAGCTCCCTGATGCGGTTCTCCGGGGCGTGCAGGCGCAACGACGGAGCGGGAGAGAGGCACAAGACGCCCGCGCCCTCGACCTCGCCGCGCCGTAGCGCCAGATCCCGGTCGTGTATGGGAACGCCCTCGAAGCCGGGATCAGCCCTGTGGGCGCCGTTCGGCTCGTCCACGACGCAGATGGCGCCGGGCCAGGCCAGCGGTATGAGCGCCGCCGCCCGGGTCCCCACCAGCACGTCCACGGAGCCATCGCGGGCCGCCTCGAAGACGAGGCTCCGCCTTCTTCCCAGTGCGCCGTGGTATGGGGCGACGCTCAGTCCGGGCGGCAGCAGCCGGCGGAGAGCCCGGACCAGACCTTCGACGACCTTCGTCTCCGGCGCCAGCACGAGCGTTTGCTCTCCACCTTCCGACGCCGCCAGCGCGACGGCGGCTACGGCCTCGGCCCACTCCGCCACGGGCGTTCTCCACATCCAGGCTCCACCGAGGTCCACCACCCGACCCGCGTTTCGAGAGAAAGGCTTGAGATCCGCACTTCTTTCTTCACCGCAGGTCCCCAGGATCGGCGCGGGCTCCGGACGGCTCTCCAGCCTGACGGCGCCGCGACGCACGAGTTGCCGCAGCGCGTCGCGCTTCGCCCCCGCCTCGGAGAGCAGGCTCCCCACCGGACAACCATCCGGATATCTATCGAGGGCCTGCATCACGGCTCGCTGGCGATGGGCCCTCCGCAGGTCCGGCTCGGGCCCGTCTTCGAGGACGGCCCACTCCGTCGTGCCGCGCTCCGGCAATGCGGGTGAAGGTTCCACCCGCCCCGCCCTCTCGGCCGCCTTGAATCCGGCCTCGCCCAGCGCCTTGCGCAGCGCGGCGCGCGCGACGAACGCGCCCCTCTCCCACGGCCAGCCGGGGGCCGGCGAGACCATCCGGTAGCGATCCATCCTCAAGCCCGGCGGCAGCGCGGAGCGCAGGACGGCCGCGAGCGGTACGGCGGTGGCCTCCGAGGCCCAGCGACAGACCTCCACCACCTCTTCGGAGAGGGAGAGGTCTTCGATGACGCTCCTGACATCTTCGAGCGCGTACTCGCCAGCATCTCCATTGTCGGGCGAGATCACGATCCCGAATCTCGGGTAACCGGAGAGCGGCGCCACGACTGCGGAGCCGATGCGAACGTCCTCCGCAAAGTGTTCGGGGACGCGGTAGCTGAAGGGCGGGATGGCGTGCGTGGAGATCAGGAGGCACACCCGCACCGCGCGCGATGTCTCGTGGCCGCGTGGTAGCGAAACCGTCTGCCCGGGTGTCCGGTCGGGCACCGGGGCTACAGGCCCGCGGCCCGGCGCAGGTCGTCGGCCCGCGAGGTCTCCTCCCAGGTGAAGCCCGGCTCGCGGCGGCCGAAGTGCCCGTAGGCGGCCGTGGCGGCGTAGATCGGGCGCTGGAGCTTGAGGTCCCGGATGATGGCGCCGGGCCGTAGGTCGAAGTGCTCCTCGACCAGGGCGTGCAGGGTGGCCGGGTCGACCTCCTCCGTACCGAAGGCATCAACCATCACGCTAACCGGGCGGGCGACGCCGATGGCGTAGGCGATCTGGATCAGGCACCGCTCGGCGAGCCCGGCGGCGACCACGTTCTTGGCGACCCATCGGGCGGCATAGGAGGCCGAGCGATCCACCTTCGTCGGGTCCTTGCCGGAGAATGCGCCTCCGCCGTGCGGCACGGCCCCGCCGTAGGTGTCTACGATGATCTTGCGCCCGGTCAGGCCCGTATCGCCCTGCGGTCCGCCGGTCACGAACCGGCCCGTGGGGTTGACCAGGATCTCCGTCTCGCTCCGGTCGAACAGCCCCTCTGGCATCACGGGCTCGATGACGGCTTCTATGAGGTCGTTCTTCATCCTGCTCTCGGCGCCGTCTTGATGTTGGGCGGAGACGAGCACGTTCTCGACGGCGACGGGGCGTTGTCCCTCGTAGCGCACCGTGACCTGGCTCTTGCCGTCTGGCCTGAGGTAAGGGAGATCGCCGTTCTTGCGGACGGCGGTGAGCCGGCGCGTGAGGGCGTGGGCGAGGGTAATCGGAAGCGGCATCAGCTCGTCGGTCTCGCGGCAGGCGTAGCCGAACATCATCCCCTGGTCGCCGGCCCCGAGCTCGTCCAGCTCCGCGTCGCTGGCGCGGTCCACGCCCTGGGCGATGTCCGCGGACTGTGGATCGATGGAGGTGATGACGCCGCAGGTCTCGGCGTCGAAGCCGAACTTGGCCCGTGTGTAGCCGATCTCGGAGATCTTGCGGCGCACAAGGGTCGGGATATCCACGTAGGTTGTCGTGGTGATCTCACCCGCCACCACGACGAGCCCGGTCGTCACTACCGTCTCGCAGGCGATCCGGCTCGCGGGGTCGTCGGCCATTGCCGCGTCCAGGATGGCGTCGGAAACCTGGTCCGCTATCTTGTCCGGGTGCCCCTCGGTCACGGACTCAGACGTGAAAAGGTGCGACGCCTGAACTTCAGATTTTCCTCGTGCCATAGGCCCCGCTGCCGTCCTCTCCGCCATGCTACTCCCGTCCCTCTTCGTTCATCTCCGAGATCATGGTGTCAAGGATAACGCGTGCCACGTCCGTTTTGGAGGCCCGGGGCACGAACCTCTCTTCGTCTTCGCCCACCACGTGGACTTCGTTCTCCTCGGAGCCGAACCCGATACCCGCCTGCGATATGTCGTTGCCGACGATGATGTTCGCGCCTTTGGAGGTCAGTTTTTCCCTGGCGTCGGCGACCGGGTCCCCGTGCGTGGCCGCAAACCCCACCAGGAAGAGGCCGGGATGCGCCCGCCTCACCTCGGCGAGGATGTCATCGGTCGGCACGAACTCGACCCTCAGCCCGTCGCGCCGCCGGACCTTCTCGCTCACGCGCTCGGCGGGCGTGAAGTCCGAGACCGCCGCCGCCATCACGAGGGCGTCGGCCTCACCAGCAAGTTCCAGGACGGTATCTTTCATCTCCCGGACACTCTCTACCGGGAACCATCCCACGCCGGGCTCTTTCCGCTCCACGTTTGCCGCCACGACGTAGACTTCGGCCCCGAGACGGAGCGCCTCCCGGGCCACGGCGAGGCCCATCTTCCCCGAGGATCGGTTGCCGACGAAGCGCACGCTGTCCATGGACTCGCGCGTCCCTCCGGCCGTCACCACGACCCGTCTGCCAGCGAGCGGCCCGCCACGCCCACCAAGCACGGCGGCCACCACCTCTCCGGCAGAAGCCATGCCCTCGCTGGGACCTTCGATCACCCGAAACCCGTCCTCCCGCAAGATCGCCACGTTCCGCCGTATCGCGGGATGCCGGGCGGTTGCCGCGTCGAGATCCGGAGCCACGAAAGCGGGCCGGACGCTCCCGGCATAGATCGTATCCGCGGAACTCCCGTTCAGACTGCGGGCAAGCCGGGCCACGGTGCCGGACGCCGCCGGGGCGAAGAGCAGAGCTGAGGGCGTCGTGGAAGGCTCCGTGGTTACGGCCCCGGCGAAAGCTGCAGGACCTACGAAAGCCCGGGCTCCGGGCGTGAGAATAACCTCCACATCCAGGTCCGCCTCACGCAGCTCGCGCGAGATACCGGGGGCAGAGAGGGCGCCGGGACCAGGCCCGACCGAGAAGAGGATCAAACGCCAGGCTCTCGGACGCTACGCCGCGCCCTGGTCTTCCTCCCCGGAAGCTTCCGCCGCCGCCTCGTCTTCGGACGATTCAGCGGCGGGGGCCGGGCTCGCGCCGGGCGCCGGGTTCAGGAAGTCGTCGCCCCCCGCATCGGCGGCGTCAGCCTCCGCAATCTCCACCGGCCTCTTGAAGCCGATGTCCAGCTTGCCCTCCCGCAACTCCTCGATGGCGATGGTGAGGGGGTGCTGCGAGCGGGTGTGGACCTGCGGACCCGGTATCCCCAGTGCGTCATTCAGGCCCAGGGTGGCAGTGTACTCGTTGATCTCGCGCGCCCGCCGGGAGCTGGCGAGGACCAGCCCGTAGCGCGAATCCACCTTCTCCAGAAGCTCATCAATCTTGAGGTCGTTCAGCATCTTTGCCTCCTTGTGCGATTTCACGGAGTATACCCACGAACCGCTCGCGGGCGTCGTCGCGCTTGTCGTTTACCACCTCGTGGTCGAACTCGCCGCTAGCCTCCATCTCTTCGATGGCCGTCGCCAGGCGGCGTTCCAGCGCCTCCGAGGTTTCCGTCGCCCGGTCTTCGAGTCGCCGCCGCGTCTCCTCTATGGACGGCGTGCGCACGAACACCATCACGGCGTCCGGGCGCTTTTTGCGGACCTGCCTCGCGCCCTGAAGCTCTATCTCCAGTATGACCGAGCGCCCGGCTTCCAGCATATCGTCCACCGGGCCCTCCGGCGTGCCGTAGAGGTTCCCCGAGTACTCGGCCCACTCCAGGAAGCGCCCCTCCTCTATCCACCGCTCGAACTCCTCGCGGGATACGAAAATGTAGTGACGGCCCTCCGCCTCTCCCGCGCGCGGCGCCCGGGTCGTCGCCGAGACGGAGTAACCGAGGGTCGCTACTGCGTCGAGCGCCGCCCGAATCAGGGTAGACTTTCCCGCCCCCGAAGGCCCGGAGACGACGATCAGGCGTCCTCGCACCCCAACGCCTTGATGAGACGGTCCCGCTGACCGTGCGTGAGCCCGACGAGGGTCTTGGATCGGCTGACGTTGGCCTCCCGCAGTATCCGGTTGACCTTGATGCGGCCCATGCCCCGGATCGCGAGCAACATCTCCTCGACTTTGGCCCCCCGAAGCTCCTCGGACGGGTCCATGAGGAGGTCGTAAACATCGAGGTCTCCGCTCTTGAGGTCACGCTTGGCATCGGCCCGGGCGAAACGCACCCTGTTGGCCTCCTCCAGCGCGCTCAGGCGCTCCTGTGATGTCCTGTCCGGCGCCCTCCTCAACATCGCGCGAGAGTATAACATCGGGTCTCTCAGACCGTCGCCTGACTCTATAAACCCCGCAAAGCGCCGGTCACCTTGCTACGTAGCAAGCTCGGCATTGAATGCACATTCCAAATGCGGATTATCGATTGACCGCCGCAAACAGGTATATCCTTACTATATCCGCATCGTCCTGGCACAGCCTCTCGGGACCGCGCAATTCCGGCGACTGTGAAGATGGTAGAGACGTTCTGTGGCGTCCGATCTCGATGTTCTCACCTAAATGAAGAGGGCAGGAAATTCGATTCCCGGCCCTCTCCAGTTGTTTGAATGTGACCCCAGCGGAGGTGTCTACCGTCGCACGGCCGCGTCGGAAAGCCGTGCTAGACGCGAAACAGCGCCATAACGAACGCCACGCTGCGCACGGCCAGGCTCTTGCGCGGACCCCTGGAGGCCAGACGAAGCTGTCTATCCAAATGGTCCCGCTCGCAAGTCTTGACAACGTCCGCCATCCTCTGCTTCGCCAACTCGTACTCGTAGTAGTTCATCCTCTCCCCTCTTCCTGTTCGCTGGCCGCTTCCTGTTCCTTTGACACTTGTTGACTAGCCTGCCACTCCCATCAACGGCGGGACCCGTCGGCCCCGCCGTGTCGTAACTTTCTCTACGCGGTGGCGGTAATTCCCTCATCGCTGGTGAGCTGCGCGACAATGCTCCCGCCGTCGAGCCACGTGTTCTCGCGGCTGATCAGCCCATCTCGGAACTCCCACACGTGTAGCAACCTGAACGAGACCCGCTTCCCATTGCCGGGCACACCGAGAAAAGTACCTGGCACCGGCCCTGTAAACTGATGCTCCATCACGCAGAAGTCCTCCCCGTAGTAACGGCGGGTGGGAACCATCTCCTCGGTTTGGACGTTTGCGGTGAGGTACTCGTAGAGCCCTGCGCAGCCTCCTTGCCGTGCAGAGGGCCGTGCGGAGCGCCGACCACGTCATGCTCGATGTCCTCGGTGTACATCGCTACCGCCCCTGCGGTGTCGCCGGCTTTCTCGGCCGCTATGTGCTCCTCGACCAGGCGATCCATCTTCTCTGGCTTCATCTCCCTGTCTCCTTTTCCTGGGGCTCGCCTGTGCCGGAGGGCTACCTGCGGGCCAGTTGTCTCGTCTGCAATATGGTAAAATGTTTTTACGATGAAGTCAAGAGTTTTTACTAAATAATTTTGGGAGGTTAGCTATCCGATGGCTGATCTAACGGCAAACAGGGAGCACACCGAGGGCCGCCTACACTTCATTCAGCAATTGCGGAATCCCTACGCAACTCTGCTCTTGAGGCTGCACCGTGGTTTGTCCGACGCTGGTTACGCTGACAGCTTCCCTTCCTGGGGGACCAACATCTTCTACTGCCTCAGGGATGGAGGGCTTCGTCTGGTCGAGCTGGCCGAGCGGACCCACACTACCAAGCAGGCGATGGGTTACACGGTGAGCCGGCTCGAAGAAGCAGGTTACGTAGAACGAGTGGCGGACCCCAAGGATGGTAGGGCCAAGATCATTCGTATCACGCAACGAGGGTGGGAGATGCGCCGGCTTGCGGAAGAGATCATAGGGGAAGTGGAGGAGGAGTGCGTCCGTCGCCTCGGCGAGGAGCGGATGAGGCAGTTCGAGGAGCTGATTAAGGAAGTAAGTACCGTGGTTGCAGAGGCCACAGAGCGTGAGTGAGGCGGCTACGACAGCGACGGAGAGTAGACCTTTGTTCGACTGATGATTGCGACAAAGCGCTGGTCAGCCTTCAAACGACGTGGAATGGGAATTCCACGAAGCCGCCTATCTCTTTGCCCAACTCGGCCACGAACTTGGGAACCTGCACTATGGGGGTGGGATTGTCAGTTACCACCGAGACCGCGACACCGTAGTCTTCTTCTGCGAAGG
>Ga0136619_10000076_pt1 | contig 33133 bp, 34 predicted proteins | sample AntDrymUQ3532106_2_FD_104807 | JGI IMG/M metagenome (GOLD analysis project Ga0136619, IMG submission 104807) | Polar desert sand microbial communities from Dry Valleys, Antarctica - metaG UQ353 (21.06) | ecosystem: Environmental > Terrestrial > Soil > Desert | place: Antarctica: Dry Valley...
CAGCACCGCCGAGGCTCCGACCGAGAACGGGAAGAACAGGTTGGAGCCGGTGGCGTACCCGAAGATCAGCTTGGGGACGGACAGGGTGACGTCGTCCTCGGTGTAGCCGAGCGTCTCCTGGGCGTAACGGAGGGTGGTGTTGAGGAACGAGCCGTGGGTCTGGACCACGGCCTTGGGAACCCCGGTGGTACCCCCGGAGAACAGCCAGAGGGCGGGGTCGTCGCGGTGGGTGGCGGCCGCACCCACATCGGCGCCGAGGTCGACACCTCCGGCGGGGATGGGGAGTAGAGCCGTTGGGGCGGACGATGCGGCAACGGCGGAGGCGACCACGCCGTCGAGGGCGCCCTCGTGGACCACCGCCTGGGGCTGGGCCAGGTCGAGGATCTCGGTGATCCGCTCGGGGGTGAGCTCGGGGTTGACCATCACCACCACCGCCGCCAGCTTGAGCGCCCCGAACAGGGCGCCGACGTACTCGGGCCGGTCGTCGAGGAGGAGCACCACCCGGCCCTCGCGGCGGACACCGAGCCCGGCGAGGGCCTCGGCGAAACCGCTCGCGAGCCTCTCCACCTCGGCGTAGGTCATGGTGCGGTCGGCCACCCTGAGTGCGGTCCGCCCGCCACGACCCTCGGCAACCCGGTCGGCCAGGAAGGCGTCTGCGATGTTGACCCATTCCGGGACGAGGGCGGGGCGATCGGTCAAGACGTGTTCCCGGTCCTTGTTTGCCGATGGGGGCGGGCCGGGTCATGATACGGCGGGACCGATCGGATGGCCGGTCGGCGGGGCACGCGCCGCAGCAATCGGCGACCGCTTCGGCGGGAGAGGATCGGCGGGATGAACGACGGGCCGGTCTACTACCACGAGTACCTGGAGCTCGATCGGCTCCTCGACGCCCAGAGTCCCCTGTCCGTGAAGCGGGGCCGTCCCGCCCACGACGAGCTGCTGTTCATCATCGTGCACCAGGCATACGAGCTGTGGTTCAAGCAGATCCTCCACGAGCTGGAGGCGGTGCGGGTGACGTTCGATCAGCCGGCCGTGCCCGAGCGGAGCATCGGACGGGTGGTCGGCCAGTTGGAGCGGGTTCATGCCATCCAGCGGATCATGCTCGATCACCTGGACGTGCTGGAGACGATGACCCCGCTCGACTTCCTCGAGTTCCGCGATCTGCTCGTCCCCGCCTCGGGGTTCCAGAGCCTCCAGTTCCGGCTGATCGAGAACATGTTCGGCATCGATCCGTCGTCGCGGGTGCTGATCAACGAAGCCGAGTACGTCACCCGATTCAGCGATGCTCATCGGACCCGGCTGGAGGCGTCGCACCGGGAGCGGAGCCTGTTCGACCTGGTGGAGGCCTGGCTGGAGAGGACCCCCTTCCTCCAGGTGGGGGAGTACGCCTTCTGGGACGCCTACCGGAGCACCATCGACCAGGTCCTGGCCGAGGAACGGGCGCTGATCGAGGGCAACCCCAACCTCAACGACGAGGGCCGCCAGGAGCAACTCGCCCGATTCGACGGCACCGCCGCCAGCTACACCTCGCTGTTCGACGACGAGGCGTACACCGAGTTGCAGGAGCGGGGGGCCCGCCGGTTGAGCAGGAAGGCCTTCCTCGCCGCGCTGCTCATCAACCTGTACCGCGACGAGCCGATCCTCCACCTCCCGTTCCGGGTCCTCAAGTCGCTGATGGACGTCGACGAGGGCTTCACCGCATGGCGCGACCGCCACGCCCTGATGGTGATCAGGATGATCGGCGCCAAGATCGGCACCGGCGGCACCACCGGGCACGACTACCTGAAGGAGACCGCCCGCAGCCACCGGGTGTGGACCGACCTGTTCGACCTGGCCACCTACTACATCCCCCGGTCACGCCTCCCCGAGCTGCCCCCTTCGGTGGCCGAGACGATGCGGTTCCACCTCGATGTCGCCGCCGGGGGTGACCAGGCGCCGTGAGCCACGCACATCTGTTTTCGAGGTTCCTGGGCGGCGACCGGCTCCATTTCGCCGCCCACAGCCACCATCCGTGGCCCGATGTTTCCTTCGAGGCGCACCAACTGGCCTGGCTTGACGCCGCCGCGTTGATGGATGCCAAGTGGGAGCGGGTCATGGGCGAGGTCGTCCCCGAGGCGCAGGGCCACATCGCCGGTCGGCTCGGGCTCCCCGACCCCGCCACCATCGCCTTCGCCCCCAACACCCACGAGCTGGTGGGGCGGCTGGTCTCGGCGCTGGCCCCCCCGGTGCGGATCCTCACCACCGACGGCGAGTTCCACAGCTTCCGCCGGCAGGCGGCCCGCTGGGAGGAGGCGAGGCGGGCTGCGGTCACCCGGGTGCCGGTGGAACCGCTCGATACCTTCCCCTACCGCTTCCAGGCGGCGGCGCGGGCGCGGGACTACGACCTGGTCTACGCCAGCCACGTCTTCTACGACTCCGGGTATGTGATCCCCGATCTGGTCGGGTGGGTCCGTTCGCTGCCTCCAGAGGGCAAGATCGTGATCGACGGCTATCACGGGTTCATGGCCATCCCCACCCACCTGGGACCGATCGCCGGCCGGGCGTTCTACCTGGCCGGTGGCTACAAGTACGCCATGGCAGGGGAGGGGGCCTGCTTCATGCACTGTCCCCCCGGGCAGGCCCGGCGGCCGATGGACACCGGGTGGTATGCCGGGTTCGACCGGCTCGAGGAAGGGGTGGGGTCGGTGGAGTACCCGGGCGACGGACGCCGCTTCTGGGGGGCTACCTTCGACCCCTCCGGGCTGTATCGGTTCAACGCCGTGCAGCGGCTCCTGGATCGGGAGGGCCTCGACGTCGGGACCATCCATGCCCACGTCGGCGCCCTCCAGACCCGGTTATTCGCCGCCACGGCCGACCGGGGAATGGATCTGGGCGAGCTGGTCCCGCCCGAAAGCGGATTCAGCGACCGGGGCCATTTCCTCACCTACCGGACCCCGCAGGCGGTGGCGCTGACCGATGCCCTGGCCGCCCGCCGGGTGACGATCGACCGGCGCGCCGACCGGGTGCGGTTCGGGTTCGGGATCCACCACACCGAGGAGGATGTGGACCGGCTGGTCGACATCCTCGTCGACATCCTCGACGACATGGAGACGACAACCACCCCCAAGGAGGCGGCGCGATGAGCGAAGTGACCAAGGTGCTGCTCGACGAGTCGGAGATGCCGACCCAGTGGTACAACATCGTGGCGGATCTTCCCGAGCCGCCACCCCCCGTCCTCCACCCCGGTACCCACCAGCCGGTGGCCCCCGACGACCTGGCCCCGCTGTTCCCGATGGCGCTGATCGGTCAGGAGGTCACCACCGACCGCCACGTCGACATCCCCGGTGAGGTGCTCGACATCTACCGGCTGTGGCGGCCCTCTCCGCTGTACCGGGCTCGGAGGCTGGAGAAGCTGCTCGATACCCCCGCCCGCATCTACTACAAGTACGAGGGGACCAGCCCGGCGGGATCGCACAAGCCGAACACGGCGGTTCCCCAGGCCTTCTACAACGCCCGGGAAGGGGTGAGGAAGCTCACCACCGAGACCGGGGCCGGGCAGTGGGGGAGCGCCCTCGCCTTCGCCTGCGTCCAGTTCGATCTCGAATGCGAGGTCTGGCAGGTGCGGTCGTCGTACGACCAGAAGCCGTACCGCAAGACGATGATGGAGGTGTGGGGAGCGACGGTGCACCCCAGCCCATCGGACGTCACCCAGGCGGGACGCTCGATCCTGGCCCAGGACCCGGACAGCCCGGGATCGCTCGGTATCGCCATCAGCGAGGCGGTGGAGACGGCGGCGGGTGACCCGGACACGAAGTACTCGCTGGGCAGCGTGCTCAACCACGTGCTGATGCACCAGACGATCATCGGCGAGGAGGCGCTGCTCCAGCTGGCCAAGATCGGCGAGACCGTCGACCTGCTGGTGGGCTGCACCGGCGGCGGCTCCAACTTCAGCGGGCTGTCGTTCCCGTTCCTGCGCGAGAAGCTGGCGGGGCGGATGAGCCCCACCATCCGCTGCGTCGAGCCTGCGGCGTGCCCGTCGCTGACCAAGGGCGTCTACCGCTACGACTTCGGCGACGCCCTGGGGATGACCCCGCTGGTCAAGATGCACACCCTGGGGCACGACTTCATCCCGGACCCCATCCACGCCGGCGGGCTGCGCTACCACGGGATGGCTCCGCTGGTGTCGCACATCTACGAGCTGGGGATGGCCGAGGCCGAGGCGATCAACCAGATCGAGTGCTTCGACGCCGCCGTCGCCTTCGCCCGCACCGAGGGCATCGTTCCCGCCCCCGAGCCCTCCCACGCCATCGCCGCCACCATCCGTGAGGCGACGCGGGCGAAGGAGCGGGGCGAGGAGATGGTGATCCTCACCGCCCTCTGCGGCCACGGGCACTTCGACCTGAGCGCATACGAGGCCTACCTGTCCGGCAGCATGATCAACTACGACTACCCCGAGGCCAGGGTGGCGGCGGCGATGGACCGGGTCCCCGAGGTGGCGGGGGTATGACCGAGATTTTCTTAGGATCGAAACGCGTCATGAGAGACGCGTTCGGATCCTAAGAAACGGTCCTCACCACGTGGTGCGGGCCGGTGCCACCGGCCGGGGGGCGGCGCCCAGATGGTGCCGGAGGACCTCCCACACCTCCGGCCGGCTCAGCTGGTCGCGCATGGTGCGCAGCGTGCGGAGGAAGGCGGGGATGGCTGCCCTGGTCGACATCGGGTTGGGTCTGCTCACCTCGAGGATCTTGTCGTCCGGGCGGAGCACCACGATGTCGGTCTCGGGCCAGGCGTCCCTGATCCTGGCCAGCTCGATGTCGAGCGCAACCCTGCCCACCCGGTCGAACGCCCCCTCGTAGAAGCGGGCGCCCGGTCTGGCGTCGAAGGCGGCCATGGGGGCGCTGACGATGATCAGATCGAGCGGTTGGTCGAGCCCGAGCACCAGGTCGGCGCTGGTCCCGCTGGCCATCCCTCCGTCGGAGTACCAGCGGCCCTTGATCTGCACCGGTTCGTACACCATCGGCACCACCAGCGAGGCGCCCACCGCGATCTTGAAGGGGACCTCGGGGGCGGCGTCCGTCCCGAATGCCGCCCGCTTCCTCGACGCCAGGTCGAAGCCGACGATGACGGTCGGACGGTCGGGCCAGCCCAGGGCCATGTCGGCGCCGATCCGCTCCTCGATCCAGTCCATGATGCCGGCGGTGCTGTACATCGCAGGGCTGCCCGCCACCATCCGCAGGTCGGGACCGCTGGTCAACCCGGGGAGCACCCCGCGCCGCAGCCAGCGCACCACACCGCCGGGTCTTGCCCGCGGGTAGCAGCGCACCCGCAACCGCTCGTTGGCCTCGGTGCGGGAGCCGGCGTCGTCGATGAAGGTGTCGATGCTGAGCTGGCCGCCGCGCAGCATGGCGGTGGTGAAGGCCCCGGACGAGGTCCCGACCACCACGGCGGCGTCGTTGGGATGCCAGCCAGTGGCCATCTCCAGCGAGAGGAGACAGCCCAGGTGATACGAGGCGCCGGTGATCCCACCGCCTCCGAGCACGAGCCCCACCGAACCCATCGTCTCCCCACAATAGGGGCCGCCGGGCCGATCGGTACGGTTCTCCACCGGGGCCGCATCCGGCTCGGGGACCGGGCCACTGGAGACTGCCCTGCCCGGTTCCCTACCCTGGACACATGGAGGTCCGCACCGCCCACCCGTCCGATCGGGACGCCATCGAATCGCTGCTCGCCCGCAGGGAGGAGACGGACGGACACCCGGCGGTCAGCGAGCACAAGGCGATCCGGCTGCTGTCACCTCAACAGATCGGCCGGGTGGCGATCACCGGCCGCAACGGGGGGCCGACCAGGCTGGTCGGCTACGCCGTCGCCTCCAGGCATCCCGCCGCCGCCGGGCTTCCCCACGGTCACTGGGCGGTCGAGATCGTCGCCGAGCCGGGGCACCCCGACGAGGCGGGAATCGTGCGGCTTCTGGCCGAGACCATGCCCGACGTCATCCACGACGAGACCCCGCTCACCCTGTGGGTGTGGCGACGGGCGGAGACGGCGGCGGTGTCGCCGCTCGCCCTGGCCCGGAGGCGCCTCCTCGCCGAGATGGCCCGCCCGCTGCCGACCGGTATCCCGTGGGCCCTTCCCGAAGGGATCGAGCTGCGCCGGTTCGGTGACGACGACGGTAAGGCGTGGCTGGAGGCGAACAACGCCGCCTTCGCCGGGCACCCCGAGAACGGAGCCCTCGACGAGGAGAACCTGGCCAAGCGCCTGGCCCAGCCCTGGTTCGATCCGGAGGGTTTCCTGCTCGCCTGGGAGGGGGAGCGGCTGATCGGGTCCTGCTGGACCAAGGTCCACGCCGAGGGGCGCGGCGAGATCTACATCATCGGGGTGATCCCCGAGGCGCAGGGGCGTGGCCTGGGTCGGGCACTGCTCCTGGCGGGGCTCGACGACCTGCACGGCCGCAACAGTGTCGGCGAGGCGGTGCTCTACACCGATGCCGAGGACGAACGGGCCATGAGGTTGTACCGGTCGCTCGGGTTCGAGACGATCAGGATGCTCGAGGAGCTGACCCTGCGGGGATGATCAGCCGAACCGTTGCCCGCACGAAGGGCAGCGGATGTCGTCGTCGGTGGTGGCGGCGCGGCACCACGGACAGGGCAGGTCGGACGACAGATCGAACCCGTGGCTGCGATCGGAGCCGTGCTCCAAGCCGGGACCCCCGACCGCCACCGAAACCCCGAGAGGCGGCGGCGCCGCCGCCGGTCCCGTCCTCGTCACCGCCATCACCACCCCCGCCAGCAGAGCGGCCGCCGCCACGATCTCCAACATGTCACACCCCTCCTCGGCAACTTCGGCGGAGCGTAGAAGGGGGAGGCTCGTTTTTCGCGGATTTCACGGCTTGGGCCGAGCCCGGCTCACCCGGGGGTAGCCTTGTGCCCCGCACGCAAGGGACCCCGGTTGTCGATCAAGCTCACCTTTCCCGACGGCACCATCCACGAGTTCGCCGACGGCACCACCGGCGCCGAGGTCGCCGCCTCGATCGGCCGGTCGCTGGCCACAGCGGCCGTGGTGGCCAGCCTCGACGGCGTGCTGCTCGACCTGGGCCGGCCCCTCCCCGGTGACGGCGCCTTCGCCGTGGTCACCGACACCACCGACGAGGGTCGGGCGGTCATCCGGCACTCGTCCGCCCATGTGCTCGCCCAAGCGGTGCTGGACCTGTACCCGGGTGCCTCGTTCGCCATTGGCCCACCCATCCAGGACGGCTTCTACTACGACTTCGACATCGGACGCGGCTTCGTCACCGAGGACCTCGAGGCGATCGAGGCCCGGATGCACCAGATCATCGCCGAGGACCAGCCGTTCCGGCGCCAGGTGATCCCCACCGGCGAGGCGAGGGAGCTGTTCGCCGACCAGCCGTTCAAGACCGAGATCATCGATGGCGTCGACGAGTCCCAGGGGGCGGGGAGCACCGAGGTGAGCATCTACCGCAACCTCGACTTCGTCGACCTGTGCCGGGGCCCCCACGTCCCGTCGACCGGGCGGATCAGAGAGGTCAAGCTGCTCCGCTCGTCCGGGTCGTACTGGCGGGGCGATGAGAGGAACCCCCAGCTGCAACGGATCTACGGGACCGCATGGGAGAGCCCGAAGGCGTTGGCCGGCTACCTGGACCGCATCGAGCAGGCCCGGCTGCGCGACCATCGCCGTATCGGTCACGAACTCGACCTGTTCTCGTCACCGCCCGAACTGGGCGGCGGGCTCAACCTGTGGCATCCCAAGGGGGGGATGCTGCGCAAGGTGATGGAGGACTACAGCCGCCGGATCCACCAGCAGTACGGGTTCGACTTCGTGGTCACTCCGCACCTGGCCAAGGAGCACCTCTGGGAAACCTCGGGTCATCTCGACTTCTACGCCGAGAACATGTACCCACGGATGGAGCTGGACGCCGAGGAGGGCTACCGGGTCAAGCCGATGAACTGCCCGTTCCACGTCCTCATCTACCGCAGCTCGGCCCGGTCCTACCGTGAGCTGCCCATCCGACTCTCCGAGCTGGGCGGGGTCTACCGCTACGAGAGGTCGGGGACGGTGCAGGGCCTGCTCAGGGTGCGGGGCATGACCCAGGACGACAGCCACACGTTCTGCACCAGGGAACAGCTTGCCGACGAGCTGGCCATGCACCTCGACTTCGTGCTCACCGTGTTCGCCGACTTCGGGTTCGAGGACATCGAGGCCGAGCTGTCCACCAGGGATCCGGACAAGTGGATGGGCGAGCCCGACCTGTGGGATGAGGCCACCGAGCTGCTGCGGGAGTCGCTGGAGGCTCGGCAGGTCGTGTACGAGGTCGGCGAGGGCGAGGCCGCCTTCTACGGCCCCAAGATCGACGTGCACGTCAGGGACGCCCTGGGGCGACGCTGGCAGATCTCCACCATCCAGCTCGACTTCAACCTGCCCAACGCCTTCGAGCTCGAGTACACCACCCCGGACAACGACCGGGCCCAGCCGGTGATGATCCACTGCGCCAAGTTCGGCGCCATCGAGCGCTTTGTCGGGGTGATGATCGAGCACTACGCCGGCGCCCTCCCCGCCTGGGTGAGCCCGGTGCAGGCGACCGTCATCCCGGTGGCCGACCGCCACGACGGCTACGCCTCGTCGGTGGCCGACCGGATCCGTGGGGAGGGCATGCGGGTCGAGGTCGACGTCAGCGGCGAGTCGCTGGGGGAGAAGGTGCGGCGCGCCATCACCCACAAGCATCCCGCCGTGATCGTGGTCGGTGACCGCGACGTCGAGGGCGAGACGGTCGGGCTGCGGCTCCGCGGCGAGAGCGAGGAGCGGCGGGGCGTCCCCGTGGCCGAGGCGGTCTCCGAGCTGGGGACCCTGTGCGCCCCGCCCCGATGAGCGGACCCAGGCGCCGGGTCCGTCGCCGCGGCATCGAGATCCCGGCCGAGGTGGCGGATGCCGCCGCCATGCCCGACGACCTCGACGCCGAGGTCATCCATCCCCACGCCGTGCCAGACCCGCAGCGGCGGCGCCGGGCGGCCATGGTGTACGTGGGGTTCGCTGCGCTCGCCGCGGTCGGGATCGGCCTCGGCAGCCTCCCCACGGGGATGTGGATCGCCGTCGCCGGTCTGCTCGCCATCGCCGCCTACTACCGGGTGGCCGGCTGGCACCTGGTGGTGCGGGAGGGAAGGGCCCTGGAGGCCGCCAACCGGGCCATCGGATTCCCGGTGGGCCACGCCTCGGCCACCCTGGGTTTCACCGGATGGCGGAGCCGGCCCGTCTGGAACGTGCTGGTGTTCTCGGCGGACGAGCCGCCCTCCCGCCGGGGGCTGGTGCGTATCGACGGGATCGACGGCCACGTCGTGGAGACCTACGCCGAGGACGTCCCCCCCGGTCAGTGGTGAGCGGCGCCCGCCCCGCCGCAATGCCTCAGCGGTCGGCGATGGGGACGAAGTCGCGCAGCGCCTCGCCGGTGTAGATCTGGCGGGGGCGGGCGATCTTGTTGTCGCCGTGCTGGTGCATCTCCATCCAGTTGGCGATCCACCCGGGGAGCCGCCCGATGGCGAACAGCACGGTGAACATCCTGGTGGGGAACCCGAGCGCCCGGAAGATCAGCCCCGAGTAGAAATCGACGTTGGGGTACAGCTTGCGGCTGACGAAGTAGTCGTCCTCCAACGCCACCTGCTCGAGGTGGTTGGCGATCTCGAGCAGCGGGTCGTCCTTGCTGACGGTCCCCAGCACGTCGTCGGCGAAGCGCTTCAGGATCTTGGCCCTGGGGTCGTAGTTGCGGTACACCCGGTGCCCGAAGCCCATCAGCCGGTAGGGATCGTCCTTGTCCTTGGCCCTGGCCACCGCCTTCTCCACCGTCATGTCAGGGTCGACGTGGATGGCGTGGAGCATCTCGACCACCTCCTGGTTGGCGCCGCCGTGGAGCGGCCCCCACAGGGCGTTCATCCCGGCGGCCACCGAGGCGAACAGGTTGGCCTGGCTGGAGCCGACGAAGCGGACCGTCGCCGTCGAGCAGTTCTGGCCGTGGTCGGCGTGGAGGATCAGCAGCACGTTGAGCGCCTTGGCCACCACGGGGTCGACCGGGGAGTCGGCCACGGGGAGGGCGAACATCATGTGGAGGAAGTTCTCCACGTAGGTGAGGTCGTTGCGAGGGTAGATGTACGGCTGCCCGATCGACTTCTTGTACGCCCAGGCGGCGACCGTCGGCATCTTGGCGATCAACCTGGTGGCGCTCTCGCTGACCGCCGCCGGGTCCTTGGGGTTGTAGTAGTTCTCGTAGAACGTCGAGATGGCGTTGGTGGCGGAGGACAGGATCGCCATCGGATGGGCGCTGCGGGGGAAGGCGTCGAAGAAGCGCTTCAGCTCCTCGTTGAGCAGGGTGTGCTGGCGGACCTTGGCCCGCCAAGCGTCGAGAGCGGCCTGGTCGGGGAGCTGGCCGAACAGGAGGAGGTAGGCGACCTCGAGAAAGCCGCAGTTCTCGGCCAGGTCCTCGATCTTGTAGCCGCGGTGCCACAGGGTCCCGCTACCGCCGTCGATGTAGGTGATTGCGCTGTCGGTGCTCGCCGTGTTGGCGTAGCCGGGATCGAAGGTGACGTACCCCGTGTCGCTGCGCAGGCTGGCGATGTCGAGCCCGACATCACCGATCGTCGAGGGAACGGTGGCCAGCTCGTGATCGGTCCCATCGATTCGCAGCTTCGGGTTTCCGTCGGTCATCCAGATCCTTTCGAGGACGGACCGGGTCCGTGAGGGCCCGGCGAGTGTAGCCAGCGCTCCGGGAGCCTCCCGCAGCGCGACCCTTGCATTGGCCGCCCGTTCCAAGCTGGTAGCTTTCCCGGCGGAAGGAGGACGAGTTTGCTCGACCTCAAGGGCCGGAGCCAGATGGCCCCGATCCTCGACCCGATCGCCGTGGCGCTCTCCAAGGCGCGGTTGACCCCCACGATGGTCACCGCAGCCGGTCTTGTCGTCACCATCGCCGGGTCGGTCTTCATCGCCGCCCAGCGCTACACCCTGGGCGCGGTCATCGCCGGGGTGGGCTGCATCCTCGACGCCCTGGACGGTCCGCTGGCGCGCCATCAGGGCAAGGCATCGATCAGGGGCGCCTTCGTCGACACCATGTCCGATCGCTTCGGCGAGATCGCCATCTGGTCAGCGCTCGCCTTCAGCCTGCGCGAGGAGGAGATGGCGCTGATGCTGTGCGTGTTCGCCCTCGCCTTCTCGCTGCTCACCCCGTACGTGCGGGCGAAGGCCGAGAGCTGGGGGGCCGAGGGCAGGGGCGGCTGGATGGGGCGGGCGGAGCGGATGATCTTCATCCTCATCGGTGTGTTCGTCGCCGGCATCTGGGGCGGGCACAAGGTGGTGTACCCGGTGCTGTGGGTGTTCGTGGTGCTGGCCGGTCTCACCGTCCTGCAGAGGATCCGCAGGACCTGGGAGCAGCTCGAGCGGTGAGCCGTCTCGACGGCCTGGGCACCTACGCCCTGTATCGGCTGGCTGCCGGTGCCTTCTCCCTGCTCCCCGAGCCGGCGGCACGGCGTCTTGGGGAGAGCGTTGGTTGGATGGCCTCGTTCCTGGCGAGGGAGCGGCTGGCGTTGGCGCGGCGCCACCTGACCAGGGTCGTGGGGGAGGAGGCGGCCACGGTGCGCAGGACCCGGTCGATGTTCGCCAGCTACGGCCGGTACTGGGCCGAGATCTTCTGGGCGACCCCGCGCCGGACCGGGGCCATCCTCGCCACCAGCAGGGCGATCCACGGGGAACGGTTGATCGAGGCCTCGGCTCGGGGGAAGGGGGTGATCGTCGCCCTGCCCCATTCCGGCAACTGGGAGTCCGCCGGCCTCATCGCCGAGGATCTGGGGGCGCCGGTGCTGGCGGTTGCCGAGTCCCTCTCGAACCGGCGCCTCGTCGACTGGTTCGTCGAGCTGCGTCGCCGGATGGGTATCGAGGTGGTGATCGCCGGGGGGGACCGGCAGGTGACCACGGCGCTGCTGCGCCGGCTGCAGAAGGGGGGCGCCGTCGCCCTGGTCGCCGACCGGGACCTGTCGGGGCGCGGGGTGCCGGTGACCTTCTTCGGGGAGCAGACGACGCTGCCCGCCGGGCCGGCCACGCTCGCCGACCGAACCGGCGCCGTCCTGCTCCCCGTGGGGTGCTTCTCCGAGAAGGGCCGGGGCAACATCTACGTCATCGGCGAGGAGATCGAGATCCCCGATCTCCCCACCAGGGCGGAGCGGGTGGCGGCCGCCACCCAGACCTTCGCCCATGCCCTCGAGGATCTGATCAGGCGCGCCCCCGAACAGTGGCACCTGTTCCAGCCCAACTGGCCCCGCGACCGGGAACCGGCGTGAGGGTCGCCCTGGTGTGCCCGTACGACCTCGGCAGGTTCGGCGGGGTCCAGGACCAAGTGGTGAAGCTGGCCGGTTGGCTCGAGGACGAGGGCCACCAGCCGGTGGTTGTCGGCCCCGGCGACACCGGGCCACCAGGGGCCCGGCTGGTGGGGTCGGCCCGGGTGGTGGAGGTGAACCGGTCGGCGGCGCCGATCGCCATCGGGGCCCGGGTGTGGCGTCGGGTGGCGGTGGCCATCGCCGACGCCGATGTGGTCCACATCCACGAGCCGCTGGTGCCCGCGGTGTCGCTGGCGGCGCTGCGGACGGCGACCGGGCCGGTGGTGGCCACCCTTCACGCCGACCCCTCGACCCTGGTGCGGCGCGGGGTCAGGGTCGGCCGGCCCGCGGTGCGCCGCCTGCTGCGGCGGGCGGCGGTGGTGACCGCAGTGTCCCCGGTGGCGGCTTCGGTGATGGCGGGCGTGGCCGAGGCGCGCCTGGTCCCCAACGGGATCGACCTGTCCGTATGGGAGTCCGCCTTCGGGCGAGCCGGGTCGGTGGTGTTCGTAGGGAGGGACGACATCCGCAAGGGTCTCGACGTGTTGCTCGCCGCCTGGCCGCACATACGGCTCCGGGTCCCCGAGGCCACCCTCGACATCGTCGGGGCGGACCATGCCGGGGCCGCCATCGCCGGGGTGACCTTCCACGGCAGGATCGACGAGGCGGCCAAGCGCCGGGTCCTCGGTGCCAGCGCGGTGCTGGCCGCCCCCAACACGGCGGGGGAGAGCTTCGGGATCATCCTGGTCGAGGGGATGGCGGCCGGCTGCGCCCTGGTGGCGTCTGCGCTGCCCGGCTTCGTCCACGTGGCCGGCGACGTCGCCCGGTGGGTCGCCCCCCACGACCCGGAGGCGCTGGCGTCGGCGGTGGCCGGGCTGCTCGAGGACGATGCGGCCCGCGCCGCGCTGGTCGCCAAGGGCACCGAGCGGGTGGCCCGGTTCGATCGCGGTCCGGTGCTGGCCGGTTACCTGGCGGCGTACGACGATGCCATCGCCGCCCGGCGACCGGAGCGGCCGACGTAGACTGATCCGGGTGACCTTCCAGCACATCCTGGTCGACTCGGGACCGGTCACCCGGATCACCCTCAACCGCCCCGAGCGCCGCAACCCGCTCGGCCTCGACCTGATGACCGAGGTAGCCGCCGCCCTCACCGCGGTGGGCGCCGACCGCGCGGTGGAGGCCGTCGTCATCGCCGGGAACGGGCCCGCCTTCAGCGCCGGGCACGACCTCGGCGAGATGGTCGGCCGGGAGGACGCCTTCTACGAGAAGCTGTTTGACGCCTGCACGGTGATGATGGAGCTGATCCACGAGATCCCCCAGCCGGTGATCGCCCGGGTGCACGGGGTCGCCACCGCCGCCGGGTGCCAGCTGGTCGCCGCCTGCGATCTCGCCGTCGCCGCAGACACCGCAGGCTTCGCCACCCCGGGGGTCAAGATCGGGCTCTTCTGCTCCACCCCGATGGTGCCGATCTCGCGCGCCGTCGGTCGCAAGCGGGCCATGGAGATGCTCCTCACCGGCGAGCCGATCTCGGCGGCGACCGCCCTCGACTGGGGCCTGGTCAACCGGGTGGTCCCGGCCGAGCGGCTCGACGAGGCCGTCGACGAGCTGGTCGCCGCCGTCACCCGGTACAGCTCGGCGGTGATCGGCATCGGCAAGGCCGCCTTCTACCGGCAGATCGACCTGCCCGAGCCGGATGCATACGACCTGACCAGGGCGGTGATGACCCGCAACGCCGCCATGGCGGACGCCCAGGAGGGCATCGACGCCTTCCTCGGCAAACGGACGCCACAGTGGCCCGCCCCCCTCGGCTGATCCCGAGAGGCGGGTCGGGTTTGCCCTCGGTGCCGCCGGGGTAGGGGAGGGGGGACAGCCGAGCCGGCCCCGCAGGCTCGGACCCCCGACGAGAGGAGCAAACGTGACCGACCCCAACCTCTGGGCACAGCGCGACCCCCAGTGGGTCCAGGAAGGCGATATGGTCGGATACGACGTCGAGGCCCTCGACGGGAGCATCGGCAAGATCGACTCGAGCACGTACACCGGTGACGGTCATGCCACGGACTACCACCACGTGGTGGTCGACACCGGCTGGTGGATCTTCGGCCACAAGCGGCTGATCCCGGCAGGGACCATCAGCGGCGTTGACCACGAGGCGCAGAAGGTCATGGTGAACCTCACCAAGGACCAGATCAAGGATGCCCCCGACTACACGGAGAGCGCGTGGGACGACGAGTCCCGGGCCGCCTACGAGACCTACTACGGCCAGCTTCCGTACTGACCACGCCGGGAGCCGAGGAATGGGGGAGCGCCGCACCGGCGCTCCCCCTGCCGTTCGAGCAGGGCGGCTTCGACCGGGGTGACCGCGTTCCGCCGGTAGAATCGGGCTCCATCGTCTCCGGAGCGTGACATGTCCATAGCCGAACACGGCACCGATACCGTCAAGCGCGGCCTGGCCGAGATGCTGAAGGGCGGAGTGATCATGGACGTGGTCACCGCCGAGCAGGCCGTGACCGCCGAGCAGGCGGGCGCGGTGGCCGTGATGGCGCTGGAGCGGGTCCCCGCCGACATCAGGGCCGCCGGGGGTGTGGCCCGGATGGCCGATCCCACCCGGGTGGACGAGATCATCGCCGCCGTCTCCATCCCGGTGATGGCCAAGGCCCGGATCGGCCACTTCGTCGAGGCCCAGGTCCTCCAGTCGCTCGGGGTCGACTTCATCGACGAGAGCGAGGTCCTGACCCCGGTCGACGACCACCACATCGACAAGCGCGCCTTCACCGTCCCCTTCGTGTGCGGCGCCAGGGACCTGGGTGAGGCGCTGCGGCGGATCGGCGAGGGGGCGGCCATGATCCGCACCAAGGGCGAGCCGGGCACCGGCAACGTGGTCGAGGCGGTTCGCCACATGCGGATCATGAACCGTCAGATCGGGTGGCTCACCACGCTCGGCCCCGACGAGCTGATGAGCGCCGCCAAGGAGCTCGCCGCCCCGTACGACCTGGTCAAGGAGGTGGCGGCCACCGGCAGGCTGCCCGTGGTCAACTTCGCCGCAGGCGGGATCGCCACCCCGGCGGACGCCGCCCTGATGATGCAGCTCGGCTGCGACGGGGTGTTCGTCGGCTCCGGGATCTTCAAATCGGGTGACCCGTCCGAGCGGGCCCGCGCCATCGTCGAGGCCACCACGTTCTTCAAGGACCCGGAGACGATCGCCAAGGTCTCCCGCAACCTCGGCGAACCGATGGTCGGGATCGACATCGACACCCTCCAGCCCCGGGATCGGATGCAGGACCGGGGGCTGTGAGCCGTGCGTATCGGTGCTCTCGCTCTCCAAGGCGACTTCCGTGAGCACCTGGCGGTCGTGGGGCGTCTCGGCCACGACCCGGTCGAGGTCCGAACCCCCGACGAGCTGGCGCTGGTCGACGCCATGCTCATCCCCGGTGGCGAGTCCACCACGATCGGCAGGCTCGCCCGGCTCTACGGTCTGATCGACCCGCTCCGCCACCGCATCGCCGGCGGGATGGCGGTGCTGGGCACCTGCGCAGGGATGATCTTCCTGGCCGAATCGACCACGGGGTCCGAACAGCCCCAGCTCGGCGCCCTCGACGTGGTGGTGGAGCGCAACGCCTTCGGCCGCCAGGTGGACAGCTTCGAGGCCGACCTCGACGTGGTCGGGTTCGATCACTCGCTCCATGCCGTGTTCATCAGGGCGCCGTGGATCCACAAGGTGGGCGGTGCGGTCGAGGTGCTCTCGTCGGTGACCGATCCGGCGACCGGCGAGTCCCGCCCGGTGTTCGTCCGCCAGGGGAGGGTGCTGGCGACCTCGTTCCATCCCGAGCTCACCGATGACGGCCGGATCCACCACCTGTTGATCGACCTGGCGGAGGACGACTGATGGCAGGGCATTCGAAGTGGGCCAACACCAGGCACCGCAAGGGGCGGCAGGACGCCAAGCGGGGCAAGCTGTTCGCCAAGCTGATCCGCGCCGTCGAGGCGGCCGCCCGCCAGGGCGGGACCGACCCCGACGGCAACGCCACCCTGTTCAACGCCATCCAGAAGGCAAAGGATGCCTCCGTTCCCAGGGACAACATCGAGCGCGCCATCGCCCGTGGCGGCGGCGGTGTCGACGGGGTCGACTACGAGGAGATCTGGTACGAGGGCTACGCCGCCGGGGGCGTCGCCCTGTACGTCCAGATCCTCACCGACAACCGCAACCGGGCCGCCGCCGACGTCAGGGCAACCTTCAACAGGCTGGGCGGGTCGCTGGGCGAGCCGGGCTCGGTCGGCTACCTGTTCGAGCAGAAGGGGTTGATCATCGCCGCCGGCGACGAGGACACGGTGATGCTCGCCGCCCTCGAGGGCGGGGCCGAGGACGTCGCCCCCGCCGGGGAGCTGTGGGAGATCCTGTGCGCCCCGGGCGACCTCGGTACGGTGCGCGCCTCGCTCGAGACGGCCGAGGTCACCATCGAGGATGCGGACGTCACCCAGTACCCGTCGACGTCCGTGGTGCTCGACGAGCCCAACGCTCGCAAGGTGCTCCGGCTGGTCGAGGCGCTCGAGGACCTCGATGACGTCCAGGAGGTCTTCGCCAACTTCGACCTCCCCGACGACGTGCTCGAGGCGGTGGGCTGAGCCCAGTCCCACCGCAGCCGACCACCGGGCGGGCGGATCGATACGAAAGGCTTGGCGACCGGGGCGGCGCTGGGTACGCTGACCAAACATATGTTCGTTCTCGGCATCGACCCCGGGCTCACCGCCACCGGCTACGGCATCATCGAGGTGGTGGCCGGCGGCATCCGCCCCGTCACCGCCGGTGTCATCCGCACCGACCCTTCCGCACCCGTTGCCTCCCGCCTGGCCGACCTGCACACCGACATCACCGAGGTCGTCCGGTCGGTCGGGGTGGATGAGGCGGCCGTCGAGGAGGTGTTCGTCAACCGCAACCTGCACACCGCCATGGCCGTTGGACGCGCCTCGGGGGTGGTGATGCTGGCGCTGGCCCAGGCAGGGGTGCCGGTCACCGAGTACACCCCGAGCGCGGTCAAGCTCACCGTCACCGGCTCGGGGGCGGCCGGCAAGGACCAGGTGGCACGGGTGGTGACGATGCGGCTTGGTCTCGCCGCGCCGCCGACACCCGCCGACGCCGCCGACGCCCTCGCCATCGCCCTGTGCCATGCCCAGGCGATGCCGATGCGGCTCGCCGTGGAGCGGGCCCGATGATCGGCAGGCTGCGCGGCTCCCTGGTGGCCAAGCAGCCCGAGCGGGTCATTCTCGACGTGGGCGGGGTCGGCTACGAGGTGGCGGTCACCCCACGGGGTCTGGTCGAGCTACCCGGTATCGGCGAGGACGCCGTCCTCCACGTCCATCTCCACGTCAGGGAGGACGCCCTGTCGCTGGTCGGGTTCCCCACCGAGGACGAGCGGGACATGTTCCGGCTGCTGGTCGGGGTTCCCGGGATCGGGCTCAAGGTGGCGATGGGGATGCTGGGGACGCTGTCGCCTACCGACCTGCGCCGGGCGGTGCTCACCGACGACGTCGACGCCCTCACCCTCGCCCCCGGCATCGGGAAGCGCAGCGCCCAGAAGCTGATGCTCGAGCTGCGCCCCCGCTTCGACGCCGGAGAGGCGGTGGTCGTCATCGCCGGCAGTGTCGCCGAGGTGCGCATCGCCCTCGAGGGTCTCGGCTACGACGCCGGTGAGATCAGTGCCGCGGTGTCGGGGCTCGACATCGACCAGCCGGTCGAGGAGCTGCTCCGGGCCGCCCTGCGCCGTCTGGGGAGGCGCGATGCGTGACGAGAACCTGCTCGCCGGGGCGCCGCTGCCCGGTGAGGCCGGGTTCGACGCCGGGCTCCGGCCCCGCCGGATGCGGGACTTCATCGGCCAGGCGGCGCTCAAGGAGCGGCTGCAGATCCTGATCCAGGCGGCCCAGGTGCGGGACGAGCCGATCGACCACGTCCTGTTCTCCGGGCCACCAGGGCTGGGCAAGACCTCATTGGCCGGGATCCTCGCCGGCGAGATGGAGGTCACGCTGCGGATCACCTCCGGTCCTGCGCTGGAGCGGCCGGGCGACCTGGCTGCGGTGCTCACCAACCTCGAGCCGGGCGACGTCCTCTTCGTCGACGAGATCCACCGCCTCTCCCGGCCGGTCGAGGAGGTGCTGTACCCGGCGATGGAGGACTTCGCCCTCGACATCGTGGTGGGGAAGGGCCCTGCCGCCCGCTCGATCCGGCTCGACCTGCCCCGGTTCACCCTGGTCGGGGCCACCACCAGGGTGGGGCGGGTGGCCCCGCCGCTGCGCGACCGCTTCGGCTACGTCGCCCGGCTCGACTACTACCTGCCCGCCGATCTGGCCGCCATCGTGCGCCGCTCCGCCGGCATCCTCGACGTCGCCATCGACGATCCCGGAGCCGAGGTCATCGCCCGTCGCTCCCGGGGGACCCCGCGGGTCGCCAACCGGCTGCTCCGCCGGGTGCGCGACTTCGCCACCGTCAGGGGCGACGGCACCATCGACGCCGCCGGCGCCGACGTGGCGCTGGGCGTGTTCGAGGTCGACCGGCGGGGGCTCGACAAGGTCGACCGGTACATCCTCGAGGCGATCATCCACAAGTTCGCCGGGGGACCGGTCGGTCTTTCCACGCTGGCCATCGCCGTCGGCGAGGACCCGGAGACGGTCGAGGACGCCTACGAGCCGTTCCTGCTGATGGAGGGCCTGATCCAACGCACCCCGCGCGGTCGGATCGCCACCGCCCACGCCTACACCCACCTCGGGCTCGAGCCGGCGCCACCGCAACCGATGGACGGGCAGCCGTCCCTGCTCGACGATCTCTGAGCGCTGGTTCCTTTCCCCTCCCACTTTCCCCTCCCATCGGGAGGGGTGCCGAGGCTCTGCGAGGCGGGGTGGGACGTGCGGTTGCGTCGAAGTTCACTAACCTGCGGCGACACCCGGCGCGGGGACCGTGCCGGGTTGCTGTCCGCAAGGAGGACTTCGTGGGATACCTCGCCACCGTGCTGCTCGCCACCGAGGCCACAGACACCGGCCAGACCGGCTCGGTGCTCGGGCTCGTGCTGCCCCTGCTGGTGTTGGGCGGGCTCTTCTACTTCATGATCGTCATGCCGCAGCGGCGCCGGATGAAGGCGGTCGAGCAGATGCGCAGCGCCATCGAGATCGGCGACGAGGTGCGCACCATCGGCGGGATGTACGGGAGGGTCACGTCCATCGACGAGACGGATGTCACCCTCGATGTCGGTGGGGGCACCAGCCTGCGCTTCACCAAGAAGGCGATCGCCGAGCGCCTCGGGGGCGAGACCGGGTGAATCGTCGCCGCCTCTGGATCACCATCGGGGTGGTCCTGGTCATCGCGTGGGGGTCGGCGATCTTCTCCATCGTCGCCGGGTGGGGACCGACCCTGGGTCTCGACCTCAAGGGCGGCTTCGCCGTCACCCTGGTCGCCCCCGAGGGCACCGATGCCGAGGTGCTCGACAAGGCGGTCGAGATCATGCGGCAACGCATCGAGAACCTGGGCTCGGTCCAGGAGCCTGAGATCTCGGTGCAGGGAACCCGGTCGATCCTGGTCCAGCTCCCCGGGGTCGAGGACCGCGACCGCGCCCTGCAGGCGGTGGGCACCACCGGGACGCTCAGCTTCAGACCGGTGTTCGAGATCGGCGTGGTCAGCCCCGCCTTCACCAACGGGACCCTCCCCCTCCCGCCAGAGCTGCAGGCCTCGACCACCACCGCCGCCCCTGACACGTCGACCACCTCGGCCGAGGACGGGTCCACGACCACCGCCGTCCCCGAGACCACCACCACCACGGCGGCACCGGTCATCCCCGACAACCTCGATCCGGAGACCGGGCTCACCATCATCGACGACGTCGCCGGCGAGGCGTACCTGCAGGGCCGCGACGGGTTGATCTACCGCGTCGGGCCCGCCTTCCTCACCGGACAGGACCTCACCGGAGCCCAGGCCGGTTTCATCGGCACCATCAGCGGCGGGGTGATCGTCGACCCCGAGTTCACCGCCGAGGGTGCGATCAGGTTCGAGGACGGCACCGCCGTCCTGTCGCAATACGCCATCGGCGATCCCCGACGCCAGATGGCCATCGTGGTCGACGGGGTGGTCAACTCGGCGCCGACCATCGACCAGTCGGTGGCCCCCGGGTCGTCCCTCGACGCCGACCAGGTGTACATCACCATCGGCTCGGCCGACAACGCCCAGGCCGAGGCCGAGGACCTGGCTACCATCCTCCGCTACGGGGCGCTGCCCACCGACCTCGAGCGGGAGCGGGTCGAGTCGGTCTCGGCGTCGCTGGGCGACGACTCGTTGCGGGCGGGGCTCATCGCCGGGGTGGGGGCGATGCTGGTGGTCGCCGTCGGCTTCGTGCTCTACTACCGGGCGTTCGGTCTGATCACCATCGTCGGGTTCGCCATCTTCGGCTCGCTCCTCATGCTGATTTTCACCCTGCTCAGCAGGCTGCAGGGGGCCACGCTGACCCTCGCCGGAGTGACCGGCATCATCGTCTCGGTTGGGATCACCTCCGACTCGTACGTGGTGTTCTTCGAGCGGGTCAAGGAGGACCACCGCAAGGGACGCCCGCTGCGCGCCGCCGTCGACCAGGGTTTCAAGAGCGCCTACCGCACCATCCTCACCGCCGACTTCATCGCATTCGCCGGCTCGGCGCTGCTGTGGATCCTGGCGATCGGGCCGGTGAAGGGCTTTGCCCTCACCCTCGGGCTGGCGACCCTGATCGATGTCGCCATCGCCTACCTCTTCACCAGACCTGCCGCCATGCTGATGGTGCGCAGCCGGCTGGGCCACGGGGACGGCTTCATGACCATAGAAACGGCGATGGGTGGGTCCAACCACCCCAAACCGGCGCAGGCTCCGGCATGAGGGACTTCCTGCGCCGTGTCTACCGCGGTGAGACCAGCTACGACTTCATGTCGCGGAAGAACCTCTACTTCACCATCGCCGGGACGCTGGTTGCCCTCTCCCTCATCTCAATCATCTTCCGCGGGTTCGAGTTCAGCATCGACTTCACCGGGGGCACCGTCCTCGAGGCGCCCAACACCAGCGGTTCCTCCCTGGTCGAGTATCGGGAAGCCGTCGCCGTCGTCGGCCAAGGGGACGCCAGGATCCAGCTCACCGGGGACGGCGAAGGTGTCTTCCTCACCACCGAGGCCCTGAGCAACATCGACCTGGACGCCCTGATCGACGCCCTCGCCGACCAGGCGGGGGTCGACGGCGACGACGTGTCCGTTGACGCCGTCGGACCGACGTTCGGGGCCGAGATCACCCGCCGTGCCATCCAGGCGCTGGTGGTGTTTCTGATCGTGGTGAGCATCTTCATCACCCTCCGCTACGAGTGGAAGATGGCGGTGACGACGCTGGTGGCCCTGTTCCACGACCTCATCGTCACCGCCGGCATCTACTCGGTGGTCGGCTTCGTGGTGACCCCGGCGACGGTGATCGCCGTGCTCACCATCCTCGGCTACTCGCTGTACGACGGGGTGGTGGTGTTCGACAAGATCGACGAGAACGTCCGCACCATGGGGGCCAAGCACACCTTCACCGAGATCACCAACGTCTCGATGAACGAGGTGGTGATGCGCTCGGCGATCACCGCCCTCACCACGATGATCCCCATCGGCAGCCTGCTGTTCATCGGCTCGTTCCTGCTCGGCGCCGAAACCCTCCAGGATTTCGCCTTGGCTCTGTTCGTCGGCGTCGGCGTCGGCACGTTCTCGTCGCTGTTCATCTCGACCCCGCTGCTGGCGGTATGGACCGAGCGGGAGCCGGAGTGGCAGCGGATGCAGCGCAGGGCCGGGCGTCGCTTTGGGGACGATCTCGAGCCGGCCGAGCTGGCCCCTGCCCGGGTGACGGCGGCCGCAGACACCGAAGGGGCCGTGCCGGCGGCGAAAGCGTCGACCGAGATCGTCAAGACACCCGCAGCCGACGTCATCGCCCGGCCCCCGCGCCAGCGCCGGAAGCGCCGGTGAGTCCTGCGGCGGGGAAGCCCGGTGCCCCGGGCGGTAGACTTCTCGGGTGAGCGAAGCCCTGATCCGCAGCCTGATCCGCGATGTGCCGGATTTCCCCAAGAAGGGTGTGATGTTCAAGGACATCACACCGGTGCTGGCAGACCCCGGCGCCTTTGATGTCGCCCTCGACCTCATCGTCGCCCCCTTCGCCGCCGCCGGGATCACCAAGGTGGCGGGGATCGAGGCCCGGGGCTTCATGTTCGCCGCACCCATCGCCTGCAGGCTCGGCGCCGGGTTCATCCCCATCCGCAAGCCGGGCAAGCTACCCCGCCGGGTGGTGGAGCAGGAGTACGTCCTCGAATACGGCACCGACCGGCTCCAGGTGCACGCCGACGCCGTCCATGCCGGGGAGCGGGTGCTGGTGGTCGACGATGTGCTCGCCACCGGGGGGACGGCGGCGGCTTCGGTCGAGCTCCTCAGACGGGTCGGCGCCGAGGTTGTCGGGGTTGCCGTCCTGCTCGAGCTGGTCTTCCTCGGGGGCAGGGCCAAGCTCGACGGGGTGCCCTTCCATGCGGTGGTCAGCGATGGCGACGGCTGAGCCCTCCGAGACCGGGGCGGTGACCGCCCGTCCCACGCCCGACGAGCTGTTCGCCGGCATCGTCGCCGAGTTCTCCAGCCACCATCGCCATGCGGACACCGCCCCCATGGAGCGCGCCTACCGCATGGCCGAGGAGCTCCACGCCGGTCAGCAGCGGGTGTCGGGGGAGCCCTTCATCGTCCATCCCCTGATCGTCACCGGCATCCTGGCCGGGTACGGGATGGACGGCGCCACCCTGCAGGCGGCGCTGCTCCACGATGTGGTGGAGGACACCGCGGCCACCCTGGAGGCGATCGCATCGGGCTTCGGGCCCGAGGTGGCGGCGCTGATCGACGGGGTCACCAAGCTCGACCGGATCGAGTTCTCCTCGCGTGAGGAAGCCCAGGCGGCAACCATCCGCAAGATGGTCATCGCCATGGCCCGCGACGTCCGGGTGCTGCTGATCAAGCTGGCCGACCGCCTCCACAACATCCGCACCCTCGACCCGCTCCCGCTCGACAAGCAGCGGCGCATCGCCGACGAGACCCTCGAGATCTACGCCCCTCTGGCCCACCGGCTCGGGGTGCAGGAGATCAAGCACGAGATGGAGGAGCTCTGCTTCGCCGTCCTCTACCCGAAGCGGATGACCGAGATCGAGGCGCTGGTGGCGAGGCGGGCACCGGAGCGGGAGGCGTCGATCGAGAAGGCCACCCTCGACCTGCAGGAGGCGCTCGATGCCGCCGGGATCGAGGCGGAGATCACCGGCAGACCCAAGCACCTCTACTCGATCTACCGCAAGATGGTGGCCAGCGGTCTCGAGTTCGAGGACATCCACGACCTCATCGGGATCAGGGTGCTGGTGGCGGACAAGGCCGACTGCTACGCCGCTCTCGGGCTGGTGCACAGCATGTGGCCCCCGATCCACGGTCGGTTCAAGGACTACATCGCCATGCCCAAGTTCAACCTGTACCAGTCGTTGCACACGACCGTGGTCGGGCAGGACGGCAAGCCGCTCGAGGTGCAGATCCGCACCCACGACATGCATCACAAGGCCGAGTTTGGGATCGCCGCCCACTGGCGCTACAAGGAGACGGGCGGGGCCGAGATCCCCTTCGTGTCGGACCTCATCCACGAGGAGTCGACCGACCCGCAGGAGTTCCTGTCGAACCTCAAGCTCGATCTGTACCAGGACGAGGTGTTCGCCCTCACCCCCAAGGGCGACGTGCGTACCCTGCCCCGCGGGTCGACCCCGGTCGACTTCGCCTACAGCATCCACACCGACGTCGGTCACGCCTGCGTCGGGGCAAAGGTCAACGGGCGGCTGGTGTCGCTCGACACCGAGCTGCATTCCGGTGACATCGTCGAGATCATGACCTCCAAGGGCCGCGACCCGAGACCGTCGCGGGACTGGCTCGACTTCGTCAAGTCGGGCAGGGCGGCCGGCAAGATCCGCCGCTGGTTCACCAGGGAGCGCCGCGACCAGTCGCTGGCGGACGGGAAGGAAGCGGTGGCCAAGGCGCTGCGCAAGGAGGGCCTCAACCTCAAGGCGGTCGACCGCGACGGGTTGCTGGGCGAGGTGGCCGAGGATCTGGGGCACCGCGACCTCACCGCCATGTACGTCGCCATCGGCGACAACCACATCAGCATCCAGACCGTGATGCGGCGTCTCGCCCGGCTCATGTCGGGCGGGGACGAGGACGACGACGATCTCGAGTCGGTCCCGTCGCTGCGGCCCAAGCCTCGCAAGCTGGGCGGCGGGGTCATCATCGAGGGGATGGAGGACCTGCTGGTGCGGGTGGCGCGCTGTTGCTCCCCGGTTCCGGGTGACGACATCGTCGGGTTCGTCACCGTCGGCCGCGGCGTCTCGGTGCACCGGGCCGACTGCGCCAACATCGGGGCGCTCGGGGAGCGGGCCGAGCGCATGATCGACGTGTCGTGGGCGCCGGAGCAGAAGGGCTCGTTCACCGTGTGGTTCCAGATCGAGGCGCTGGACAGGCCCAAGCTGCTCAGGGACGTCACCATCGTGCTCGGCGAGCTGGGCGCCAACATCGTCGGGTCGTCTTCGGTCACCGGCAGCGACCGCATCGCCGTCATCCGCTTCGAGATCGAGCTGTCGGACACCAACCGGTTGGAGCGCATCATCGCCGAGCTGCGCGGCATCGCCGGGGTGTTCGACGCCTACCGCCTGGTGCCGCAGACCACCTGACCGCTACCAGAGGAGGACCGCATGGCAGGCGAGATCGCCTTCTTCGAGATCGGTGTCGAGGACTTCGAGCGGGGGAGGGCCTTCTACGAAGGGTTGTTCGGGTGGACCTTCGAGCCCGCTCCCACCGAGGGCTACACGATCCGCACCCCCAGCGAATCGGGCGGGATGCACGGCGGCGACGCCGGCGCCAGCCCGTACCTGTTCTTCGCCGTCGACGACATCGACGCCGCCGTCGCCAGGTGGTCGAGCTGGGCGGGGAGGTGGTGGACCTCGATCTCGACGGCGACCAGGCGACGGAGGACGCCTTTGGCCGCTTCCAGCTCTGCAAGGACGACCAGGGCTCGACCTTCGGGCTCCACCAGCGCCCGACGACCGGCTGACCGGCCGATCGGCAGCGACGAACCTTAGGTTCTGCGTACCCCTGGCGAGTACCAATCAGCTGAAGTTCCGGGGAGGCGGGGCCCCTTCGGCGAACCTAAGGTTCCTGCGTGTCGCCACGACACGCGATCCGCTGATGTTGAACCTAAGGTTCGGCGTACCCCTGGCGAGTACCAATCCGCTGAAGTTCGGAATAAGGCGGGGCCGATGGGGCCGCGCTCGGGCCGGGGCGTGCGAGACTCGCCCCGTGGCACTGCTCATCGAGGGCCGGGCGTTGTGGCTGGCGGACACCAACTGCTACGTGGTGGCCGCCGAGCGTGGTGGTCCCTGCGTGATCATCGACGCTCCTCCCGACATCGCCGGGATCGAGGCGCTGGTCTCCTCGCACGCGCTGATCCCGGCTGCCCTGCTGACCACCCACGGCCACGTCGACCACGCCGGCGGGGGAGCGGTGGCCACCGGGTACGGGGTCGGTGCCTACCTGCATCCCGACGACGAGTTCCTCGCCCTCGACCCGGGGAGCCAGCTCCGCATGTTGTTCGGGGCGGTGGCCGCAGAGCAGGCCGCCGCCTTCGATTTCCCCGCCGGCTACCAACCGCTGGCCGCCGGCGACCGCATCGAGCTGGCCGGGCTCACCATCGACGTGATGCACACCCCCGGCCACACCCCGGGCCACTGCTGCTTCCACCTCGCCGACGCCGGGGTGCTGTTCACCGGAGACCAGCTCTTCGCCGGTTCGATCGGCCGTACCGACCTGCCGGGGGGCGATCTGGCGACGTTGATCGGGTCGATGCACCAGGTGCTCGCCCTCGACGACGCCACCAGGGTGCTCCCCGGCCACGGCCCGGAGACCTCGGTGCGGCAGGAGCGCCTCACCAACCCCTTCCGGCACCTCTGGGCGGGCTGACGGCTGGCGCCGGGGCCGTGGCCGACCCCGGGCACCGCCTCACATCTTGGTCGTTGCCCGGCGGTACTGGCGCACCGACAGCGGCACGAACACCGCCAGGATGATGCCGATCCAGATCAGCGTGTAGAGGACCGGGTTCTGCAGCGACCATGCGTCCGACGGGCTGGCGACGTCGATCCCGGACGCCTGCAGACCGCTGATGACCTCGGCCGAGGGCATGTTGCCGAACAGCTCCCGGACCGCCTGGGTGACGGCCGACACCGGGTTCCACTCGGCGAAGGTACGCAGCGGGCCCGGCAGGTTCTCCAGCGGCACGAAGGCGTTGGAGATGAACGTCAGCGGCATGATCACCATGAACGACGCGTTGTTGATCACCTCGACGCTCGGGACCAGCAGCCCGATGTAGGCCATGACCCAAGAGAAGGCGTAGCTGAACAGGAGCAGCAGCAGAAAGCCGCCGACGACCTCCATCGGCGAGGTGTGCACCCGCCATCCGACCACGAGCCCGGTGAGCGCCATGATTCCCACCGAGAGCACGTTGTAGACGACGTCGCTGGCGGTCCGTCCGGCGAGAACCGCCGATCGTGACATGGGCAGCGACCGGAAGCGGTCGATGATGCCCTTCGACATGTCGTCGGCGATCCCGGCCCCGGTGAAGGTGGCGCCGAACACCACCGTCTGGGCGAAGATGCCGGCGATCAGCCACTCGCGGTACGGGACGCCTGGGATGTCGATCGAGCTGCCGAAGACGTAGACGAACAGCAGCACGAACATGATGGGTGACATCAGCACCCAGACGAGCACCTCGGGGACCCGCTTGATCTTGATCAGGTTCCTCTTGGCAACGACGGCACTGTCGGCAACGGCCCACATCAGGCTTGTCATCGCAACACCTCCTCGGGGTCATGGGCTTGGTCGGGGGCGACGTCGGGCGAGCCGGCGGCTCCACCACCGTCCCCGCCCCACCCGGCGGTATGCCCGGTGAGGGTGAGGAACACGTCGTCGAGCGTTGGCCGGCGCAGTCCGACGTCGGACAGGCGGATACCCAGGGCGTCGAAGTCGAGCAGCACCTTCCGGAGGGTGTCGGCGCCGCCCGGCACCGGCGCCGTCAGCTTGCGGCTGCGGTCCTCGACCTGCACGCCGTCCACCGAGTAGCCGGCGAGCACTCGCCATGCCTCGGGGATGTCGGAGGCGGCCTCGACCACGAGCTCGATCCGCTCGGTGCCGCTCCGCTGCTTGAGCTCGTCGGCAGTACCCCGCTCGATGCAGCGGCCGTGGTCGATCACGACGATCTCGTCGGCCAGATGGTCGGCCTCCTCCATGTACTGGGTGGTGAGCAGGAGCGTGGTGCCCTGACCGACCAGCTCGCGGATGACCTCCCACATGTCGGCCCGGCCGCTCGGGTCGAGACCGGTGGTCGGTTCGTCGAGGAACAGCACGGTCGGCTTGGCGACCAGCGCACCGGCCAGATGGTCGGCCTCCTCCCACCCGAGTAGGTCTTCACCGGGCGGTTGGCCGCCTCCGACAGGCCGAACCGCTCGAGCAACTCGGCGAAGCGGGTGCGGGCCGGTCCTCGGCCCAGCCGGTACAGGCGGCCGATCATGTCAAGGTTCTCCGCTCCGCTCCGGTCAGGTGCTCGTCGACGGCGGCGTACTGCCCAGAGAGCCCGATCCGCCGCCGCACCTCGTCCGGGTCGGCCATGACGTCGACCCCGGCCACCCACGCCGAACCGGCATCGGCGGGGAGCAGCGTCGTGAGGATACGGACCGCGGTGGTCTTGCCCGCCCCATTCGGTCCCAGGAGCCCGAGAACCCGACCGGCGGGGACGGCCAGGTCGAGCCCGTCGAGGGCGGTCACATCTCCGTAGCGCTTCACCAGCCCGGTGGCGAGGATGACCTCGTCGGTCGGGCTGCTTTTCGGTTTGGTCACGGTGCCTCCTGCTCGTTGCCTTGGATAGCAAGTTGGACGGCGCCGCGGCGTGGAAATCATCGTCCCGGGGGATGTCGGTGGGCGCCCGCGCCGGCTCCAGGCTACCCAGGGATCGAATGGGTCGGATCCTGGAGGCGACTACCGTGACGCCCCGCACCGGCGCTCTCCGGTGCGGCCCAGCGCACCAGGAGCGTCCATGTCCACCCTGTATCGCGACAGCCGTGCCGGGCTCATCCGGCCCGAGGATGCCGGGCGCACCGTCCGGCTCGCCGGATGGGTGGCTCGATCCCGCGACCACGGGGGCGTGGTGTTCGTCGACCTGCGCGACGCATCGGGACGGGTCCAGGTGGTGGGGAACCCCGAGGAGCACCCCGAGCTGGTCGACATCCTCCACGGGCTACGGGCCGAGTACTGCATCGCCGTCACCGGCGCGGTGCGGCTCCGCCCCGAGGGGACGGTCAACCCCGATCTCGCCACCGGTGGGGTCGAGGTCGTGGCCGATGCCATCGAGGTGTTGAGCGAGGCGTCGGCCCTGCCCTTCCAACTCGACGAGCGCACCGAGATCGACGAGTCCAAGCGGCTCCAGTACCGCTACCTCGACCTGCGTCGGCCCCGCATGCGGGACAACCTGGTGAGCCGCTCCCGGGTGGTGGCCACGATGCGGCGCACCATGGACCAGCTCGGGTTCCTCGAGGTGGAAACCCCGACCCTGATCGCATCCACCCCGGAGGGCGCCCGCGACTTCCTGGTGCCGAGCCGGCTCCGCCAGGGGGAGTTCTACGCACTGCCCCAGTCGCCGCAGCTCTTCAAGCAGCTCCTGATGATCGCCGGGGTGGAGCGGTACTACCAGGTGGCCCGCTGCTACCGCGACGAGGACTTCCGCGCCGACCGCCAGGTCGAGTTCACCCAGCTCGATCTCGAGGGCTCGTTCTGGGGTCAGGAGGACGTGCTCGCCACCCTCGAGCAGATCGTGGTGGCGGTGGTGGCCGAGGCCAGGGGAGTGCAGCTCCCCATCCCGTTCCCCAGGCTCACCCACGCCGAGGCGATGCGCCGCTACGGCACCGACAAGCCGGACATCCGCTTCGGGATGGAGCTGGTCGACCTCGGGGGGGTGTTCTCCGCCACCGGGTTCGGTGCCTTCCGCCGGGTGCTCGACGAGGGCGACGCCGTCGGCGGGATCAACGCCGGGGCGCTGGGGCTGAGCCGTTCCGGTCTCGACGCCCAGGTGGAGCGGGCCCGCCACCTCGGGGCCAAGGGCCTGGTGTGGATGGTGGTGGAGCCTGATGGGGCGCTGCGCTCGCCGGTGGCCAAGTTCCTCGACGACGCCGAGCGCATCGCCCTGGTCGAGGCGATGGGGGCCGCCTCCGGCGACCACCTGCTGCTCGTCGCCGACCGGCCCGGGATGGTGGCGTCGGTGCTGGGCCAGCTCAGGCTCGACCACGGCCGTCCCCAGGGCCACGAGGAGCTCGCCTTCCTGTTCGTCACCGACTTCCCGGTCTTCGAGGTCGGCGACGACGGGTCGCTCACCCCCGCCCACCATCCGTTCACCGCCCCGGTCTCCGTCGAGGCGATGCGGGACACACCGCAGACGGCGCTGTCGATGGCCTACGACATGGTGCTCAATGGCGCCGAGCTGGGATCGGGCAGCGTCCGGATCCACGATCCCGAGGTGCAGGCAGCGGTGTTCGAGGTGCTCGGGATCGACGAAGACAGCGCGGGACGCCGCTTCGGTTGGTTCCTCGAAGCGCTCCGCTTCGGGACCCCGCCCCATGCCGGGTTCGCCATCGGGATCGACCGGCTGGTCTCGATCCTCCAGGACGAGCCCAACATCCGCGAGGTGATTCCGTTCCCCAAGACCCAGACCGGGGCCGATCCGCTCACCGGATCCCCCTCCGCAGTGGAGCAGGCACAACTCGACGAGTTGGGCATCGCCATCCGTCCCGAGGTGCTCGCCGCCGCCGAACTGGGTCGGGAGCGACCGGAGGGCTGACCTCAGCGCCAGGGTTCGAGCAACTCCTTGCTGAGCTGGCCCAGCCGGCGTTGCCAGAAGGGCCCGAAGCTGATCCGTCCCACCCCGGCGGCGGCCAGCTCAGCCGGGTTCTCCTTGTAGGGTCGGGCGACGGTGCTCACCGGGAGGGGGAGGGCGTCCACCAGCCTTCGCAGCCCTTCCGGCCCGGGGAGCCCTATCGGGTAGAGGACGTCGGCGCCGGCGGCGGCGCACGCCACCAGCTGGGCGATCGCCCGGTCGAACCTTTCCTCGTCGGCGATGTCGGGTCTGACCAGGATGTCGGTGCGGGCGTTGACCACCACGTGGACCCCGGCGGCGTCCGCCGCCCGGCGGACCCCGGCGATGAGCTCGGCGTGCTCGGTGGCGCTGCGCAGCCGGCTCCCCTCGCCGTGCACCGTGTCCTCGAGGTTGAGCCCCACCGCCCCCGCCGCAAGCAGCCCGTCGACGATCCGCCCCGGGCTCTCGCCGTAGCCCGACTCGAGGTCGGCGGACACGGGGACGTCGACCGAGCGGGTGATCACCGCCACCTGTGCGAGCATCTGGTCCAAGGTGAGACCCTCGTTGTCGGGCGACCCCAGGGCTTCCGCTACCGGGTGGCTCCCGATGCTGAGGGCGGTGAACCCTGCCTCGACCGCCAGGCGCGCCGACCAGGCGTCCCACACCGTGGGCAGCACGACCGGCGTGCCCGGCCGGTGCATCGCCAGGAGCTTCTCCGCCATCTCGCTCAGGGACATGGGTTGCGCCTCCTCGATTCGTGGGTACCGCCGACCGGTTTGATGGCGCACCCTACGATGCCCCCGGTGACCACCGAGCCCGATCTCTTCGCCGCCGACCGTTCCGCCGCCCGGGCCGCGGTGGCGCCGCTGGCGGCCCGGATGCGCCCGGCGACGCTCGACGAGGTGGTGGGTCAGGAGCACCTGACCGCACCGGGTGCGGCGTTCCGGTCGATCGTGGAGACCGGGCCGGTGTCGATGATCCTGTGGGGCCCGCCCGGCACCGGCAAGACAACCCTGGCCCGGCTGGTGGCCTCGGCGTCGTCCGCCCGGTTCGAGTCGCTGTCGGCGACCTCGGCCGGGGTCCGTGACGTACGCGCCGTGCTCGAGGAGGCGGGGCGGCGGCTCGAGGAGGGCAGGGGCCGCACCGTCCTGTTCATCGACGAGATCCACCGCTTCAACAAGACCCAGCAGGACGCCCTGCTCCCCGGGGTCGAGGACGGGATCGTGGTCCTGGTGGGGGCCACCACCGAGAACGTGTTCTTCGAGGTCACCTCGCCGCTGGTGAGCAGGAGCACCCTGTTCCGCACCAACCCGCTCACCCCCGAGGCGGTGGCGGTCCTGCTCCGCCGCGCCGCCGACGACCCGGTGCGGGGCCTCGGTGGATCCCCTGCGGTCGGCGACGACGTCCTCGCCGTGCTCGCCGAGCGGGTCGGGGGCGACGCCAGGCTCGCTCTCAACGCCCTCGACATCGCCGCCCGCATCGCCGCCGGGCGCCGCCGGCCGATCACCGGGATCGAGATCGAGGAGGCCTTGCAGCGCCGCATCGTCCGCTACGACAAGACCGGCGACCGCCACTACGACGTGATCTCGGCGTTCATCAAGTCGCTGCGGGGGTCCGACCCGGATGGGGCGATGTACTGGCTGCACACCATGCTCGACGCCGGCGAGGACCCGGAGTTCATCGCCAGGCGGATGATCATCCTCGCCTCGGAGGACGTGGGGCTTGCCGACAGCCGGGCGCTGGGTATCGCCGTCGCCGCCTTCGACGCTTTGCGGGTGGTCGGTCTGCCCGAGGCGTCGTACGCCCTGTCACACGCCGCCGTCTACCTGGCGCTGGCCCCCAAGTCGAACAGCGTCGCTCGCGCCATCGGCGCCGCCAGGGATGCGGTGAACGAGACTCCGGTCGCCCAGGTCCCCGACCATCTGCGCAGCGCCGCCACCCCCGGGGAGCGCGCCCTCGGCCACGGCGTCGGCTACCGCTATCCCCATGACGACCCGGCCGGGATCGTGGCCCAGCAGTACCTCCCCGACGGAGCCGAGGACCTCATCGCCTACCGGCCCGGCACCCACGGGGAGGAATTGGGGTTGGCGGAACGGTTGGCTCGGATCGATGCCATCCTCGGCAAGGGCCGCCGCCGCTGAGATGCCCACCCCCTGCGATACTTCGCCGGTGGCTGTCCAATCGGCTCGGGTGATCGGCGCCCACCGCGGCGGCGTGGTTGGCCCCGATCGGCGGCCCGAGGAGGCCGGCCGTGCCTGATGTCAAGACGGCCTGGGGGCCACTCGGGGACCGGTTCGACGACTACGACGCCCGGATCACCACCACCCTCGCCCGGATAGGGGTCCCGGTCCTCCGCCTCGGTCTGGGGGTGGTGCTCCTGTGGTTCGGGATCCTGAAGTTCTTCCCCGGGCTCAGCCCGGCGCAGGACCTGGCCACCCGGACCATGGAGAAGCTGTCGCTCGGCCTGGTCACCCCCGACGTCGCCCTCCCCATCCTGGCGGCGTGGGAGACCCTGATCGGGCTCGGGCTGCTCACCGGCCGCTTCCTCAGAGCCACGTTGCTGTTGCTGGCGGTGCAGATGGCGGGAACGCTCACCCCGCTGCTGCTCTTCCCCGGTGAGGCCTTCACCTCGTTCCCGATCGCACCGACGCTCGAAGGCCAGTACATCATCAAGAACATCGTGCTGATCGGCGCCGCCCTGGTGGTTGGGGCCACCGTCCGAGGCGGGCGGCTGGTGCCGGAGACCGGCGACATCGACCAGCCGTCCGGGAACGGGAAACGGGAAGGTGGCCGCCGCACCGATTGAGCCGGCGGCCCGTTCCCGGGTGCG
>Ga0136619_10000077_pt1 | contig 32862 bp, 38 predicted proteins | sample AntDrymUQ3532106_2_FD_104807 | JGI IMG/M metagenome (GOLD analysis project Ga0136619, IMG submission 104807) | Polar desert sand microbial communities from Dry Valleys, Antarctica - metaG UQ353 (21.06) | ecosystem: Environmental > Terrestrial > Soil > Desert | place: Antarctica: Dry Valley...
GAGGTCGCTGGGGTCCAGCTGCGACTTGTCCATCGCCGTCTTCAGCCCGCCGCGCTCCACCGCCCGGTTGAACCCGACCCGGTCCAACAGCTTGGACAGGATCTTGGCGATGGCCTTGGCGATGAAGAAGCCGATCAACAGGATCAGCAGGAACCCGACCAGCTTGGGCAAGAACTCCAGGGTTGAACTCAGCGCTCCCTCCACTGACTGCCCAACATCAACCTGCGCGAGGTACATGGTCAAGTCTCCTCCAACGAACGACTATGGGATGGCCCTATGCCCGAACATGGCGCAGCGTAACCGACCGCCGCCAAAAGGACGCGTAGCGTCAACCGAGGGCGTTCAGGCGCCCGCCGCAGCGATCGGGGCGACTACCGGCGCGTGCTGGCGCTAGGCCGCGGCGTTCAGGCGATTGGCTCCAGATCATCGACGGCCAGGCGGATCCGCTTGTTGGCCCGGCCCTTGGACTCGGTCTTGGTGACACGGATGCGGCCCACCTCGGCGGTGCTGGCGACGTGGGTGCCGCCGTCGGCCTGCTTGTCCAGTCCGACGATGTCGATGACCCGCAGCGGGTTGACCGCGGCGGGGATGAGGTCGGCCTTGGTGCGGATCAGGGCGGGATCGGTGCTGGCCTCGCCGCGGTCGACGAAGGCCACCAGCACCTCGCGTGCCCGTTGAATCTCCTCGTTGACGCGACGCTCCGCCCAGGCGCCCAGCTCGGCGGACATCGCGTCGAGCTCGAAGTCCAGCCGCCCCTCGCCCGGCTTCATGTTCCCGCCGGTGACCGCCACCCCGTAGTCGGCCCAGATCACACCGCACAACATGTGCAGGGCGGTGTGGGTGCGCATCAGCTGGTGGCGACGCTGCCAGTTCAATGCGCCCGCGACTTCGGCCCCGGGCTCAGGCAGGGGGTCGCCGTCGCCCAGCCAGTGCCACAGCAGCGGGCCCTCACGGCCGACCTTGACGACGTCGGCACGGCCGTCGCTCCATCCCAGCTCGCCGAGGTCGTGGGGCTGACCGCCTCCTCCCGGGTAGAACGCGGTGCGGCCCAATGCCACCCGATGCTGTTGCGGGTCGTGATCGACGACGGCCGCCTCGAAGGTGCGCAGGTAGGCGTCGGTGGCGAACAGCTGCTCGGTGGGTCGCATGCCGTGCAGTATGCGCGTGCGGTGTGGGTCCGCCAGCCGGGGGTGTCACGGGCGTTTGCCGGCAGGCCGTTGTCCACAGGCGCCGACGATTGGCCGCTCCTGGCTTCTCGTCGCGCCCTACGGTCCTGGGCATGAACCGTCCCCGGCTGGCCCGTTGCCTGCGGTTGCTGTGCGTGCTGGCGGCCGAGGCGGCCGCTGTGGTGGCATTGGACCGCCTTGGCCGGGTGGCGTGGTTGGCCGTGGGCTGGCACGACCTGGCCGGCTGGCTGCGCGTCACCCCCGCCGAGGATGCCCTCGCGGCGGTGTTGCGCTCAGGGGCGTTGGCGGCCGCCTGGTGGTTGCTGGCCAGCACGGTGCTGTGCCTGCTGGCCCGGCTGTCGGGCCTTCGCGGCGCGGTCCGCCTGGCCGACGGTTTGGCGTTGCCGGTGGTCCGCCGCTTGACCCAGCGCGTCGCCGCGGTCGGCTTGAGCGCCGGGCTGATGTTGGGCCAGGCAGCGACGGCCGGTGCGGAGCCGGTCGTGGTGCCGCCCGACGCCCAGGCCGTGTCCACGATGGACGGTGACCGGTCCGGTAGCCAGGGCAACCCGCTGCCGCAGCGGGCGAGGTCGAGGTCGCCTGACCGTGCGCAGGGCAGCTCGCCGTGGCAGCGGTCGAGGTCGAGGTCGCGCGACGGTGCCGGTGACGACCGTGCGAGACCCAGGCCTGCCCGGCTGGTACCCGGCCGAGCGGCCCATCGACAGGCTGCCGCGACCGACCGCCGCGCCGCTCCGGTCTCACAGCGGGGGGACCATCGCCCAGCGGATCGCTACAGAGTTCGCGCCGGCGACCACCTGTGGGCGATCGCCCAGCGGCAGGTGGCGGTGGATGGTGCAGACGACTCGACCGCGGTGGTCGCGGACTACTGGCTGCGACTGGTCGAGGCCGCGACGCCGGTGCTGCGCTCCGGCGACCCCGACGTCATCCATCCCGGCGAGGTCATCACCTTGCCGCCGCTGCGACGACCCTAATCTCACCCGTTCCGGCGGGGTGGCCCGCGGCGCTGCAGTCCGTCGCTGAAATGGTTCGCCGCGCAGTGTCAGGGAGAGCCGCGGGGCGCCACGGTCGCGCGGACACTGATGCGCAGCGGGCCCTGATCGCTGGACATCAGGCGCAGCAGCGTCAGGTCGACCGACCCTTGCACGACCACGGTGACCTGGTCGCTGTCCGCAGTCGCCGAGAAGCCGGTCATCGCAGCGGTGTCAGACTGTCCCCGTACGCTGCGGGCGGCCAGGGACTCGGCGGCCGCGGGCTCTAGTCGGACGTTGCCGTGGTTGCGGAACGCGGCTTCGTCCAGAGCCGCCGCACCCGCGATGGCGGCGCTGTCGGCGATGCCGGCGAGCGCGCGCCGTTCGTTGAAGCCGCGCCACAGATCGATCGCCAGCCCGCCCATGGCGAGGATGATCAGCACAAGGCCGAGCAGCCACAGGGTGACGCTGCCCTCTTCAGAACTCACGGCAGGCTCCGGTAGGGATCGACGACTTCTCGGTGTGCGGTCGTGTAGGAGAAGCCAGCGACCTCGCCGAGCCCGGGGAAGCTGGTCGCCGGCATCTCGATCGACACGGTGGCGGTGACCACGTCGCCACGACGCATGCCTCCCGACATCCGGACGGTGATCGCCCGCGTGGGCAACCCGTGATTGGCCGCGATGCGGTTCGCGACCGTGCGGGCGATCGCGGGCGCCTGCTGGGGATCGGCGGCCACCACAACGCTGCGCGCCGCCTCCTGCGCCGCCACCCGGGCCACGGACTGGCGCTCCAGCCAGGTGGGCAGGAGCAGGACGAGCAGCGCCATGGGCAGGACCAGCAAGCCGATGCCAAGCGACAGCTCGACGGCGACGCTGCCCTGTTCGCACCGGACAGCGACGCTGCCCTGCCCGACCGCGGTGCGGTCCTGCGCCTGTTCGCACTCGACGTTGACGGGCGTCACCGGGCCGGCTCGGCGACGGCCTCGGCGGTCGTCGTGAACGACCAGCTTGGGACCAGCGGCGCCCACGCCGGGAAGGAAGCCTCCGCGCTCGCGGTGACCGTGCCGCCCTGGCTTTGACAACGCACGTCGACACCCTGGCCGAGGGAGCCCGACAACAGGTCACTCAGCACTGCGTCCGCCCTGGCCTGGCACTCGGCGGGCGAGGCGCCGGCGCGTGACCCGGCGCGCACACCCTCGTCGAGTGCGGCGCGCACCACACCACGCCCGTAGGAGAAGACCAGCAGGTTGCCAAGGCTGGCCAGCAGCACCAGGGACAGGCCCACGGCCAACAGGTACTGGATGGTCAGGAAGCCGTCCTGACCATCAGACCCCGAGCTGCGCACCGATCCAGTTGATGATGTCGACCCCCAGGCCTTGCAGCAACGCCCAGATCGCCACCAGGGCAGCGACGCCGAGCGCCGCGTTGCCCAGCAACTCCGCGGTGCTGAAGCCCTCTTCTTCATCGTGCAGTCGCTGCAGTCGGTGCATCGTGTCTCTCCATGGTCGGGGACGGCGCCGTCTCAGCGCCCTCCGAAGACGATTGACGGCAATGGCGCCGCCACGAACAGCAACATCACGGGCGCCAGCACGGCGATGATGGGTACGAGCATGGCGGCCCGGCGCTTGGTCGCGGTCCGTTTGAGCGCCTCCACACGCTCGCTACGAATCTCCTCGCTGAGGTCGCGCAACGCCTCGGCGAGGTCGGTGCCGTACTCCACGCCGCGTGACAGCAGGCGGTAGGTCCTCGCCGCGTGCGGCTCCGGCGTGGTCACCGCCGCCTGTTCCAGCGCCGCGGCGATCCGCCGGCCGCCGCGGTGGGCGTTGAGCACCTCGCCGAGCTCGTTGACGACGGCGCCGCGGCCACGTTCGACGACCCGCTGCAGGGCTTGCACCACACCACCGACGCGCACGCTCATGGCGAGCAGTTGGTTGACGGTGTACAGCTCGACCTGCATGCGCAGGCGCCGGTTGGAGATCGCCTTGTCGACCCGCGTCCGCTCCCGCGACACGCCGAACACCAGTCCCAGGCCGGCGCCCAGCAACACCGTGGCCGCGCCCTGCCGGGTGGCCAGGCCCACGCCGGCGAACAGCGCGGTCCACGTCACCGCCTGGCGCAGCTGCCGTAACCGGTAAGCCTGCAGACGACTGGTCACGGGTAGGTCGGCGTCGACGCCCGCCTGGCGCAGTCGCAGCAGCAGCGCCTCGTCGCCGGCGCGGTCGATGATCCGGCCAAGCCGCCCGGCGAGTCCGCTGACGAGGTTGCCGGTGAGCACAGCCACGCTGCTGCCGAGGTCGCTCCGCCGCGGCGCGACCACTTCGGGTGCGATGCCCAGCGCGGACCGTGTGGCTGCGGTGTAGGGCCGCACCCGAGCGGCCAGGCGTGGTGTCGGCGGGACGACCAGCCGCACGGCGAGGGCCGCGGCGGCCGCGCTGGCGATGGCTGCCAGCAGCGCAGCGACGCTCATCGCGCCGCCCTCCTGCGCCCGGCGAGGACCCGGGACTCCAATGGGTCGCGCGCCAGACGGTCGGCGATGGCCGCCCCGGCCAGGCTGAGCAGGGCCGCGACGGCGACCACGCCGAGACCGCTGGGCGACTGGTAGAAGTCGCGGAACGGGCCCGGCTTGGCGGTCAGGGTCAGCAGCACCAGCCACGGCAGCACGAACACCGCCCGCGCGTTGATCTTCTGCTCGAGCGCGTCGGTCGCAATCTGCTCCAGAGTGTGGACGTCTTGGGCGGTCGCGTCGGCCAGGTCGCGAAGGATGTCGCTGACGATGCGCCCGCCGCGTTCGTGGGCAAGGATCAGGATCTCCACGACGCGATCCGTCGTCGGGTCGGCCACCTCGGCCTTGACGATCTCCAGCGCCGTCACCATGCCGACCGTGCGCAGCAGGGCCGGGAAGCGGGCGAAGGCGAGCTGCAGGGCTGCGGGGCCGTTCTCGGCAAGGGCGATGACCGCCTGGGGTAGCGACATCCCGGCGGCGATGGCGGCGTGCATCTCCCGCAGGCCGTCTGGCCAGGCCTCCTGGACCGCACGCTGACGTCGGGTGCGCCTGCGAGCCAACGCCATCCGCGGCAGCAGGGCGGCCGACACCGCCGGCACCACCGCGACGACCGGGGTGTCGGTCACTGCCGTGACGGCCAGCGCGACACCACCGCCCAAGGTCAGGCAGGCCGCGGTGAAGCGACCTGGCGTGGTGTCGGCTCCCGCCTGCAGCAACCACTGCCGGCGGCGTGCGGCACGTTGGCCGCCGCTGCCGGTGCGCCGCCGTCGCAGTTGCGGTGCTCGACCGGTCGCCACGGCGCCGAGTAGGTAGACGGCAACCGCGGTCGCCAGCGCGGCCAGCAGCCTCATCGCGGCCAGCTCCCGCTCTCTAGCAAGTCGCGCACCGTCAGCTCGCGTGGCAGGGCGCGTTCGATGTGGTCGGTGGTCGGGGGCAGGATCCCCGTCCACTCCAGTGGTCCGCCGATGCGCTCGCGGGCAAAGATGGGCTCGGTCGAGAAGTCGTCGTGCAGCGACGGGACTACCGCGATGATCTCCATGACCTGGCGCCGCAGCCCGTGCGCCGGGTCCGCGCGGTTGGCGTCCTCGAGGTCGCAGTGCACGACCAGGTCGATCGCCGAGGCGAAGACCTTGCGCACGATCGGCTCTTGCACGTTCTCACCAGCCATGATCGCGGCGTTGACAAGGGCGTTGAGCGCGTCACGCGCGGAGTTGGCGTGGACCGTGCAGCTGAAGCCACAACCGGCGTTGACGGCCCGCGTCAGCTCGAACGCCTCCGAGCCACGCACCTCCCCGACGACGATGTGATCAGGACGCATCGCCAGCACGAACTTGACCAAGTCGCGCAGCGACACCTCCGCCGTTCCGTCCATGCCAGGCGGGCGCGCCTCATAGAAGGAGCCGTGCGCCAGCGGCACGTGCAACTCGCGGATTTCCTCGCAGCAGCGGATGCAGTGGCTGGACGGCGCGGCGGCGAGCAGTGCGGACAGCAGCGAGGTCTTGCCGGCGCCGGGCGGCCCGGAGACCAGCACGCCGCTGGTGGTCTGCATCGCCGCCCACAGCAGCCCTGCGGCGGCCGGTGTCAGCGTGCCTCGCTCGATCAGGCCGGGCAGCGTCTCACGCCGTAACGTGTGCCGCCGGATCGTGGCGGACAGCGCGTCGGCGACGGGCGGGATGGCTGCGGTCAGCCGCGCCTGTCCTTGCAAGACCCGTGCCTGCACCAGCGGGTTGCCCGCGTCCAGGTGGCGCTGCGTCCCACCCAGCAGCCGGTCGATCACCTGGCGGTTCTCGTCCTCGGTGGCCGGCGCGGACAGTCCCTGCAGGCGACCAGAGCTGTCGATGTAGGAGACACGGGCACCCTCGATGAACACCTCCTCCACGTCGGGGCGGGCCAGAAGCTCGGTCATCGGCCCGTATTCGGTGATGGAGCGCAGCAGCCGGGCCACCATGTCGGACGGGTCGCGCAGGGCGGCCCCGTCGCCGAGATGGGCACTGCGCTGGTAGCCCTCGACGGCTGTCACCACTGCCGCGCGTACACCGTCGACGTCGGCCGCAGGGTCGAGCCGGTCGCGTTCGATGCGACCGATGGCGTCGGTGCGGATGCGGTCGTATGCCCCTGGGGCGAGCACCGTCATCGGCGGCCTCCGACCCGCCGGCGCCCCGAGTCCTGCAATCCCAGCAGCGCTACCGCCAGCGGCTGCACAGCACGGCTGAACGGGCCGTCGCCGACCACGCCGCCATCCCATGCGGCCTGCATGACACGGGGGTCCTCGGGCAGGAAGGCCAGTTCCTCGGGATTCACGACGCGGCGGACCTCCCGCTCCACTTCGCCGCGGCGGAAGCGCGACCCGGGTGTGCGGTTGAACGCCACGCGCACCGGCGTGCGCGGAGCGATCGAACGGGCCTGCGCCAGCCAGCCCAACAGCCGTGCGACCCCCACGGGGCTTGGCAGGCCTACGCCGAGGACGCCGTCGGCGCGGGTGAGCAGCGCCCTACTGACGCCGTAACGGCTCGGGCCGTGGGCACCGAGGTCCTCCAGCCGGTGACCGACGTTGGCGATGACGTCGACGGGCATCAACAGCAGCCGCTCGATGACGTCGGTGACCTCGTTGGGCCGGACGTGCGTCCAGTCACGTGGGGCGCTCAATCCGGGCAGCACCGCAAAGCCGGCCTGTGTCGGGACGAGGCTGTCTTCCAGCAGACCGTCGTGGTGCTCGACCGCTGCCACGGCCGACCGCAGGTTCGGATAGGGACGGACGCCGAGGCGTTGGGCCAGCGCGGGGGCGGTCTCGTCGCCGTCAACGAGGACGGTGCGATGCCCGTACCTGCCCGCGGCCGCGGCCAGGGCCACAGCCACCTCTGTGGCGCCGCAACCACCCGGTGGCGCCCCGACCGCGATCAGGCGACCAAGCTTGGTCGCGGCAGGGGCGGTCGCCGGCTGGACCGGGTCCAGGGTCGCGATCATGCGGGTGAACTCGTCGGAGCCGGCATGGGTGGCCAGCGCGGCGATGACCTCGACGAACTCGCTGGCGGGCGCGTCGCGCGCGATGACCTCGTCGATGCCGAGATCCAGCAGCTCACCCTTGCCGGCAGCGTCGTCGCCGTCGTAGACGCCCAGAACCCGCCGGCCGAGCTGCTGGAGCTGGCTCACCAGATGCCGCGACAGAAACGAGGTCGTGTCGTCGGCGAGAAAGACGTCGCAGTGCTCGGCGAGAGCCTCGTGCGGGTGCAGGACCGTGGCGCGAACGCGGCCGCCGCCGTGGTCAGCGACGTGGCGATGCAGGCGCTGAGCCCATTCCCGTGGCGACGCGGCGAGGACGATCTGCGGCTCGAACACTCAGTCGCCCGTCCCCAGCGGCACGGCGGAGGCGGGCGTGGCACCAGTGGAGCGCACCACGTCGACCGACTCGGAGCGGATGGCCACGGCCAGCCGCAGCGCGGCGTCGGCGTCCACCGCCACCGTGATGCTGAAGCCGCCGACGCCGCCCAGTCCACCCGTCCCGCCTCCGGTGACGGCCAGCACCTCGGCACCGGTGAGCACGTAGGCGGCGCGATCCTCACTGACGTCGATGACGTCGACGCGGTCGCCTGCCCGCAGCGCACCCCCGGCGGCGTGGGCAGGGTCGACCGGAATGCTCATCGCGCGCTGCCCGTCGGGCGCGGCGCTGCTGCGCAGGTCGCTGCGGCGCAGCACGTCGCCGACCTGCAGGTCGCGAACGGCGACCCAGTCACTGCCGCCGGCGGCTGCGGCCTCGGTCACCAGCGAAGCCTGCAGGGAACGACCGATGCCGAGTGGTTCATAGCGCAGCGCGTCGGCCGTCAGCGGCTGCCCGGCGGCGACCGGGGCCGCCACGACGGCGACGCCCACCCGTTCGTTACCCGACCGCAGCGCCACCAGGTTGAACAGCCCCGCCACGATCGCCGCCACCACCATCAGGACGTGGCCGGCCGACAGCCGACCCAACCAGGACTTTCGAGGGGTCACGGGCTCGTCGGTAGACACGCCGGACCCACGCGACAACTCAGTGACGGCCACACTCCCCCCTTTGGTGGCGGCAACAGCCTCGGGACCGTAGACAAGGTCGTGCGGCACCACAAGAGTGCATTTCTATGCCTGTGGATACCGCTCGAACCGTGTCAACGCTGCTTGGCAGGCGACAAGATGGCCCAACACTCGCCAGTGTGGACAACACCATGTTGCTGCTGTCGACGTCTGCTAGCGTCGGTCAACATGGCTGACGATCGCGACGACTACCCACAGGTGCTGGACGCCGCGCAAGTCGCGCGGTTGTTGCAGCTCAACATCGATTACGTGCGCAAGTTGTCGCGCGAGGGCGTCCTGCCGGCGCACCGGCTGGGCCCCCAAGGGCGCACCTTCCGCTACCTCAAAGACGAGATTCTCGACTGGCTGCGTGGCCAGCCCGTTGGCGACCCGGACGCGCCGCGGATTGTCTCCCCGGCGACGTCAGGTCAGGACCGGTAGCACCCAAACGAGCCTGGTCAGCGGGATGAACCAGCGGCTGCCGCTCGGCTCGTCGACCACCACGTGGTCGGTGGCCACGGCAGCCAGTCGAGCGACCAGCGCGTCATCCGGCGACGTGATGCCCAGCTCCAGGGTGGCGCCGACCGCCTCGTGCTCTCCCAGCCGGGCCTTGAACGACGCCGGCCCGCCCCGTCCGACGCCACCCCGGCGGTGCCGGGTGAGCACCTGCCAGATGGTCGCGTCGCCGACGTGCAGGTCCACGGTGCCCAGCCGCGTGCGCAGGCAGGCGAGGTCGCCGGCGGCGTGGACCAGCGTCCCGGCGAAGCGCCGTCCCGCGGCGTGCACCGCGACCTCGTCCCCGCGGTGGAGCAGCTCCAAGGTGACACCGGCGAGATCGCGGCCGCGTAGCAGGTCGCGAGCCGCCAGCTCCTCGTAGGCCTCGTCCTCCGCCCGGTCGTCGGGGTCGCGGCGGCTCATCCGGCGAGTCTGGCACGCACGGGCGGGCCACGGCGACCCGCAGGGCCGGCGTCGGTGGACCGGAGCGGGTGGGGTTGGCGATCAGCTGGGAGCGATCAGCCTCGGAGGCGCATGCGCGGCTCGCACAGCTTGAACCCGCCACGCTGCGAGGCGCGGTAGTCATAGCTGCGGCCCTGCGCCTCCAGCACCACCTGGTAGCCGTCCACCAGTGCCTGGGTGTACTGCTGGCCCGGCTGTGGGCAACCCAGCGACCCGTCGGAGAACGTCTTCGCCTCGGCGCTGACCACGCGTACGGCTTCCGCGTCCACGCCGCTGCGCGCGGCGACGTCGGCGGTCAGCTGCTCCAGTAGCTGGGTGGGCACCATGGCGGTCTCCTCGGTGGCAGGTGGCGTCGCGGCTGGCGTCGGCGTCGCGGTAGCGGTCACCGTCGGCCTGGGCTCGGTGCCCACTTGCGCCGCCGGACCGGCGGCCGCGCAACCTGCCAGCAGCAGCACCGCGCCGACCAGCCACCCCGCAGACGCAGACTTTCGGCAGCTTCCCACGTGTCCCTCCCCGTTGTCCGTGGCTGGTTGGACGCCGTGGGAAGGCGGCGAGTTCCGTGGGTCAGCGTAGGTGGCGGCGCAAGAAGTCGATGGTGGCGTCCCAGGCGTCGTGGTCGGCCTGCGCGGCGTAGGTGGCGGGCGCGTCGGCGTTGGCGAAGGAGTGCTGGGTACCGGGATGGGCCGGGTGCTCCACGCTGCCGCCGGCGTCGGCCACGGCGGCGAAGAACCGCTGCGGCGCTTCGGGGGAGCCCCAATCGTCTTCCTCGGCGAGGTGGATGAGCGCCGGCGCGCGCAGCGGAGCGAATTCGTCGTCGCTGAGGATCGCGTAGTAGCCGACGACCGCGTCGACCTCCTCCTGGGTGGCCACCAGCAAGGCCAGGTCGCCGCCCATGGAGTAGCCGAGCAGGCCCACCCGGTCGGGCGCCACCGCTGCGTGGAGGCGAAGGTAGGCGACGGCCGCGCGCAGCTGACGCAGCGCTCGGTCCCTGTCCAGCTCGTCGAGCCACGCCTCGGCCTGGGCGGTGTCGGTGGTGGTGCGACCGTCGTACAGGTCGACCGCCAGCGCCACAAACCCGGCGGCGGCCAGGTCCTGGCAGCGGCTGTGGACATGGGGCAGCGGCCCGAACCAGTCGTGGATCACCACGACCCCAGGTCCCTTGCCGCCCTCGGGGAATGTCAGCCGTGCGGGCACCTGGCTGTCGTGCTCGCCGATGGCCACCGTGTCGTCCATGCCGCCTCCACCGCGCCGGGTGCGTCAGGTTATCCGGTCGCGAAGATGGGCCCGAGATCGGGTGCGGTTACCGAGGAGCGAAGAATGATGCCGGACAAGTCCGCGGTGCGGCGTGCCCTACGCGGACGCTATCCCTGACTGGACCACCCCGACCTGGGGCCTGCCGCGGTCGAGGCCGGTGAGTGCGACCGTTGCGGCGCCGAGGCCAGGCTGGTCCCGACCTGTGGACCGAGCCGCCGTGCCCCATCGCGTCCGCGCGCTACCTGAGGCCAGTTCCGTGCCCCATCACGTCCGCTCGCTACCTGAGGCCAGTTCCGTGCCCCACCGCGCCCGCGCACCCGTGGAGGTCGGCCCGATCTGTTTGGGGCGCCGTTGTGCGGCAGCCCTCGGAGCAGACGCCTGGTGTGACGGCCACCGCCAGGAGGCGGCCGAGGCGTTGGCCTGGCTGTCCATGCTGCCCGCGGAGGCCGACGACGTGGCGCGGCTGTGGTGGGTCGCGACCGGAGAGGTGCGCCTCGACCCCGCTCTGGTTAGCACCGCCGTGGCGCGTCTGGGCCTTCCCGCTACCTCAGTAACCGACTAAGCAGTGTCAGGTAACCGTGTCATCCTGGCTGGGTGGACGCTGACCCTGGCTTGTTCGGCCCCGACAGCGTCACCTGGCAGCTGCACGCCGACCCGGCCGTGGCCTTCGGTGGCCTCCGCGCCCTGATGCTGCAGACCTTGCACCCACTGGCGATGGCGGGGGTTGCGCAACACTCCGACTTCCGCGACGACCCCTGGGGCCGGCTGTTCCGGACCGCCGACTACGTCGGGGTCATCACCTACGGGACCACCGACGAGGCGCACCGCGCCGCGGCTCGGGTGCGCGGAGTCCACCGGCGGCTGCGGGGTGTTGAGCCCGAAAGCGGTCGCCGCTACCGGGTCGACGATCCTGCACTGCTGCTATGGGTTCACTGTTGCGAGGTCGACTCGCTGCTGGCGGCCCACCGCCGTTGCGGCGCGCCGCTGGCACGCGGTGCTGACGACGCCTACGTCGCCGAGCAGGTCCGTGCCGCGGCGCTGGTCGGGCTGACCGCAGCCCACGTGCCGGCCAGCACCGCCGACCTGCGCGACTACTTCGCCGCGGTGCGACCGCAGCTGCACACCACCGCCGCCGCACGCGAGGCCATGCGCTTCCTGCTCGGGCCGCCCCTGCCCCTGCAGGTGCGCCCAGCCTGGATCGGGTTGGCCTCAATCGCCTTCGGGATGCTGCCGCGCTGGGCCCGCGCCCGCTTCGGGTTGACCGGCTGGCTGACCGCTCATCCCGGCGCGGACCTGGTGACGGGGATGGCGGGGCGCAGCCTGCGCTCGGCGGTGCAGCTGGCGCCGCGACGGCTGTGGGAGTCACCGGCCCGGCGCGCCGCCGAGCAGCGGCTGGCCGCCGCCAACGCCGCCGTGGCCTGCCGAGCCTGACCCCGCAGCAAGACCCGGGGCCGAAGCCCGCCTCGCTAGCATCGCCGGTGATGTCACTTTCCGTCTGTGTCTACTGCGCCTCCTCTGACTCGGTCGCTCCGCCGCTGCGGGTCGTGGCGGCCGACCTCGGCCGTGCCCTGGCAGCCGAGGGCTGGTCGCTGGTCTACGGCGGCGGGAACGTCGGGTTGATGGGGGAGGTCGCCCGCGCCGCGCTGGCCGCCGGCGCGCACGTGACCGGGGTCATCCCGCACCGCCTCGCCGATCGCGAGATCGCCTTGGAGGACGTGACCGAGCTGCTGCGCACGGACACCATGCGCGAGCGCAAGGCATTGATGGACGACCGCAGCGACGCCTTCGTGGTGCTGCCAGGCGGCATCGGCACGCTCGAGGAGTTGGTGGAGATCCTCACCCTCAAGCAGCTCGGCTACCACGACCGGGCCATCGTGGTCCTGGACGCGGGCGGCTATTGGGACCCGTTCCTGGCGCAGCTGGACCGGATGGTGGAGCTGGGGCTGGCGGCGTCGTCGCTGCCGGGCCTGCTCGACGCCACCCACGACGTGGCCGAGACGGTCGCCGCGATCCGCCACTACCGCCCGCGCCGGGGTCCGGCCGACGATGCCGAGCAGGTCGAGGCCGTCGAGGCGCCCCGCTCCTAGCAGCCTGTGCAGGGCGACAGGTAAGCGATCAGCTCGCGCATCGTCGGGGCCAGCGGATGGGGAGCGGGACTCGAGCCCGCGTACAGGGTGTAGCACTATCTATCAAGAGTGATACACTCAGGCGATGCCTACCACCCGTCCTCGTCACTTCGTGACGGAGACCGACGACCTCGCCGACGCCCTGGATGCGGCTGCCTCTCGCTGGCCCGGTCTGAGCCGTCCGCAGTTGCTGGTGCGCTTGGCGCTGGAGGGTCACCAGGCTGCGCAACGGGCGCATGACGAGCGGCGCCGCCGCAGACTTGCGGCCGTTCGGCAACACAGCGGAATCCTCACCGGCGCCTACGGACCCGACTACCTGCAACAGCTGCGCGAGGAGTGGCCGGCGTGATCGTGCTCGATGCCAGCGTTCTCATCGCTTACCTTGACGGTGAAGACAGCCACCATGGGGCAGCGGAGACGCTGCTTACGCGCGCGATCGATGACGACCTCGCTGCCAATCCGCTGACGCTGGCGGAAGTGCTGGTTGTGCCCGCCCGGGAGGGCCGCATGGATCTCGTCCTGGCCGCTCTTCGCGACCTCGAGGTAGAGGCGCTGCCGTTTCCCGCCGACACAGCCGTCCGACTCGCCCAGCTACGCGCGAGTTCGGGGCTGAGAATGCCGGATTGCTGCGTCCTGCTCGCCGCTGAGGACGCAGGCGCGCGTGTCGCGTCGTTTGACGGCCGGCTCGCACAGGCAGCGCAGGACCGTGACCTCCTGGTCCTCCGCCGTTGAGCACGCCCTCCGTTCAGCGCCGCCAGCGAAACGTCATGCGCCGTCGGCTGTCGCAACAGCCACCTCGCCAGCGATCCACTCTTGTCTGTCTCACTCCACACCGGTCGGGTGCGCTATCGCCTGCGGGGCTACATGAGCGCTGTCCACAGCCTGGCCCACATCGCTGTCGGGGGCGTCACAGGGTGCGGGTACGGTGCCAAGCAGCTGGGTTGGTGCCCGGGTTGGTGTGGATGACGGGCGATGGTACGGTTTACAGCCCTACCACCGTCCTGCTCCTGGCGGGGCGCGTCGCAACGCGCCCGACAGCAGGGGCCACTCGACCACAGGATGGTCCATTGCGCACGTACGAACTCATGATGATCACGAACGGCTCGCTCGACGATGCCGCCGTGTCCAGCAGTGTTGATCGCTTCACCAAGTTGATCGCCGACCAGGGCGGCACGGTGGACAGAGTCGACCACTGGGGCAAGCGCCAGTTCGCCTACGAGATCCAGCACATGAACGAGGGGTACTACACGGTCGTCGACCTGCAGATCTCCTCTGAAGGGTTGCTGGAACTCGAACGGCAGCTGCGGCTGGCCGATGAGATCGTCCGGCACAAGGTCGTTCGTCCAGGTGTGCGAACCAAGCGTGTGTAGGACTTCGCGCAACGACCAAATGGAGGACTCGTGGCGACTGACAACGTGATCACCATCGTCGGCAATCTGGCCGACGATCCCGAACTGCGCTACACGCCCGCCGGCGCCGCCGTGGCCAACATACGGGTGGCGGTCAACCAGCGCTTCTTTAACAAGGAGACCAACCAGTGGGATGACCGTCTGGACGGTTTCTTCACGGTCAACGTGTGGCGTGACTACGCGGAGAACGTCGCCGACTCGCTGCACCGCGGCACCAGGGTGATGGTCACCGGCCGGCTGCGCAGCCGCTCGTATGAGGACAAGGACGGCCAGACCCGCTGGGTCACCGAGATCGAGGCCGACGAGGTCTGCCCCAGCCTCAAGTGGGCAACGGCCAAGATCGAAAAGATGAACCGCGGCGGCAGTAACCGCGGCGGCGGCGGGCAGTCCGACACCAGCTGGAGCGGCGCACCAGCGCCGACGCAGGCGCCCGCAACCGAAGACGTTCCCTTCTAGCCTGCCCCGATTTCGTCGCTTCCCCAGGAGAGCTGTGATGGCGCAACGACGCAACGAAAAACCAGCTAAGCGCAAAGACTGTTACTTCAGCAAGAACAAGATCGAGTACATCGACTACAAGGATGTCGCGCTGCTGCGCAAGTTCGTGTCCGACCGCGGCAAGATCCGCTCGCTGCGGGTCACCGGCACGACGCCGCAGTACCAAAAACTGGTCGCCCAAGCGGTCAAGAACGCCCGCGAGATGGCGCTACTGCCCTACACCACCCGCTAGCCCTAGGAAACGGCTCGTGAAGGTCATCCTCAAGCAGGACGTCGACAACCTCGGCGGGGCCGGTGACGTCGTGGACGTCGCCGACGGCTACGGCAACAACTACCTGATGCCGCGCAATCTCGCGATGCGTGCCACAAGGGGAGCACTCGCCGACGCCGACGCGATGCGAGCCGCCCGCGGCAAGCGTGAGGCCCGCAACCTCGGGGAGGCCCAGCAGCTCAAGGCACGCCTCGAGGCCAAGCAGGTGTCCATTCCGGCCAAGGCCGGCGAGGACGGCACGCTGTACGGCTCGGTCGGTAACACCGCCGTCGCCGCTGCGGTCAACCAGCAGCTCGGCGTGCCGATCGATCGCCGCCGCATCCCGCTGGAGCGGCCCTTCAAGGAGCTCGGCGAGCACGAGGTTCCAGTTCGCATCCATCCCGAGCTGACCGCCACCCTGCGGGTGGCGATCGTCCGCGGCACCTAGACCGCTCCGCCAACCACTGCACCACCCACGACCCTCGCCACAACCGGGCGGGGGTCGTTCGCGTTGTGTATGCCCCACCCAAATTTCAGCTGTGCCGCCTGCCCGGCCAGGTGGGTGCGTGTTCGGTCGTGGGCGTCCGCTACGGCACCCGGTCGGACCCTGCGGGGCTCGAACAGCGAGGGTAGGTGTGCGCTCCACGCGCACAGCCCGAAAGTGCTCATCTGTGAATTCACGCGCGCCCATCCACACGGTTGTCCACGACCCGCGCGAGGCCGTCCACAGCACGACCGAGTCCTGCACACCCCGCCAGCGCCTGTCCTCCAACGGCGGTCGAGTTATCCGCAGCAATGCTCAGTCACGGCTCGCGCGGAGCCTTCGTCGTGTCGCACCCCCGACGTAGCGTGCCAGGGATACCTCAGCAAGGAGCGGAGAACGTGGCGAGCCGGGCAGAAGACCTCGATCCCAACGCGCGCGTGCGCGCGTTGCCCGGGACACCAGCGGCCGCCCGCTTCGATCGGGTGCCGCCGCACAACCTCGACGCAGAGGTCAGCGTGCTCGGCTCGATGCTGCTGTCGCGCGACGCCATCGCCGAGGTCAGCGAGCTGGTTGGGCCCGAGGACTTCTACCGCGGCGCCCACCGCACGATGTTCGAGGCGGCCCGGAACCTGTACGACCGGGGCGAGCCGGTCGACCCGGTGACGGTGGCCGACGAACTGGAACGTCGCGGCACGCTCGGCGATGTCGGCGGGGTCGTCGGCATCGACGACATCGTGCGCAGGGTGCCCGTTGCCGCCAACGCCCTGTACTACGCGCGCATCGTCGCCGACCAGGCCTTGCGCCGGCGGCTGATCGAGGCGGGCACCCAGATCGCCGGCCTCGGCTATGAACCCGAGCAGGGGGTCACCGAGGCGGTCGACGCGGCCGAGCAGGTCATCTACAAGGTCGCCCAGCGCGGCAACCTCGGCGACTTCGTGTCGATGAAGCAGTTGGTGACGGCGAGCTTCGATCTCATCGAGAAGCTGCACGAGAACAACTCGTCCATCACCGGGCTGGAGACGGGGTTCAAAGACTTCGACGTGCTGACCGCCGGGTTGCAGCCGTCGAATCTCGTGATCATCGCCGCCAGGCCGGCGATGGGAAAGTCCACGCTGGTCACGAACCTGGCCACGCACGTCGCGGTGGAGTCGCGACAGCCCGTGGTGATGTTCTCGCTGGAGATGTCGCAGATGGAGCTGGTGCAGCGCATCCTCGCGGCTGAGGCCCGAATCCCCTCCGATCGACTGCGCACGGGTCGCTTGGAGGAGCCGGACTGGCCGAAGCTGTCGCAAGCCATGGGGCGATTGGCCGAGGCGCCGCTGTACATCGACGACACCCCCGGGATCAACCTGATGGAGATCCGTTCCAAGTGCCGCCGGCTCAAGCAGAAGCACGGCCTCAGCCTGGTCATCGTCGACTACCTGCAGCTGATGCAGTCCCACCGCCGGATCGAAAACCGGGTGCAAGAGGTCTCCGAGCTCAGCCGGGGATTGAAGATCCTCGCCAAGGAGCTGGACCTGCCGGTCATCGCGCTGTCGCAGCTGTCGCGCAAGCCCGAGGACAGGGCCAGAGACGACCGTCGCCCCCAGCTGGCTGACCTGCGCGAGAGCGGCTCCATCGAGCAGGACGCCGACCTGGTGGCGTTCATCTACCGCGACGAGGTCTACGACCCCGAGTCCGCGCACAAGGGGGAGGCCGAGCTGATCGTCTCCAAGCACCGCAACGGGCGCCTGGACACCGTGCGGTTGTCCTTCATCGGGCAGCACTCACGATTCGCCAACATGGCTCGGGGACCCATGCCCGGCCGAGGTGGGCCGCTGTAGTCGCTTGGAACTCCTGGTGTCGCGACGGCGTCGAACGACCGAACCGCAGCCGCTCGCCTAAGGAGGACCTCATGTACCGCTCACCTGTCGCCTGGTTGTGCCTCTTGCTCGTGTTGGCAGCTGGGTGCAGCGGCGGAGGCGGAGCCGGGAGCGGCGCGTCGCTGGAGGAACAGGCCGCAGGCGGAGCAGAGGCTGGAGCGGATGAGAGCAACCGAGGGCAGGACAGTACGGGCGGCAGCACGGCCGGCGAGCTCGCCGAGGGCTCAAGCAACGGCAGCATCTGGCAGGCGCTGCCGGTGGCCGCCACGGGCGAGCGGGTCATCAAGGACGGCACCATGGTGCTGGAGATCGAGGAGGGCGCCTTCGACACGGCCTTCGCCGAGGTGGTCACAGCCAGCGAGCGTCTCGGCGGCACGGTGGTGGCGACGACCACCGACAACAGCGTGGGTCGCCCCCCAGCGGGCACCGTGACCGTGAGGGTGCCCGCCGACGAGTACGAGCAGTTGCTGCTGTCGATGCGCGACGTTGGCATCGTGCGCAACCGGCGCATCAGCTCCGAAGATGTGTCCACCGAGTACGTTGATCTGCAGTCCAGGTTGCGCCAGCAAGAGGCGCAGGAACGCTTCTACCTGGGGCTGTTGAACGACGCGCGCGACGTCGAGGACGCGATCGCGATCCAACAGCAGTTGCAAGGCCTGCAAACTGACATCGAGCGCATCAAAGGACGGCTGCAGTTCATCGACGACCGCACCACCTTCTCCACCCTGACTGTGGAGCTGTACGAGCCGGGCGGGGCCCCGATCACCGAGCCGCCGTCCGGGCCGAGTCTGGCCGCCTCCTGGCTGCGGGCGCGTGAGGCCTTCGTGGCGGTAGTCGGTGCGGTGTTGGTGACCACGGTCTCGCTGCTGCCGCTGCTGCTGATTGCCGCGGTTGCCTGGGCAGTGTGGCGCTGGTCTCGACGGCATCCGTCCACCCTTGGCGCTCACCCAGAGTGAGGCGGATCTCTGCGTAGCACGGGCCGTAGGATGCGCCGATGAGCACCGCACGCGCCGACCGGGTCGACCGCAGCGAACTGTTGGCGTTCATCACGCCGCGGCACAAGGCGGTCCTGACCACCGTTCGCGGCGGCGGGCGCCCGCAGCTGTCACCCGTCGCCATGGGCGTCGACGAGCAGGGCCGCATCGTTATCTCGACCTACCCGGAGCGGGCCAAGACCGCCAATGCCCGCAAGGACGCGCAAGTGTCGGTGTGCGTCCTGTCCGACGACTGGGACGGCGCCTGGGTGCAGGTCGACGGCCACGCCGAGGTCCTCGACATGCCTGAGGCACTCGAGCCATTGGTCAGCTACTACCGGGTCATCTCCGGCGAGCATCCGGACTGGGACGACTACCGCCAGGCCATGCAGCGCCAGGACAAGAGCCTGATCCGCGTGACGATCGAGCGCTGGGGCCCGATCGCGACGGGCGGCTTCCCCCCGCGCCTGACGCAGTAGCGCTCAAGCAGTGCACCGTATCTGCCGCTACAGGGTCGGTTTGAAGACCATCGCCCAGACCACCGACAGCAGGATCAACACGTTGATCAGGTTGTAGGTCCGCAGCCGTGCCTGCAGCGCCGACATCCGGGCCGGGTCCGGATCATCGCTTTCGCTGAGCTCGTTCAGCTGGTGGCCCAGCCGTGACAGCAGGGCACCGCCGAGGGCCATGGACACGACCATGCCGAGCAAGCCGTAGGCGATCCACAGCTGTTCGAAGCCGATCCGGCCCACCACCACCATCACGATCCCGGCCACGAGGGTGATCACCGCGGCCGGTCCAACCACCGACTGTCCGTAGAAGGCGGCTTGGCGGCCGAGCGCGGCCGTCGCGGCGACATTGCGCTCGCGAGCGAGGCGCGCCGGGATCACCATCAGGGCGACCACGCCGCCGAGCCAGACGATGACGGCGACCACGTGCAGGAACTTGAACAGGTTGTAGGTCGTGTACACAGCGTCTCCCGACCCGGGCTTGCGGCAACGAACGGTTCCAAGCCGCAACGATTACGCGACGCTACCTACGACCGGTGCCGACCGCCAGTGATCCACCCGCACGGCAGGTCACCAGCGGGCGCGGTTGCCTTCCTGTTGTGGCAGCTGGGGGGCGAGCGGCGCCGCAATCCCAGCGACCGACGTGCCTGCCGGCCGCGACGGTTCCCAGTGGTCGGCGAGCTAGCGCGCCGCTCGGGCGTGCGGCCGGCGGTGCTGCCGGCTCGGCTTGTGCGGCGCTTTGCGCGCCGGCTTGGCGCTGGTGTGCGGACGCTCGGGCACTCGCGCGACGATCGGCTTGGGCCGGAAGTCGGTCGGTAGTTGCTCGAGCGCCACGCGGTCGACCCCGCTGGGCAGGGACAGCGCCCGCTGCAGGCTCTTGACGTCGCGCACCTTGTCCGGCGGCACCAGCGTCAGGACCAGTCCCTTGGCTCCCGCGCGTCCGGTGCGCCCCGAGCGGTGCACGTAGTCCTTACCCGTCTCCGGCGGGTCGAAGTGAACCACGACGCCGACGTTGTCGACGTGGATCCCCCGCGCGGCCACGTCGGTGGCCACCAGCGCGTGCACGCGCCCCGCCATAAAGTCGGCCAGGGCCCGGTCGCGCTGGCCCTGCGAGCGGTTGCCATGGATCGCGACCGCTCCCACCCCGTCGCGTTGCAACTGGCGTGCGACACGGTCGGCGGCGTGCTTGGTCCGGGTGAAGACGATGGCGGGCGCCACGCTGCGCACGACGTCGCCGGTGACATGCACGCGCGCGGCGGCCTCGGTGTGCCAGAACAAGTGGCGGACGTCGTTGCGTTCCTCGGTGGTCTCGGCCAACTCGTGGCGGATCGGGTTGCGCTGGTAGCGGCGGATGAGTACGTCCACGTCGCCGTCGAGGGTGGCGGAGAACAGCAAGGTCTGTCGTTGGCGCGAGGTGGCGTCGAGCAGGCGCTTGACCTCCGGGAGGAAGCCCATGTCGGCCATGCGGTCCGCTTCGTCGACGACGACGAAGTCGACATCGGCCAGGTTGACGTCCTTGCGCCGCACGAGGTCGGCGAGGCGGCCGGGGCAGGCCACCGCGATGTCGATCCCCTGGCGCAGCCGGCGCTGGTCACGGCTGATGGACATCCCGCCGTAGAAGGTCGCTACGGAACGGTCGAGGGGTTCCGCCAGCTGGCGAAGCTCGGCGGACACCTGCGCCGCCAGCTCTCGGGTCGGCACCAGGACCAGGCCGCGAGGGCGTCCGCGCGTGCCCTTGCCGATCTTGGCCGCCATGGGGATCGCGAAGGCAAGCGTCTTGCCCGACCCGGTGGGCGCGCGGCCACATAGGTCGCGTCCGGCCATCGCGTCGGCGATGGTCAGCGCCTGGATCGGAAAGGGATTGGTGACCCCTCGCTTGGCGAGGAGACCGGCGATGCGCGCGGGCACGCCGAGGTCGTTGAAGGTGGTCAAGCTGCTACTCCTGTTCGAGCGCTTGTGCTCGAAGACGGTGAGCGCGCCAGGCGCGCATGGGCGAACACGCCCGAAAACGAGGAGAGCGGCTCATGCCACGAGGTCGAGTTCGGCGTCCGGAGGGCGTCGCCGTGAAACGGTCGCCGCGCCGGTGCGCGCATTCAACGGCGAAGTTCGCGACGCCGTTGCCCTCACTGTAGCGAGTCCTGCCAGCGAGTCGCGTACCAGGCGTTGTACCCCTGGACCGCGCAGCCAGCGAGTCGCGTACCAGGCGTTGTACCCCTGGACCGCGAAGCCCAGGGGTTACGGTGAGCTGAGTTACGGTGCGCCGATGTTCCCGGGATTCGCAATGGGGCGCCCGTGACCGCCGACGACGGGCCGGTCCAGCTCGGCCACGCACCGTCCGGTCTCGGCCGCGACTTCTGGTGGCTGTGGACCGCCTCCGCGACCTCCAACCTGGGCGACGGCATCCGCCTGACGGCGCTACCGCTGCTGGCCGCCGCCATGACCGCCAATCCCACGGCGGTGGCCGGCGTCACGGCGGCGACCTACCTGCCCTGGCTGCTGTTCGGCCCCGTCGGCGGAGCGATCGCCGATCGCAGCGACCGGCGGCGGATGATCATCGCCGTGCAGGTGGCCAGGGCGGCCTGCGTCGGCGTGTTCGCCGTGTCGCTTGCGGCGGGCGGAGCCTCGTTGCTGGCGCTGTACGCCGTCGCGTTGTGCATCGGCCTCGGTGAGGTCGTCGTGGACGGTGCCTTGCAGGCAGTCATCCCGCTGGTGACCCCGCGCGACCGTCTCGACGCCGCCAATGGCCGCATGGGCGCCGCCGAGCTTCTCGCCAACGAGTTCCTTGGCGGGCCGGTCGGTTCGCTGCTGTTCGCCCTCGCCGCGGCGTTGCCCTTCGCCATCGACGCACTCACCTTTTCATTGGCAGCGGTGGCGTTCACGCGGGTCAGCGCCCCGCAGGTGCGGGGTCGTCCCACCACGTCGACCAGTCTGTTCGCCGACGTGCGCGAAGGGGTGCGATGGCTGTCGCGCCACCGCCTGCTGCGCACCTTCGCGGTGGCGATGGCGGTGACCAACCTGGGCTACGCGGCAGGGTCGTCGATGCTGGTGCTGCTGGTGACCGACACCTTCGAGGCCAGCGGCATCGCCTTCGGCCTGCTGTTGTCGGGGGCGGCCGCCGGCGGTTTCGTCGGCACCTTGCTGGCCGAGCGGGCGGCCAGCTGGCTGGGACGAGGCCGCGCGATGGGCGTCACCCTGACGATCGGCGCGGTGCTGTTCCTCGCGGTGGCCGTCGCCCCCACCATCTGGGTCGCCGCCGCGGCCTGGACGCTGATCTCGCTGACCACCGGTGCCTTCAACGTCATCGGCCGCTCCCTGCGCCAGACGATCATCCCCGACCGGATGATCGGCCGGGTCATTGGAGCCTTTCGAGTGCTGGGGTACGGCGCCGTGCCGATCGGGGCGCTCGGAGGTGGGGTCATCGCCACGGCCTTCGGCATCCGCGCGGCATTCGCCGCGGGCTTTGTGATCAACCTGCTGGCCGCACTGCTGTTCGCCCGGGTGGCCACGGAGCGAGCCGTGGCCGATGCGGTCGCCCGAGCGGCCTCGATATCGGGCCACGACGGCGTGCAACCTCCTGCGCCGTAGGCCCACGTCGCCCTGGAGGATGCCGGCCGGCGTTGCAGAATGGCGCCAGCAAGACGAAGCGGAGCCTTGATGACCAGCCAGCCCACGGCCGAGCGCAGCGAGTCCCGGACCCGCCGGCCGCTGGTCGGACGCCAGGTCCTGCATGGGCCAGCGTGGTTCGCCGTGCTGGCGCCACCGCTGGTGCCCGTTGTGCTGTGGCTCAGCTCGGACGCTGTGTCCGTGGCGTTCGCGGCACCGGCGGGAGCGCTGCGCAGTGCGGCGTTACTGGCGGGCCTGTGTGGCTATTCGGCGTTCGCCACCAACCTGGTGCTCAGCGCCCGCTGGCCCGCGGTCGAGCGCTTGTTCGGCGGCCTGGACCGCATGTACCGGTTCCATCGTCGTCTGGCCGCCGCGGTGGCCGCGCTGCTCGTCGCCCATGTGGCGCTCGTGGTCGGCTCGCAGGCTGCCACGCCCGGCGCGAGCGTGGCTGGGCTCCTGCTGCCCGACGCGGGCTGGCGGGTCTTCGCAGGCGTGCTGGCCTTCGCCGGCTTCGCCGCAATCCTCACGGTGACGCTGCTCGGCCGGTTGCGTCATGAGCCGTTCCTGCGGGTGCACCGGGTCTTCGGGCTCGTCTTCGCCGTCGGCGCGCTGCACGCACTGCGGGTGCAGGGGATCGGGTCGCAGATCCGCTTCCTCGACGGGTACCTGCTGGTGCTGACCGCCGCGGCGATCGCGGGCTGGATCTACCGCTCGGGGTTGGGGCGGACCCTGGTGCGGCGCAACTTCTACCAGGTGGCGTCGCTGCGACCACGGGGGGCGTCCATCGCCGAGGTCGCGCTGGAGCCGGCCGACGCGCCCCTGGATTTCGAACCTGGTCAGCACGTGTTCATCGGCATCAACCACCCCGCCGTCGGCCGCGAGCTGCATCCCTTCTCGATCACGTCCGCGCCTGGGGAGCCGACGCTGCGTCTGGCGGTCAAGGCCGTCGGCGACTACACCAGCGCGCTGCCCGGCGTCGAACCCGGCGCATGGGTTCGCGTCGAGGGGCCCTATGGCGGCTTCTGGCACCGCGGCGAACAGGTGCGACGGCAGCTGTGGATTGCCGGCGGCATCGGGATCACGCCGTTTCTGTCCATGGTCCGCAGCCTGCCCTTTGGGCAGTCCTCGGACGACGGCCAGACCTCCGGCGACGGCGGGCTGGGCAAGGACCGCAAGATTGACCTGTACTACCTGACCGACAAGGCTGCGGCGGCGGTGTTCCTCGACGAGCTGCTCGCCCTTGCAGCCGACCGCCCGGGGCTGCGGGTCATTCCCCACGCCGACGAGGACAGCGGCTTCCTGACGGCCGCTCGAGTCGTCGAAACCTCCGGGGATCTGACCGGCGCCGCGGTCTACCTGTGCGGGCCGAAGCCGATGACCGACGCCCTTACCACGCAGTTGGTCAACGTTGGGGTGCCTCGCCACCGGGTCCACTTCGAGGAGTTCCGCCTGGGCGGCCCCCTGCGGTAGGCGGGGCCCCAGGACCCGGGCCCGGATCGGCGGCGGCGCCCACCAGCACGCCGATGGTGCGCAGCACCGTCAACAGTCCCGCCGGCAGGTCGATCAGCTCGTCGGTGAGCAGCTCGACGACAGCGAGCGGTTGCCCCGAGGGGTTGGCCTTGACCGGGAACGCCAGCGCGCTGCGCAGCCCGTGCCGCAGGGCCGCAGCGGCGCGGGGGAAGTTGGCATCGGCGGCGATGTCGGGGATCCAAGCGGGCCGTCCCGATTGCCACACCCTGCCAGGCAGGCCGGCGCCGGGGACCAGTCGCTGCTGACGGGTCATCGCCCCGAAGGCCGGATAGCGGTCGGCTCCCTCGCCGATGTGCGCGCACCGCAGCCGCTGGGCGTCCTCGTCGATGATCCATGCCGCGGCGAACGGCCACGCCAGCGCCCGCGCCAACGTGTCGCCCGCGCGTCCCGCCAGCTCGTCGAGTGCCCGCGAGGCACCCGGCGACGAAAGGTTTGCAGCGATCTGTTCCACGGCGGCGAGCCCGCGGTCGAGCAGGCGCTGGGTATCCGTCTCGTCACGGTGCGCCAGCTCTCGCAGTGAGCCCACAAAGCTCCTTCTGCCGCTGTCGTCGACGAACACGCTCAGCAGCAGTTCAACGGCGACCTCGGTGCCGTCGCGGCGCAGCGCCGGAACCTTGACCGGTCGTCCGATGAGCTGTGGCGTGCCGGTGACGAGGTAGCGGGTGTAGCCGGAGATGTGAGCCTCGCGTAGCCGCGGTGGGACGATGGTGGTCAGGCGCCGGCCGGTCAGGTCGGCCGGGGACCAGCCGAGCAGGCGTGCGGCGGCAGGGTTGACGTGGGTGATGCGGTTGCGGTCGTCGCCGACGACGATCGCGTCGCCAAGCTGGTCGATGAGGCGGCCGGAGGAGACGTCGGGTTCGGCAGGCGCATCGTCGGGCTGGTCGACGGTGAACGCCGGCCACGGGGTCGGCGCCGCACCGCCGCTCTGGGCGATCACTTCGCCGAGCCACCATCGGCGGCAGCCGCGCACCTCCGGCAGCGTGGGCGGGGTCAGCAGCTGACCGCCGCGGGCCAGCTCGTCGGCTTCCTCCAGCATGGCCAGCAGCCGGGCGCTGGCCTGCGCATCCGATCCACTGACCATGCCGACAAGGTCGGCGGACTCCTCGCCGGCGGCGTCGGCGCCCAGCAGGCCGGCGTCCAGCTGTGCGATCACGACCTGGGCGACCGCGCCCGCCGGCGCGGCGACACTCGCAGCGTCACCCAGGGTCAACAGGGTGTGCTCACGTCGCAGCGCCTCGTCATGCTGCTGCATTGCCCGGTACAGCGTGACCGGCAGGCCGAGCAGGTGCACCGCAAGGCGGCGCTCGTCAGCGGGCACTTGATCGGGGCGCACGTCGGGTGCGCCGTCGCCGCCGTCGCCGAGTGCGCCGCCGAGTGCGCCGCCGTCGCCGTCGCCGCCGTCGCCGGGCGCCGGGGCCTCGGCTGCCTCGCCCAGCTCGAACCACACCACCTTGCCGTCGGGGCGCGGTTCCACCCCCCAGCGGCTGGACAGCACCTCGACCAGCTCCAAACCTCGACCGGTGGCCGCATCGGTGGCGAAGCCACGTCGGGTAGGCAGCACCGTGCTGCGATCGCTGACCTCGACGCGGATCATCGAGGCGCCGCCAGAGATGCGGATACCGACCGCCGAGCGGGAGTGGAGCACGGCGTTGGTCACCAGCTCGCTGACGAGCAGCTCGGTGGTGTCGCTGTGGCGTTCCTGGCCGAGCTGATGCAGCGCGGCGCCGACGAACCGGCGGGCCCGGCCGGCGCTGCGCGGCTCGGCAGGCAGCAGCGTGTGGATGGCCACCTCCAGACTGATGTTTGCCCTCAGGTACTTGCGGCGGTGATCGTAAGCCTTCGCCGGGGTTGGGAGCCCGATTGCCGCCGTTGGCCGCCCGCCCTACGGTGCTGTCGCACCGGCGACGCCGGCGCAGACCAGGAGGCGGACCAGTGCAGGTGACCACGATCTCTACCGCCGCTTTGGGCGACCGCTCGTACGTCGTCTCCCAGGACGGCGCCGCCGTGGTAGTGGATCCCCAGCGTGACATCGACCGCATCCTCGCCGCGGTACCGGACGGCGCGCGGGTCGTTTACGTGCTGGAAACCCACGTGCACAACGACTACATCAGCGGGGGGTTGGAGCTGGCCCGGCGCACGGGCGCCGAGTACGTGATCGCTGCCGCCGACGAGGTGGCGTTTGACCGCACTGGTGTCCACGACGGCGAGGTGCTCGCCGCCGGCCCGCTGCGCATCACCCCCATGCACACTCCCGGTCACACTCCCCAGCATCTGTCCTATCTGATCGGCGACGGCGACGGTCCCGGGGCGGCGTTTACGGGCGGGTCGCTGCTGTTTGGCACGGTCGGTCGCACCGATCTGATCGGCGCGGAGCGGACCGAGCAGCTGACGCGGGCGCAGTACCGGTCGGCGCGCGGTCTGACCGCCACCCTGCCGGCAGCCACCACGGTGCATCCCACCCACGGATTCGGAAGCTTCTGCGCGTCCGCGGGCGGCGCAAGCGCCGCCGCCGAGTCGACCATCGGCCGCCAGCGCGACGAAAACCTGGCCTGCACGACGGCTGACGAGGAGGCCTTCGTGCGCATGCTGCTGGGCGGGCTGACCGCCTATCCCCGGTACTACGCGCAGATGGCGCCGATCAACCGCGCGGGGCCGGCGCCGCTTGACCTGTCGCCACCCCCCGAGATGGCGGTGACCCAGCTAGGTAAGCGAGTCACCGCCGGCGCATGGGTCGTCGACGTCCGTCAGCGGCGAGTGTTCGCCGGGGCCCACCTCGCCGGCACGGTCAATGTGGAGCTGGGCGACTCGCTGCCCACCTATCTGGGCTGGGTGCTGCCATGGGGGACCCCGGTCGTGCTGGCCGGTGACCACGCTGGCGACGTCGGCGAGGCGCAGCGGATGCTGGCCCGCATCGGTATCGACCATCCCCAGGCCCGTGTCGTTGGGGTCAGCGCGGCAGCGGAGGCGAGCGCGTCGTATGCGGTGACCGACTTTGGCGGGCTGGCGCGGGTCAAGGCGCAGCGGCAACTCGCCGTGCTCGACGTCCGGCGCGACGACGAATGGCGCGACGGCCACATCGTCGGCGCGCTGCATGTGCCGTTGCCGGACCTGGAAGACCGGCTCGACGAGCTGCCTGCCGAGCAGTTGTGGGTGCACTGCGCGTCGGGGTTTCGCGCGGCAATCGCCGCGTCGCTACTGGACCGAGCACGCAGGGACGTGGTGCTCGTCGACGACGAGTTCGCCCGCGCAGGCGACGCCGGTCTGGAGTTGACGGCCTGACGCGACAGCATCACTCCTGACGGCCGGCGGGAAAGTTCGCGGCCGTGGGCCTCACACCGGTCGCAACGGGTGGTGCGGCGCGGGCGGCAGCGCAACAGTGACGAGGTCGCCCCGGCGCACCACACCGCCGGCGAGGACCACGCTCATGACCCCCGCCTTGCGGAGCAGGTTGCCGCACTCGTCGCGGTCCAGCACCGCCGCCATAAGGCCAGTCTGGAAGCGGTTGAGTCGCACGCAGGGGTTGCGCAGGCCGGTGATCTCCACCACGGCATCGACACCCAGGCACAGGCGGGTGCCCGTTGGGAACTGCAGCAGGTCGACGCCGCCGGTGGTGACGTTCTCACCGAGCTCACCGGCGGATACCGCAAAGCCAGCCGTTCGCAGGTGGTCGTGCAGCTGAGCGTCGATCAGGTGGACCTGGCGCAGATTGGGCTGGCTGGGATCTCGCGCGACCCGCGAACGGTGCCGAACGGTGACACCCATATGCGCATCGCCCTCGACACCGAGGCCAGCCAGCAGCCGGATGCTCGGCTGGGTGGGCTTGCAGAAGGTGTGCATGTCGCTGCGATGCACGGCGTGCACCACGCCGCTTGGCCTCGACGCAGGGCGCTGATCCACGGCGGCATCGGGTTGGCAGCGCATCTGGGCCAGCGTAACCACGCCTACCACCGTGGCGGTACCGCCGACGCGGGGGCACAGCTGCGACAATGGCTGGGATGCCGACGGACGAGGCCGCACGGCTGCGCACCGCCCTCGCGCTGTTCGACGACGGTGTCGCCTTGATGCGCCAGAACCTTCGCCGGGCTGATCGCGATGCCAGCGAAGACGAGATCGCACGGCGTCTGGGGGCGTGGCTACGGCATCGGCCCGGTGCCGAACACGGGGATGGCGCCGGACACCCTGTCCCCGACCGTCTGCGATGAGCCCTCTCGCGACGTTGTTGCGTGACGTGGCGGCCACGCTTTGGAAGGCGGACATGGGCTTCGCACTCGTCGGTGGTCTTGCCGTTTCGGTCCGCACCGAGCCTCGGTTCACGCGCGACGTCGATCTGGTGGTGGACGTCACCGGCGATCGACAGGCGGAAGCGGTCTCACGGCTGCTGGTGCCGCCATACGAGGTCCTCGCCACGCTCGAACATGACGAGTTGCGGCGTTTGGCGGCTGTCCGTTTCGGATGGGTGGGAGCCGCTGCAGCAGGAGCGGTGGTCGACCTGCTCTTCTCGTCGTCGGGGATCGAGGCTGAGATCGTCCACGCCGCCACCCCGATCGCGGTGTTCCCGCAAGTGAGCGTGCCGGTGGCGCACACAGGGCACTTGCTGGCCCTCAAGCTGTTGGCGCGCGACGAGCGGCGGCCACAGGACGACATCGACCTGCGCGCTTTGCTCGCGGTCGCCAAGCCCTCTGACCTCGAGTTGACCTCGCAGGCCATCGGCTTGATCGTGCAGCGGGGGGCAAACCGAGGCCGCGATCTTGGTCACGAGTGGCAGCAGTTGGTACCCAAGCGACAGTGACACCGACCCCGGCCGCGTGATGCCACCAGCGCTCAATAACGAGGCGGTAGCGCACTCAATCAGCGTTTGCACCCGGCGATGATGGCCCACCCGAGCAGGTCGCGTTCCCAGCGAAGGTAGCGCTGGCGATGTCGCTCACTACGGGCGCTGATCTCCTGCGCGTCAGGGTCGTGCGGGTGGTCATGCAGCCACTGCTCGGCGGCAAGCCAGTGCAGTGACTCGTAGCGGTCCCAGTCGTCCAGCGACGAGTCGATGATCGTCACTGGCGCCAACCCGTCTTGCTCGAAGCACTTGATGGTCTCCGGCAGCGTGCCGAACTCCTCGCCGGGATCGGGCTCGAAGCCCTCGGGCAGCGGCCACACCCGCCAGTACGGCTCGCCGACCGCGACGAACCCGCCAGGACGCACCGCCGGTGCGAGTGCCGCCAACGTTGCTGACAGCCCATCCCAGACGAAGCTCGCACCGAGGCATAACGCCGCGTCGTAACGCTCTGGCTCGAAAGAGAACTCGCTGGCGTCCGCGCGGACCAGTTCGATCAGCGCTTCAAGCCCCGCGTCGCTGACCCTGCGCCTGGCGGCCGTGTGGAACTCCTCGGCCCGTTCGACGCAGGTGATGCGGCAACCAAAGGCCGTGGCCAGCACGAGCGCTGGACCGCCCCGCCCTGACGCCATGTCCAGGACGTGGGACTGCGGCCCGAGCCGCAGACACTCTCCCAACAGCCGGATCTTCTCCGGGCTGGTTGGGTTCTGCAGCTCGTGCTCGCGTTCGATGACGGCGAAGTACCACGGCATCAGCGCGTGAGCCTACGCGGACAGCAGGCGCGCCTGCCTGACGAACGCCTCGCCATGCGTTCCCGACCACTCCAGGGCGCCGCGGTCGCGCAAGTCATGCGGGTCGCCGCGCCCGCTGAGCAGCAGGAGGAACGCAGCCGGCGTGCCGCTGACCTGATGACGGGCACCGGCAGTGCCGTCGGCACTCCACCGCCCCCGCCCGTCACGGACCGTCAGTACACCGTCGTGTTCGATCGCTCCGTGCAGGGCGACGCGCAGCCCAGCGGTGGCGTCGCCGCCGACCCGGCTGGCCACCAGCTGAGGGGTGATCGCGAGCAGATACGCACACGCCTGCGCCAGGGTCGCCGAGCTGTCGTCGAGGTCGACGACTTCGCCCAGGCCGGTCGTCAGGTCGTAGCCGTGCACCCACAGGTCAGCGCACGAGGCGCGCAGTGCCCGTTCCCCGCGGGTGAGTTGGATCTGCTGTCCTGTCGCACCGCTGGGCGCAGCGATGTGGCTGACCTGGGCCGCGCGAGCCGTGCGCAGGCCCGCGACAAGGCTGTCAGCGCCCGCCGGGGGTGGGCGCAGCCAGGCGCTGGGTCCCGCGACGTGGGAGACCAGGCCTGCCACGTCGGCATCCGGGCACGGCGTCGGCCGCTGCCAGTCGTCGGGTCCGATCCGCTCGGCGAGCACGATGAGCCGGTCCCAGGCCTCCACCACCGCTTCGCCCGCAGCCCCCACACGTCACCTGCCCTTCGATGCCCGATACCACGCACGTCCACCCAGCGGGTGAGCCCGACGGCTTCAGGTGCGACGGTACCGCAGCCGTCCGGACACCTGGAGATCGCCGCTGTCGTCCGGCCGACAGGCGAACTGTGCGCGCCTCCTATCCGTGCATGTTCGAGGTGGCGCGAGTTTGTCGCCGTGGCGTTGACAAAGTCGCGGGACCACGGTTCCCTCGGCTACCAGAGCCGCACAGGCTACGTAGTGATCCTCGTCATTCGGTCGGCAAGCGACCGCCGACCATGGTCCATGCGACCCGCATGTCCGCATCCAGTGCCACCAGGTCGGCGGTCATGCCGGCGGCGATCCGCCCGCTGGTCGCTGCCCGGCCGAGGATCCTCGCCGGGGTCTCGCTCACGCTGCGGGCCGCCACGCCCAGCGGCACGCCGACGGTGCCGACGAGCGTCCGCAGCGCCTGGTCCATGGTGATGACACTGCCGGCCAGCGTGCCGTCGGGCAGGCGCGCGGCACCGTCGGCCACCGTGACGCGCTGGCCCAGGAACTCATAGCTCCCGTCCCCGAGCCCGGTTGCGGCGATCGAGTCGCTGATGACGGCGGCGCGCTCCACGCCCTTGGCGGCAAGCAGCAATCGCACGGCGTACGCGTCGACATGCAGCCCGTCGACGATCACCTCGGCGGTGACCCGTTGGTCGGTCAGCGTCACCCCGACGATGCCAGGATCCCGGTGGTGCAGCGGCCTCATGGCGTTGTACAGGTGAGTCACGTGGCGTATCCCGGCCTCGATGCCCCGCTCCATCTGTGCCGCATCGGCCAGTGAGTGCCCGGCGGCGCAAGTGACGCCGGCGGCGCAGGCGCGCTCGACCAGGGGCAGCGCACCCGGCAGCTCAGGGGCGATAGTGATGACCTTCAGCCAGCCCTGTGCGCGCTGCAGGTAGCCGTCGAGCAGGATGGGATCGGGCGCGACGACGGTGTCGAGCGGAAAGGCGCCGGCGCCACCCGGGTTGATGAACGGGCCTTCCAGATGGGCGCCAAGGCATACAGCGCCGGAGCCGTCGGCCTGATCAGCTGCGTAGGCCGCTACCGCCTGCAGGCCCGCTTCGATCGATTCGTGATCGCCGCCGACGCTGGCCAGGAACCCGGTGACGCCGTGGGCCGCGTAGAACTCGGACATCCTCGCCAGATCGCGCGTGGTGCCGCCGGCTCGCGCCCCGTTCGCGCCGTGGGTATGCAGGTCGATCATCCCCGGCGCGAGGATGAGGTCGCCGGCATCCAGCACAGACTCGACGTCACCGGGTTCGGTGTCGTGGCCGGCGTCGACCGCGACGATCCTCCCGTCGGCGACCGCGACCGTGGAACGACCTTGGACACGTCCGCCGGTGACGAGGCCTCCGGCACGGATCACCAGCTTGCTCATTGTTGGTCCGGCGGCAGGACGACCACGGTCGCCGTGCGTGGTCGAGTAGGCAGGGGGCGGTGCCTCATGGCGTCAGCCTGTCCGGACGCGGGAAGGACACACCTCGCGGCATTGTCGAACTGGCCGCCAATGTGCGCGATGCTGGCGGACGCCAGACAGGAGGCCCCCAGATGAGCGCCCCGTTCTTCACTGACGTCACCGAACCGATCGCCTATGAGGGCGCTGGCTCCGACAACCCGCTGGCCTTCCGCTGGTACGACCCCGACCGTGTGGTCGCCGGACGCCGGATGCACGACCACCTGCGCTTCAGCGTCGCCTACTGGCATTCGTTCAACTGGAACGGGTTCGACGTCTTCGGGGACGGCACGCTGGACCGCCCGTGGCTGGAGTCCGGCGCCGACCCCATGGCGCAGGCGCGCACGAAGATGGCGGCGGCGTTCGAGTTCTTCGACAAGCTCGGCGTGGGCTTCTTCTGCTTCCACGACCGTGACATCGCCCCCGAGGGCGCCAGCTTCAAACAGAGCTGCGCCTTCTTACACGAGATGGCCGACGCGGCCGCCGAGCACATGGAGCGCAGCGGCGTCGGGCTGCTGTGGGGCACAGCCAACCTGTTCTTCCATCCCCGCTACGCCGCCGGCGCCGCGACCAACCCCGACCCCGAAGTGTTCGCCTACGCCGCGGCGCAGGTCCGAGCCTGCCTGGAGGTCACGCACCGGTTGGGCGGCGCCAACTACGTGCTGTGGGGCGGGCGAGAGGGCTACGAGACCCTGTTGAACACCGATCTGCAGCGCGAGCTCGACCAGCTAGGCCGGTTCCTGCATCTCGTGGTCGAACACAAGCACCGCATCGGGTTCGACGGTGCCATCCTGATCGAGCCCAAACCCTTCGAGCCGACCAAGCACCAGTACGACTTCGACGTGGCCGCGGTCCACGCGTTCCTGCAGCGTTATGACCTCGTCGACGAGGTCAAGCTCAACATCGAGGTCAACCACGCCAC
>Ga0136619_10000079_pt1 | contig 32696 bp, 26 predicted proteins | sample AntDrymUQ3532106_2_FD_104807 | JGI IMG/M metagenome (GOLD analysis project Ga0136619, IMG submission 104807) | Polar desert sand microbial communities from Dry Valleys, Antarctica - metaG UQ353 (21.06) | ecosystem: Environmental > Terrestrial > Soil > Desert | place: Antarctica: Dry Valley...
CAGTCCGGGTAGGCGACCCAGAAGGGGTCGTCCGGCTCCTCGATTTCGTCAGTGAACTCACCCAGTCCCTGAGCCGCGAACATCGAGCGCCGCGCGCTGTCCTGGCCGATGATCGAAGCCACATCGCAGGGGATGAGATCGAGCAGGTCCTGGGCGAGTTCGTCCGGGAGAACCTCGTCCTCCGCCGGGCTGTCGTAGCGGCGCAGCATTCGCAGCATGGCCTGAACATCTCGGTTGCTGAGGTCCATTCCGGCCATTTCGCCGCCTCCACACACCCATGCCGGTCAAGCGGTCCGGCGTACCCGGATCGTAGCCCCGGCGAGCTGCCCTGGCAGTACGCGGAACGTCGTATGGCCGTGGTCGCTAATTCGGTCGTATCGACATCGGATGCGGGTTTATGGTGCTGATCGTCGGAACGAGGTGCTTCATGACAGCCAAGAAGCCGGGACCTGCGTTGATCGCCGCCGGGATTTCCGCCGGGTTGGTGCTCGCCGGCTGCACCGCCGCAGACCCCGAGGGCGGCGGGCCACGCGGCGAGGTCGTGTTCGCGGAGGTCGTGCCCTTCCCGGACAACCTCTTTCCGATCATCGGCGCAGGGGAATCGCAGTCGGCCGCCAACATCCTGGTCCGCATTCTGCCGTCCGCGTTCCGAATCCTGCCGGACTTCTCGGTCGCCCATGATCCGGAACTGCTGACCGAGGCTCCGACCCTTGACGAGGTGGCGGGCAAGCAGGTCAACGTCTACACCATCAATCCCGACGCCGTATGGAGCGATGGAGAGCCGATCACTGTTGATGACTTTGCGTTCACGGCCAAGGTCCAGGACGCCGAGTTCGTCGAGGCGTGCCCCGACGGCGGGGTGTTGGGGACTTTCGGCTACGACCAGATCGAATCGATCGAGGGCTCCGATGACGGCAAGACCGTCACCGTCACCTACAGCACCCCGTACGCGGACTGGCAAGCCCTGTTCACGCTGCTCCCGGCGCACCTGCTGGACTCCGAGGACGACGCGGAACTCTGCGCGACAGTTACGGCCGGTTGGCCGACCGGGCAGGGACTTCCCGATGATATCTCTGGTGGCCCGTGGCGGCTCGAGGCGAAGAACATCGACGTTCCAGGCCAGCTCGTCACGCTGACCCCGAACGAGAACTACTGGGGTCGCCAGCCCCACCTGGCAGCTTTGACTCATCAGGCCATCGGGGCCGCGCCAAATGCCGCGTTCTCCGGGCTCGAGAACGGTGAGGTGCAATATATCGCCGCGCCGCCGGTGCTGGACCTCGTGCAGCAGGTCGTCGGGCTCGCGCCCAATGTAAACAGCGACATCGTATTCGGGCTGAGCTTCGAGCATCTGGACTTCAACACCCGCAACCCACATCTGGCCGACGTGAACGTGCGCAGGGCGTTCGGCCTGGCTTTGGACCGCCAGGAGATCGTCGATCAGACGGTCGCCCAGTTCTCCGAAGACGCCCAGGTGCTGAACAACCGGATCTGGTTCAACACCCAGCCGCAGTATCAGGACGCTGCTCCCGAGGAGTACAACTCCCCGGATGTCGTTGCTGGCAGGGCGCTCCTGGAGGAGTCCGGTTACGCATTGGGCGCTGACGGGGTTTATGCGCACCCTGAGCGGGGTCGGCTGTCGCTGGCGATCTCGACGCTCTGGAACGACCGCCCGCGTCTGGACATCATCAACGTGATCATCCCGCAGGCCGCCAAGGTCGGCATCGAGATCGTGGCTCGTCCAGATGAGGACCTCTTCAACGACGCTTCCTTTCCGACCAGCCTTGAGGCCGGTGGCTACGACATCGCACTTTTCGCCTGGATCGGGGGGCCGTTCCAGAGCGGGAGCGCCGGCATCTATCGAAGCCTCGAGGCGCAAGGTGGCATGCAGGGTCAGAACTACACCCATGGCGGAAACCCGGAGGTGGACGCGCTGTACGAGGAACTCCTGCGGGAACCAGACCCTGACGCGCAGGCCGAACTCGGGAATCGGATCGATGCCCTGCTCTGGGAGGACCTCTACACGATCCCGCTGTATCAGCAGCCGACCTTGTTCGCGTACTCCGTCGACTTGCGCGGAGTCGAAGGCAATGCCAGCCAAGCGGGCCCCCTGTGGAACAGCGAGACCTGGACGCTGACTGACTCGTGACCCGCGTACTCCGCCGTCGGCGTGGGCGAGGCGTCGCCACGTTGCGGTTGTCTCGGTCGCCTGCGAGCCACTAGGACTACGCACGTCGCGACAACCACCGACTCGCTGATGATGGCAGCCACCCCGAGCGGCTCGAGCCAGTTCCCCACATCGTCGCTCAACATTGGCAGAGCAACCAGCCGAGTCAGGACGTAGCCGATGATCGCTTGCAGGCAGATCGTCGCCGCGACCAGGGCGATCGCAGAGTTCTCACTGAGTAGTAGGCCCGCGGCAAGCACGACGCAGGCAATCGTCAACGCAACGAACAACACGCCGATGTACGGGGCGTGCTCCAAGTGTTCGGGCGTCACTGGGATGTGGACGGCGGCAGCGACGAGGGCCGCGAATGCCGCACCGCGACGTAGGACTCGGTCGGACAGTAGGTCCGCCGAGTTCCGTGGCGCCGACGTCGCAAGAACGGTCACGGCAGCGCCTCATTCATGCTGCTGAACACGCCTTCCGGACTCTGATACTCGGGGATAACCCAGGCATGCAGCATCCAGGCCCAATTGCCGACCGGCCATTCGTTGCTGGTCGCGCAGATGCCGACGCCGTCCGCTCCCCAGAGTGGGCCATCGGGCCCGATGCAGACGTTGGGGTGCTGATGCCACATGTCCGACGAACCGATGAAGCCTTCCGGCTCCCGGTTGACGACGTAATAGGCGAGGCCGACTATCGGCGAATCAGCTGTGTCCCCACCGAAGAGCAGCATCTCAGGCCGGGCCACATCGAAGACGTCATCGATCTCGTCGTAGCGCATGTAGTGGGCACCGACATGCGGTGCATAGTCCTCGGCCAGCGTCCAACCATCGGCCAGCGCGGCGCCCGCAGTCGGCCACTGGGCTGCCACTGTCCGTGCGGTGGCGAGCTGACTCGCGAGAAGGGGCGTGGATTCGTCTGTCCCGGACACCTCGGCACCGGACGGGTGCATGTCATGGTCGCCGCTCATTGCCGGCATTGAGTGGCCGCCGTTGGCCCCCGTAATGGTTCGGGGTCCGGTCGGGGGAACCACCAGCACGACGAGGGCAGTCAGGGCCAACGTCGCTACCAAGGTGATGAGGGACCCCACGAGGGCCTTGCGAAGTCGCATGGGATCCCCCTGGTGAGAACGTGCGCCGATCTGGTGTCACCGGCGAGAGTCCTCTACCGGCTACCTGCCAAGGAATACGCGGAACGTCGTATGGCGTCCCCACTATTCCTGGCTACGCCACCTGCCCTGGGCCGTCACCCGGTATTCAGCCATCGGAACCAGTGGCGAGGCGCTGGACATGACTTCGGGCAGCCACGTCTAGCCAAAGCCCGTCCCCGACAGCGGCATTGGCCCTTGCGCGCTCCGGCTTGCTGGTGGCCGGAATTGCGCACGTTGTCCGCAGGTCGCTCAGGCACCAGGCCAGCAGGGCGGCCGACCAAGAGGTGATGCCGAAATCGGCAAGCGGCGCCAGGTCCGCGGCCCCGATCTGCCTGCGAGCCAGCGCGCCGCCACCGAAGGGCCGCATCACCAGCACGCCGAGCCCGAGTTCGTCGGCCAGCGGGAGGATGCGGGCTTCGACCTCACGCTCGACCGGGTTGTACGGGATCTGGATGGCATCGAGGCGGCCGGTTCGCATCACTTTCTCGAGTTCCTCGAATGCCGCCGGCTTCCAGTGCGTGGCACGATGAGGGTCAGTTGGCCGGCGTCACGTCGTGCTTGCAGCTGGTCGAGTCTGGTGCGCCAGGCCAGCAGGTTGTGCACCTGGAAGAGTTCGACGTGTCCGCCGAAGTAACTCAGCGAGGCGTCGATCTGCCGCTGCGCCTCGTCGTCGTCCTCGGTCCACACCTTGGTCGCGATCAGCGACTCATCCCGCCGTTTCGCCAGCGCCCGACCGGAGACGGCCTCTGCCCTGCCGTACATCGGCGAGCTGTCGATCAGCGTGCTCCCGGCATCGAGGGCGGCCTCAATCACGAGGTTCGCCAAGGGCTGGTCGCGCTCGGATAGGTCGAGCGTGCGTGAGGTGCCCATCCCCACGACGGGTACGGAGAGCTGCCTGATCCGACGATGCTCCAATGGGCTCTCCTTTTCAATGGCGAGGGTTCGGTGAGAAGGGTTCGATGGCGCGGACGAAGGTCAGCCTGCCAAGTCGCGGCCGTGACAGAGTGGGTGGGTGCCAACGGTCCACGCCTTCGACCGCATCACGGTCGCCGAACTGCGAGAGCGCGGCGGGTTGAACTGGTCGCTCTTCCCCGACCGCATCGGGTCCTTCGTGGCCGAGATGGACTTCGGCTGCGCACCGGAGATCACCCAAGCGCTGCACGCTGGTGTCGACGATCAGCGATTCGGCTACTTACCTCCTGTACTGGTCTCCGAGATGGCCCACGCGTGTGCGGATTGGTTGGCCGAGCGACATGGCTGGGCGGTGGATGAAGCCGACATCCGACCAGTCGCCGATGTCATTGCCGCGCTCGAGACCACGATCGAGCACTTCACCCGGCCAGGCAGCGCGGTCGTCGTACCGACACCGGCGTACAAGCATTTCTTGGACGTCCCGCTGCGTGCGGGCCGCAAAGTGGTCGAGGTACCGATGATCATGGTCGGGGAACGCTGGGAGTTCGAACTTGCTGGGCTCGAGGAAGCCTTCGCACCAGGCGCCGGACTGCTGGTTCTGTGCAGTCCGTACAACCCGCTGGGCCGGGTGTTCGAACGGGACGAGTTGCGGGTGCTCTCCGAGGTGGTGCAAGGCCACGACGTACGCGTCTTCGCCGACGAGATCCATTGCCCGCTCACGTTCCCCGGGGCCACCCACGTGCCCTACGCCACCGTCTCGGCGGCCGCCGCCGCACACTCGATCACCGCTGTCTCGGCATCCAAGGCCTGGAACCTTGCCGGGCTGAAATGCGCACAGGTCGTGCTCACCAATGATGCCGACCGAATCACCTGGGCCGGGCTGGGAATGTCGGCCGAGATCGGGACGAGCAATCCGGGATTGATCGCGAACGCGGCCGCCTACCGCAGTGCGGGGCCCTGGCTGGAGTGCGTGCTCGACTACATCGATGGCAACCGGCTCCGGCTCGGCGAACTGGTCGCGCAGCTGTTGCCTGGGGTGGCCTACCGGCCGCCGGAAGGCACATATCTGGCCTGGCTTGACTGCACCGCCTTGGACCTGGGGGACCTGCCGGGCAGCTTCTTCGCCGACCATGCCGGTGTGATCCTCACCGAGGGCGCCGACTGCGGGGCGGCCGGCCGCGGCTGCGTACGGCTGAATCTGGCTACGCCGCGACCGGTCCTGGAAGAGATAGTGAATCGGATGGCCAGTGCTCTCGCGCGACGTTGATCCCGGGCAGCCGAGCGGACTGGTGTCGGTCACCTCGCCGGTTCTGACCGACCGGTCGGTACGGGCGATTCACCGCCGCGCGGTCTGGGTGCTCGCCGCGGCGCAGATAGCCGGTGGATTGGGAATCGGGGCGGGGATCTCGGTCGGGAGCCTGCTGGCCCTGGATATCTCCGGCTCGGAGATCCTGGCCGGTGGCGGATCGACGGCGATCGTCCTCGGTGCGGCCTTGCTGGCGCTGCCGCTGGCCGCCGTGGCCGCTCGCTCTGGACGTCGCCGCAGCCTCAGCCTGGGCTGGGGACTGGCGGCCGTCGGCGCCGCGATCGTGGTCCTAGCGGCCATTCTCGGCTCGTACGTCGTGCTCCTCGTCGGCATGTTACTGGCCGGCTCTGGGAACGCAGCGAGCTTTCAATCGCGGTATGCAGCAACCGATCTGGCCCTACCCACTAACCGCGGCAGGGATCTCTCCCTCGTAGTCTGGTCGACGACGCTCGGGACCGTCCTGGGGCCGAATCTCAGCGAGCCCGGCGGGGTGGTCGCGGAGGCGCTGCACATTCCTCCGCTCGTCGGACCGTTCGTCTTCTGCGCCGCCGGGATGGCGCTGGCCGCCGCACTGATCTTGTCCCTACTGCGTCCTGACCCGCTGTTGCTGTCCCAACGATTGGAGATCGATCAAGCAGTCAGGGCGGCGGCTGAGTCACCGGGATCAGCCGCGGACCTCCCGACGGCGTCGGTCTGGTCAATCGTCTGGCACCAGCCGATGGCCCGCCTCGCCATGTCGGCGATAGTGCTCAGCCACGCCGTGATGGTCGCGATCATGACCATGACCCCGGTTCATCTGAGTCAGCACGGAGCCACCCTGACGATCGTAGGCCTGACGATCAGCTTGCACATCGCCGGAATGTTCGCGTTCTCCCCGATCTTCGGGTGGCTGGCCGACAAGCGTGGTCGCGTGGTGACCATCCTGATCGGCCAGTTGCTGCTGGCATCCGCCGCGCTGACAGCCGGCACCTCGGGGAACTCCGAATCCCAGCTCATGGTCGCGCTTTTCCTGCTCGGTCTCGGCTGGTCGGCGGGCCTGGTGGCCGGCTCGACCCTGCTCGCGGAGTCGGTTCGCAGCAGTGTCCGCACTCGGGTGCAGGGGACCTCCGATCTGGTGATGAACCTGGTGGGTGCTGCCGGGGGTGGCCTGTCCGGCGTTGCGCTGGCCGAGATCGGATTCGGTGGCCTCAACGCGGTGGCAGCGGTGCTGATCCTGCCCACCGTGCTGTTCTTGGTCAGCGCCGTCCGCCGACCCCGCTAGGACAGCCCGCGACTGGCTGGCCATCATACTTATGGGACAAGTGCTCTAATCTTCTCGGAACATTCCGGCCCGGTATCCCGCGCTGGCGCGGTAACTTGTCAGTGAAGAGCTTGTACCGCACCCGAGGGGAGCAACACCATGGAACTGATCGGCAAACTCACGACCTGGATTCTGCTGGCGGCTGCGGCCGGCGCGACGGTGATCGGCGTGAGGTCGATTCCAGACGTTCAGCGCTACCTCAAGATCCGGTCCATGTAGCCGACCCGATCAATCGCACATGGCGTCAAGCGTTGCTGGCGGGCGCGTTCTGCAGGTGACGAATCTGGTTGTGCTTTCGGAGGTGTTCCATGCCTGACGACCCCAAGGTCAGCGGCCCGGTGCTGTTCGCTCGTTACGCCTACCCGCCCAATTCGCACGGGTACTGCGGACCGAACGACCACACCGCGTTCTTCGAGTCCGGCGTAGCGCGTAGCGACGATGGCGGACTTCGGGCTATGTCACAGCAGTTCGCAGGGGCATGGCCCTATCTCGAACTGATCGCCGAGGCGACCGGCCTTCCCGACCCGCTGGACCGGCGGGTGGTCGAGGCGTACTGGGTGGGCAGCCCGCGACTGGACATGGTGAGCACCCAGGCGGTCGGCGACTCGATGGAGCAGCGGTTCCGTCCGATGACCGGCTCGAAGTTCTTCACGCTCAACGAGAGCGTGCTCTCCGGAGGTGTCCCACACCATAGCTTTGCGGTGTTCTGTATCTACCCGTGGACGGGGCTGCTCAGTGAGCGACGCCGGGCCAAGCAGGCGCTGACCGTTCTGGATCGATGCCGGATCCGCTGGGGCCAGGTTTTGACCGTGCAGGGAGACCAGGTGGTCGTGGAATCCTCGCCGCTGACCTGGGACGGGCATCGGCTCGATTTCGGTCCGGCCGAGACTGAGACCGTGGTCCGCTCGATCGACGGAGCAAGCATGATCCCCGCGTTGAAGGCCGGGGATTGGGTTGCGCTGCACTGGGAGTGGGTGTGCGACCGACTCACCGAACGTCAGGTGGGCTACCTACGCGCATACACGATGCGGCACATGCGGATCGTCAACGACGGAAATCTTCACTCCGGTACGGCGACTCTGCTCGGCGTCTGACCCGGAAGCTGGCCGGTCGGCGGCTCTGCTGTTGCCGGCTGGCTTTCGCCCAGTGCCCAGGAATGCGCAAGTCGCCAGGTCACCTGAGTTCCACGCTGGTGTCGTGGGGGTCCGGGTTCGCGCACCAGCAGCTGCCCCTGATCGGTGTCCAACACATAGTCCGAGTGCGGGCCGCGGAACCAGACTTCGATTACCCGACCTGCTAGTTCGCCATCCAACGCCGCCCATTCCGGTCGGACCAGCACCCGAGCCGAGCCGCCTGGGGCCCTGAGCACCGATACCGGGCCGGTCAGCCTGGCCGCCAACTCATCCACCGGCTCGCGGTAGACCTGTTGCGGAGTGCCCACCTGGATCACCCGCCCGTGCGCGAGCAGTGCCACCCGGTCAGCCAGTCCCAGCGTCTCCTCGGCGTCATGCGCTGCGTAGACGGCGGCTGCGCCGGTATCGCGCTGCCGGGTGACCAGTTCCGCCAGGAACACCCCGCGGACATGGCTGTCCAGGTGGGCGGTCGGCTCGTCGAAGAGATACAGCGAAGCCTGCCGGGCCAATGCTCGGGCCAGGCCCACCCGCTGTTGCTCACCTCCGGACAGCTCGGCTGGATGCCGGCCGGCGAGATGGCCCACGTTCAGCAGTTCCAGGATCTTGAGGGCCTCGGCTCGGGCCTGCGTCCTGCCCTGCCCGCGGCGCCGGGCCGGGTAGGCGACCGTGTCCAGCGCGGACAGGTGCGGCCACAACGCATAGTTCTGGAAGACCATCGCGAGCTCGCGGCGCTCCGGCGGCACGGAGCTCGTGGGTGACGACACGCGGCGACCGTTGATCAGCACCTCTCCGGCCTGCGGCGTATGGAAGCCTGCGACGGTGTGCAGGAGCGTGGACTTCCCCGAGCCAGACGGGCCCAGCAGCGCCAGCACTTCGCCGGGCGCGACAGTGAGGTCTACCTCGGACAGCGCCGCCACGTCGCCGTAGGTCACACAAAGGCCGCGAAGCTCCAGGATGTCAGCCGACACGGGCCAACTCCGGTGCGGTCGGCGTGGGTGATGACGCGACCGGGATGCGGTTGAGCCGGCGGATCACGGACCAGAACCCGAGCGCGGGAACGAGCAGTACCACGGTGATCAGGACGGCCAGAGCCGAGGTCGCACCCACCTGGCCGAGTTCGGCGCTGTTCAGAACCACGACGGCCAGTGTCTCGCTGCCCGGTCCGTACAGCAGGCTGGACATGGTGACCTCGTGCAGGGCGGTGAGAAAGCAGACCAGCCATGCGGCGAGCAGCGCCGGCGCGAGCGGCCGCAGCACGACCGTACGAATGGCAGTGAACGGGCTGGCCCCGCTGACCCGCGAGGCGTGCAACTCATCTGGGGGCAACCGGTCGAGGGCGCCGGAGATAGGCCGGTGCGCGATGGCCCAGAGCTTGGCGATGTAGGCGAGCAGGATGATCGCCAGCGTGCCGCCGAGCCAGCGACCGTAGGCGATGAGCATTCCCAGCGCCAGCGTCGATCCGGGCAGGACAAGGGTCAGGGTGACCAGGGTTGCCACGCTTCGACCCGAGCGACCGCGTTCGAGGGCGGCGACCAGTCCGCCGAGCAGCACCAACACCGAAGCGGCGATCGCGGCCAGCAGAACGCTGCGGCTCAGTGCCTCGCCGTTACGCGCGTTGATCACCGACAGGAAATTGGCGATGGTCCAGTTCTCCGGCGTTGGTGGCAGACCGACAGCCTGGGTGACGGCTGTGGCCACCAGGGCGAGCAACGGCAGCCCTACCGCCAGCAACGAGTAGCAGCCGATGCCGGTTGCCGCCCAGCGGCCGCTCGCCTTGTTGTTGCCGGCCAGCGAGGTCGGGTCCGTCGTCGCCGCGCGGGTCACGCGCAGCCGCGGACCGAGCAGCGAGTCCGCCGGCGCCACCACCAGAACCGCGATGACCACGAGAAGCAGGGCGAGGGTGACCGCCTCGGTGAAAGCCAGCGGGTCGCTGCTGCGGGCCAGATTGCTGTAGATGCGGGTGGTGATCGTGTTGAAGCCGGCGGGAGAGCCCATTACCTGCGGAATTGCGAACGTGCCGAGCGTCAGTACGAAGACCAGAACGGCTGCTGTCGCCATCGCAGGCGCAAGCAGCGGCAGGGTGATCGTTCTCAGCACGCTCAGCGCCCCGGCCCCGGAGACCCGCGCGGCCCTCTCCATGGCGGGCTCGGCCCGGGCAGCGAGCCCGACCGCGGTGATCAGGTAAACCAGGGGAACGGCGTTGACCACCACGACGACGGTGACGCCGACGGGTCCCTGTACGCCCGACCAATGCACCCCGAGCAGGTCATCGGTGAATCCGGCTCGGCCGTACGCGCGCAACCAGCTGTAGCCCAGTACGAAGTCCGGAACCAGCACCGGCAGCAGGATTGCCACTCGCCAGAAGGCCCGACCCGGCAGATCCGGGCGGCGCAGGGCGAGGGCGAGCAGCGTTCCGAGTGGCACGGCCAGGACCGTGACGGCGACGGCCAACAGGAAGGTGTTCTTGACTGCGGTGCCTAGGCCGGGCGAGGTGAGGATGTCGTCGAGGTCTGCAGAGCCCTCCACCCAGACGGTGCGGGCCATCACCAGCAGCGGCACCAGAACCACCATCGCCGCCGCGAATGCCACGAGACCTGCTGTGGCACCCCGAAGGCCTCGGGCGCCCACCAGATTCAGGCGCCGAAGATCTGCTGGTAGTCGGCGAGCAGGTCGTCCTTCTGGTCGGCCAGTGCCGCCCAGTCCGGGTACACGATCGGCGCGTCCTGCGGGATGGTCGGGCCGGTGACGCCCTCCAGGGTCGGGTACGAGCCGGCCTCGGCGATCACCGTCTGGCCGGCTTCGCTGGTGATGTAGGAAAGAAACGCCTTCGCGGTATCCGGTTCCGCGGCCTCGGTCGCCAGGGCAGCAGGACCGTAGATGGCGATCGCGCCCGGCTCCGGCCAGACGATCTCGATCGGTGCACCGCTGCTCTGGGCGGCGTAGGCCGAGTTGGCGTTGGTGATTCCGGCCTTGTAGATGCCTTCGGCGACACCGTTGGTCACCTCGTCCGGGGCGCTCACCTGCACCGCGCCGTTGTCCTTCAACGCCTCGTAGTACTCGAGGCCGAAATCGGGATCCTGGGCGAAGTACCCGAGAGCCCCGAGCGCGGATGCGGCGAAGCCGGGGTCCGGGACAGCTACGCCGTCGGCGTACTCCTCGTCGGTCAGGTCCGACCAGGCCTCCGGCGGCGCGATGCCTTCGGCGGCGACGGCGACCATGTAGAGAACGGCGACGCCGACGTAGTCATCGGTGCGGACATCCGAGGGGATGTCGGTCTCCGGCGTCCACCCGCCGACCAGGTCCTGGTCGACGTAGTCCTGCATCGTCAACGGGTCGCAGGCCCAGATAACGTCGGCCTGTAGGCCGCCCGAACGCACGTCGCCTGCGACCCGAGCATTGAGGTCGGCGGTGGGGGCGCGGTAGAGGTCAACCGTGGCGTCAGGATTGGCCGTTTCGAACGCCTCGATCACGGGTTGGATCGTGGTGTCACTGACGCAGGTGTACAGAGTGATCGTCCCCGAGATGTCGGTACTGGACGAGGAACTCGGGTCGGCCGATTCCGTTGCATCCTCCGCGCCCCCGCAGGCTGCGATCAGGGCCAATGGCAGGAGAGCCGCGAGATGAGCAGAGATGCGCCGCAGGGTCATGTCGCGAAACGTACCCGATTCTCGGAATCGGGGAAGCCCGGATCCAGGCAGTTGCATTCTTGGCGCAACGGGCACTTTCCGTGCGTTGGCTCTCAACGCGGACACCGATACGGTAGCGGCTCTGACCCCGTCCGTTCGGAGGACCCATGAACTTCTCACCTGTTCTTCGACGCTGCTGGCGGGCCGGTGTCTGCTCGGTGTCAGTGCTGCTGGGCATTGGGCTGGTCGTGAACCCGGCGGCTGCCGCACCGGGTGAAATCGAGGTCGCGGCAGCCCCGCAGTTCGTCGGCGAGGAGATACTCCCGACCGGCCTGATGTTCGAGGGCACGGAGGTTGGCGGCCTGTCCGGTCTGACCTACGACGCCCCACGAGAGGTCTACTACGCCATCTCAGACGACCGGAGCCAACTGGACCCCGCGCGGTTCTACACGCTGACGATCGACCTGTCCGATGGATCTCTCGACGAGGGAGATGTGACGATCCTCGACGTCACCACACTGCTCGACGCGAGGGGGCGGCCATTCCCTGCGCTGAGCCTGGATCCCGAGTCCATTGCGCTCACGCCCAGGCGCACCCTGGTGATCACCTCCGAGGGCGACGCATCGCAACTGATCGCCCCCTTCGTCCGTGAGTTCTTGCTCTCCGGTCGCCAGCTCATCAACCGGCCGGTGCCCGGTTACTACGATCCAACCCCGAATGGGACGTCTGGAATCCGCAACAACCTGGCCCTGGAGAGTGGCGGCGTCACCCCCGCTGGCGACTTCTACTTCACGGGCACCGAGAACGCCTTGGCTCAGGATGGGCCGGTCGCAACACTGACGTCGACGAGCCCGGCGCGTTTGCTGCGGTATGACCGATTCGGTCGGCTGGACCGGGAATTCGTGTACGTCGTCGAGCCGGTGCAGGAAGCACCGACACCGGCGGACGCTTTCGCGGTGAACGGTCTGGTCGAGGTGTTGCCGCTGAGTCCTACCCGGCTGATCGCCATGGAGCGCAGCTTCTCGGTCGGCGCGGGCAATGATGTCCGCCTTTATCTCGTCGATACCGCTGGGGCGACCAACGTCAAGGGACTGCCGGCCTTGCCCGCGGATCTCACGTCGGTGCAGGAGGTCAGCAAGACCCTCCTGGTCGATCTGGATGTCCTCGGGATAACACTGGACAACCTGGAGGGCATCACCCTTGGCCCCACCCTGTCCGACGGCAGCCACACTCTCCTGATCGTCAGCGACAACAACTTCAGCGTCACCCAGGTGACCCAATTCCTCGCCTTCACCTTCTGAACACAGGGCGCGGCGCAACGGTCGTAGTCGCCGGGTAGCTTCCGGTCATGTCCGTCCACGGGAGCGCATCGGGTGAGTGATAGCACCACCACGTCTGGTTACCGGCTCGTCCGTACCCGGAGCCGCGCCGTACGGCAGCCGCCTGCCCTGGATGCCGAGCAGCAGTCGGTGGTGGACCACCCTGGCGGTCCGCTCGTCGTCCTTGCCGGTCCGGGCACTGGCAAGACGACGACGATCGTCGAGGCGGTCGCCGCCCGAATCGCGGCTGGCGTGGATCCGGAACAGATCCTGGTCCTGACGTTCAGCCGACGAGCGGCCGCGCAGTTGCGTGAGCGGATCACCGAACGCGTTCAGGCCACCGTTCGGGAGCCGCTCGCCCGCACCTTCCACTCCTACGCCTATGGGCTGCTGCGCCGTGCCGCCCAGCTCCGCGGCGAGCCGCCACCGAGGCTGCTGACCGGAGCCGAGCAGGATCTGCTCATCCGTGAGTTGCTCGCCGGCGACCGGGCCGGTGAAGGGATCGACTGGCCGCCTGACATCCGAGCGGCGTTGGCTACCGCTGGTTTCGCCGCCGAACTGCGCGATCTCGTGCTGCGCTGCATCGAGCGCCAGATCACTCCCGCGCGGCTGCGCCGCTGGGGCAGGACGCACATGCGACCCGAGTGGGTCTCTGCCGGTGAGTTCCTGCAGCAGTACCTCGAGGTCACCTCCTTGGCCGGATCCAGCACCGTCGATGCCCGTGGCTACGACCCGGCCGAACTGGTGCGCAGTGCTGGTGAGGAGCTGCGCTCTGATCGCGGCCTGCTTCGCGCCGAGACTGACCGCTTGCGGTGGGTGTTCGTCGATGAGTACCAGGACGTCGATCCCGCCCAGGTCGACCTGCTGCAACTACTCGTCGGAGTGCACGGCAATCTGGTCGTGGTGGGCGATCCCGACCAGTCCATCTACCGCTTCCGGGGGACTGATTCGCGGGCGATGACCGACTTCGCTGACCGGTTCACCCCCGTCGGAGGCGGCGGCACCCCACAGATCGCCCTTTCCGTATCCCGCCGTGGCGGGGCACAGCTGCTGGCCACCTCACGGGTGGTGGCGCAGGGCCTGCCGGGAGTGGCGGCGCATCGGCAGTTGTTCGCCGCGCCCGGCCTTCCTGCCGGCGAGGTCACGGTCCGGGTCTTCTCCTCCGTCGGCGACGAGGCGGCCTGGATCGCCGAGAAGTTGCGCTCGGCACACCTCAGCGATGCCACGCCGTGGTCGCAGATGGCCGTCCTGGTGCGCTCGACGGCGCGCTCGCTGCCCACGTTGCGCCGTGCCCTGGGCGCGGCGGGGGTACCGGTGGCCGTAGCCGAGGAGGACCTGCCGCTGGCCGAACAGGCCGCGGCCGCGGCGTTGTTGCTGTTCCTACGCGCAGCGCTGGATCCGGACTTCATCGACGAGCCGGTCGCCGAGGCGCTGCTCACCTCGCCGCTGGGCCGCGCCGACACCTTGGACCTGCGCCGATTGCGTCGTTTGCTGCGTCAGCAGGCCCTGGCCGCCGGTGGACCGATCGGAGGATTCGGTTCGGCCAGGTCGGCGAGCCCGGGTCTGATCGCGTCCGCGTTGGCTGAGCCGGCGGGCCTGATCGCCTTTCCACGCACGATCGCTGCCGCCGCCGACCGGGTGGCAACGCTGCTCAACGTCGTACGGGAGACAGTCAGGGCGAGCGGAAGTGCCGAGGATGCGCTCTGGGCGTTGTGGAAGGGCAGTCAACTGGCTGGCACGTGGGCCGCAGCCAGTGCCGCAGGGGGACCGCGGGGTGAGGTAGCGGACCGGGATCTGGACGCGGTGCTGGCATTGTTCGACACGGCTGGTCGCTTCGTCGACCGACTTCCGCATGTGGACGCGGCCGCCTTCATTGACCACGTTGCCGCACAACAGATCCCAGCTGACAGCGGCGCACCGCGGGCACCGCGTGGGGAATCCGTACGGATCCTGACCGCACATGCCGCCAAGGGCCTGGAGTGGGATGTCGTCGCGGTGGCCGCCGTACAAGAGGGCCTCTGGCCGGATCTGCGGCACCGCGGGACCCTGCTGGGTACGGCCGATCTCAGCGACCTCGCAGCCGGCCTGGACGTTCCGTTGCCGGAGAGCCGAGCCGCCGCGTTGTCCGAGGAAAGACGACTGTTCTACGTCGCGGTCACCCGGGCTCGGCGGCGGCTGCTGGTCAGCGGCGTCGACGGTGCCGCCCGCAGCGACGACGTGCCGTCCCGCTTCCTTGATCTGGTCGACCCGCTCGGACCGGAGCAGTCGCGGCCGGTCACCGAGGTCACCAGGCCCACGACGCTGCCGGCCCTGGTCGTGGAATTGCGCCGGGTCCTCGAGAGCGCCGTGCCCAAGGGCGGCGCGCTCAGGGTCAAGGGAGACGTCGAACGCAAGGCGGGCGCGGCCAGGGCGCTGCGCCGGTTGGCCGATGCGCGGGTCGACGGTGCCGACCCGGCCGGCTGGTGGGGGCTGGTCCCGGTCTCCGACGACGGACCGCTGGTCGCCGAGGACGAGCTAGTGCGGGTGTCGCCTTCCAGGCTCGACCGGTTCCTGGAATGTCCGCTTCGTTGGCTGCTGGAGACCGCCGGTGCGACGTCCTCGGACGGCTTCCGCCAGGCGGTGGGTACGGCCTTGCACGAGGTCGCCGAACGGATCGCGAAGGGGACCCTGTCCCTCGAGGCGGCCGAGGCCGCTTTGACCGGCTTGATGACCGACTTGGACCCCGGCACGGGCTGGGTGCGAGACAGCAATCTGGTCAGGGCCCACGACATGCTCAGCCGGTTCCTGACCTGGCTCGGGTCCAATCCCCGCGAGGTCATCGCGATCGAGGAGTCCTTCGCGATCGAGATCGGCCGCGCCCAGATCACCGGCCGCGTGGACCGGCTGGAGCGAGACGCTGACGGCCGACTCGTCGTGGTCGACCTCAAGACCGGATCCGCCAAGGTGCGGGGGGAGGACCTGCCGCGCAACGGACAACTCGGGGTCTACCAAGTTGCCGTCGAGTCCGGCGGGTTCGGGACCGGGGAGGTCTCCGGCGGGGCGGCGCTCGTTCAGCTCCGGGCCGGCGGCAAGACCCCCGAGCAACGTCAGGCACCCCTGACCGAGGATCCGGAACCGGCCTGGGTTGTCGAATCGATCGAGGCGGCGGTCGAGGGAATGTCGGGGGCGACCTTCTTGGCCAGGGCCAATCCGGGTTGCGATCGCTGTCCGAGCCGGCGCAGTTGCCCACTGCATGCCACCGGGCAACAGGTGACCCGGTGAGCCGAGAGGGCGGGAGCATCGCAGCGCGGCTGACGTGGTCGGCCGATGCCTTGGCGCGGGCGTTGAACCAGCCGCCACCCACGGCCGAGCAGCGCGCCGTCATCGAAGCCCCACTCACGCCGGGACTGGTCCTGGCCGGCGCGGGGTCCGGCAAGACCGAGACCATGGCCGGGCGAGTGGTCTTCCTGATCGCCAATGGCCTGGTCGCGCCGGACGATGTGCTCGGCCTGACCTTCACCCGCAAGGCAGCCGGGGAGCTGGCCGAACGCATCCGGCACCGGCTGGCACGACTGGCCGGCGTCGGCGGGCTGTCGGCGGACCTGGCGGCGGCTCTGGAGATCGGGCAGCCGCGGGTGGCGACGTACAACTCCTACGCCGCCGGCATCGTCGTCGAACACGGGCCGCGGATCGGAGCCGAACCCAGCGCCGAGGTCATCGGCCAGGCCATGAGCTGGGGACATGCCGCGAGCCTGGTCGAGGACTACGCCGGGGACATGACCGACGTGCTGCTGGCTCCGAGCACCGTGACCATCGACGTGCTCGCCCTGTCGGCGGCGATGGCCGAGCACGAGGTGGACCCGGACGAGTTGCGCGAGTTCGCCGCTGCGCTGCGATCACGGATCGAGGCGCTCCCACGGTTGCGGACGGCAAAGGGAGCAGACCAGGTGTACGCCGAGGTCCGCAAGATGCTCAACCGGCAGAACGTGCGACTGCGGCTGCTGCCGTTGGTCGAGGCCTACCGCGCCCGTAAACACTCGGCCGGTGTCATCGACTACTCCGACCAGGTCTCGCTGGCAGCTCGGATCGCCGTCGCGTCCCCGGTGGTTGGGGCGATGGAGCGACAGCGGTACGGCGCGGTTCTGCTGGACGAGTTCCAGGACAGCAGCTACGGCCAACTCGAACTCATGTCGAGGCTGTTCGGTGGAGGTCATCCCGTGACTGCCGTCGGCGATCCCTCCCAGGCGATCTACGGCTGGCGCGGAGCATCCACCGGGAACATGCGCGAATTCACTCGCCGCTTCGACACCGGCGGCTCTGCACGCGAAGCCCACGCCGACGTATTTCCGCTCTCGGTGAGCTGGCGCAACGGCGCAAGCATCCTCGGTATCGCCAACGACATCGCGAAGGTCTGTGCCGACGAGCATCTCCCGGTCGTCACCTTGACGCCGGCTCCGTCGCGAACGCATCCGGGTGAGATCGGTTGCGCTCTGCTGAACACCCAGATCGAGGAGGTGACGTGGCTGGCCGACGAGATCGCGAAGCGGTGGGCGGCGCGGGCCCCGGGTGACTCCTTCGCCGTGCTGTCCCGGGCCCGGTCGTTGCTCCGTCCGGTTGCCGCAGCACTACGCGAGCGCGATGTTCCGGTCGAAGTGCTGGGCCTCGGCGGTCTGATCGACGAGCCCGAGGTCACCGACGTCGTGGCGACCCTGCGAGTGATCTCCGATCCCAGCTCGGGCGATGCCATCGGCCGCCTGCTGGTCGGCCCACGCTGGCGGATCGGCCCTCGCGACCTGATGGCCCTGGGCCGCCGCGCGCGGTGGCTGACCCGACAGCAGCTGGCTGGTCATGACTCGGAGCCCTCGGCCACCCCGGTCGAAAGGCCGACATTCGCGCCGTCGTTGAGCCAGTCGGAGGAAACGGGCAGCCTGATCGAGGCTCTTGACGCCCTGGGCCCGGCCTCGGCCTACTCGGCAGAGGGGCACCGGCGGCTGACTGCTCTGAGCCACGAGCTGTCGTGGCTGCGCCGACGCAGCGGTGTGTCGTTGGCCGACCTGATCGACGATGTGGTCGCCACGCTCGGACTGGGTATCGAAGTCGCCGTACGACCTGACGTGACACACGCGCGAGCCCAAGCCCACCTGCAGGCCATGCACGAGGTGGCCGAGGAGTTCACCCGGATCGCGGAGGTCCCCTCACTGTCGGCATTCCTCAGCTACCTGGCTGCGGCCGAGGACGAGGAGCGCGGCCTGGAACCCGGGGAGGTCCAGACCTCCGAGGAGGCGGTCTCGCTGCTGACCGTGCATGCCGCGAAGGGTCTGGAGTGGGATGTCGTGGCTGTGCCCGGGTTGACCAAGGACGTCTTCCCGCAGAACGTCACCGTGCGGACCGAGCACTGGCTGACCGACCCGGGACACCTTCCCGTCTCGCTGTGCGGTGACCGGGACTACCTGCCCGATCTCGACCTGACCGGCGTTTGCGACCAGAAAGCGGCAGAGACCGCTTACCTCGAGGCCAAGCAGGCCTACCAGGGGGCCGCGGGCATCGAGGAGTGGCGGCTGGCCTATGTGGCGGTGACCAGGGCGCGGAGCACCTTGCTGTGTTCGGGGAGTTGGTGGACCGGCGATGCGAAGAAGCCGCGCGGGGCTTCACCTATCCTGGAACTTGTTCGGGAGCAAGCGCTTTCGGGCGGAGCCAACGGAAGCCAGGTCTCGATCTGGGCCCAGCCGCCCGAGGACGACACGACCAATCCGATGTCGGACGACTTCCCGGAACTCGCCTGGCCGGTCGACCCGCTGCCACCGGCTCGCCGGATCGCTCGGGAGGCTGCCGCAGCACTGGTGGCGGATCCGCCGGAGGATCCGATGACGCTGGACTCGCTGGCCTGGGATGCCGAGGTCGACCTGTTACTGGCCGAGCGGGACCACGCGCGCGCGACGACGATCGACGTCGCCCTACCAGCGCAGCTCTCGGTGTCCGAACTCGTCGCGTTGCGCCGAAGTCCCGGCCAACTCGCCCGTTGGATCCGTCGGCCGCTGCCATCGGCGCCAGCGCCACTGGCCCGCCGCGGAACCGCCTTCCATGCCTGGCTCGAGCGACGCTTCGGGGCTACCCGCTTGGTCGACCTGGACGAACTGCCTGGTTCGGCCGACGACGGTGCGGCCCCGGACGAGGACCTGGACGAACTCAAGGCCGCCTTCCTGGCCAGCGAGTGGGCCGATCGGGAACCCACCGAGGTGGAGGTCCCCTTCCATGTGCGGGTCGGCGACGGGCTTGCCCTGCGCGGTCGGATGGATGCCGTCTTCGGCGACAGCAGTACCGGATTCGAGGTCGTCGACTGGAAGACCGGAGCGGTACCCGACGGGATCGAGAAGCAGGCGGGCGCCATCCAGTTGGCCGCCTATCGCCTGGCCTGGGCCGCGTTGGCCGGTGTGGACGTGAACAAGGTCAGGGCCGCCTTCGTCTACGTGCGGCACAACGAGACGGTACGTCCGGCCGACCTGGCCACCGCGGAGGAACTCGGCTTGCTGGTGAACGCTCTGCCGGCTGCGTGACTCAACGGCGCACGCGCCCGGCAATCTCACCCAGGAGCCGGATCGAATGCTCAGTGATCGGGCTCACGACCAGGATGACCTCGTCGGCCCCGGCCTCGGTGAGCTCGCGCAGATGATCTTCCAGGCGCTCGGGGGCGATCCCAGGGGCTTCCGGGGTGGACGGACGCTCGCCGGCCGCAGGGTCCACCACGACCAGGACGCAGGCGCTGCGAGCAATGTCCCGGGGCGCGCGGCCGGCCGCGACAGCAGCGTCGGTGATGCGCTCGTTGAGCGCCGCGAACCCATCCACAGAATTTCCGTACGAGTCGTACCAGGTGTTCCACGCGTGGACGTGCGGCAAAGTGAGGGCCAACATCCGCGGACCGTTGGAGCCGATCATCAGCGGTATGAACCGGTGCGGGGGCGGAAGCAGGACGGCGTCCTGGACTTGGAAGAATTTCCCGTCCAGGCTGGCGCGTTTCCCGGCCAGTAGTTCGCGGATGATCGCGAACGATTCGGCGAAACGCTCCACGCGGTGGTCGTAGGCGATGCCGAACGCGCGGAACTCGGTCGCGTTCCAGCCCGCGCCGAGGCCGAGCACGAAGCGGCCGCAGCTGACCTCGTCGAGCGTCGCAGCCATCTTGGCGAGCAGCCCGGGCGGGTGGAAGCCGGCACAGGCCACCAACGGGCCGAGCGTGATGCGCTCGGTCGCCGCAGCCAGCGCAGCGAGCAGCGTCCAGGCCTCCCAGGGCCCGCGCTCGGGCCGCCCGTCGCCGCGAAAGAGCAGATGGTCACCGAGCCAGATCGAGTCGAAGCCCACTTCCTCGGCGACCCGAGCCATAGCGAGGTACTCGGGCCAGCGCACGTCCCGTTCGACCTCAGGAAGCTGGATCCCCACGCGCAGCGGCACCGGACGAGCCTACGGCCGCCTGCGGAAGGCCCGCGGTGGTCGGGCTATTTCGCGGCGAGTACGTCGGCTTTCAGGATCTCCGGCGGACTCGCCAGCAGCCGCTCAGCGTTCTCCATGAGCGCAGCGGCGATCGGACCGTCGAGATGGGCCTGACGCTCCGTGTCGCCCGGGAAGGCGTCGACGATCCAGAAGGTCGAGTCGTCGGTACGCAGCGCCATCCAGATCACCGTGCCGGCCTCCTGGTTGGCCAAGTCGAGGGCCCCGGTCAGGAACTGAGCCACCTCGTCCTGGGTGTCGTCCTTGGCGACAATCTTGACCACGAGTGCCTTGCTGACCATGTGTTGCCTCCACTGCGCTCGCGTACGGCCGGTCCGTACGCTTCGGTCAATGCTAAGCACGCCGCCAACTCCGCGGGGAGCTAGCCATGGCCGCGATTCTGTGTTTCCTGCTCCGATAGCAACGGTTAACCGCTTCCCAGGTAACGGCGCCGGGCTCGGCGTCCAGCCGCGACAAGTATCACCGAGGCCATCAGGTTTCCCGCGATCGCGCCTGCCACGGCGGGCGTCCACGACCTCGGTCGGTAGGTCACCGGCTCTATGAGCGTTCCGGCTATGCAGCCCAGTCCAAGACTCTGGCAGATGACTCCGGGGAGGCCGCGCCGCTTCTCCTTGCCTGCCGAGAGGGCGACGACCAGCCCGGTCACCGGCATCGGCCACGGCGCGGCGACACCCGCCCCCCAGCCGACCAGCAGCCCAGTCGGTACCGAGAGAGGGATCGACACGCCGAAGGGCTCCCCGGGTATCTCGTGCCGCACCGACACGGCGCTGCCGAATGCACCTGCGCCAGCAAAAGCCGCCGCTGCGGCGACCAGGAAACGCTCAGGTGTCATGACGGGACAGTCCTTTCGTCCACTCTTGGGCACCTAGACCAAGGATGGTCGGCGGGCGACGGGTTCCCGTCGCCATCGGCCGCGGTGTCGAGTCGTCGTAGGGCCGAGAACACCACGTCCCGCTCGGTGGTCGACCAGAACGCGGGCATCGAGGCGCGCAGGAAGCTGGCGTAGCGAGCACTGGCCAGCCGGGAGTCGAGGACCGCGACCACGCCGCGGTCGGTGGCGGTGCGGATCAGGCGTCCGGATCCCTGCGCCAGCAGGAGGCCGGCATGACTGGCCGAGACCGACATGAACCCGTTTCCGCCGGCGCGGGTCACCGCCGTTGCGCGAGCCGACATCAGCGGGTCATCCGGGCGCGGGAACGGGATCCGGTCGATGAGGACGAGCTGACAGGTGGGCCCCGGCACGTCCACCCCCTGCCATAGGGACAGCGTCCCGAACAGGCACGTTCGCGGGTCCGCGGCGAAGGCGGCCATCAACGTCGGGGTGGCGTCGTCGCCCTGACAGAGCACCGGTACGTCGAGGCGCTCGCGCATCTCCTGCGCTGCGGCTTCGGCGGCTCGGCGCGAGGAGAACAGGCCGAGGGTACGTCCACCGGCCGCCTGGACCAGGGCCGCGATCTCGTCCATCCCGGCGGCGCCGAGACCGTCCCGGCCGGGCGGCGGCAAGTGCTTGGCGACGTACAGGATGCCCTGCTTCGGGTAATCGAAGGGACTGCCGACGTCCTGCCCCCGCCAGGTGGGTGCGTCGTTGCCGGTCAGCCCGAGTGCTTCGGCCGTTGCATCGAAGCTGCCGCCGACGGTGAGCGTGGCCGAGGTGAGGATCACCGTCCGCTCGGCGAACAGCTGCTCGCGGAGCAGCTCTGCGACCGAGAGCGGGGCGACCTGCAGCACGCGTCGGGGCGCTCCCGGCCCGTAGTCGGACACCGACAGCCAGGAGACGTCCTGATCGGATTCCTTGGTCAGCCTTTCGGCGACGTCGAAGATCTCCGACAGGGCACCCCGCGCGAGCTGCTGGGCTCCCTGGGTGCCGGCGGTCTCCAGGAGCGCAACGGCGGCCGGAAGCGAGGTCAAAGCGCCGCGGGCGGCATCCCGCACCGCGGCCACAGCGCGGTGCAATGCCTCAGGCAGCACGTCGGGAAAGCGTCCACTCTCCAGTTCATCGAGTGCTGCCGACAGCTCGGCTGCTGCATCTGTCAGCCGATCGGAGTCCACCTCCGCATGCCGGGCGGCGGCACCGGCCGCGGCCGAGACCGAGACCGCGCTGAGCTGATCGGAGATGACGCCGGTGACCCGATCGGCCAGTTCGTGGGCTTCGTCGATGATCACCACCTGGTGCTCGGGCAGCATCGCGCGGCCCTCGAAGGCATCGATGGCGAGGAAGGCGTGGTTGGTCACGACGATGTCGGACTCTCGGGCCTTGGCCCGGGACAGTTCACTGAAGCAGCTTGCGGCCTGTGGGCAGCGTTGTCCGCCAAGGCATTCATGAGCGGTGACCGAGACTTGCCGCCACGCCCGGTCGGGAACGCCCGGCACCAACTCCGACCGATCGCCGGTCTTCGAGGACTCGACCCAGTCGCGAAGCCGTACGACCGCCGCCCCCCACGATGAGGTCGGGCCGCTGGCCGCGGCTGGGTCGAAGAGGGTCGGCTCCTCCGCGGGATAGCCTCCGGCCAGCTTGTGCCGGCAGGCGTAGTGCGCACGGCCCTTGACCAGTGCTATCTCCGGTCTCCGACCGAGCAGCCGTTCCAGGGCATCGACGAGCACCGGCAGATCGTGGTCCACGATCTGAGCCTGCAGAGCCAGCGTTGCCGTCGATACGACGACCGGCTCGCCGTTCTCGACCGCGTGCCGTAGCGCCGGCACCAGGTAGGCCAACGACTTCCCGGTTCCGGTGCCGGCTTGGACGAGCAGGTGCTCGTCGGTGTGGATCGCCGTGTCGACCGCGGCTGCCATCTGCTGCTGGCCCGCGCGGGGAGTCCCGTCGATCGCTCTCACGGCGACCGCCAGCAGATCGGCTACCGGCGGAATCGCCGGAAAGCGGGATCGTCCGGGCACTGGTCGAGGGTAGTGATCTCCGCGGACCGCTGCGTCGAGCGATCCCTCGGGGTGGATAACCCGGCGTCAGCGCGAGGCGTACGGATCTGCGGTCCGACCGGCTCCGGCGCTCTCGTCCCATGCGTAGACCTCGTGGCCGCCGATGTAGACCGTCAGCGCCCGGGACATCACCTCCAGGGGATCGCCGGACCAGATCACGACGTCGGCGTCAAGCCCCGCGGTCAGGGAGCCGACCCGGTCGTCGAGTCCGAGCATCCGCGCGGGATTGATGGTCAGCGAGCGCAGCGCCTCCTCTCGGTCGAGCCCTTCCTTGACGGCCAGCGTCGCCTGGTGCACCAGGAAGTGAATCGGAACCACGGGATGGTCGGTGGTGATGGCGATCTGCACGCCGGCCCGAGCGAGCAGGCCCGGGTTGCGCAGCGATCGCTGCCGGAGTTCAACCTTGCTGCGGCTGGTGAACAGCGGGCCGATGATGACCGGGATATTCTTGGCCGCGATGAGATCGGCGATCAGGTATCCCTCGGTCCCGTGGTTGATCACCAGCCGGTACCCGAACTCGTCGGCCAGCCGGATTGCGGTGGCGACGTCGTCAGCGCGGTGCACGTGCTGGCACCACGGCAACTCGCCGTCCAGCACCCGGACCAGGATCTCGCACGTGGGGTCGCGGTCGAAGGGCTCCTTCTTCTGCTGTGCGGTCGCTCGTTTCGCCCGATAGTCCTCCGCCTTGGTGAAAGCGTCCCGGATCACCGCAGCGACGCCAAGCCTGGTCGAAGGCAGCTTCTTCTGCTCGCCGTACACCCGCTTGGGGTTTTCACCGAGCGCGCTCTTCACGCTGACCGGTTCCTTGAGCAACATCTCGTCCACGATCCGGCCCCAGCACTTCAGCGCCACCGTCTGCCCGCCGATCGGATTGCCCGACCCCGGTTTGATGACCGCGGTGGTCACCCCACCGGACAACGCATCGCGGAAGCCCTCGTCATCCGGATTGATCGCATCGAGGGCGCGCAGGCGGGCACCGTTCGGGTCGGTCATCTCGTTGGTGTCCTGGCCGGCCCAGCCCTCGGCCTCCTCGTGTACGCCGAGATGGGCGTGCGCTTCGACGAAACCTGGCAGGACCCATCTCCCGGTGGCGTCCAAGACCCGGGTCCGGCGGGGAATCTTCACCTTCGCTCCGACGGCTTCGATCTTGCCGCCCCGCAACAGCACCGTCGCGTTCTGGATCGGGTCTGCGGATACCGGTACGACGTACCCCCCGGTGATCGCGATGAACTCGTCGGTGCGTTGCGCCATCAAGAATCTCCCATCAAATGACATGTGGACTGGAAAGCGCTGTCAACTGCCTGACTGAGGTGGACGGCTCTGCGGTAGCGCACTTCGCCGACGGCGCGGTCATGCAGCCGCTATCTGATCGAGGATGGCGGCGGTCAGTTGGTCCGGCGCGTGCTCTGGAATCCAATGCGAGACCCCATCGAGAATGACGAAACGGTATGTGGCATCGACGAATTCGCCACACTTCTGCGCAGCCGCCTGACCCACTGCGAGATCCGCGGTACTCCACACATACGTCGTCGGCACCGCGACCGGCGGCAGGTCGGCGACCTCCTGGCGTCTCATCGCGCGGTACCAGTTCAGCGTCGCGGTCAGAGCGCCGGGCTCGGACTGCACCGCCACGTAATGCTCGATCGCATCGGCGGGCAGGCCGGTCAGCATCCTGCGCAGCCTTCGGGCGCCGTCCTCGAGCAGCACCTGCTCGGCCTTGCCCTCCTGCCAGAACAGCACAATGTAGGAGGAACGCTCCTGTTGGTCGCTGTCGTTGCGAAAAGCCCAGGCAAAGGCCAGCGGATGCGGTACGGAGACTGCGGTCAGCGAGCGGACCCGATCCGGATGCCAGGTCGCGAGGCACCAGGCCGCGTTCGCGCCCCAGTCGTGCCCCACGATGTCCACAGTGGAGATGTCCAGGGCATCGAGGATGCCGATGGCGTCCGCGACGATGGGGCGCATGCCGTACGCAGCAACCCCGTCGGGCCGAGCACCGGGAGAATATCCACGCTGATCGGGCACGATCACCCGATGCCCGGCCCGCACCAGATTCTCGCGTACGGCATCCCAGCTGCGCCCGGTTTCCGGGAACCCGTGTAGCAACAGCACGGGTCGACCGTCCTCTGGCCCGTCCACGGTGACGTCGAAGACCAGTTCGGCTACCGATATCTGCATGTCCCCGAGACTGCCAGACGCGGCTCTACGGCGACCCCGCCCACTGGGCGACCGCCTCAGGATCCGGCGGCGCCGCGAAACACGGGCTCACGCGAGCCCGACTAGCCTGGGCGGGTCCCTGGCCGGTGACCGCGCGAATGGAGTGTGGTCGTGGATCGGAGTCCTGTGCAGCAGTTCGGTCCGTACCGGATCGAGGGCGTGCTCGGCCGTGGCGGCATGGGCGCGGTCTATCGGGCCTATGACGAGACCCATGACCGGGTAGTTGCCCTCAAGCTGCTCACCGAAAGCCTGGCCGACGATGCCGGTTATCGGGAGCGGTTCCGGCGCGAGTCCCAACTGGCTGCTCGGCTGCGCGATCCGCATGTCATCCCGATCCACTCCTACGGCGAGATCGACGGTCGGCTGTTCCTCGACATGCGCCTGGTCGAGGGGGAGGACCTCGGTGAGGCACTCGACCGCGATGGTCCGATGTCATCCGAGCGGGCTGTCAGCATCATCGGTCAGATCGCCCGGGCGCTGGACGCGGCGCACGACGACGGGCTGATCCACCGCGACGTCAAGCCCTCCAACGTGCTGATCAGCGATCCGGGCAGCGACGAGGACTTCATCTATCTCGTCGACTTCGGTATCGCTCGAACGGTCGGCTCCGGCGCAGCGGCTGCGCTCACTCACACCGGCGCAGCCCTGGGCAGCTTCGACTACATGGCTCCCGAGCGTTTCCTGGACACCGCGGTCGATCGGCGGACCGACGTGTATTCGTTGGCCTGCCTGCTCTATGAGTGCCTGATCGGGAGCCGACCGTTCAACGGCGACGGTCTGCCGACCCTGATGTATGCCCACCTCAACCTGCCGCCGCCGCGGCCTTCGGCGAAGCGCTCGGGAATTCCGTACGCCTTGGACGAGGTGATCGCAACCGGGATGGCGAAGAACCCCGATCAACGCTTCGCGCGAGCCGGCGCCCTCGGGGCGGCTGCACGTGCTGCTCTCGCCGGTCCCCGTTCGCATTCCTTCCCAGCAGGCGGACCCGGCTCGGCCGCGGGATGGGCAGCGCCGATATCACCACGCAGTGCCTCCCAGTCCGCACCCAACTCGCTCGCACCACCCGGACCCTCCGGTTACGTCGCCCCCCGTCCCGGCTCGGCCCCCGGTGGTCCACCTTCCTACCCGGGACTTTCCGGCATGCCCGGCTCGGTGCGTCCGTCACATCCTGGGCCTCCGGGCGTCCCGGAGCGGGGAAGTCCCTCGCATCCGGGTCCTCCTGGCTTGCCACATCGCACCGGACCAGACCCGAGATCGGCGCCCGGAGTTCCGCCAGAGCCGCCGTCCCGGCGCAACCTTTGGCTGGTTGCTGCCGCCGTCGCGGCGCTGGTCATGGTCATGGCCGTCACTTTGGTCGTGGTACTCAACACCAGCGGCGATCGGTCTTCGTCGGCTGACCCGACCACGACGACCCTGGGCAGCCCGGCCACGACCGAGGAACTACCGGCTGGCGGCATCCTGGACGGTGCCGGCGGCTCCGGATCCCAAGATCAGGCCGGACCTGCGGCGGCCGCTGACGAGGCGGCGCTGCGCAACCTCATCCCGCTTGATTTCAGTGCCAGCAGCTGCACTGCCACTGGACGGCCTGCCGACGACGGTTCACTGGCCGCCTTGAGCTGTGGAGCAAGCATCACCACACCCGGCGCCAACGCGAGCGACTTCTTCCTCTACGAGTCCGAAGACGACTTGGCTGCGGCCTTCGAGGCGTACGCACAGGATCGCTCCCTTTCCGAATTCCCGTCCAGTGACGCAGCGCAGTGTGCCGAGGAAGAGGGCTTCGGCGAATACGCCCAGGGCGGGCCAGCACTTGGTGCACTTGCCTGTTTCATCGACTCGGAGGACACCGCCCACCTGGTCTGGACCAACACCGACCTGAGGGTTTTCGCGATCACCTCGGCGGCCACCGGGGACGCGGCCGGGTTGCGCGCGCTCTATGACTGGTGGGTGGCGCGCGGGCAGATCATCCGCCGCTGATCCCTTCCCTTGCCCGAGCCAGCTCGGTCAGGCGATGGGCGAGCTCAGCCGCCGTGAAGATCCGTTGATCGGCCGGGTCCAGGCAGGCTTGCAAGATTGCCGCGATGTCCGGGGGTAAATGTGGCGCCACCGTGGGCTTGGTCGACATCATCTTGCGGATCGCCGCTAGAGGTTCGTCGTCGGACAGCTCGCCGTAGATCCCCACACCCGCTACCGCCCGGTGCAGGGTCGCAGCCAGTGCCCAGACCTCGCTCGACCGCGATGGCGAGGCCCCGCGGAGCACCGATGGATCCACGTATTCCACTGCACCAGGGGTGGCCGCGCCGGTCAGGGTGAGTCCGGGGCGCAGGTACCGACCAAGCCCGATATCGGACAGCAGCGCGCACCGAGTGCCGATCAGAACGTTCTGCGGCTTGATGGCGGCATGAGCGATTCCGGCCTCGTGCAGTGCGTGCGCGGCGCTGGCCGCATGCGAAACCGCGAGCAATACCTCGGTCTGACTCAACCGCCGCCCAGGCGCGGCCAATGAACCGAGCACGATGTGATCCATCGAGTAGAAGAAAGAGCCCCCAGCCAGGCCAGCCTCGAAAACCCTTGGCAAATAAGGCGAGCGGAGGGCCGAGACGGCACGCAGCTCCTCGACCGCACGATCGTAGGCAGAATCCAGGCAGGGACCGTTGAACTGCTTGACTGCTACGAACTGCTCGGCCCGCTCCAGCCGATTCGGAGGGCAGGCGAGGTAGACGCGGCCGCTGTCGCCGTGGCCCAGAACTTGCTGCACCTCGTAGTCGGCGACGCTCGCCGGAACCCCTTGCCCCGTCGGCGGGCTGCGACCGATCAGCTGGCCCTCGGTCTCGGTCATGGCGCACCGTGCAAGGACTCGAACACGAAACTTCGCTCGCCGATGCGTACCTGCATGCTGGGCAGCATCCGGACCGGCTGACCCGGTACCAGGGCTGACCAGACGGTGGCCCCGCGCTCGGCGACCAGAGTGCCGTTCGCCGATCCGCAGTCGACCAGCAGGACGTCCCAGTCCTCGAGCCGGATCTCCGCGTGTCGACGCGAGATCACCCCGCTGGTGTCGAACAGGACCAGCGGTCGGAGCCGGCCGGTGCGTACCCGTTCGTCGATGTCTGGCTCGCGGCCGAGGAGGTAGTTGTCGTCGAGGGAGAAACTGGCCCCGTTGTCGAAGACCAGCAGACCCAGCGGTGGACGCGGTCCTTCGACGAAGACGCCGGTGCTCTCGGCCATTCGGATCCCACAGATCGCGCAGAACAACGCCCTCGGGTCATTGAGGTGGGCGTCCCTGCAACGGTAGCCACGTACCCGGGTCCCGGAGCCAGACTCCGCGCAGTCCTGGCCGGTAACGGGCAACGGCAGCGCTGGGCGTGGCCCGCCCAGCGGATCGACCCCCAGGATCTGGTCGCAGCGGCTCGGCGGGGTTGGGCTTGCCAGCAACATGTCGACCGTCTCCCGCGGAGCGGAGGGCGGCAGGCCGGCTCCCAGCTCAGGGGTCGCGGTCGGGGATGGCGGAGAAGCCAGGATGGCACCGTTGCCCGGGACCACCCCTTCGCGTAGATCGAAAGGTCTGGCCGGACGCGGCTCCGGCGTCCCCTGGCCAGACTCCGCGGCGGGACGGGCCAGATCCAGCAGCAGCGGAGCGGGGGGCCAGTCGATCTCCCGGACCTGGACGCGTCCGCTCACGCAGGCCAGCCGCCAGCCGCGCTCGGATACCGCTATCGCCCCGGCACCGGCCAGCACGACGGCCAAGCCGTCGTCGGTGGCGGCCACCAGCGCCAGATCAGCCGGAGCGGCGCCGTGCTCGATCAGCGTGCGCAGTGCTCGACCCAACCGATACCCCGGTGCCCGGATGCCGCCCTGGGCGCTGGTCGCCAACAAGTCCAGCACCACGCGCAGAGCTCGGTCCCCCTCCTCCGTCTCGGCCGGCCTGGTCACGAGCAGGACACCTGGCATCCGGGCCACGACGTCCGAGCCCGGCCGCACGGTGACCGTCATCTGGTCAAAGGCGGGCACGATCGCAGCCGCCACCCGTGGTCTGCTGCCTGGTGCAGTGCCCTCGCTCACCCGGACAGCTCGCTCACCCGAACAGCCTCCCCCCACGCCAGCGTCGCCGGACCAGCAGGACCCGGATCGGCCCGGACAGTACGACCCAGACCACAAACCAGACGGAGCCGAACAACAACCAGTATCCGCGGGCGGTCACCGGTAGGTCCCAGAGCCAGGTGCCGGTGCCGAGCAGCAGCCAGATCAACGTGCCCTCTGGTACCCCGGCCAGCAGCGACAACGCGGTCGGCCAGTCCTTGTCCCACCGGTACTGCTGAAGCAGGTGATAGAGCAACTCCCACAACAGGCCCAAGACGATGATCAGGGCCAGGACCGTGAACGACAGCTCGTAGGACCTGCCAAGAGGCAGCCGGGTCGGCAGGATCGGCGTGACCAGGGCTGTCCAGATCCCGCCGATCACCGCGAACAGCAGGACCCGGGTCTGCATCCGGCCGGCCAGCGAAGAGGTCACCTAGACCTCAGATGACCGTGTTGGTGGCCCAGCGAAACCACTCCCGCGCCGACCGTACGAGGTTCAACCGTCGGCAGAAGCCCTCAGCGGCAAGATCGTCGCCGATCTCCTGCGCGGCGATCTGCAAGCCGAGGAAGGTGTCCACTCCGGGAAGGTAGCCGCCGTGGGTCGCCGCACCTGAGGCATAGAGCCGCCCTCTGCCGCTACGGGTTCCTCGTACCTCGAAGGATGGTTCGACATCCAGGCGGCCCAACGGGTTACGCCGTGCACCCGTGTGTTGCAGGAGGTCGGCCAGGATCCGCTGCTCGCCGATGTCGGACTCCAGACCGGTGCAGTCGATGACAAAGGACGCCTCGGCCATCAGCACGCTGTCCCGGCTCTGGATCCGGGCTGTGATCAGATCGTCAGCACCTGCGTCGAGTGCTTCCACCTCGCCGACGACGGTGGAGTACCAGCCTTGCGCCCGTGCTGTGCCCAGCAGGGTCTGCCAGTGCTGCCGGTAGGGCGTCGAGGTCCCCCCGAGCGAGTCGTAGAAGAGGGTACGCTCGGCGCCTTCGGTGTTGCGCGCCTGATCACGTAACTGACCGCCCCACACCGACTTCGGATCGTCGAAGGCTTGGTAGGCGAAGCCATCTCCACCGCGCCGCCGCAGAAATCTGGGGCCTTGCGATCCGGAGACGTAGGTCCCGAAGATGTGCACCACGCGGGTCTGCAACCCATGGGTGTTGCGTTCGTCGATCAGCCGCTGCAGCACCCGCGAGGCAACGATTCCCGAACCTCGGACCATCACCGTTCCCGGCCGTCGGCGCAGTTGGTCGTAGACGTGTTCGTGCGGTTCGTAGGCGTTGACCACCCGACTGGAGTTCCGGGTCGATTCGCGATAGGCCTGCAGCTCGGGAAGGAACTTCAGACCGGCGTATCCCACGGCCAGATGAACGTAGGCCGACCTGAACGCGATCCGTTTGGCCGCCGGCGTCCATTCCGGGGTGGTCAGGATCGTGAAGTAGCCACCGGCCTCGCGGCGGCGGACCATCCGGACCTGTCCGGTGGCCACCATCTCGGGGTAACGGATGCGGCGGGATTCTCGGGCCATCGCGTCGAGCACCTGACCCACCCGCGGTGTGTAGTGCTCGCCGAGCAGCGGTTCGGTCAGCACCTGCCATAGCGGAGCCAGGAGTCCACGCACGGACTCGGCCGCGACAGCCTCGCGTATCGCGTAGGAAGGGAAGCCCCAGATGTTGTCCGGACAGGCCGAGGAGTCCGAGCGCAGGCGTGCTCCGATCGGCACCTGGGACACCCGGGTGAGGTAGGCGAAACTCTCCCACGGAGTGCTGAGCGGTGTCAGCACCCGCAGCGACTCGGTTCCGACCCCGCAGATCCGCAGGTGGTCGACGAGTGCGAAGGAGCCGATCCCGCCGCCGACGGAGATCATCGGTGCGTCGGCGATCGGGATCCCGGCATCGAAGAGGTGTTGTTCTGACCAGATGTCGGTGTCCACGAGCGCCTGGGTCAGGTCCCCGGTAGGCACAACGGAGGGCCCAGCGTCGGTCATGGTGCTGGTCACGATAGTGCTCGACCACGATCCAGCCGGGGACCGCAGCACTCACTCGCCGTACCCTTCATGGCGTGACGGACACGTCCACGGCGGGGTGGTATCCCGACCCTGAGAGCCGCCCAGGCCTCGAGCGCTGGTGGAACGGCGTGGGCTGGAGCGAGTCCATCCGGCCCACCTCGAGTTCCGGGACGATCCTGACCGCACAAGGCCGCGACAGCGTGATCACGAAGTACGGGACGAGCTACGACACGGCCATGGGAGTGGGGGCGAACTACTGGGAACAACCGGCACCGTCGCAAGCGCCCTGGCAGGGCGCTCCTGCGCAACCGGAGCCTGCTGACCCGGCCAGGCAAGGGCGGGTCCGGAGCAGTCCGGCGGCGTGGGGCTGGCTGGCCGGTGCTGTCGCGTTGGCTCTTGTGCTGGCCGTGGTCGTGTTCGTCGGTGGCTCCGACCGGCCGGGCCCTCCGATCGCCACCGGCGGGGTGCCGGAAAGCCCGACCCGGCCGCCGGGGCAGACGCGGATCGTCGACGAGGAAGCCGGTGTGGCCTATCCCTATCTCGGCGCCTATTGGCTGGAGTTCGTCAACGAGGTGGAGGAGACCACGTCGACGGCGGGGCAGTACATCGTGACCCAGGAGCAGACCCCCGAGGGTCAATTCATCGCACAGGTGACTTCTGGTCCGTTGCAAGCACTGTTCGGGTACGCCGGGCCGAGTTCGTTCGCCGGCACCATCGCGGCCGTGCAGGGCAGTGTCCGTACCAACTACTACCCCGCCCCCAATCAGATCGAGACCCTGCGCGACGAGGCGGTCACCGTTGACGGCGCTGAGGCATATCTGCTCGAGTTCAACCTGTCCTGGGACGTGGCCGGCTACGACTCGACGGGGGAGCGGGCGGCCCTGATCCTGATCGAGACCGGACGGCCGGCTCCAGCCTTGGTGTACATCTCGATTCCGAACACCCACGCAGAGCTCTACGGCATCGTCGACCGGGTGATCGCGGAGATCGACGTCCTGAACTGAGCCGCCGCAGTGCACCGACATGCCGGCGGTCGAGGCAACGGCTATCGTCGCGCGGGTGCCCGTCCGCGCCCCGAC
>Ga0136619_10000080_pt1 | contig 32679 bp, 39 predicted proteins | sample AntDrymUQ3532106_2_FD_104807 | JGI IMG/M metagenome (GOLD analysis project Ga0136619, IMG submission 104807) | Polar desert sand microbial communities from Dry Valleys, Antarctica - metaG UQ353 (21.06) | ecosystem: Environmental > Terrestrial > Soil > Desert | place: Antarctica: Dry Valley...
CACGGTCACGGGTTTGCGGCCAGTACGAGACAGTTCAGGGGGGCTACCGCGGGACTTTCACCGCCTTCGAATCCCTCTCATCGTGGCGACAGCCATGCTTCGCAGGGTTTGTGAGCAGGTCTGTCTAGCCCTCGAGATAGCCTCGGAGCTCAGGAGCCACGTCAAGGCCAACAGTTTGGGACGAGCCTACGCCGCCGAGACCGGGTTCAAGATCTCTTCTGACCCCGATACCGTCCTCGCCCCCGATGCCGCTTTCGTCAGACAGGAACGGCTCGACGAGGCCGGCGAGGTGATCGGCTACTGGCCCGGCGCTCCAGACCTTGTGGTCGAGATGGTTTCCCCGAACGACCGGCACTCCGGCGTGGTGGAGAAGGCCCTCGCGTGGCTGGCAGCCGGTTGCCGGATGGTGCTGGTTGCTGATCCGGAACGTCAGACCGTCACGGTTTAACGCTCGCTCGAAGACATCCGCATCCTCACCGGGCGTGACATGGTAGACGGCGCCGATGTGATCTCCGGCTGGAGGTTGCCCCTCGAGGAGATCTTCACGTAGTCGGTGACGTAACGCGCTCTTCGGGGCGTTCGGTAGCCGGGATCAGCCGCCGCGTTCCGCCCGGAAACCGGCTTCGCCCAGCAAGTCCCGGGCCCTTTCCGCCGCTCTCGCATCCAGGGTGAGGACAAGGGCGGCCCTCTCGGTGTTGGAGTGGCGGACGTAGAGGTCGAGGATGTTTATGTCGTTGGATCCCATGAGCGTCGTGACCTCGGCGAAGACGCCGGGGCGGTTCTCGACCGGGATGGCGATGTCGGCGTTCTCGCCGCTCTTCTCGACCAGGATGCCGCCCAATGCGTCGTAGGCTTCGCGGGCGGCCAGAAACCGGTCTTCCATCTTTTGTTTGTCCTGGATCTCACTTCCAAGCTGCGCCATCGCCCCCGCGAACGACGCCAACGCCTCCCCGAGAGCCGGCGCGTTCTCCGCCAGGATGTCAGACCATAGCTCGGGATTCGACGCGCCCACGCGGGTGAGGTCCCGGAACGACGGGCCGGCGAAAGACAGGGCCTCGGGCGAGACGTCGGAGGCGACCTTCAGCAACGCCGCGGCCATAAGGTGCGGCAGGTGGGAGAGGGCGGCCACGAGGAGGTCGTGCTTCTCCGGGTCCACGGCCGTCGGGGTGGCTCCGAGCTCCCGGACGAAGGCGGCAACCTCGCGGTAGTCGTCCGGGGCGGTGTTCTCCGTGGGCGTCAGGAAGTAGCGGGCGCCCCGGAACAGGTCAGCCCTGGCGTTGGCGACGCCGGAGAGCTGGCTCCCTGCCATCGGGTGTCCGCCGACGAAGCGCAGTTTCTGCTGCTCCGCCTCGCGGACGATGGCGCTCTTGGCGCTGGCGACATCGGTGACGAGGGCGTCCGTCGGAGCCAGAGCCCCGACGAGGCCCGTCGTCTTGGAGATGGGCGCGGCCAGCACCACGAGGTCCGCTTCTCTGACTTCCTTGAGCGTCGAGGCACGGTCTATCGCGCCGAGCGCGACGGCCTCCTCCAGAGCGTCCGGGGTGTCCACGCCCACGACTTCCCAGCCGGGCCTCGCTTCGTGGGCGGCGAGGCCAACGGAACCCCCGATCAGGCCGACCCCAACTATCCCGAGCGAACGGGTCACGGCTGGCCGAGAGCTTTGATCACCCGGCCGTTCTCCTCCGAGTTGCCGACCGTGACCCGGCTCCAGCCCGGATACCCCAGCGCCTCGCCCTCCCGCACCAGGACCCCGGAACGCTCGAAGTCATCCGCCGCGAACCGGACCATTACGAAGTTGCCTTGCGAAGGGATGTACTCAAGGCCCGCGTCCCGGAAGGCGTCATGCAACCGTCCGCGTTCCCGGATCACGAACTCTGCCCGCGCCCTGACCTTGTCCCGCGCGAGCATGGAGGCCGTGGCCGCGACCTGGGCGGCCAGGTTCACCGAGACCGGAAAGCGGACCCGCTCCGCGTAGTCCGCGACTCTCTCGGGCGCTATGCCGTAGCCGACGCGCAGGCCCGCCAGCCCGTGCGCCTTCGAGAACGTGCGGGCCATGACGACGTTCTCGCTCTCCAGGGCGAGGGCGTGGGAGTCCCGGTAAGCCGGGTCGTCCACGAACTCCACGTAGGCCTCGTCCACGATCAGGAGCACACTCTCGGGCAGTTCTGCGGCCAGTTCCCGTACCCGGTCCAGGGTCAGGTACGTGCCGGAAGGGTTGTTGGGGTTGCATAGGATCATGGCGCGTGTCTCGTCCGTGACCGCCGAGAGGAGGGCCTCGGGTTTGATCTCGCTGTGCTCCGTCAGGGGGATCGGGCGCGCCGTCATTCCCAACACGGCGCAGAGCATCGGGTATAGGCTGAACGACGGCCAGGGGTAGACGACCTCTCCGCCACCGGGCAGCAACTGGAGCACGTTCATCAACACTTCGCTGGACCCGTTGCCGACCAGGACGTTGCGCGTTTCGCTGCCGGGGTTGGCGTCCGCGATAGCCGCTCGGAGCCGCGAGACGTGGCTGTCCGGGTAGCGGTTGGCCCGCGGAAGCGCGGCGGCCAGCGCGGCCTCCGCCTCGGGGAGCGGGCCGAAGGCGAGCTCGTTAGAGGTCAGTTTTGCGTAGCCGTTCTCGTCCGTGCCCTCGGCCGCCATCCTCCACGACTTCGGCGGGACGTAGGGTCGCAGCGGATCGAGCTCGGATCTAAAGGATACAGGCATCAGGTGTAAGGGTCTGGTCTTCGATCATAGTTGTTAAAGACTAAGCTTCCTGTCACTGCCTTGCAACAGGGTTCGATGGATGATTTCGACCAGCCGCCTGGTTTGCCTTGTGTGTTGCTGACATATAGAATCGCAAGTCTTATGGATGATTCCGGTAGGCAGGAGAGAATCGAAGAGCTTCGCAAGCGGGTGAACGAGGTGGACTGCGAGCTGGTGCGCATCCTGAACGAGCGGGCGCGCATCGTGCAGGAGTTGAGTACGCACAAGCTGGAGGCGGGTGTGCCGCTCTTCGACCCGAAGCGCGAGGAAGAGATCCTGCGCAAGGTCGCGGACCTCAACGAGGGGCCCATCTACGACTCCTCACTGCGCGACATCTTCGAGTTGATCATGCACCGAATCCGGGATCTGGAGGTCCAACGCGGGGAGTTTCAGAGGTAGATGGACGTTTTCGAGAACGTAAAGACCGACTTAAAGACCCAGAACGGCATGATCCGGCCCGGCACCTTCCGGGTGGTCGCCGGCCCGTGCACGGTGGAGAGCTACGATCAGTTCTACGCTGGCGCGAAGGCCGTGAAGCAGGCTGGCTTCGAGTACGTGCGCGGTGGCGCGTTCAAGCCGCGCACCTCCCCGTACTCTTTCCAGGGCCTCGGCGAGGAGGGCCTGAAGATCATGTCCGAGGTCTCGGGCGAGCTGGGCCTGAAGGTGGTCACCGAGGTGATGGACCCCTACGACATCGAACTGGTCATGGAACACGCGCAGATCCTGCAGATCGGGGCGCGCAACATGCAGAACTACCCGCTCCTGAGGCGCGTTGGCGCGGCTATAGCCGGCACGGATCACGGCGTGCTCCTGAAAAGGGGCCTCTCATCCACGGTGGAGGAGTGGATCCTCGCGGCCGAGTACGTGACGAGCGCGGGCGGGGACAACGTCGTCCTGTGCGAGCGCGGCATCCGCACCTTCGAGACGAGCACGCGCTTCACGCTGGACCTCTCGGCCGTGATAGTGGCGAAGCGGCTGACGGATCTCCCGGTCGTAGTCGACCCATCCCACGCGGCGGGCCGCAGTGACCTCGTGATCCCCCTCTCCAAGGCCGCCGTCGCCGCCGAGGCCGACGGCCTGATGGTCGAGAGTCACCACGACCCGCAGGAAGCCCTCTGTGACGGGGAGCAGGCGCTCCCGATCGAAGCCCTCCTCGGCCTCAAGGACGTGCTCCGGCCCTTTGCGGGCGCGATGGGCCGGGAGGTCATCTAGTCCCGCGGGCGGTGTCCAGGAGCCGTCCGTGAAACCTCTCGGAGGGCGGTTCGTGCTGCTGCGCGAGATCGGCGCCGGAGGCATGTCCCGGGTCTTCCTGGGCCGCGACGAGGTGCTCGACCGCCCCGTGGCCGTGAAGATACTGAGGCCCAACCTGGGTAACTCGGACCTGGGCGCACGCTTCCGGCGAGAGGGGCGCACCGCCGCCAAACTTTCTCATCCGAACATCGTGCAGGTCTACGACGCCGGTGAAGGGGATTTCGAGGGCCGCCGGGTGTCGTACATCGTGATGGAATATCTCTCGGGCGGAGACCTCAAGGGGCTAGTGGACCGGGGAGGGGCGCTCCCTGGGGCCATGCTCTCGCGGCTGGGCGCCGACGTGGCGGGGGGGCTTGCCCACGCGCACGAACGAGGTGTGATCCACCGCGACATCAAGCCGCAGAACGTGCTGGTTGACGAGCACGGCAGCCCCAAGCTGACGGACTTCGGCGTCGCGCGCGCCCTGGACGATGGTCATTCCACCAGCACCGACTCGTACCTGGGCACGGCGGCGTACTCCTCCCCGGAGCAGCTCCGGGGAGAGGAGATCACCGCGAAGAGCGACGTTTATTCCCTGGGCGCCACGCTCTACCACGCGGCGGTTGGCGGCCCGCCTTTCGCCGGTGGTCCGCTTGACATCGCCACGCAGCAGACGGAGAAGCCGCCGCTGCCGCCGCGGGCCCGGGGAGCGTCTATCGGCGCGAGCTTCGAGACGCTCATCCTCGACTGCCTGGCCGTGGACCCGGACGACCGCCCGGACGCCGCCGACCTCCAGGAGGAGTTGCTACCATCCGGCGTCGCCACCGCTGCCGCGCGAGCTGGGCAGGGCGGTCCCGCCGGTATCGTGCGCTCCGGGGCGGCGAAGGCCGCGGGCGGCGGAGTGATCCGTCGAGCGCTGGGCCGGAGGGCGCCGGCTCCCGGACCGCCTGAGGAGACGATCACGCTCCCCACCAGGACCTTTCGCTCGGGCGCGCGCCCGAGGACGGCGCTGGCCCTGATGACGATGGCGCTCGTCGTGTTGCTCCTCGCCGTCGCCGGAGCATGGGCGCTCCTGGCCTCGAACGCGGGGGAGAAGGCTGCGGCGCCCCAGCCGAAGAACGCGGGGCAAGAGCCGGGGGCCAGTCCGTCAGAAGAGGAGGCTCAGGAGCCCGCGCCGCAGCAGGAGCCTGCGGACGGAAACCAGGCCGATAGCAAAACCGGCGGCGAGGAGCCACAGCAGGAGCCCCCTGAAGAGGAACCGGCTCCGGCGCGGGCTCCGGTGCAGGCGGAGCAGGCCGTTTTCGACATGTACTACGAGCAGTCCTTCGCCACGCCGGCCACGTCATGGGTCTTTCTCTCGGAGCGCCTCCAGAACGAGATAGGCTCCGTGGATCAGTGGGCGCGGCAGGAGGACATCTACACCTTCACGTACATGGAGTTCATCTCGATGCCGCAGGCCGGTGTCTCCGGGGGCGAGGCCGAGGTCGCGTTCGAGGTGCGCCTGGATCACACCTGGGGATCGGAGCTTCTCTCGGGCACGTGGGTCTGCGTCGTCGAGGACGGAGAGTGGAAACTGGACCGCCTGGAAGGCGAAGAGCGGCAGACCGTTTAGGCGGCGATGCCGCGAACTTTTCCCTCTCCTCCGTTTTCGCCGCGAAGCCATATAATCGGGCGCGTGATCCGGATATCCGACAGGTTTGTTCTGGAACGGGAGATCGGCTCGGGTGGGATGTCCCGGGTCTTCCTGGGCCGTGACGAGGTGCTGGACCGCCCCGTGGCCGTGAAAATCCTGAAGTCCGAACACGGCGGCACGGACATCGGGGCGCGCTTCCAGCGGGAGGGACGTACCGCCGCCAAACTTTCTCATCCGAACATCGTGCAGGTCTACGATGCCGGTGAGGGTGATTTCGAGGGCGAAAAGGCTTCCTATATCGTGATGGAGTACGTCTCGGGCGGCGACCTGAAAGCGCTCATAGACGAGCGGGGGACTTTGTCCGGCGGGCGGCTCTCGGCGGTGGGCGCGGAGGTGGCGGCGGGATTGACCCACGCGCACGAGCGGGGTGTGATCCACCGCGACATCAAACCGCACAACGTCTTGCTTGAGGAGGGTGGCCGCGCCCGGCTGACGGACTTCGGTATCGCCCGGGCCCTCGACGCCTCCCAGGCGACCCGGACGGGTTCCTACCTCGGGACGGCGCTGTACTCCCCGCCGGAGCAGCTTCGGGGAGAGGGGGTTACGCCCAAGAGCGACGTGTACTCCCTGGGCGCAACGCTCTACCAGGCGGCGACCGGCGAGCCGCCTTTCGCTGGCACCCCCATAGAGATCGCCAGCCAACACGTCTCAAAAGAGCCGCCTTCTCCAAGAGAGCGCAACGATGCCGTGAGCGGGGCGATGGAAGCCCTGATTCTGGCGTGCATGAGCAAGGACCCCGAGGCCCGTCCCTCCGCCGACGAGGCCAGGATAGCCCTCCTGGAAGCGGGCCGCGGGGCCCACGCCACCCGCGCTTACACCGAAGCCCCCGTCGAAGAGCCCGCTCCGCAGCGAATGCCTCCTGCGTCTCCGCCGCCCCGCGCGACCCGTGAGGACCACCGGAGGAGACGCCTGGGGGCGGTGCTGGCGGCGCTTGTGCTCGTGGCGGTGCTCGCCGTGATCGGGGCCCTCGCGGTGTCCACGGTGCTCGACAGTGGCGAGCAGTCCGGCGGCGGAGGGCAGAACGCGCGGGCAGGCGGCCAGTCCGGCGGCGAGCCAGCAGGCAATGGCCAGGGACAGGGGGCTGCCGATGGGCAAACAGCTAGCGGGTCCTCTACTTCATCGTCATCCTCACAGAGCCAGTCGGCGGAGCCGGACGCTGGTGGGTCAGAAGGTTCGGCGACACAAGAAGCCGAACAGACAGTGGAAGACTTCTACTCATTAGCCGCTCAAGAGGACTACGACAGGTCCTACGATTTGTTGAGCGCGGGGTGGCGGCAGGCGCAGTTTTCTTCGCAAGCTGTCCTTGAGGGGACGTTCTCCGAAGTGGAGGACGTAACGTTCGTGGAGGGGCCTACGGCCGAGGTCTCCGGCAACACGGCGACCGTTACGGGTACAACAAGGGCTGAGCTCACCACCGAGACCCAACGCAACGAGGGTACCTGGGTGCTGGTGAACGAGAACGGTGAGTGGCTCATAGACGAGTGGACCGTCAATCAAATCAGCAGCACGCCCGCGTGAATATAATGGGCGTGGGATAGGGAAGGAATTTGCTCTGAAGACCATATTTACAGCGGTGACGTCGGCGATCATCGGTGGCCTGGTGGCCGCGCTGTTCGTCCTCGTTGGGATGCAGTGGCTGGGCGCCGGGTCCGGTGAGGTGACCATCAGGGAGTCTTCGCCGCCTCCGGTCTCGGAGGAGTCGAACGCTTCCGGCGATACCTCCGGTGGTCCGGCAGTGGGGGAGGTGTACGCGAGCCAGGGTCCCGGCGTGGTGAGCGTGGACGTGGCCTCGGACATCGGCCCGGCCGGGGGGTCCGGGTTCGTCCTGGACGATAGCGGCCATATCATCACCAACCAGCACGTGGTGGAGGGTGCGAACGAGATCTCGGTCAGGTTCTCCGGCGGCGCCCGCAGAGACGCCCGAATCGTCGGCGAAGACCCCTCGACGGACGTGGCGGTGCTGGAGGTGGACGCTCCTCGGGAGTCTCTGAGACCGTTGACGCTCGGTGACTCGGATTCTCTGGAGGTTGGGGAGCCGGTGATCGCCATGGGCAACCCGCTGAACGTGGGGGTGAGCGTGACGACCGGCATCGTGAGCGGGATAGGGCGTCCAATCAAAGCTCCCAACAACTACACCATAGACGGCGCCGTCCAGACCGACGCGGCCATAAGCTCCGGCAACTCAGGCGGTCCCCTGATGGACGCGCGGGGAACGGTCATAGGCATCAACTCCCAGGTCGCCTCCGGCGGCTCCACGGGCGTGGCGCAGGGCGTGGGCTTCGCCGTGCCGATCAACACCGTCAAGAACGTGGTGGAACAACTCATAACCACCGGCGAGGTGGAGCACGGCTACATCGGGGTGCGGATGTTCTCCGTGGGTATCGGGGAGCTGGAAGCGTACACTACTCTCCCCCGAAACCAGCTCCGCGAGGAGTACGGCCTGCCGGAGAGCGGGGCCATAGTTAGCGAGGTAACCCCGGATGGTCCGGCGGACGACGCGGGCATCGCGGGCGGCGAAGAGGAGGACATCGGGGGTCTGCCGGTCCCGATAGGAGATGTGATCACCGATGTCGCGGGACAGAGCGTGGCGACGCCTGACGACGTGATCTCGGCCGTCAACGCCCGCAACCCCGGCGACAGCCTGAACCTCACCGTGGTCACCCCCGGAGAGGAGCCCCGGGAGGTCGAGCTCACGGTCGGCTCCCAGCCAGAGGGGTCATAGGGGATTCGGAAGAGCGAAGAGCGCGACCTGGCGTTTGCTTCGCCTGCGGCAAGGTGATACAGTCCCGCCTTGCCGTCAGGGACGGCGGGTTGCAAGGCGTTCCGGGTGGGCGGGGATACGGCCCGTCCGGGACACGGAAACGCTGGAGGTAACGGTGGCGCGCGGCACAATCAAGTGGTTCTCCGACGAGAAGGGCTACGGCTTCATCGAGAACGTGGACGGTAGCGAGGACGTCTTCGTCCACTACTCCGAGATAGTCGGAGAGGGCTTTCGGACGCTGGAGGAAGGCAACGTGGTCGAGTTCGAGATCGTGGACGGCCGCGGCGGCAAGAAACAGGCCTCGAAGGTCGAGGTAGTGGGCTAGAGAGCCGGAACGAGTCTTTTCATGGAGGCCGGGGTGACGGAAGCCCCGGCCTCCGCTTCTTCGGGGGGATGATTTGCCGGAGGATGCCGACGGTTTGAAGCGCGTCGCCGCCCGCGAGGGCGTGGACGGCTTCGTGCGGAGCGGTATGGTTGTGGGGCTCGGTAGCGGCACGACGGCCACCTTCGCGGTACAGAGGATCGGAGAGTTGCTGGACCAGGGCGAACTCAGAGAGGTGCGCGGCATACCTACCTCGGAGGAGACCGCGCGGATAGCCATGGAGGCCGGCATTCCCCTTGTAGGGCTCGCTGAGGCGCGTCCCGGCCTCACGGTAGACGGGACCGACGAGGTGAACCCGGCCCTCGATCTCATCAAGGGCCGCGGCGGAGCCCTCCTGCGCGAGAAGATCGTCGCCGCTTCGGGTGGAGGACTCGTCGTCGTGGCGGACGGTTCCAAGGTGGTGGAGACCCTGGGTGAAGGATCGCTGCCGGTCGAGGTGGACCATTTCGGGTGGGAAGCCACGCTGGACGCCCTGTCATCCCTGGGCTGTAAACCGGCGCTGCGGATGCTGCGATCGGACAAAGGCCCGTTCGTCACCGACGGTGGACACTACACGGTGGATTGCCTCTTCCCCTCCATCCCGGACCCGGCCGCGCTGGAAGCAGAGATACGTGGCATCCCCGGTGCGCTGGAGTGCGGCCTCTTCGTTGGTATCACGCGGGCCGTGGTCGTTGCCCGCGAGGAGGGTACGGAGGTCGTCAAGGCGCCGTAGCCGTCGGCTACCGGTGCTGGCTCGTTCGAGCGTTCGGTCCTGCACGCCCGGCAGCAGCTTGTCGAAGAAGTCCTCCGGCCGCCGTCGTGGTCTGGTCCGTGCTACCAGTACCGGCCCCCGGAACAGAAATTCATCCGTAATTCATCGCCTCGTTATTCAATGCTGGACCGCTATCGAGCGTGCCATCCGTCCGAAGGAGAACTTGCTGTGGAACGAGAGGAGCTGCAGGCGCTGATAAGAGAACTACCGTGGGCCCCGGCGGTAGCACCTTCAGCCTCGGGGTCCTGGTAAGCCTTCGTGCTCCCATCTTCGTCCGAGGCTCCCTGGAACTGAAAACCGCTCTATTCCGGTGGGCACGGACGGATCCTGGGGTGCAACCTGGCCACCGGCGCGTTAATCTGTAGGCGGAGCAGAGAGTCTGTGCAACAAAGCCGCAACAGGAGTCCAGGCGCAGCCATGACATCGCCACACCACACGGAGGGCCCCACCCCTACCCGCATCGGCCGGTTGGACGATCTTCCGCTCCAGCTAACCAGCTTCGTGGGACGGGAGCGGGAGCTGGAGGAGATCGAAGACCTCCTCGGCGAGACCCGCCTGCTCATGCTCACCGGCCCCGGTGGTTGCGGCAAGACGCGGCTGGCGATGATGGCGGCGGAGCGGGTCGCGGACGGCTTCGAGGGCGGCGTGGGATGGGTGTGGCTCGCGCCGGTCTCTGACCAGACCCTCGTTCCCAGGACGGTGGCGTCCGCCCTCGGGGCGCGCGAGGCGCCGGGGCTTTCTCCCACCGAGGCCCTCGTGGAGCGCATCGGGGACAGTGAAGTGCTGCTGGTGCTCGACAACTGCGAGCACCTCATCGAGGCGTGCGCCGCGCTCGTGGACGGAATCCTGCGCTCTTGCCCGGGGCTCAAGGTCCTGGGGACGAGCCGGGAGCCCCTGAACATCGCGGGGGAGACGGCCTGGAGTGTCCCACCGCTCTCGCGTCCGGCCCCGGATGACGCCTTTGATCCCGGGGAGCTGGCGCGCTACGAGGCGGTTCGGCTCTTCGTCGAGCGGGCCTGGGTGGCCGCGCCGGGGTTCCAACTGACCGCCGAGAACGCCGCGGCCGTCGCGCGGGTCTGCGAGAGGCTCGACGGGCTGCCCCTGGCCATAGAGCTCGCGGCGGCGAGGGTCAGGGTACTCTCGGTGGAGCAGATCTCTCATCGTCTCGACAATGCCCTCGGGCTCTTGACGGAGGGTGGCAGGATGGCCCCCTTCCACCAGAGGACACTGCGCGGCGCCCTGGACTGGAGCCACGACCTGCTGCCCGAAGAGGAGCAGGTTCTGTTCCGGCGGCTGTCGGTGTTCGGCGACGGTTTCGAGCTGGGGATGGCAGAGGGCATCTGCTCGGGGAGTGGACTGGACGGGGGAGACGTGCTGCCGCTGCTCTCGCGCCTGGTGGACAAGTCACTCGTCCTGGTGACCGACCGCGAAGGCGAGGCTCGTTACCGGCTGTTGGCGACGGTGCGCCAGTACGCGGAAGAGAAGCTGCGCCTCTCGGGGGAGGAGCCGGAAACCCGCCGCCGTCACGCGCGCTTCTACCTGGAGCTCGCCGAACAAGCCGGTCCCGAGTTCACAGGCCCGAACCAGGAAGAGTGGCTGGACCGGCTGGAAGGGGAACTGGGCAACCTCCGGGCGGCGATGAGGTGGTCCCTGGGCTCCGGCGGGCCCGGCGACGCGGAGGTGGGGCTCAGGACGGCGGGTGCGCTGTGGCGGTTCTGCTACCTGCGGGGTTACTACGGCGAGGGACGCGGATGGTTGGAGAGGGCGCTCGCGCTGGACGAGCCGGTGCGGTCGTCTCCTCACGCCAGGGCGCTCACCGGCGCCGGTGTGCTGGCCTTGCTCCAGTGCGACTACGAGCCCGCCGAAGAGCGGCTGGAGGAGAGCCTCGCGCTCTATCGGGAGCTGAATGACGGCCGCGGTGAGGCCTCCGTGCTGCAGGTCCTGGGAAGCGTGGCGCGCGAGCGCGGCTATTACGAACGGGCCAAGGCGTACCACGAAGAGAGCCTGGCTCTGTGGCGCGTGTTGGGCGACGACGGCGAGATCGCGCGCTCCCTCAACTACCTGGGCTTCGCGGCCTGGTTGCAGGAGGACTTCGACCAGGCCGTCGAGCTTTGCACGCAGACCCTCGGGATGTTCCGGCGCCCGGGTGACGCGGAGGGTGTCGCCTGGGCCTTGATCAGCCTGGGGTCCGCGGCGCTCTACGGGGGCGACCGCGCCCGGGCGGAGGCGCTCCTGGAAGAGAGTCTTGCCACCTCGCGCCACGCCGGCTACAGAGAGGGAATCGCCTGGTCGCTGAACCAACTCGGCGTCGCCGCCTATCGGGGGGAAGAACCCGGACGGGCCGAGACGCTGCTCCGGGAAAGCCTGAAGGTCCACCGGAATCTCGGAGACAGGTGGCGCATCGCCAGCGTGCTCGAAGGTCTGGCCGAAGTTGCCTGCTCGCGCGGCCTTACCGAGCGGGCTACCCGCCTGTTTGGCGCGGCAGAAGCTCTGCGCGAAGCGATCTCCACCCCCATCCCTCCTTGCGAGCGCGATGATCGTGACCGCGGCGTCTCCGTGGCCCGCGCCGGGTTGGGCGAGGAAACCTTCGCCCGTGCCAGGGCACGGGGGCGAGCCCTGACACTCGAAGAGGCCATCGCCCAAGCCTCGGAGGTGTCCCACCCTCCGGAAGTCCCCGCCCCCCTCACCCACGACTTGAGCGCGCGGGAGGTCGAGGTCCTCGGGCTGGTGGCCGAAGGGCTCACCGACGCCCAGGTCGCCGAGAGGCTGTTCCTGAGCCCGCGCACCGTCGGCCATCACCTGCGCTCGGTCTACCGCAAACTAGAGGTGCCATCGCGGGCCGCCGCCGCCAAAACGGCCCTCGAACGCGGCCTGATCTAGCGCGACCGGACTAGTACGTTCGTACCAGGCATCCTTACCTATGCCGCAAATCTTCCATGCCCGCGAAAGTTAGGCATATCTACCGATTTGCCAGCGGCCCCACCGGAATAGGATCCGCCTGGATGATCTCCTGAACAAAGTTCTGGTGGAACGGAAGCCGGGCTTCGGGAGATCGAACGGCAAGTACCGGCTACGGGAAAGAGAGGTCTGCCGATGGTGGAACAAACGACCCCGGATGGGCGCGTCGCTGGGGATGCCGGCCGCCCTATCAGGAAGACCTTCCTCGGGTTCGTCGCGGCCCGACTGAGAAACGGTCGCTCTTCGAGGGCAGAAGCCGGGACAACGGGGCCCGATTCCTGGGCATCCGGCGCGAAAACCTTGCCGGTTGCTCCGGCAGCCCGCCGCTCAGCGGTGCGTTCCTCAATGAACGTGGGGATCACAGGTGGCCTGACGCTGTTCGATCCGAAGAACAGTGGTCGGTAGGGACGACAAGGAGCACGAAGACACCAGATCAGTGGCTAACAAGGGAGGAGGTGAACGAGATGCACGAAGCATGTTACTGCGGACGGAACGGTGAGATCGAAGACCGGACCCCGGTCCTCGACGCCGACGGAACGCGAGTTCTCGAATGTCCCGACTGCGGACACTTGGACCGTCTGGAATGGCTTCCAAACGAGGCCCGGACGCTGATCTTCGAGAAGGCCGAGCAGAAGAAGGCGTGGCGCGGAGCCCCGGTCGCCGCGTAGTAATCCGGGTGGCGGGGACGGAACGTCGTATCTCCGTCCCCGCCATCCGAGACCGGACGATGGAAAGGAAAGACAGATGACAACCTTGCAATCACCGTGCGTGGAGGAACTTCGAGCCGTCTGCGACCTCCCTCCGGAGTCTGCACTACCACGAGCCGTCTCCTTTCTGAACGACATGGCAGAGAACCACACGCTTCTGGACTCCGAGATTCTGCCACTCCTGGAAGGGGCCGAGGAGGCGGAGGACTGGTACGTGGCCCGCCACTACGAAGACAGCTCCTACTCTCTGCAGGTCTTCGTCTGGCCTCCGGGAACGGGAACCAGGATCCACGACCACTCCGCTTGGGGCGTGTACCGCTGCGTCGCGGGCTCCGTGCTGGAGGAACGCTACGAGCGCCTCGACGACGGTTCCAGGTCAGGCCACGCCCGCCTGAAGCGCGTCTGGCAGCTCGCGTGGAGTCCCGAAGACGGCGCCTCGACCGTGCTGCCCGGCGACGAGGGCATCCATCGGGTGTCGAACCTGGGCGATGAGGTGGCCGTCTCGGTCCACCTCTACGGGCCGCGCACGGGAGAGGTCGATGGCCGGGATTATGACCCATCCCGCGACCATGTCTGCGACCGGCTGGGGTCCTGAGGATCTCGTCGGCCATCAGCGGTAGACCGAACCCAAGATACAAGGAGAAGACATGAGCAAGACAGGAGACGTATTCGAGAATCCGGTGACCGGCGAGCGGGTAGTTGTCCGCGTCGGCAGCGAGGAATCTGGCGGGGAGGTAGTGATCTCGGACCTCTACGTCGCTCCCGGCGGTGCGGTGGCTGCCGAGCACGTCCACCCGGCCTTCGAGGAGCGGTTCACGGTCGTGGCCGGCCGGGTGGGCTTCCGGCTCGACGGCCGCGAGGAGGTAGCGGAGCCCGGACGTGAGATCCTGGTCCCGCCAGGCGTCACCCACGACTGGTGGAATGCAGGAGACGAAGAAGCGCAAGTCGTCGTCGAGCTGCGCGGGGACGCTGGCGTGCTGGCGGGCTTCGAGGCGATGCTCTCTACCATCTTCGGCCTGGCCCGCGACGGCAGGACGGACGCGAAGGGCAGGCCCAACCTGCTGCAGGTCGCCCTCCTCGCCCGCGAGTTCGACGGTGTGATGCACTTCGCCCGGCCCCCGCGCCCGGTGCAGAAAGTTCTCTTCGGGACCCTGGCGCCCGTCGCGAGGCTCCTCGGCTACCGTGCCGTCTACCCTGAGTACGGGCCTTCAGGCTTCGTCGAGGTAGAGCCCCGGCCGACGTCTGCTGGCGTCAAGGAAGCTGGATAAGGGACGAGAAACAGATGAAGACGAAGAGCAGGCGCAAAGCGGATGCGATCTACGCGCCGGGCCGATCCGAAGAGGAGCGGCGCGTAGATCTGGCAGGAGGCCTTCCTCGGCGGTTTCACCCGGCGCCTGTTCCAGGAAACCCGAGGACAGTGGCAGCCTGGCGAAGCCGGATGGGCGCCCGCGGGCCGAGGCAAATCAGACGCGAAAGGAGATCGACGTTGTACGGCATGAGCGAGTACCTGATGATCATGCACGAAGTCGAGAAGGCGCGCCTGGTCGGCCAGGCGCGGACGGGCCAACAGACGGAGGAGCCTTCTCCGACCGGGAGCCCGCCGTCCATGACAGGCAACTGCTCCCACAAACGAACCCGAAGGAGGCAACGAGATGCCCGTAGAGAAGAATAGGATCTTCATAGCCCCGGACGACGGCACCTCCCTCCCCGCCCTGGACATGGTCCACAAGGTCACGGCTGATCTCTCCGGCGGCTCGCTCACGGTCGAGGAGTGGGGCCTTCCTCCCGGCGCCATGATCCCCCCGCATACCCACACCCGCGAGGATGAGTGCAACTTCGTTCTGGAGGGAGAGCTTACGTGCGACGTTGGCGGCGAGGCCGTGGTCGCTCCGGCTGGATCTTACGTCCTCAAGCCGCGGGACGTGCCACACGCCCTGTACAACGCGGGCCCCGGGTTGGTGCGGGTATTGGAGATTCTCACGCCGGGCGGATTCGAGGGCTACTTCGACGAGTACGAGGAGATCGCATCCAGAGCGTTGGATGAGGAGCATCGAAGGGCCAGGGCGGAGCTCGGCGAGCGTTACGGGATGATCTGGCACGACGAGCGTATCCCCGAGGTCAGGGCCAGCTTCGGTATCGAACCCTAGATCTCAGCCCGGAAGTCCCACTACATCCACAGAGGAGAAATAATCATGAACGAAGCGAACGAACAGCAGATTCCCAACCTCGAAGCTATGGACGAGCAACAGGCGCAGCACTTCCTCACCGAGCTGTTGTCCAACCTCAGCCCCAAAGAGGAATACAACGCACGGCACCAAGACTACGTGATGGAGATGCCCCAGTCCGGGGAGCGCATCCGCGGCAAGGAGAACATGAGGGCGATGCAGGAGGCCTACCCCACTCCGCAGGGTGGTGTGTCTATCCAGGTGCGCCGAGTGCTGGTCAAGGAGGGACTGTGGGTTGCCGAGGGAGTCTACGGCGTCGGCGGGGAACAGGTCTTCCACGTGGCGCTAATTTTCGAGCTGCGCGACGGGAAGATGTGGCGAGACCGTTGGTACTTCGCCGAGCCGTTCGAGGCGCCGAAGTGGAGATCGCAATGGGTCGAGCGGATGCAGATCTGACAGCGGGCTCAGGCCGTGGTCGGCTACGTTTAACCAGGCCGCATCCTCCGGTTTGGCCGGTCCGATGATGACCGTCTCGTCCGGAACGGAAGGTAGCCTCTCGTGAAGAAGGCATCGGTGTGAAGAGATAAGGGCGAACATCGGGCTTTGAATGGCGGAAGAACGCACGGGTTCGGCGCGAAAGGTTTCCCCGCCGGACGCGGCGGCGCCTGCCGGGACAGCGAACAGCCGGGCGCCACTCTCGGAGCGAAGGGAGAGATGATGAGCGCACGGACAGGCGGCAACGGGGCAGCAAGAGGCGGCTCGGCGGAGCCTCTCGTCGAGGGAGCGGGGATAAAGATCGTCCGGCTGGGTTCCGAAAGCCGGGCACTCCCGCAGGGTGTCTTCGGCCTTGATGCGATCTCAAACGGGACGGTCGGCTCGGGGGGCATCTTCATGGCGCAGTACCGCGTGCCGCCGGGCGCCCACTCAAGCCTGCACACCCACACCAACTGCGAAACCGCCGTATACGTACTGCGCGGTCGCGCCTACGCTTACGCCGGGGAGGAGATGAGCGAGTACATCGAGGCGGGTCCCGGCGACTTCGCCTACATCCCGGCGAACCTCGCGCACGTGGTGGGCTGTCCGGCTGGCGGTGAGGCGCTTGAGTACGTCGTGGCCCGCAACGCCCCGGAGGAGGTCGTCGTCACCCTGCGGGAGGCGGAGGACCTGCCTATCGGACCCGACGGACAGATGCGGGATGCGTGAAGGAGGAAGATCATGGACCTCGCCCACTGGTTATTGCTTTTCTGGACGGTGATCGTATTCTACGTCCTCGGCGGGATCTGGTTCGCCCAGATCGTCGTCTATCCTCTGTTTGGCAAGGTCGGGCCGAACGAATACATCGCCTACCACAAATTCTACAGCAGCCGCATACCGCTTCCCGTAATCGTTCCGGGTTTCGCCAGCTTCATCCTGCCCATCGCGCTGGTCTTCTTCGGACCGGACTCCTTGCCGCTGTGGATGACTTTAGCGAACGTGGCGTGCGGACTGATAGGTCTGTTCGTAACCGTTGCTCTGGAGATACCTCGCCACGCCCGTCTTGAGAAAGGCGGCAAGCAGGAGAAGGTGATCCGGGAGCTGGTCCTTTACAACTGGCCGCGCACGCTCTCCATCACCGGCTCGGCTATCCTGACGCTCATGATGCTCGCTGCGGCTTTCTCGCCGGTATGAAGGGTCGGAGGCGTTGAGTTCTCGCGTGGAGAATCGACCCACAATCCGAACCGAACGTCTCGCGCTGCGCCCGCTCGACGAAGCTGATGCGGACGCCCTGCACGCCATCTCGAACGAACCGTTCGTGCGGCGTTATCTGTGGGACGACGAGCCCGTTTCGGAGGTCGCAATCCGGAAGATCATCGCGCAAAGTGGGCGAATGTTCTCCGAGAGCGGAGCGGGCCTCTTCGGCTTGCGGCTTCGCGGCAGCGAAGAGCTCCTCGGCTTCTGCGGGTTCTGCCATACGCCGGGGGGATCGCAGGAGATAGAGATGGTGTACGAACTGTCGTCCCGGCTGTGGGGGCGCGGGCTCGCCACCGAGGCGGCCTGTGCGTGCCTGCGCTACGCTTTCACGCGAACGAGCCTGGAGCGGGTGGTGGCCGGAGCGGATGCGCCCAACGCCGCTTCGCTGCGGGTGATCGAGAAGCTCGGGATGAGGCCCGTGGGCGAGATCTCACCCGGACAACCCGGGGTGCCCTTCTTCGCCTGGGCCGCGACGACTTCCGCGCCGTCTAGCTCCGCCCGATCCCGAAGCCGGAGCGGGAGCCGGAGCGGCTCTTGCCGGAGTGCTCCTTCTCCACGACGAGCTTGTAGATGGATCCGAGCAGCACGTAGACGGTGGCCTTGCCCTCCTGCATGTCCACGCGCAGGTAGTCGTCCGTGATCTCTATCTTGCTAACGTCGGCGCCCTCCACAGTGAAGGTGTCCCGGCGGTCCCAGATCACAAGGTTCGACTCCTCGTTTCTGGCCTGGTCCACGATCTTCTCGACGAGCTCCTTGTACATGCTCTAACTCCTATGTTCTCTTATCTGTGAACGTCCGAAGTATTCTACTTGAGAAAGGGCGCCCGGTAGCGGCTGTCCGCCGTTCGCCGCCTGTACTAAAATATCCGGCTGCCAACCCCACGAGCAGGAGACGGAGACGCGGGAACGGACGTGAAGAGCGCGATAAGAACGATACGGAACCTCGACCGGGCGCTGTTCGCGGCGATCTTCCGCCTGAAATGGCCTGCTTTCACGCACGTCATGCGGGCGTTCACGGTGGTCGGGGCCGCAGGGTTCTTGTGGGGTGTGATCGCGGGCGTCGCGTTCCTGTTCACCGGGTTTGAGCCGTGGGACCTGGTCGTGCCGTGGGGAGCGGTCGCCACCTCCTGGATCTTCGCCGAGTTCTCCAAGCACCTCTTCGACCGCGCCCGGCCCTTCATCTGGGACACGGAGATAGCGCCGCTCGTAAAGACACCATCCTCGAGCTCCTTCCCCTCGGGCCACGCGGCGACGGCCGCCGCCGGGGCCCTGACGCTCTCGGTCGCGTACCCGATGTTCGCCCCCGTGCTGGTGCTGGCCGGTCTGCTCGTCGCATTCTCCCGCGTCTACCTCGGCGTCCACTACCCGTTCGACGTGCTCGCCGGCGTGACCATAGGGACAGTGACGGCCTCCCTCTTCCTGGCGGTCGCGGGGATCGTGGCGTGAAGCCGCTTACCGGCGTTCCCGGCGGAACGCGCTAGAAAACCGTCATGAGCATCCCGCGACACTACACCATCGGCGCCGTCGCCCGAGACCTCCCGTCTCTCAAGGCCCTGGAGGAGAGGATCGAGGATCTGGAGGCGCCGTCGGGATCGCTGGTCGTGCTGACGCGCCGGCGGGACGAACGGCTGGTCCGGGCCGTTCTCCCCGAGGCCGAGGTGCGGCGGGTCGAGACCGGGCTCTCGAAGGCGCAGTGGTTGGAGTTCGCCAGTACCTACCTCGGCGTCACCTCGGTGAGCGTCCTGATGGGAGCCGTACACCTGGCTACGGGACTGGTCGTGCAGTCGATCATGACCCTCGCGGCCATCATCGGGCTCGTCCTCTACCACCGGCGGCCACACCTCCGGAAGAAGCTCCTTGAGCTGGCGCTGCCGGAGAAGCTCGCCGGGGAGTGGAACGCTGCCTTCCCCGACGGACTCGCCCTCGCCCTCGCCACCGTGCCGGAAGAATACTTCGACGAGGCGCAGGAGGTCTTCCTGGAACAGGACGGTCTCCAGACGCCGCTCGCCGTGGACCGGAGGCCGGTTCTTTAGAGCTGTCAGCACTCAGCTTTCAGCCATCAGCTTCTCACCGTTCGGCCCGCACCCGGGAGCGCTGCACACCAACTTTCTGATTCGCAAAGCGTCGGGAGGCAACGAACTACATCCCTCTAGCTGATTGCTGTCGGGCCGACCGGCCGACCGGCTGATAAGCTAATCCCCATGATCGTCCGCGAACGCCCAGACTCCTTCGTCCTGATCCGGCAGCACGAGCACGCCCTTGCGTCCGGGGAGTTCGCCCGGCGCTGGACGCGGAGACCGCAGCCTTACGAGCCCGCCGTCTTCGCCGTAGATAACCACGACGTGGCGTGGAAAGGCCCCGATTCCTCTGTCCGGTGGAACGACGCGTCTGGACGGCCATACTCGTTCGTGGACTACCCGGCGGAAAAGAAGGTCGCGGCCTATACGGAGGGCCTGGACTGGATGGAGTCCGAAGAACCTTACGCGGCCTGCCTGTGCAGCATGCACTACGAGAGGCTGTTGCGCGAGTTCGGAAAAAGCTCGCGGGAGGCACGGTTTGTCGAAGACGAGTCTCGCCGGCAGGAGCGGCTCCAGCGGGGCATGGACCGGGAACGAGTGGAGAACCTGGAGCGCAACCTGCGGCTGCTCCGGCTCTGCGACGGACTCTCGCTGTTCGTGTGCCTCAACGAGCCCGGCTCCTCTAGCTACCCGCCGCCCTATCCTGGGGGCTTCCGGTTCGATGGGGAGACCTTCGAGCCGGTCTGGGAGGACCCGCATACCCTGCGCCTTGACCCCAACCCGTTCTCGGAGCCGTTCGGACTCGCCATCCCGTGCCAGGAGGTCGGCAAAGACCGGCAGCTCTTAGGGGTTGGTCACATCGAACTTCGGGTAACTCTGCAGACGCTAATTCCATAATCTTTCATCCAGAAAGGACTCCATGAGGGACGCATCTTACGATTTCCTGAAAAAACTGCTCTCCACCCCGGGGCCGAGCGGGCGCGAGGGTGCGGTGGCGAAGGTCTGGCGAGAGGAGGCGGGGGAGTTCTCCGACGTTCGGGGTGACCGGATGGGCAACTCCTTCGCCACGCTGAACGCAGGTGGTGGACCCAGGGTCATGCTCTCCGGGCACATAGACGAGATCGGGCTGATGGTCACCCATGTGGACGAGCAGGGGCTTGTCCGGTTCGCCGGCGTCGGCGGGTGGGACCCGCAGGTGCTCGTGGGCCAGCGGGTGCGCCTGCAGACGAAGAGCGGCGAGGTCTTCGGCGTGATCGGCAAGAAGGCCATCCACGTCATGGATGCCGAAGAGCGCAAGAAGGTCTCCGAGATCAAGGGCCTCTGGAGCGACATCGGCGCCAAAGACGCCGACGAGGCGAAGGGGATGGTCGAGGTAGGGGACGTGGCGGTTCTCGACCAGGATCTCCTGGAGCTGCCGAACGACCGTATCGCCTCCCGCTCCCTGGACAACCGCATGGGCGCGTTCGTGGTGCTGGAGGCGCTGCGGCTACTTTCGGAGCAGGATGGTGTCGCCGCCGAGGTCGTGGCGGTGGCGAGCGTGCAGGAGGAGATCGGGCTGTTCGGGGCCCGAGGCGCGGCTTTCGGGCTCGATCCCGACGCCGCCATAGCGGTTGACGTGACCCACGCCACGGACACCCCCGGCATCCCGAAGAACGAGCACGGCGATCACGCCCTCGGAAGCGGCCCCGTCATAGGGCGGGCCACCGTCCTGAGCCCCATCGTCTCCGATGGTCTCATGGCGGCCGCCGGGAGAGAGAACATCCCATACACGATAGAGGCCAGCTCGCGCTCCACGGGCTCCGACGCGGACGCCATCCACTTCGTGCGGGCCGGCATAGCGACGGGGCTCGTCTCGTGCCCCAACCGCTACATGCACTCCCCGAACGAGGTGGTCGAACTCTCCGACCTGGAGGACGGCGCCCGCCTCATCGCCGCCTACGTGGGAGGGCTAGACGGGGACGCGGACTTCGTCCGCTAGCGTAAAGGGGCTTCCGGCGTGGAGGGACAAGGGCGACGCGCCTCCGCCTGGGTGGAGATCTCGCTGCTCCTCACGGTCTTCTTCTTCGGGACCAACTTCGTCGCGGTCAAGCTCGTGGTGGAGGTCGTGCCGCCGCTCCTGTTCGCGGCGGCGCGCTTCACCTTCGCCGGCCTGTTGCTCTTCGGGCTTTTGCGCCTGATCGAACCGACGAGCCGCTTGAAGCGGAGTGACTTCCTGCCGGTGCTCGGCCTTGGCGTCGTCGGGATAACGATCACCCAGTCGGTGTTCACCATCGGGGTGAGCCTGACGACCGCCGCCAACACCGCGCTCATCTACTCGACCGCGCCGGTGTGGGGGATGCTCCTGGGTTTCTTCCTCGGCCTGGAGAGGCCGCGCCTCTCGGGCGTCGTCGGGGTCGCCCTCTGTCTGCTCGGGGTGGGCTTCGTCGTGTACGGGGGCCTGGACCTCGGCGGCACGAGCCTGCCAGGCGACGCCCTCATACTCGCCGCCGCCGTCTGCTGGGGCTCATACACCATGCTCTCCCTCGGCCTGCTCCGGCGCTACTCGCCGCTCGCCGTCGCCGCCTACCCCATGGTCCTGGGCGGCCTCGCAGCCTTCCCCCTCGCCGCCTTCGACCTCGACGTGGACGTGGCATCCCTCGACGGAACCGTGTGGTTCGCCGCCCTCTACTCGACGCTGTGCTCCTCGGCCTTCGGGTTCGCCGCATGGCAGCGGGGTGTCTCCCGCGTCGGGGCCAACAGGGTACTCGTCTACCAGTATCTCGTCGCCATCACCGGCGTCACCGCCGGCGTCATCCTCCTCGGCGAGAGCTTCGGCCTCCAGCAAATACTCGGCGCCGCAGTGGTCCTCGCCGGCGTGTACCTGGCGCGCAGGAAGTAGGCATCGGGCTTCAGCTACCATTGCCCTTACCTGACATCTGAAGCCTGGAACCTGACACCTCCAACCGAACCGAACCCGGCTCCGGCGCAACAGAGATAATAGACATGATGGGTGACGAACACCTGATAAGAGCCGTCGCAGCGGGTGACGACCGGGCACTGCGGGAGCTTTTTGCCCGGCACGCGCCGTGGCTCGCCGCGCGGCTGCGGCGCGCGATGCCGGCCCACGCGGTCGAGGACGCGCTGCAAGAGACCTTCATCGCGGTGTGGCGGGGGGCGAAGGGGGTTCAAGGGCGAGGGCGCCGCCGGAGCCTGGATCTGGGGCATCGCCCGCCGTCAGGCCGCCATGTGGGCCCGCAAACACGGCCGCCCCGAGGCGTTCCTGGAACCCGCCGAGACCGAGGACCCGGCCATTGCGGCCGCCGGCAGCGCCGACCTCTCCCGCGCCTTCGACAGGCTCGGTCCCGAGGGCGGCGAGCACCGGGAACTGGCCCGCATGATCTTCGTGGAAGACTGCTCCGTAGCCCACGCCGCCGCCAGCCTGGGTGCCCCCGAAGGCACCATAAAGAGCCGCGTCTACCGGATACGGCGTCTGCTCCAGGCGTCGCTGGGAGGAGAATACAGATGAGAGAGCACCCGGACACCGCTGCTCACATAGCGACTTGCGACGACTGCCAGGCCTGCGCCGCCCTCGACCGCGCCGCCCTCGACGTGGACCTCGAAAAAGCGTGGACCGGCGTAGCCGCCGAAGCCTGGGCGGGCCGGAGGCCGTGGCCCGAGAGAATGGCCGCCCGGCTCCTCGGCTCCCCGGCTCTTGCGCGGGCGCTCGCCACCACGCCATCGCTCTTTCTCTCCTGGATCCTGGCGAGCTCCGCCGTCTTCCTGGCGGGCGTCCTCGTCACCCCGGTCTCCGGGGAGCCGTGGGCCGCGCTCATCGCGCCGGCGCTCGCGGGGGCGGGGATCGCGTACGCATACGGCCCCGGCGTGGACCCGGCGTTCGAGATCATGCGCACCACGGCGACCTCAGGGCGCATGATCCTGCTTGCAAGAGCCCTCGCTGTCTTCGCCCTCAACGCCGCCCTCGGGCTCGTGGCCTCGCTCTTCACCGCCGCGACGGTCGGACTTACGGTGGGCTGGCTGCTGCCGATGACCACCGTCTCCGCGCTCGCCCTGGCGGCGGCCACGCTGACCCGCTCCACGAACGCCGGGGTGCTGGTCGCGCTGTGTGCCTGGGGGATGGTCGTCTCCGTCTCCGCGGCCCGCGTCCGCGACCTGGACGCCACCGTCACCACAGGCGCTCTCATGCCCTTCTACGCCGTAGCCACCGCCGTGTTCGTCGCGCTCGTCCTGTACTCGATCAACGCGCAATGGGAGGAACCGGTATGGAGATGAACGTCCGGGCAGCCGAAGTCACCCGACGCTTCGGACGCACTGAAGTGCTGAAGAACGTGAACCTCAGTGTGGGCCGGGGCGTCTTCGGCCTGCTCGGTCCCAACGGCGCGGGCAAGACGACGTTACTGCGAACTCTAGCTACTGCCATTGAGCCCTCGACAGGTTCACTTAGTCTGCTCGGCTTCGACCCGAAAGACCCCGGCGAGCGCCGCGCCTTCCGCCGGCGCCTCGGTTATCTACCTCAGACTTTAGGCTACTATCCCAACTTCACCGTCTTCGAGTTCGTCGAGTACTTCGCGCTCCTCAAGGAAGTGCCGAACAAAGATGTCAAACCGGCGGTGGCCCGCGCCATCGAGCGCGTCGGGCTCGGGGACAGGGCGAAGAGCAAGATGAAGACCCTCTCGGGAGGCATGATCCGTCGGGTCGGCATCGCCCAGGCCATAGTAAACGAGCCGGAGCTTCTGCTATTGGATGAGCCTACCGCCGGGCTCGATCCCGAGCAGCGCGTGCTGTTTCGCTCCCTGATCCGGGATTTCGGAGAGCGCGACACGGTCGTCGTGAGCACCCACCTCGTCGAGGACGTGGGAGCCGCCTGCACAGAGGTCGCCCTCATGGACGGCGGCGGGATCGTCTTCCGCGGCACGCCCGAAGACTTGAAGGCTCGCGGCGAAGGCCATGCCATCGGCGACTCCCCGCTGGAGCGCGGCTACGGAGCCGTCCTCGCCGGGGCGCGCTCGTGAGCACTGTTCTCTCGATGCTGCGGATAGAGACCCGGCGCAGCGTGGCGCTGCTCCTCTCGCCCCTGATCCTGCTGGCCGCATGGTGGATGGCCTACAACGGCATGTACGGAACCATGTATGAGGCTTCCTGGACGGGCGTCTACATCTGGGAGGAGACGAGCAGCACGCTCAAGGACAGCGTCCTCCAGATCGGGCCGCTCGTGGCCGGGCTTTCGGCGTGGGCGGCGGGCCGCAACCGCCGGCGCGGGATGGACGACTTACTCTCCACCACCGCGCGCCCGTCCGCTTCCAGGGACCTCGCCACCTGGGCCGGGGCCGCGCTCCCCGCGGTCGCCGTCTACCTGCTTCTCGCCGTCCTGCTCGGTGTGCCCACCGCCCTTGAAGCGACCTGGGGAGCGCCGCTGCCGGGGTACTTCCTGGTCGGGCTCGTCGCGCTGCTAATGGACTCGGCCCTCGGGCTCGCGGCAGGATACTATTTGCCGGGCCGCTTCACCGCGCCGCTCGCCGCCGTCGCGCTGTACATCGCGCATCTCTTGCCGATGGGCATGGTGGACCTCGGCATCAACTACACGTTCCTCTCTCCCGCCGCCTACAGCAACCTCACCGGCGCGGACGTCTTCAGCGAGCCAGCGCGGCTGGCGATCCAGCAACTACTCCTCTTCGGTGGCCTCTGTGGCGTTGCACTATGCGCGGTCGCGCTGAAAGGTGGCGGCGCGCGCAAGACCGCTCGCATCGCGCTGGCGGCGTCGGGGGCCGTAAGCGCCGCAGGGTTTGCAACGGCGTTGAGCACCGAGGACCTGTACGTTTTCCCCGGTTCGGGCGACTATCCAAAAGCGGTGGCTTACGAGCCGGTGTGCCGGGAAGGCGGGATCACGGTCTGCGTCCACCCCGCCTACGAGAAGCTGTTACCGGAGACCGCCCGCGCGGTGAACGAGGTGGCCGAGCCTCTGGTTGGCATACCCGCCGTACCGAAATACGCTGTGCAGTCGTCGCCGGCTCCGGGGGCCGCGACCGGCGGGTTCGACCCGGATGAGGCGGTCTTCTTCGGATACGCCGGCAAGCTGGCAATGGACGAGGTCGCCGATGGCATCGTGGATTCCAACCTCTACGATCACCCCGGCCACGAGGATCTTCAGCCCACGCAGGAGGACTTGAGAAGATGCGGGAAGTTTCCGCGGAAATACCTCCATCCCGACGTGGAGGCTCAAACCGTGGTGGGAGGTTGGCTACGCATGCGCGCCGGGGGCTCCCGTTCTGTGTACACGGGCGAGTGTCCCAACGCGGACAAGCTAGTGGATCGCTTCGCGGCGCTCGGTCCGACCGAACGCCGGGCGTGGCTGGAGAAAAACTTCGCCGGCCTGCGCGCCGGCAAGGTTACTTTGAAGGACCTGCCGTGAGGCTCGCGGGTCTGTACCTGCGTTCCCGGCGGGTGGGGCGGGCGTTTCTCACGTTGGGGATCTCCGCCGTGGTTGCGTGGGCGCTGACGTGGTTCCTCGTCTCGCAGACGCCCTACGGCGTGAGGCACGGTGGCCTGACCATGATGCTGGTCTTCGGGGCGCTGGCGGCGGCGTGCGTGATCGGGGTGAGCGCCCACTCGCCTTTCGGCGACGCCGAGCGCGCCGTTGCCCGGCCACTCTCGCCGCTGCGTTTCAGTCAACTGGCAGGATCAATCCTCTGGGCCGCGCTCGCCCTCTGCGCCGCCCTGCTCACCTTCGACCTCGAAGGCGCGCGGCCCGAGTATCCGCTGTACGTACTCCTCCGAAACCTCGCGTTTCTCTCCGGCATTGCGCTCGTCACGGCCCGGATAGCAGGCGCGCGTCTCTCATGGATCGCGCCGTTTGTTTTCGCCCTCGCCTACCTGACGTTCATGGGCTCCGGCAGCGACGTCCTCGCCGCGTGGGCCAACCGCTCCTACCACGGGCTGCACGGTCCCTCCTGGCTCGCGGCTCTGGCAATCCTCGCCATCGGGCTCGGCCTCGTCTGTTATTTCGGCACCCGCGAGCGGGTGGGGGAAGCCGGATGAGCGTCGCCCTCAGAGCAATGCTGACGCCCGTATATGTGCTGGCTCCACGCAAAGTCCGGGTTGGGCTGGCGATGTTTTCGATGGAGTTCCGGCGAAGCCTTTGTTTGTGGCTGTTCCCGGTTCTTATCCTGGTCCTGGCCTGGACCGTGTACGACGGGTTGCCGATCGGGATCTGGCTGTGGACCGAGACCGTTTGGTCCATTCAATACTCATTGATCTTCTTCGGGCCGCTGGCCGGGGGGGGTCGGCGTGGACGGCGACTAGGGAGCGCCGACGGGACGTGGGTGACCTGCTCTCCACCACGTCCCGTCCGGCGGTAACCCGCGACTTCGCTCTCTGGGCGGCCACGGCGGCATGGTGCGTGCTGGCGTACGTGGTGGCGGCGGCGTGCTTCTTCCTTCTGACCCGCGCGAACACGGACTGGGGTTCCCCGGAGTGGGGGTCCGTGGCCGTGGGACCTGTCGCCATCGTCGCGCACTCGGCCCTCGGTTTCGCCGCCGGGCGACACCTGCCGAGCCGCTTCACCGCCCCGCTGTTCGCCATCGCGATGTACTGGGTACAGGGCCTCGCGCTCTTCGGCCTCGCGTCCTGGACCGGGTATCTATCGCCCCTGGGATCTGAAATCGCGTCCACCGTCTTCTACGATGAGTCGCCGGACACCGTCGTCCTGCCCCAGATCATCTGGTTCCTCGGCCTCGCCGCGGTCGCCCTGTCATCCGTCGCCGTCGGAAGGCAAAGAACGACGGCCTCCTGGATAACGCTTGCGGTGGCGGCCGTCGTGGCGGTTGTCCCGGCGGTCGTGCTCACACGGACGCCGGTGGAGGCCGTGAACGCCCGAGGCACGCCGGTACCCTACGAGCCCGCCTGCGAGGAGGGCGAGATCCTCGTCTGCGTTCATCCTGCCTACGAGATGGCGCTGCCCGGCACGATGGAAGTCGTGGACGATCTCGTCGCGCCACTGGTGGACGTTCCCGGCGCCCCGTCCCGCGCGGAGCAGCGCCCCGAAGATCCCAGGATACGGCCCGATGGCACGCTGGTCTACAGCCTCTACGGGGCGTTCCACCTGTTGAACGCCAACACGGGCTACGGGTTCAGGGACTACATGGAACAGGACCTTGCCCACGCTCTCGTCGCCGGGCCGTCCGGTCGCATCCCGTGGGAGGCTGGGGCCTATGGCGCTGGCGGTTCCTGCCGAAAACCGGAAGGACCTCGCGGCGAGGCGCAGCGGGTGGTGGCCGGGTGGTTGATCTTCCGTACGGGAAACTACGACTCGACGCACTCGATGGCTTTTATGGAGGCGACGAACGGCGAGCTCTGTCCGGCTTCAGAAGACGCCATAGAACGCTTCGACGCGCTGGAAGCGGCGGAGTGGCAGGCGTGGCTGCGGAAGAACTACGCTGCCCTGCGCGCTGGCGAACTGACCCTCGAAGACCTGCCGTGAGGCTATTCGTCCTCTTTCTGCGCGCCCGGCGCGCCGGGTACGCCGCCGCGATGCTGGCCTGCGTATCGCTGCTGGCGTGGGCGGCTGGACGTGAGGTCCTCTCCCTTCCGGTCGTGGTCGTCGAGTATCTGGCGCCTGTGATCATCTTCCTCGCCCTCCTCGGCGCATGCGTCGTGGCAGCCGGCGCGGGCTCCCCGTTTGGCGAGGCTGAGACGACAGCGAGCTTCCCGCTTCCCGTCCTGCGCTTCGCGCACCTGGGCCCGTTGCTGGCGTGCGGCGCGGGTCTTTTTCTTCTCGTGGCGATCGCCTGGGACCGGACCTTCGCCGTTCCGCTGCTCCTACGCGGCCTCCTGGGCCTCTCGGGGATGGCCTTTATCATCGCCTTTGTGCTTGGCAGCCGCCTCTCCTGGACGCTGCCGATGGTATTCGTTGTGGTCATCCCGCTCGTGGGCGACGGTTCGGGGGAGAGCCGCTGGGCGTGGTGGGCCTGGGTGGACCAGCCGGCCGCCGACCCGCTCGCCTGGGCGTTGGCGACGTCCTTCTTCGTCGTGGGGTTCTGGCTCGTATGCTTGTTCAGGGTCTCCGAAATGCCGGGCCGGGCAGAGTAGCGACGACGTGGATCGAGAAACCGGAGGCGAACCGTGGATCGTAAAGAAGCAGCCCGGCCCGTCGGACGCGAGGTCGCCGTGAGGCTCAACAGCGTCGAAGCGCGGGGCGTGGAGATAATCGTGACCCTCAATGAAGTTCGGGACGCCGGGCTGACGCTCTCGGAAGTAGGCGAGCTCGGAACGGGACCAACGATGTTCTGTCCGTGGGAGTCCTACGAGCTGAGAGAAGTTTCTGACGAGGAGGCAGTATTCGAACCGCCGGTCGAGGGCTACCGGGAGCCGTCGGCGCGGACGCTGGAGCGGGTGACGCCCATCGCGCAAAAGAAGTCGGTCGGTGGGATCACGGTCGCCATGGTCTCACTGAAGATCCACGGCAATGGGCTGGGGGGTTCTGCGGTGGCGGATCTCTTTCGGGGAAGAATCGCCGCCCGTGGGCTTCGACTTCGAAATCCACGAACCGGAGTTCGTGGTCCGTGGCGGCTCGGGACGCGAGTTGCCGTGGTCACCGCGGAGCTCTGGTGGCGGCGAGGCGGCCGGCGACGTGATGGTGGAAGGGCTGCCGGACGCCGGAGATCTGGAGGTCGAGGTGGCGCGGCTGGTCGCCGGCGCTTACGAACATGGGAGTACATGGGTGAAGGGCCATCCCGCGAAGGACCGTGGATCTTCCGGTGCGCTAACGGGCTCGGCTAACGCGGCGCTGGTTACGGGGCGGGCGCCGTTTCGGGGTCCGCTCTGGCGCCTCCGGGAGGATGAACACCAGGGCCAGGCCCACTAGGAGGACGAGGCTGGCGGCGAGGCTGACGAAGGCGAGAGCGAAGGCGAGGACGTAGAAGAACGTGCCGAGCACGTAGCGTCGGGTCATGGCCCTTATCATCGTGGGGTCCAGGTTCGGATCCAGCAGGCGGCGGTTGCCCGCGACGTAGAGCCAGAGGAGGGTGAAGAGGAAGGCCGTCAGCATCAGGACGCCGGCGTAGACGGCTCCGGCTACGGTGCGCTCGGCGGCGGTTCCTTGCAGGTACTCTGAGAGTAGGGCCGTGGTGAAGGGGATGAAGGCCACGCACATCAGGAACAGGATGTTCAGGAACAGGAGGCCGTGGTCCGAGCGCGCGATGAACCGGAAGCGGTTGTGGTGGTTGGCCCAGATCACGCCTATCTGCAGGAAGCTTATCACGTACCCCAGATACGAGGGCCACTGCCTGACGATCTCCTCGAAGAGCGTCGCGCCCAGCGGCGCATCGTCCATGTGCGGAACCCCGATCTCTATGACGAGCAACGTGATCGCGATGGCGAACACACCGTCCGAGAATGCCTCTATCCTGCCGGTATCGCCGCTGTTCTGAGGTTCCATGCCCGCTTCAGCCCCTTCTTCGCCGACCCCGCTTCACAGTTTGCACCATCGGGCAAGCACGGCGCAACACAGAGGCCCGCCCTTGCAAGCCCGAGCTGCTACCCTCCCCAGGTCAGGCGCAGCACCCGCAGCCAGTTCTCGTGGGCGAGTTTCCCTAGCTCTGCGTCGCCGTAGCCGCGCTCGCGCAGGACGCCGAGCAGCTTCGGAAGGCCGGAGACGTCCCCGAGTTCCCGAGGCATCTTCGCCCCGTCGAAGTCCGACCCGAACCCGACATGGTCCATGCCAAGACGCTCGACGAGGTAGTCCACGTGGTGCGCGACCGTCTCAAGCGGCGTGTCCACTACTTCCCTGCCATCCTCGCGCAGGAAGGCGACGGCGAAGTTCACGCCTACCATGCCGTCCGAGTCCCGGATGGCGTCGAGCTGGCGGTCGGTGAGGTTGCGCGACGCGGAGCAGAGGGCGTGGGCGTTGGAGTGCGTCGCTACGAGCGGCGCATCGGTCGTCTCCGCCGCGTCCCAGAAACCCTTCTCGTTGAGGTGTGAGAGGTCCACGAGAACACCCAGACGGTTACACTCGCGCACCAGCTCCTTCCCGGCGTCCGTGAGACCGGGGCCGGTGTCCGGCGAGGCTGGAAATTGGAAAGGAACGCCGTGCGCGTAGGCGTTGGGACGGCTCCAGACTAGGCCGAGCGAACGCAGTCCCATATCGTAAAGCTCTCCCAAAGCACTCGGGTCAGGGCCGATGTTCTCGGCGCCCTCGAAGTGGAGTACGGCGGCCATCACGCCGCTTGCGAGGCACGATTCGATCTCGCCCGCCGTGCGGACGACGGCAAGCTGTCCTGCGGATTCCTCTTCGAGCCGGAAAAGCTTGTTCGTCAGCACGTTGGCGAAGCCGCGAGCGTATGAAGGGTCCACGGGTGGCGCGACCGCGACCGCATAGCCGTTCCCGGTGATGGTAAGAGCGGACTCCTCGCTCCAGCCATCTTGTCTTCGGTTCGGGGCGAAGCAGGCGAAGAAACCGCCGCCGAAGCTGCCCTCGCGGGCGCGCGGCAGGTCTATGTGTCCGGTGTCGCTGCGCTCGAAGAAGCTACGTCCCTTGCCGCGACTCGGAAGGTGTAGGTTCAGCAGCGTGTCGTTGTGGCCGTCGAAGACGGGTGGTATGTTCGTGGGCTCCAACTAGAAGCCCGGCTCCCAGATGGGCTTGAGTTCCAGGACGAAGCCGGGCAAGACGGGGTCGCCGGATAGTTCGCCGGGGTTACTCAGGATCTCGCCCGCCTCGCCGGGCTTGTAGACGTGGACTTTGCGTTCCTCAGGGTCTATCAGCCAGCCCAGTCGTGCTCCGTTCTCGACGTACTCACGCATCTTCGCCTCGACCGTTGCCAGAGGGTCCGACGGCGAGCGCAGCTCGATCACGAAGTCCGGGCACAGCGGAAGGAACCTTTGTTTCTGTTCGGCGGTGAGGTTCACCAGCCTCTCGCGCTTGAACCAGGAGGCGTCGGGGGAGCGCATCGCGCCATTGGGCAGGACGAAGCCGGTCGAGGAGTCGAAGGCGACGCCCGTGCCATCGCGCTCGGTCCACGCATCGAGCCGCCCCGCTATCTTGATGTTGCGATTGCCGGTCTCCTCCGGTGGGCGGCATGATCTCCAGCTCTCCCTCCGCGCCGCGCTCAATGCGCCACTCCCGGTTTATGCGGCAGAACTCGAAGAGTTGTTCATCGTCCATCTCCAGCGCCGGGCGCGTGTGCAACACCACCCTGGGGTACTCTATCCGAACCTTCGTCGTCTTCGTCTGCGTCATGCGAACCTCCCAGGGTACGATTCTACATCGTGGCGGCCGGACTCACGACGCGTAGGGCAACAGCATGAAGGGCGCCCATCACGCAACGCCCGCCCCGTGCATCGAAAGCTCAGTCGAAGCTGTCCGAGCCGCCACCAGGCTGGTCGTTGCCGTTCGCCCCGCACAGCACGTCGTCTTCGCCCAAGCCGCTGAGGGTGTCATCGCCGTTCTGACCGAACAGGAGGTCCGCCCCACTCGTGCCGGTGAGGGTGTCCCTGCCGTTGCCGCCGGCCTTCACCGTCACGGTGGTCGTCGTGCTCGACTGGCCGTCGCTGGCCGTGATCGTCACGGTCGAGCTTCCTGTGCGTCCCGAAACCGTGCTGATCGCGGCGGTGCGGGTGTCGCCGCTGCCGCCGAAGCTGACGTTGCTATTTGGCACGAGGCGGGTGTTGGATGAGGTGGCGCTGAGTGTGAGGGGGTCGTCGTTCGCGTCGCTCAGCTCGAGGGTGATGCGTCCGCTGGAGTTGCTCAGGCACGCGCTCTGGCTACCGCTGCCTGCTACGACCGTGATCTTGGGCGCCGCGTTTTGCTTCTCCAGCTCGAAGGCGCCGATGTCGCATCCCGCGCCCTGCGGACGGCCGACGCCGCGCTGGTCGGTCTGCGGGCAGTTGGCCTCCACTCCCGCGTCTATGGCATCGCTTTCGGGTAGGAGCGCGATGGTCTTCGTGGTGCCGCCGTTGTCCTGGAGACCGTCCGGGGCGAGACCGTCTTGGGCGTTGCTCTGGGAAGTCCCGGAGAAACGGCAGGAGGAGCCGTCGTCGAGGTTGCCGCCTTCGTCGGTTATGGAGGACCCGGAGCAGTTGCCTCCCGGGCTGTTGGCCACGATCGTGTTACGCAGCGTCGCCGTGCCACCGGGGTTGTTGTGGATGCCGCCGCCGTAGATGCCGCCGCCGTTGGCCACCGTCAGGTTCTTCAGGTCCAGTCGTGCGCCGGAAACTACCTGAAGCACCCTCGACGCGCCGCCGTTCACCGTGACGCCAGCCGCTCCGCCGTCTATCGTGGTCTGTTCGGACGCGCTGAAGTCGATCTGGCCTGAGGTGAGCGTTGTGGTGCGATTCCCTTCCGGCAGATCGAAGGTGATGGTGTCCGCCTCGCCGTTACCGTTCGACGCACTTACCGCCGCCCTCAGCGTTCCAGAGCTAGAGTCGTCTTCGGGGTCTAGGGCGTGTCTGATGAATGCGCATGCGCATGTTAGCCTCCGTTCTTTGAGCGTTCGCAACGGTCGCAAGGAGCGTGCTGGCAATGGCGAGACGAGGCGAGATCACGGACAC